>Ga0105248_10003054_pt1 | contig 18563 bp, 15 predicted proteins | sample KBSS34metaG_FD_81524 | JGI IMG/M metagenome (GOLD analysis project Ga0105248, IMG submission 81524) | Switchgrass rhizosphere microbial communities from Kellogg Biological Station, Michigan, USA - KBS S3-4 metaG | ecosystem: Host-associated > Plants > Roots > Rhizosphere > Soil | place... | reverse complement strand
CTACCTCGGCGTTGTCATCCTCGTCCGGGTCCTCGACGGGGTCATCAACAAGGGCCTCAGCGTCAAGTTCATGCAGGGCGGCACCGAGCACCTGATCGACCGCGTCGGCTGCTTCACCCCCAAGCGCGTCGAACTGCCCGAGCTCGGCCCGGGCGAGATCGGCTTCATCACCGCGCAGATCAAGGAAGTCGCGCAGGCGCGCGTCGGCGACACGCTCACCGACGCCAAGAAGCCCACCGCCGAGCCGCTGCCGGGGTTCAAGGAAGTCCAGCCGGTGGTGTTCTGCGGGCTGTTCCCGGTCGATGCCAACGACTTCGAGAAGCTGCGGGAGAGCATTCACAAGCTGCGGCTCAACGATGCCAGCTTCTCGTTCGAGATGGAAACGTCCGCGGCGCTAGGATTTGGCTTCCGCTGCGGCTTTCTCGGGCTGTTGCACCTCGAGATCATCCAGGAGCGACTCACGCGCGAGTATGACCTCGACTTGATCACCACCGCGCCGTCGGTGGTCTACAAGTTGCGGCTGACCAAGGCGGCGGGCGAAGCCGAAGCCCGCACGATCGAGCTGCACAATCCCGCCGACATGCCCGATCCCAACCGCATCGAGGAGATCCAGGAGCCGTGGATCAAGGCAGTGATCTACGTGCCCGACGAATATCTCGGCAGCATCCTCAAGCTCTGCCAGGACCGCCGCGGCATCCAGCGCGACCTGACCTATGTCGGCGGCCGCGCGCAGCTGACCTATGAGCTGCCGCTCAACGAAGTCGTGTTCGACTTCTACGACCGGCTCAAGAGCATCAGCCGCGGCTATGCCAGCTTCGATTATGAGCAGATCGGCCACCGCGATGGCGACCTCGTCAAGATGTCGATCTTGGTGAACGCCGAACCGGTCGACGCGCTGAGCATGATCGTCCACCGCGCAACTGCGGAAGCGCGCGGTCGCGGCATGTGCGAGCGGCTGAAGGACCTGATCCCGCGCCACTTGTTCAAAATCCCGATCCAGGCCGCGATTGGCGGTAAGGTGATCGCGCGCGAGACGATCGCGGCGATGCGCAAGGACGTCACCGCCAAATGTTACGGCGGCGACATCACGCGCAAGCGCAAGCTTCTGGAGAAGCAGAAGGAAGGCAAGAAGCGCATGCGGGAATATGGCAGCGTCCAGATTCCGCAGGAGGCGTTCATCGCGGCGCTCAGAATGGGCGAGGAATAGCCCGGGCCACATCGCCCGCACGATCCGGCTGCGACGGCCGATGCAGGCCGAATAGTTAGCACTCTTCCCTTTATCGTCGGAGCGGCGTACCCAGCGCACTCAGGCGAACCGAAGCGCGACCGGACATGCGAGATCGCGGATGGGGCGGGAGGGGATTATGACCGAACATGTGCTCGAGCTGCTCGCGGCGACGAACCCGGGCGCCGAAATCTGGTGGGACAGCTCGCCGCTGATTTTCCCGAACTGGAAGAAAGAGACGCTCGCAAAGGCGCCGGCCGACCAGGCGGCGGATTGGGAGGCGCAACTCACGCGGTTCATGGACCAGGAGACCATCGCCGAGGACGGCACGATGGGGTTCCGCGGCGTCACCACGAACCCGCCGCTGAGCCTTCAGGCGATCAAGGTCGCGCCCGAAATGTGGGCGGGGCGCATCCAGGAGATCGCCAGGGAGAATCCGGGCCTGGGCGTCGAGGGCGTCTATTGGACGATGTACCTCGATCTCGTGCGCAAGGGCGCCGATGCGATCCGGCCGGTCTATGAGAAATCGGGCGGCAAATACGGCATGCTCTCGGGCCAGGTCGATCCGCGGTTCGTGCGCGACGGCGACAAGATGCTCGCGCAGGGCCTGACGATCGCGGCGCAGGGCGCGAATGTGATGGTCAAGCTGCCGGGCTCCAAGGAAGGCTATGAAGTGCTGGAAGAGCTGACCGCGCGCGGTATCTCGACCAACAACACCACCAGCTTCACCGTGCCGCAGTATCTGCGCTGCATGGCGGCGGTCAGCGCGGGGCTGCTGCGCGCGAAGGCGGCGGGCGTGGACCTCAGCCGCTGGCGCTCGGTGATCACGCACATGTCGGCGCGGCTCGGCGAGCTCGGCGACTGGCGCGCCGAAGCCAAGTCGCGCGGTATCGAGCTCAGCCTGTCCGAAATCCGCGACGGCGAAGAGGCAGTGCTCAAGCGCGCCTATCATTTCGGCAAGTCGGTCGGCCACCCGTCGAAGATGCTGCAATGTTCGATGCGCATCGAGAAGGACGACCACAGCGGGAAGACGGTGAGCCGGCACATCGAGGATTATGCCGGCAGCGACATGGTCTACACCTGCCCGCCGGGCTATATCGCCGGACTGATGGACGCGGACCTCGCGCCGTTCGAAGCCAATGCGATCGATCGCGAGCCGAACAAGGCGAGCCTCGAAAAGCTGTTCAAGCTGCCCAGCTTCCGCGCCGCCTATGAGTTCGACGGCATGCGCCCAGACGAGTTCGTTCACTTCGGCGCATTCAAGGCTACCGAGACCGAATTCGCCGCGGCAACGCGCCAGACTGTGGATTTCGTGCGCAAGACGATCGAGGGCTGACGCGGGCCCCCTCGCTCGGGTGCAACCGCGGCGGGAGGGTCAGACGTCCGCTCCTCGATCCCTATTTGCCCGCGGGTATCGGCGGCCGTGGCGCAACCGGCGTGCCGGGTGCGGGCGGAGCGGTATCGGCGGGGTTGGACCCCTTGTGCTTGGCTGTCGCGGGCAGCGGCGCGCCATTGGCGGTACCGAACCCGACCGTCTCCCCGGCGAACTCGGCGTAGGCGACATTGACGTTCATGTTCGCGCGCGCGAACGGCGTGTTGCCATAGGGAAGCCCGTCCTTGATCCGCGTATCGAGCAACGGCGCATATTCCGGGTTCTTCTTGAGTTCGGCGACCGCGGCGCCGGGCGGATCCCCCCGGTCATAGGCTGCCTTGGCGAAACTAACCAAGTCGCGGTTGAAGCGGGTGATGCGCACCAGGTCCTGCCATGTGTCGACATAGCCATGGCCCTCGACGACGAATTTTGCGCCCTTCACAGTCGCGATCAGCTTCTCCTCCGCAGTGGGAAGCATGCTCGCGCCGCCGCTGGGCAGGAAGGGTGCCATGTTCCACGCCATGACGTCGCCCATGAACAGCACGTGCGAGGCCGGGAAATAGACGAAGGTGTCGCCGCCGGTGTGCGCCTGTCCGAAGCTGTAGAGCTCGACCCGATCCTCCCCCGTGCCGACCGTCAGCCGGTCCTTGTAGGTAACGTTGGGGAGGACGCCAGGCTTGTAGCTCGGGTTCTTGGCGATTTCGTCCTTCGTCGCCTCGGACGAAATCACTTTCACATTGGGATATTTCTCGCGAATGAAATCCGTGCTGCCGATGTGATCGGGATGGCTGTGCGTGTTGATGATCGTGACGATGGGCTTGTCAGTCACTTTCTTGACTTCATCCAGGATGGCTTGGCCATTGCCCGGCATCTTGGTGTCGACGAGGACGACGCCGTCCTTCTGCACCACGACCAGCGTGTTTCCGCCGCCACCGAAGATCTTGTAGACGTTGCCGGTTATGTGCTCGATCGGCTCGGGGGGGGGCAGGCCGGGACCCCGCTGGGCCATCGCCGGCGTTGCGCCCAACGCTCCCATGACCAAAGCCGTCACGGCGATTGTGGCTTTCATGCATGACCCTCCTGCGTCCTGGTTTTCCAAGCGAGCGTAGTTGACTTTATCCGCTTGGCCAATCGCGATCGAGAGCAATCTATCGGATTGGGCGACAACCGGGGCGCGTCGCATGCGCACGCCTTGGCCGCCCGCGCCCGACCTAACGAAAAAGGACCGGGCCGCCTCGCGACGACCCGGCCCCAATTCCCCGGTGGGTCCGATCAGAAGATACGGACGGCAACCTCGGCCGGCTCGGCGAGGAGATTTTCGAGCTCGCCGTCGAGCTTGAGCATCGTCAGCGACGCGCCCGCCATTTCGAGCGAGGTGCAATATTCGCCGACATAATTGCGGACGATGGTGTAGCCCGCCGCCTCGCAGCGCTCGTGCGCGTGCGCGTACATGACATAGAGTTCGCTGATCGGCGTGCCGCCCAGACCATTGATCATCAGCGCGACGCGGTCGCCCGAGGCATAGGGGACGTCCTGCGAAACGGCGTCGAACAACTCGTCGACGATCGCATTCGCCGATTTGATCTTGTCGCGGCGGCGGCCCGGCTCGCCATGGATGCCTACGCCGACTTCCATCTCGTCGGCGCCGATGTCGAAGATCGGCGTGCCCTTCGCCGGCGGGATGCAGCTGGTGAGCGCAACGCCCATGGTACGGACGTTGTTGTTGACCTTCTCGGCCACAGCGATGAGCTCGTCGATGCTCGCGCCCTTGGCAGCGGCCGCGCCGCATGCCTTGATCACGAAGAAGTTGCCGGCAACGCCGCGGCGTCCCACGGTGTAGAGGCTGTCCTTCACGGCGACGTCGTCGTTGATCATGAACGACTTCACCTTGATGCCCTCGGCTTCGGCGAGCTCGACCGCGGTTTCCCACGCCATGCGGTCACCCTGATAGTTGTTGACGAGCACGAGCACGCCGGCGTCGGTTGCGAGCGCCTTGATCGTCTCGTAGCAGGCGTCGACTGGCGGCGCGGCGAACACGGCGCCCTGGCAGGCTCCGTCGAGCATGCCCGGGCCGACCGCCATCACATGCGCCGGCTCATGGCCCGAACCCGATCCCTGGATCACTGACACCTTGTCGGCGACCGGGCGGTCCTTGCGCTTGATCATCTGGAACTCGGGGATGAACTCGAGCAGGTCGGGGTTGGCCAACACCACACCCTTCATGAACTCGGGCACGAAATTTGCCGGCTCGTTGACGAACTTCTTCATTGGGCGTTCCTCTCTCCCTGGGGGTTCTTATGCGGGCTGGCGGAGCAATTCGGCTACGGTCGGCGTCCGCGCCACGCCGAATTCGGTGCACCAGTCCTGCAGGATCATCGCGATCGCGACGATGCCCGGATCGGGCGTTCCCGAGCTGCGATCGCCGACCTGCGAGGCGCGGCCGCGATGCGCCACGAGCGAGCGCGTGGCGTCGATCGCCGTTTCGGCCGCGTCGGTCGCGTCCCTGAGCGCAGCGCCGAGATCGGCGTCGCCGTTCGCGGCGTGCTTCTTGAGCACCTCGTGCACCGGGATCAGCGCGTCGACCAGCGTCTTGTCGCCGAGCTTCGCCCCGCCACGTGCCATGATGCCGTCGACCGCGGCACCGACCATGTCGGTCAGCTCACCGAGCGTGACCGACTCCTTGCCCTTGCTCGCGATCGCCGCTTTCATGAAGCCCGTGCCCCAGATCGGCCCGGAGCTGCCGCCGACGTGCTTGCTCACCAACATGCTGATCTTGAGCAGCATCGCGCCGATCGCGCTCTTGTCGATGGTCGGCAGCTCAGCGTCGATCACGCGAAAGCCTGTCGCGAGCGAGTTGCCGAAGTCGCCGTCGCCGGCGAGACCGTCGAGGTCGCAAAAATAGATTTCGTTCCTCAGCACCGTCGCGGCAGTGGTCTTCACCGCACGCTCGACGTCGCCGATCGTGATGTCAGCCATAATCAGTCCCTCCCAGGACCCGCCCGTGACGGGTCACGCATTTTCCATTGCGAGGCGGTTCAGATCCGCCAGCCTTATCTGCACGTCGGGCTCGTCGCCCAATTCGCTCACCACGCGCGCGGCTTCGGCGAAGTCCTCGTCGACCGTATAGGTGCTCGTCGTGATCAGCACCGGCAGTCCGGCCCCGGTCGCGGCGAGCAGGCCGTTGCGGCTGTCCTCGATCACGACGCACTCGCTTGGCGGTAGCGCGAGCGTCTCGAGCGCGAGCAGATAGATGTCCGGCGCGGGCTTCTTCTTCGCCACGACGTCACCGGCGTGGACGAAATCGAACGCCGCCTTGCGCTCTGCCCCGAACAAGTCGAGCACCGCGTCGATGAACTTGGGGTTCGAGGTGGTGCACACGCCGAGCTTGACGCCCGCCGCGCGCGCCTCGTCGATAATGCGCAGGATGCCGGGGCGGACCGGCAGCGTGGCGACCAGCTCGGACGTGATCCTGGTCTTCGCCTTGTGCAGGTCGAGGATCAGTGCGTCCTTCGCTTCATCGGTCTCGACGCCGGCCGGCCAGCCGGCTTCGTCGAAATAGCCGCGCATCCGCTCCTTGCCGCCGGCGATCAGCACCAGCCGCGCATAGAGCTCCACGCTCCATTCCGCGTCGATGCCGAATTGCTTGAATGCGAGGTTGAAGCCCACGCGGTGCGCATCGCGCTCGGTATCGACGAGCACGCCGTCGCAGTCGAAAATGATTGCCTTTACCACGTGCGGTCGTTCCTCAAGCCGCCTTGGGGAGCTTGTTCAGGAACGCGCCGCCGCGATCCCGGCCGCCGAACTTCTCGATGAAGCCGCCGAACATCGCCTTGCACGCCTTGTACTGGGCATCGAGCACGCGGAGCGGCTCATAATCCTTCGGGTTCGCCGTGTGATAATCGACGAAGCTTTGGACGAAGACGTGCTTGAGGTTGGTCGAGATGTTGATTTTGGCACTGCCGCGCGCGATCGCCTTGGCAAAGGTCTCGTCGGACAGGCCGGTGCCGCCGTGCAGCGCCATCGGTGTGCGCGTGAGCTTGTTGATCTTCTCGATACGGTCGAAATCGACCACCGGATCGCCGTGATAATAACCATGTGCCGTGCCGACCGCACAGGCGAAGGCCGACAAGTCGAGCGCGTCGCAGAAGCGTTTGGCGTCCTCCGGATCGGTGAGGATCGACTCCTCCTCCGCGACGTGCATGTCGTCCTCGACGCCCATGATCTGCCCGAGTTCGGCTTCCATGCCGACGCCGTATTTCTCGGCGATTTCACGCACGCGTAGCGACTGCGCGAGGTTCTGTTCGAACGGCAGCTCCGACGCGTCGATCATGATCGAGGTCCAGCCCGCCTTGGCGCAGGCTTCGATCATCGCGATGTCCTGGCAATGGTCGAGGTGGAGCACCACCGGTACCGGCGAATCCTCGGCGACGGTACGAACCCAGCTGACGATTTCCTTGTGACTGAAATATTTGATCGTCTTCGAGGAGGTCTGGCAGATCACCGGCGCATCGAGCTCTTCGGCCGCCTTCACCATCGCCTTGGTGGTGCTGTAATCGACCAGATTGAACGCGGCCACGGCATAGCCATTGTCCATTGCGTCGCGCAGCAACGGCTTCATGTTGACCAGCGGCATAGCTACTCCTTCCACACTGGACGCGCGCCTGCGCGCTCGAATCGTTTGTGTTGCCTCATATACACTCCTCGCTCGACGTGTCTCGCCCCGAACGCGAAATCCGGCGGCAAAAGTGAGACAAAGTCATCAAATGCCCTCGGCTTGCGCCCGTGGTCGACGGGCTTGCCTGGCACGGGCGGACGTCGCAGAGCATGCGCGACGCGGTTTCGGCAAAGGAGTTCCAAATGGCTGGGCAGGACAGGATGATGGGGCGGATCGGGTCGATGGCGCTCGCCGCCGCTCTGCTCCTGGCGCCAGCGGCAAATGCCGTTGCTGCCCAGACTTCGCCAGTGGCGCCCGCGACTGGGCCCGCCGACGCCAAGCCGGCCGCGCCGAGCGAAGCCGTGCTCAAGAAGGGGCGGGAATTGTTCAACAACAATGGCTGCAGCAGCTGCCACGCGCTCGCCGACGCCGAGGCGATCGGCGATATCGGCCCGTCGCTCGACAAGAACGATAAGCTGACGACCGACTTTGTCATCGCGCGCGTCAGCCAGGGCTCGGGGCCGATGCCGGCATTCGGCGGCCAGATGAGCGCGGACGAGATCAGGACGCTGGCGGCGTACATCACCGCGGTTGCGCAGAAATGACCGACCCAATATGATCGGACCAAGCGGCTTCCGCTATTGTGCGGCGGTGGCGGGCGCCCCCGGAGCCGCCGCCGCTGGCCGGCGCGCGATCTGGGCGAAATAATTGGTCACGCCGTCGGGATCGTTTAGCCACACGGTGATCAGGTCGAACCCGCGCAGCCTGTTGAGCGGCGTCTCGACGGCGATATTGCGCGCTTTGGCCTTGGCGTCGACGAGCGGCGTATCCGACACGACATATTGGATGCCGGTGCTGCCGGTGTCGGCGGGAAGGTCGCTGCCGACCTTGTAGAGGTAAAGCGTCGTTTCCTTGTGGCGGTAAGGATAGAGCGTCAGCCCCATCGCCTTGTCCTCGACCGCTGGCAGCTCGTCGAGCCCGACGAATTCGCGGTAGAAGGTGCGGCTTTTCTCGAGGTTCGAGACATTGATGCCGACGCCGACGCCATCGTCGCTCTTGTCCTTGGCGCCCGGCTTGATCACCAGTTCGATCGGAAAGCCCGCCGGATCCGCGACCACCGCGGCGCGCGTACCGTCACCTTGGTCGGCGAAGCTTGGCGCGGGAAAGCCGGCGTCGGCGAAGCGCTTCGCCACCGCCGCCGCGGCGGGGTAGGTGAGGCGGAGATAGCGGATCCCGGTGCCTGCCTTGTAGCCTCCCTCGAGATGATATTGGCGGTTGCCCTGCTGGCCAGCGGAGAGCTTGATCTGCCCGCTGCCGACGCCGGTGAGCAGCATCTGCTGCGTCTGGGTGAGCTGGATCGGATTGAGCGAGCGCAGCGCTAGTGCCTCGGTATAGAATTTGACCATGTCCGCGGTCTTCTCGCGCGGGAAGCGGCGGAAGACGTTGGCCGAATTCTGCACGAACAGGCTGCGGGTCGGGCTCATCAGCTGTTCCTGCGAGAGCGCACCCGGTTTGTAGGCGAGATCGGCGGGAGTATCCATCACTGCGCCTTCGGGCGTGCTCACCGTTCCCGCCGGCCGCGCAACGCTCGGCGCGGTTTGCTGCGCCCGGGCAGCCGGGGCAGCCAGTAGCGCGGCGCCGGACAATGCGATCGTGAACGCTTTGCGCATCTTGTCTCTCCTGGCGTTACTCGTTTTGGAAGCGCGGCAGCGCGCGCCTCGAAGCACCGCATGCGCTCACAGGCGCATGTCAGAAATGCGTCTCTCATTTCGGCAATGCGAACACAGTGAGCGATTCGTCGTTGAGCGGCTTGCCGTCGGGACCGCGTCCACCGCCGCCGAAGCTCGCGACCGTCACGGCGACATATTGCCGCCCGTCCTTGCCCTGGTAGGTGATTGGCACTGCATGCGCACTCTGCGGCAGCAGCGCGCTCCACAATTCCTTGCCGGTCTTGGCGTCGAACGCGCGGAAGCGACGGTCGTCGGTGGCGCCGATAAACACCAGCCCGCCGGCAGTGACAATCGGTCCGCCTGAGCCGTTGTTGCGCCCGGTCTTTTGCTTGGCCTCGGGCAGAGTGTCGCTGATGCCGAGCGGAGTCGCCCATGCGATATCGCCGGTGTTGGCGTTGACCGCGATCAGCCTGCCCCAGGGCGGGCGGATGCACGGCAAGCTTACCGTGCGACCGTTCTCGTCCTTGTAGCTTGCCGTAAAAGAGGCATAGGCCCCCGGACCGGTCAGGTTCGCGCGGTCATAGGTCTGGTTCGAACCCGCGGTGCCGCGGCCATAGTCGCGGCCCTCCTTGCGCTTCTCGATATAGCCGATGCTGCCGCCTTCGCTGGTGTTGATGTAGATGATGCCGGTGTTGGGATCGGCCGCGCTGCCACCCCACACCGATCCGCCGTTCATCGGCAAGTTGATCGACGCCTTCACCGGCCCACCGTCTTCGTGCAGAAAAAACGGCGTGAACGGGCCGGCGTTGAAGAAATTGCCGCCGTAGTCCGCGAGCAGCTTCATGCAGGCGTCGACATGCGCCTGGTTGGTGTCGGCTGCGGTGACGATGTCTCGCTTGTCCCAGGTCTTGCGCGACAGCGGCACCGGCTTGCGCGGGATCGGCTGCGTCGGCGAATACCATTCGCCGGGCACATCGCCCTTGGCCACCCGTTTCTCGTCGACGCCGAACAGCGGCTTTCCGGTGTCGCGATCAAGGATGTACATGTACGAGGTCTTGCCGGTCTCGGCGAGCGCTCGGACCTTCTTGCCCTTGACTGTCACGTCGACCAACACCGGAGGTGCCGGCAGATCCGAATCCCACAGATCGTGATGGATTGTCTGGAAATACCATTTGAGCTTGCCGGTGTTGATGTCGACCGCGACCAGCGAATTCCCGAACAGGTTCGCGCCGGGGCGGGTCGTACCGTCGTAATTTGGCGAAGGGCCGCCGACCGGCATGTACAGCGTGTCGGTCTTCTGATCGACGGTCATATACCAGACCCACACGTTGGTCCCCGAACGGCCCTTCCAGCCGTCGTTGAGCCAAGTTTCATGGCCGGGTTCGCCCGGCTGCGGCACCGTATGAAACTGCCACAGCTTCCGGCCGGTCACCGCGTCGAAACCCCGGCTGTCGCCGGATTCGCCGACGATCATTTCCTGGGTGCTGGCGCCGACCACCAGCACGTTCTTGTAGATCGTCGGTGGGTAGCCGTACGGCACGTCGAGCGTGATCGCGCCTCCGCTGCCGAAGCTGGCGTCGACCTCGCCGGTCTGGGCATTGAGCGCCCAGATCCTGGTACCGGTCGAATAATAGACGCGCGCGGCGTGGTCCTTATCACCCGGCCAATAGGAGACGGCGCGCCGCGCGGCGCCACCCGTCACTGGATGCCGCCAGACCTCCTTGCCGGTCTCCGGCTCGAGCGCGAGCACGGCGTCGCCGACCGGATAATACATCAGCCCGCCGACGACGATCGGCGTGGCGCTCGATACGATCGCACCGCCGCCGTTCGGGCGCACGCGGATCGACCAGGCTGTGATCAGCTTGTCGACATTGCTCGGGTTGATCTGGGCGAGCGGCGAGAAGCGCGTGCCGTCATAGTCGCGCGTGTAGCGCGGCCAGTCGCCCGGATTGATATTGTCCGTCGCAGATTGCGCAAGCGCCACCGCCGGCAAGAGCAGGATGCCGATCGACACCGCAACGCGATTCCGCATGAGCAACCCGCCTCTCCATCCTGCCGCTTGAGGGGCCGCGAACCGCGGGTTCCCCCGTGTTTGAGCCCAGACCAGGGCCACCGCGGTGTAGGCATAATTTCGTTAGAATGAAAACAGCTTCTCTCCGGAGGATGACGCATTTAGGTATCAGGTCGATCGCCAGAATCGCGTGGCGAAGGTGATTATGCCCAGGCGTGCGCCAAGATTGCGCCAGGCAATGCAGGTTGGGGAGGCGTGGGCATGGCGGTTGCTGAGTTTGATATCGAGGGCACGGCGCGAGTGGTCGAAACGGAGATCAGCTATCTGCTGCCGGGGCCCGACATCAACCGACGGTTCGTCTCGGCAGGCGTAGAGGTAAACACCGGCAACTATGGTCCCTACGGCGTCCAGGTGCGCGATGCGCGGCCGATCCGCGACCATTTCTCGCTCGACCGCCAGGGCTGGGTGCTCGCCGACCGTCCGACAGCTGTCACCGATTTCTACGACCGCGCGCAGGTCGACAGCATCTACTACGCCGAGACCGCCGAATCGGTGAAGGCGCTGACTGGCGCCAGTTTCGTCGGAGTGATGGGCTGGATGGTGCGCAACTCGGGCGACATCAGTAGATACAACGAACAGCGCGAAGGTCCCTATGTCCACAATGCCGGCGTGCAGCCGCCGGCGGGCGAGGCACATATCGATACCGAGCCGCTGCGTGCGCCGCGCATGGCCGAAGCGCTCTACCAGCGCTTCCGGCCCGACGGCCCGGGGTACAAGCGCTTCATCTATGGCAGCTTCTGGCGCGCCTTTTCCGAGGGGCCGCAGGATTGCCCGCTCGCCTTGTGCGACTACCGCAGCGTTGGCGACGACGAAGGGCTGCCGAACGTACTCCACGTCGTCGACACAATCCCCCAGGGCGACGCGATGTTCGCGCCGATGGGCGATGAGGACAGCAAGCCGGCGGCAGCGATCTTTCGCCACAGCCCGGCACATCGGTGGTGGTATTTCTCGAACATGCACCGCGACGAGGCGCTGCTCTTCAAGTTCCACGATTCGGACCATTCAGTGGCGTGGCGCGTCCCGCATACGGCGTTCTGGGACCCGAGCTTCGCCGACCGCAAGGTTCGCGAAAGCGTCGAGGCGCGGATCATCGCCTTCTTCGAATGAACCCGCAGGCGTGGTGCCAGGTCGGACAATATCAACCTTCCTCTACGCCGATACGCGCTCTTCGGTGGGGCCGAATCAAGCACAAGTGGCGGAAGCCGCTGGCGCACGCGGGAGTGCAGCCTTATGCCCGGGCTCGTCACACGCCAGTCACGGGAGGGAAGCTTATGGCCAAAGACAACAGGATCACGCTCTACGACCTGCAGCTGTCGCATGGCGCAACGATCAGTCCGTTCATTTGGGCCACCAAATATGCCATCGCGCACAAGGGCTTCGAACTCGACGTGGTCCCGGGCGGCTTTACCGGCATTCCCGAGCGCACCGGCGGCAGGACCGAGCGATTGCCGGCGATCGTCGACGACGGAGAATGGGTGCTCGATAGTTGGCTGATCGCCGAATATCTCGACGCCAAATATCCCGATCGCCCGACGCTGATCGGCGATCCCAGCGTGAAGGCGCTGACGCAAATGGTCGAGGCGTGGCTGTGGCAGCAAGCGATCGGTCCGTGGATGACCTGTTTCATCAAACAGTATCGCGACCGTTCGCTGCCGCAGGACCAAAAATATGTCACCGAATCGCGCGAGCGCATGTTCGGGCGCAAAATCGAGGACATCATCATTGGGCGCGAAGATCGGCTGCCCAAGGTCCCGCCAGCGCTGCAGCTTATGCGCAACACGCTCGCGCAGAACCTGTGGTTCGGGGGCGACCGCCCCAATTATGCCGATTACCGGTTGCTCGCCGTGTTCCTGTTCACGGCGTCGGTCGCCGATACCCCCGTTCTGACGGACGACGATCCGCTACGCGATTGGATCGAGCGAGGCTTCGATCTGTATGGCGGTCTTGGCCGGCATCCTGGGCTGAGCCCGATCTTCGGGCTCCAGTTACGCGAGGGCGATCCCGAGCCGTTCGTGAAGGGGCCGCTGGTCGGCGGGCTTGCGACTCGCAACACCGGGGTCCAGTCGACCGCCGCCGAGACGGCTCGCCTGAAGGGTGAAGCAGCGTCCGCGGCCTGACGAATCGTGTCGAGGGGGCACCCGGTCCAAGGCAGGGATTGGGACCTCCGGCTTCTCCACCCGCAACGAGCGGACTCCAGCCGGTCTTTCGGAGGCAAAACTTCCCTTAATGTTTACAGGCGCTTGCGTCATTTGCATAGCTAGCTAAATGCGGTTCGAAATGGCGGGGAATGATGGAAGCAACGGAGCGGCGACTGCGCGCGTCAATCGACTGGAGCCATTTGGTGCGCTCGAGGATGCGGAAGTCGCGTTCTTCCACGCCATGCTCGGTCCGCAGGTCCCGCATGTCGCGCGCGACACCGTTCGGCGCGAAGGCGAGCCCAACCGCGGTATGTTCCTCCTGGTCGAAGGCTGGGCGGTCAGCAGCGTTGGCTTTGCCGACGGCAGCCGGCAGATCGTCAAGGTCCACCTGCCCGGGGACGTGCTGGGTGCGCCGAGCCTGCCGTTCGCGACGGCGGTAGAGACGCTGTCGACGCTGACACCCGCCATCGTCTGTCCTATTCCGCTCGGCGCACTGGGTGAATTGTTCGCGCGCATGCCACGCATGGCGGCGCGCATGTTCCTTGCCGCGCAGGAGGAGCGCGTGATCCTGATGGATCGCCTCGCCTCGCTTGGACGTCTGGGTGCGACCGGAAGCGTCGCGGCGCTGCTCGTCCATCTGTACGAGCGCCTGTCGTTGATCGAGCCAATCGCCTCGACGCGGATCCAGCTTCCGCTCACCCAGGCCGAGCTGGGCGATATTCTTGGCCTGACCGCGGTTCACGTGAACCGCGTGCTTCGCGCGATGGAGCGCGCGGGCCACCTGCGGCGAAACGGCAAGACGTTCGACCTGCTCGATCTCGACAAGCTCCGTGCGTACGCCGGAATTCCACAACGCCGCATCCTCAGGGACATGGCATGGTTGCCGGAAGCGGGGCTGCGCGTCGCCTAAGTTGGGGCCTGTCCGATTCCGATTGCTGCCAGCGCCGACCGCAATTGCTCGATCCGGTACGGCTTTTCCAACAGCGGCGTGTCAGGGCCAAAGCCCTCCGGCGCGGTGCCATAGCCGGTGGCGAACACCAGCGGCACACCACGCGCAGCGAGCGCATGCGCGATCGCGTCGCTGCGCTCGCCGGACAGATTGATATCGAGAATTGCTGCGTCGGGCCCGCTATCCAGCAATGCAAGCCCATCGGCGACACGACTTGCCGGACCTACAGTGGCGTGGCCGAGTTCGCTCAGCATGTCCTCGAGGCACATCGCGACGATCGGTTCGTCCTCTACGATCAGGATACGGGCGTTCGCGATCATGCTGCCACCGGCAGCGGCGCGTCGACCGTGCAGCGCACGCCCTCGGCGGCGAATTCGATCTGCGCAGTTCCGCCAAGCTCGGCCGCCAACCCACGTTCAATCATCCGCGTACCGAAGCCGCGGGTGGTGGGCGATGTGACCGCCGGGCCGCCTTGCTCTTGCCATTCGAGACGAAGTCGACGCCCCTTGTGGCTTTTCATGACTCGCCAGCGAACAGCGACCCGTCCCTCGGGCCGCGACAGCGCGCCGTATTTGACGGCATTGGTCGCAAGCTCGTGGATTGCCAGCGCGAAGCTGATTGCGGTCTTGGGCGCGATCTGCAGGTCGGGACCCGACAGGTCCACGCGTGCGCCGCCCGCGTGCGGTGCTACTGCGTCGGAAATGATACTTGCCATTGAAACCGCTCCCCAATGTTCGCGTGTGAGCAGATTATGTGCTTCGGACAGTGCGGCGAGCCGCCCTTCGAACGCCTCCCGCGCATCAACCGGCGAACGGTCGCCGCGAAACGTCTGCTGAACGATGCCCTGGACGATGGCCAGTGTGTTCTTGACGCGGTGATTGAGTTCGTCGACCAGCAGCCGCAGATGCGCTTCGGCTCGCCGGGCATCGGTCACGTCGCGCGCGATCGCGTGCACCCCCTGCGGCTTGCCCGCGGTATCGACGGTGATGCGCGAATTGATTTCCCAGATCAGCGGACGCCCGTCGCGCGTGCGCACCTGGAGCGAGAGTCGCGTGCTGCCGCCCTCGACCAGCTTGTGCACCAGTGCCTTTTGCGCAATTTCGAACTGCCCGGGCTCCATGAAATCGGCAATCGACCGTCCGATCACTTCGTCTTCGCGATAGTCGAGCGCAGCGAGCACCGCCGGGTTCACTGCAGTGATGCGTTGGTCGAGCGTGGTCGTGATGAGGAAGTCGTTGGCCTCCTCGAAGATCGTCCGGAATCGCGCCTCGCTTTCGCGCAGTTCCTCCTCGGCGCGCTTGCGCTCGGTAATATCGAACGAGATGCCGACGAAGCGGCTCCGGCGCTCGTCACTGTAGTCTACCCGGCTTCCGTGGCTGTGCATCCAGCGAATCTCGCCGTTATCGGCGCGGCGGATGCGATATTCGATCGTGTAGGGCTCCCCTTCGCTGAAGCAGCGCGTCGCCGCGGCATAGGCGCGCTGGCGGTCGTCGGGGTGCACGCGCAGCAGCCAGTCCTCGAAGGTTCCCCGTAAATCGGCCGAGCGCGGCATGCCGAGCAAATCGAAGCGGTTGGGCGACCACTGGCCTTCGAGCGACGCAAGCTCTAGTTCCCAAGTCGCCATCCCTGAGCCCTCGACGGCAAGTCGCATGCTTTCGTTGCTCGCGCGCAATTCCTGCTCGGCACGTTTGCGCTCGGTGATATCGAACGAGATACCGACGAAATGGCTGGGTCGCCCATCGTCATAGTCGGTACGGCTGCCATGGCTCTGCAACCAGCGCTCGGCACCGGTGTCGGCGCGGCGGATGCGATAGTCGAGCGTGAACGGCAATCCCTTATGGACGCAACGCATCACGAGATGACGCGCGAGCTCGCGGTCGGCGCCATGCACGCGGTCAAGCCACTGGTCGAAGCTCGCGTGCAGCTCCGCGTCGCGCGCCAATCCGAGCAGGTCGAAATGACTGGGCGAGCAAGGGCCCTGCAGCGTTCGGACATCGAGCTGCCAGGTCGCCATGCCGGCACTCTCGATCGCGAGCCGCATGCTCTCGGCGCTGGTGCGCTGTGCGGCTTCGGCGAGATGGCGCGCGGTAATGTCGAGCGTGACGGCGAGCACCCCGAGCGGCGTACCGTCGGGCTGATGGATCAATGATACCGAGTTGTTGACCCAGACGACCTGTCCGTCCTTGCGGATATAGCGCTTCTCGTGCGCATAGGGCGTTCCGTCGGCCACCAGACGCGCGAAAAGCGGCAGGTTGCGTTCGAGATCTTCGGGATGGGTGATCGACTGCATCGTGCGATCGAGTAGCTCTTCGCGACTCCAGCCGGCGATCTCACAGAACCGGTCGTTGGCCAGCGTGAACCTGCCACTGAGATCGACCTGCGAGAAGCCGGCCATCGTCTGGTTGACGAACGCGGAATATTGGTATTCGCGTTCGCGGAGGGCGATTTCCGCCTGCTTCGCATCGGTGATGTCATGCGCCACCCCGACGAATCCGACGTGCTGGCCATCGGCATCGAACCGCGGGCGGGACACGGAGCGCAGCCAGCGCCAGCTGCCGTCGGCGCGCCGGAAACGCGCTTCCAAAGTCAACTCGTTGGCATTGGCCTGACGCGCCTGCTCCGGCGTGAGCAGCCGATCGAGATAATCGGGGTGAATATAATCCCTCCAGTCGGCCTCGCATGCCTCGGCGAAGGATAGCCCCAGAAACTCCATATAGGCCCGATTGACGAAGCTGCGTTTGCCGTCAGGGCCGGTTACCCAGATCGGGACCGGTGCCGAATCCGCGATCGAGCGGAACTCGTCCTCGCTGGCAGCGATCGCCGTCGGAACGCGCGGCAGGTCGGCCATCGAAGCTCATGCTCCCCTTGCTCACCCGCCCCAGCGTCATTTCCTAGCTGTAACCGCCGCAGAATCAACGGGGATCGCGCTGCGTCGAGTTGGAGCGCGTTGGCGCGTAGCGCCCCGGCGTCAACCGTAGAAGCCGCGATACCAGGCCGCGAAGCGTTCGAGCCCTTCGCGCAGCCGGACCTTGGGGGTATAGCCGGTCAGCGCCGCGAGCTTCGAGACGTCGGCATAGGTCGCGGTCACGTCGCCCGGCTGCATTTCGCGCATGTGCTTGGTCGCCGTCACTCCGAGCGCGGATTCGAGCTGCGCGATCATGTCGCCCAGCGTTTCGGGGCGGCTGTTGCCGATGTTGAGGATGCGGTTCTCAGTGGGCGCCGGCGCACGAACAAACACGCCGATCACGCCGTCGACGATGTCGTCGATATAGGTGAAGTCGCGCGCCATCTGGCCGTTGCCATATACTTCGATCGGCTCGCCGGCGGTGATCTTCCGCGCGAAGCCGAGCACTGCCATGTCGGGGCGACCCCAGGGGCCATAGACCGTGAAGAACCGCAGGCCCGTCTGCGGCAGGCCATAGAGATGGGCATAGGAAGCGCTCATCAATTCGCCGGCGCGCTTGGTCGCGGCATAGAGCGAGATCGGTTCGACGCAGGGCTCATCTTCGCGGAACCCTGCGCCGCCCGCCGGGCGATCGCCATAGACCGAACTCGACGAGGCGTAGACGAGATGATCGCAGCGCCCATGCCGTGCGGCCTCGAGGATCGCGAGATGGCCGGCGAGATTCGAACGCTCATAAGCGAACGGGTTCTCGAGACTGTAGCGCACGCCCGCCTGTGCCGCGAGATGGACGATGCGGCGAATGCGGCGGTCGCGCACCAGCGCGCGCATCGCGTCACCGTCGGCGATATCCCCGCGCACCATGGTGAAGCCGGGCCGCGCCAGCGTGGCGGCACGGGCCTCCTTGAGTGTCGGATCGTAATAGGTGTTGAAATTGTCGACGCCGATAACGGTGTCGCCGCGTTCGAGCAGCCGTTCGGCGACGGCGCGGCCGATGAAGCCGGCAGCGCCCGTGACGAGTACGGGAGGCATTGCTTCGCTCACAGGCTTGCGCCCAGCCTCATTTGCGTGCGGGCTTGCCGATGCTGACGATGCGCAGCCCGGCGCGTTCGGCTTCGGCCGGCGGATAGATATTGCGCAGATCGACGAGCAGCGGCTGGCGCAGGATCTGGCGGATCCGGTTGAGATCGAGGGCGCGGAACTCGTCCCACTCGGTCACGATCACCAGTGCATCGGCGCCCTCGGCCGCAGCATAGGGACTGGCAACGAAATCGACGTTCTGCAACATGCCCTTTGCCTGTTCGACGCCTTCGGGATCATAAGCGCGTACTTCGGCGCCTGCGTCCTGCAGAGCCTGGATTACCGCGATCGCCGGCGCATCGCGCATGTCGTCGGTATTGGGTTTGAAGGTCAGCCCGAGGATTCCGACAGTCTTGCCGCGCACGTCTCCGTCCATCGCCTTGATCACTTTGCGGCCCATCGCACGCTTGCGCGCGTCATTGACCTGAACGGTGGCCTCGACGATTCGCAGCGGCGTGTCGTTGTCGTCTGCGGTCTTGAGCAGCGCGAGCGTGTCCTTGGG
>Ga0105248_10003049_pt1 | contig 18581 bp, 24 predicted proteins | sample KBSS34metaG_FD_81524 | JGI IMG/M metagenome (GOLD analysis project Ga0105248, IMG submission 81524) | Switchgrass rhizosphere microbial communities from Kellogg Biological Station, Michigan, USA - KBS S3-4 metaG | ecosystem: Host-associated > Plants > Roots > Rhizosphere > Soil | place... | reverse complement strand
GCCGCCGACAATATGGCCTGGTTGTCGTAGACGACGATGGTGTCGGCGTTCGACACGCCGAGCGTGCCGACCTTGCTCGCGAACAGGTCCGCGTTCGGAAGCATGTGCGGCAGCGTCGAGATCGGATCGGCGATATCGTCGATGTCGAAGAATGCGGCGCCGGGAACATGTGCTGCGACGAAAGCAGCACGTGCGTCGCGACGATCGAGGTGCCAGCTGGCATCGAGAACCTTCAGGTCTGGATCACCAAGGCTGGCAGCAAGCTCGGCGGTGGAAATTAGCGGAGTCAACGTTCGGCCCTTTCGACCAACGCGCGCGCCTGGTCGACGTGCATAGCCTCGATCATGCGATCGCGGAACCGCTCGGCGCCGCCACGAAACGCGTCGAGCAGCGCAAGTGCGTCGGCGATCTCGTCCGCGCTCGGTCCGAACGCCGCCGTGGCGACGGCGATCTGGTTCGGGTGGATCAGTGCCTTGCCGTCGAATCCGAGCGAACGGCCGTGGCGGCATTCCGCCGCAAGTCCCTCGGCATCCTCGAGCGCATTGAACACGCCGTCGATCGCCCAGCCGTCGCCGACGCGCGCGGCAAGCACCACGGTCTGCAGCGCCAGTGCAATCGCGTCGCGGCTCGCACTCGGCGGAACGCCCAGTTGCGCGCGCAAGTCGTTGGTGCCGGCGATCAGGCCCGCGACACCCGGCACCGCGGCGATCTCGGCGGCGGCGAGCACGCCACGCGGCGTTTCGATCATCGCGAGTACCGGCTTCCCAAGCGCATCGGCGACACGGGTAGCGTCGGCGGCGCGTTCGACCTTTGGCAACACCGCGAAATCGGCCAGGGAGCCAGCTACCGCGGCGATGTCGGCCGCGTGTTCGCCGCTGTCGATGCCGTTCAAGCGGATCGCGGCAAGCCGCGGGCCGAAGCCTTCGTCAACCGCCGCCACGGCAGCGCCGCGTGCACTCGCCTTGTCGGTTTCGCGCACCGCGTCCTCAAGGTCGAGGATCACCATATCGGCGGCGAGCGTGCGTGCCTTGGCGATCGCACGCGGGTTCGAAGCAGGCAGGAACAGCGCGGTACGGGGTGCGAGGGGGCGGGCTGTGCTCATCGCCGCGCTATGCTAGCAATGGCACAGAAATACGAGGGGGAGTCGGAGTGGCCATGGAGATCATCTCGGGTTTGCTGGCGATCGTCGCCGTCATCATCGTCCTGTACCTGTTCTCCAGCGTGAAGATCGTGCGGCAGGGCTATCAGTACACGATCGAGCACTTCGGCCGGTTCACCACCGTCGCCCGCCCCGGCTTCAATTTCTACCCGGCCTTCTTCTACCGCGTTGGCAGGCGCGTGAACATGATGGAGCAGGTCGTCGACATCCCCGGGCAGGAGATCATCACCAAGGACAATGCGATGATCTCGACCGACGGCGTGGTGTTCTTTCAAGTGCTCGACGCCGCCAAGGCCGCGTACGAAGTCTCCGACCTTTATGTCGCGCTGCTCCAGCTCACCACGACCAATTTGCGCACCGTGATGGGCTCGATGGATCTCGACGAGACGCTGAGCAAGCGCGACGAAATCAACGCCCGGCTGCTGTCGGTGGTCGATCACGCGACCACACCCTGGGGTGTGAAGATCACGCGCGTCGAGATCAAGGACATCCGTCCGCCGGTCGACATCGTCAATTCGATGGCGCGGCAGATGAAGGCGGAGCGCGAGAAGCGCGCCAACATTCTCGAGGCCGAGGGCACGCGCGCATCCGAGATTCTGCGCGCCGAGGGACAGAAACAGGCGCGCATCCTCGAAGCCGAAGGGCGCAAGGAATCGGCGTTTCGTGACGCCGAGGCACGCGAGCGCGCCGCGCAGGCCGAGGCTACCGCAACGCAGCTGGTCTCCGACGCGATCGAGGGTGGAAGTACCCAGGCGATCAACTATTTCATCGCCCAGAAATATGTCGAGGCGATCGGGAAATTCGCGACCTCGCCCAACGCCAAGACGATCCTGTTCCCGGTCGAGGCGACACAATTGATGGGCACGCTGGGCGGGATCGGCGAACTGGCCAAGGAAGTGCTCGGCAAGGACTCGCCGCCCGCCCCGTCGCAGGCCGCGCCCACGTCGCGACGTGCTGCGTCCGCCGCTCCATTGGTGCTCGATAAGGACCAGCAAAGCTCGTGACCGACTGGCTGGCGCATGCCGGCGTTGCTTGGCTGATCGCGGCGGCGCTGCTTGCCGGCCTCGAACTGCTGGTGCCCGGAGTGTTCCTGATCTTCGTCGCCCTTGCGGCGGCGATCACCGGCGTGATCGCGTTTGCGCTTCCTGACTTCCCGGCCGCGCTGCAATGGGTAGCATTCGCGGCATGGACCGGGGTCTCGGTCGCAATCGGCAAGCGGTGGTATCGCGACTATCCCGTCGAAACGAGCGATCCGCTACTGAACGACCGCATGGCGCGTCTGATCGGCCTGGAGGTCGTGGTAACCGAAGCGATCGAAAACGGTCGCGGCCGTGTGCGCGTCGGCGATGGCGACTGGCCGGCGCGCGGACCCGACGCCGTGGCCGGCGCGCGAGTCCGCATCGTCGGCGGACAGTCGGCGGTATTGGAAGTCGAGCCGCTCGACGGCGCCTGACCGATCAGCTGTTGCCGAACAGCCCCTTGGCGATTCCACCGATCTGGCCCCCGAGCCCGTCCTGGTTCTGCAACAGCCCCGCAAACTGGCCGAGCGCACCCTCCCCGCCGATATGCGCGATGATCTCCTGGATCTTGTCGAGCGGCAGACCGGTTGCCGATGCGGCGCCTTCAGCGGTGTCCCCTTCCATCGGATGGAATTTGGCAAGCGCCTGGATCGCCGATTCGACATGCTCGGGCGACAGACCCACCTTTGACGCGAGATTGGCGACGTCCACGTTCTCAGTCACTTGGCCGAGTAGATCGTTGAATATGCTCATGGGTCTGCCCTCCAGAGGGTGTCGGAGCGTCGCGACATAGCACGAACGCAACCGGCTCACGAAGCGATCAGCCGCGCATCAGCGCCACCGCGAAGCCGGCCCCTGCCGCCAGGGCCAGCGCGGTGCGAACCGCGTGCAACCTGGCCCAGCGATGGATCAGCGCACGGCTCGACGCGCTCGCATCGGTCGGTGCAGTCGCCGTCAGCAGACGATTGACCGGCATGATTACCAGCATCGTCCAGGGCCAGTTGGCACCCATCAGCGTGCCGCCCACCAGCCATAGCGGGTCGCCGAGCTGGAACCAGGCGCCGCAGCCCAGCACCATTCCGACGATGGCCAGCGGCGCCTGCATCGCCGTCCCGCGACGATAGGCGGGCTTCCACTGCTGGAGCAGCGCCGAATCGTCGAGCACCATGCGCGCGGGTTGCTCGACGACATTGATGTAGAAGGCCGCGCCCGCGAACAATGCCGCGACGATCAGCGCCAACAGGCCGGTCATCATGGCTCTTCTTCCTTGGCTGTTGGCCTCAATCGCGCTTCGAGGGTGCGCAGAAGTTCCGCAGCCTCGCGCAAGGCTTCTGCGTCGAGGCCGTCGCCGAGCGCGTTCGCCCAAGGAAGCTGCCGCGCACTTGCCGCCGCATGGAGCGCGGCGCCCGCATCGGTCAATTGTACCAACCGCGCGCGCAGGTGGTGCGGGTTGGCCTTGAGCCGCAGCAATCTCTCGGCGACCAGCGCGTCGACGATCCTCTGAACCGACTGCCGTGTCAGTCCCATGTCACGCGCGATGTGCGCGACTGGTTGGGGTGCTTGCGCGAGTGCGACGGCGCCCAACACCTGCCAGCGTGCGCTCGTCAGTCCGATGTCCGCGACCAACGCATCGCCCGCAGCCAGCAGGCGGCCGTTTAGGCGAAACACCGCGAGGATCAGTTCGGTCAGGGCCGTGCTCATATCGACAGCCTTTTGTCATTACGACAGCATACTGTCAATATAAGGCAGAGGCGCTCGATCGGGCTCGACGAAGCTTCGTCGGGCGGTGACCGAAAATAGGCGCTCGCGCGAGTAGAATGCCAAGGGCCAGTCGCGACGCCCCGCCGGCGACGACAACAGCCCGTTGACCCGCTCGGCAAGCCTCTCCCCGCCACGCCAGCCGCGCAGGAACGCGCGCGTTCCTGCCACATAAGCGCGCGTGATCGTCTCATGATAGCCCTGGGTATCGTCGTTCACGCCGCCCACGCTTTCGTTGTAGCGGCGAATAATTCCGGCGATCTCGACATCCATGTCGATGTCCGGGCGTTCGGTGAGCAGCCAAAGGCAAGCTGCCAAATGGGCCTCGTGCGTCCACTCGGCCTTGGGCAAGGTGCAGCCAAGCAGGCCTTCGCCGACATGGCGAATGTCGGCGTCGTTGGCGAACAGGCGTGGGAGATGGTCGGTCATTTCGATCGGGCTTTCTGTTGATCGCCCGATCGAGAAGCAATCGGGCCTATGCGGTTTCGGTCACCTGGGGCGCCGCCTGGCGAACCCCCTCGTCGACATGTTCGGCGAACTGGGCGAAGTTGTTTACGAATTTCTCGACCAGATCGGCCGCAGTCGCGTCATACTCCGCCGGGTTCGCCCAGCTTTGTCGCGGGTCGAGCAGCTTGGCGTCCACGCCGGGCACGTGCACGGGCACCATGAACCCGAAATTGGGGTCCGTCCGAAACTCGGCGCCGTTGAGACTGCCGTCGAGCGCGGCGTTGAGCAGCGCGCGCGTCGCCTTGATCGGCATGCGTTTGATCCCGGGCATCGTCGCCTTGCCGCCGCTCCATCCGGTATTGACCAGCCAGCAGTCGACACCGCCTCTCGCGATCCGTTCCTTGAGCAGATTGCCATAGATCGACGGATGGCGCGGCATGAAGGGCGCGCCGAAACAGGTCGAGAAGGTGGCCTCAGGCTCGGTCACGCCGATCTCGGTACCCGCGACGCGCGCGGTATAGCCCGAGAGGAAATGGTACATCGCCTGCTCCGGCGTGAGTTTCGCGATGGGCGGCAGGACGCCATAGGCATCGGCGGTGAGCATCACGACGTTCTTCGGCACCGGCCCCATATTCTCTTTCGAGGCATTGGGGATGAAATCGATCGGATAGGAGCCGCGGCTGTTCTCGGCGAGCGTCGCGTCGTCAAAGTCGAGCTCGCGCGTGTCGGGGTCGATCACGACATTCTCAAGCACTGTGCCGAAGCGCTTGGTGGTCGCGAAGATCTCGGGCTCGGCCTCGGCCGAGAGCCGGATCATTTTGGCGTAGCAACCGCCTTCGAAATTGAACACCGCGGTGTCCGACCAACCATGCTCGTCGTCGCCGATCAGCGTGCGGCTGGCGTCGGCCGAGAGCGTGGTCTTGCCCGTCCCCGAGAGACCGAAGAAGATCGCAGTGTCCCCCTTTGGACCGATGTTCGCGGAGCAGTGCATCGGCATGATGCCCTGAGTCGGCAGGATATAGTTGAGCAGCCCGAACACCGACTTCTTCATCTCGCCGGCGTAGCGCGTGCCGCCGATCAGGATCAGTTTCTCGGTGAAATTGACGGCGATCACGGTCTCGCTGCGCGTCCCGTGCCGCGCGGGATCGGCGCGGAACGTCGGCAGATCGATGATCGTGTATTCGGGCACGAAATCGGCCAGCACATCGCGATCGGGTCGCACGAGCATCGTGCGGATGAAGAGGTTGTGCCAGGCCAGTTCGTTGATCACTCGCACCTTGACGCGGTGCTCGGGCTGTGAGCCACCATAAAGGTCCTGCACGAACAGCGTTGGCTTGGCCCCGAGCTCGGCGAGGAAATCGCCCTTGAGCGCGGAAAAATGCTCGGGTGACATCGGCTTATTGCCGCTGTTCCACCACAGCGTGTCGGCGGTCTCTGTATCGTGGACGGTGTATTTGTCCTGCGCCGAACGCCCGGTGCGCGTTCCGGTCTCGACGACGAGCGGCCCGTCCTTGGCGAGCACGCCTTCGTTCCTAGCAAGCGCGAGTTCTACCAGTGGCGCGGTGATCAGGTTCCAGTGCACTTCGGCGCGCGTCTCGATGCCCATGGCATCAAGACCAAAGCGCGGCGTACGCTCAGTCACAATCCCTACTCCTGCCCCAGGGGCGCGGCGCCCTTCTCCGTCGCGCTCGGCCACTATCCGTGTATATCTTATCGTTGTGCCCCATAGGCATGCGGTGGGGCATCGAGTCAATCATCTACCGGACGACATGGTTTTCGCCGAAGTTGAGCCCCGCCCCGCTTTGGTTTAGTCGGGACCGTTCCGATGCTCGCCCTGGAAGCACCTCTGCCCGCATGAGCGCCACCATTGCCCTGGTCGATGATGACCGCAACATCCTGACTTCGGTTTCGATTGCATTGCAGACCGAAGGGTTTCTCACGCGCGTCTACTCCGACGGCGAGAGTGCGCTGAAGGCGCTGATCGAGAATCCGCCCGACCTGGCGGTGCTCGACATCAAGATGCCCAAGATGGACGGCCTCGAACTGCTGCGCCGGCTGCGCGAGCGCAGTGCGATCCCGGTGATCTTCCTTACCAGCAAGGACGACGAGCTCGATGAGGCGCTTGGTCTCGCGATGGGTGCCGATGATTATATTTCGAAGCCGTTCAGCCAGCGGCTGTTGATCGCGCGCATCCGCGCGATCCTGCGCCGCACCGAGCCGTCCTCGCCCGCGATCGAAGGCAGTATCCCCGAGGAGCCGGCGCCGGTGCTCGACCGCGGCCGGCTTTCGATGGATCCGGCGCGGCACAAGGTGACCTGGAGCGGCCGCAACGTGACCCTCACGGTCACCGAATTCCTGATCCTCGAGACGCTCGCCCAGCGCCCCGGCATCGTCAAGACGCGCAACCAGCTGATGGATGCGGCGTATCAGGACGATATCTATGTCGACGACCGTACCATCGATAGCCACATCAAACGGATCCGGCGCAAATTCCGGCAGGTGGACGGCGAGTTCGATGCTATCGAAACGCTCTATGGGGCCGGCTACCGCTTCTCGGACGAGTGACGAGCGCGATCTCGCGCTGCGATGGTCGAACCGACTGTCGCTGACGCCGCGCATTCTCGCCGTCAACATCTTCGCGCTCGCGCTGCTCGCGGGCGGCTTCTTCTACCTCGACTCGTATCGCAGGGGAATCGTCGACAGTCGTGTTGCACAAGCGAGTCGGGAGATCAGGCTGATCGCACAGGCGATCGCCGCCACCGAACCCGCACGCAGGCCTGCATTGGTGCTGCGACTTGCCTATGACACCGGTACACGTATCCGACTTTATGACGCGCAAGGCCATGCTATCGCCGACAGCCGCGAGATGGGGCTCAGGAACGTCGTATTCCGAGATCCTGACAAGGATCCCTGGAACCAGACGGTCGCGCGCGCGCTCGACGCCCTGGTCGACACGGTCGCCGGTGCAAATCGCGCACCACTCTATCGCGAGCGCGGCCGCGACGCCGGACTCGACTGGCCCGATGTCAGCACGGCGCTCAGCTCGCACGGCGCGCCCGCCACCCCATGGCGCGCCCCCGATCGTACACCGGTGATCACTGCCGCCGCGGCCTATGCCGCGAACGGTGTCGTTATGACGACCGCCAACGCCCGCGACATTACCCAGACGGTGCGCGACGAGCGTTATCGGCTCGGGATCGTCCTGTTGATAGTGATTGGCACCTCGGTGAGCCTGTCGCTGTTCCTCGCGCGCACGATCGTGCGGCCGCTGCGCCGGCTCGCGCACGCCGCGATGCGCGTGCGACTCGGCCGCGCGCGCGAAGTGGTAGTCCCGCGCCTGCCCCGCCGCGCCGACGAGATCGGCAGCCTCGCACGCGCACTGTCCGACATGAGCCAGGCGTTGCGTGCCCGGATCGACGCCACCGAAGCCTTTGCCGCCGACGTGACCCACGAACTCAAGAATCCGCTCGCGTCGCTGCGCTCGGCGGTCGAGGGGCTGAGCAAGGTCAAGGATCCCGAACTGCAGGAGCGGCTGCTCGCAATCGTGCGCGAAGACGTCCATCGGCTCGATCGACTGATCACCGACATTTCCGACGCGTCGCGGCTCGACGCGCAGCTCAGTCGTGCCAAGTTCGAACCGATCGATCTCGGCACGATGATCGCCGCGCTGGTCGCGCAGCGCATCGAACGCGGGTTGCCGCGCGGCGTTCGATTGCGCTTCGACCGGCCCGACAAGACGCCGCTGGTCGTGCTCGCCGAAGGTGCCCGCATCGAGCGCGTGCTCGACAATCTGCTCGAGAATGCCGTGTCCTTCTCGCCCGACGGGGGACTGATCGCGATCGGTTGCCGGGCGCGCAAGACTGACATCGAAGTTTCGGTCGACGACGAAGGACCGGGTGTGCCCGAGGAACAGCGCGAGGCGATCTTCCGCCGGTTCCACTCTGTGCGCCCCGAGGACGAAGCGTTCGGCGAGCATTCGGGCCTGGGCCTTGCCATCGCGCGCACGATCGTCGAGGGCCATCAAGGGACCATTCACGTCGAACCCCGTAAGGACCGGTTGAGTGGCGCGCATTTCGTGGTGCGGCTGCCGCTCGCAGACGAACGATGAACGAACAGAGAGTCGCGACCGCACCGTCATCGGAGATGCTCCACGCGTCGAGCGTGGCGATCGGCGGGCGTGGGGTGTTGATCGAGGGCAAGTCCGGCGAAGGCAAATCGGATCTCGCGCTGCGGCTGATCGACCGCGGCGCTACGCTGATCTCCGACGATCAGACCATCTGCCGGAGCGAGTCGGGCATCCTCCTCGCCTGCGCCCCGTCGACGATCGCCGGCAAGATCGAAGTCCGCGGGATCGGCATAGTGACGATGCCATACCAGGACTGCGTGCCGGTCGCGCTGTTGATCGTGATCCTCGATCACCCTCCGCGGCTGCCCGAGGAACATCGCACCCGGAGCATCGCCGGCGTCGATGTGCCGGTGCTCGGACTCGCCGCACTCGAGCCGTCGGCCCCGATCAAGGTCGAGCTGGCGTTGCGCCAGGTCGCTGCATGACCAAGCGCGCCAAGCCGATCCTGCTCGTCACCGGCATGTCGGGCGCCGGCAAGTCGACGGTGCTGCGCACGCTCGAGGACCTTGGCTGGGAGATCGTCGACAACCTCCCGCTCCTGCTCCTCAACCGACTGCTCGATACCGAACCTGCCGAAGGAACTGAAAATGACGAGCGCCCGCTCGCGATCGGGATGGGCGCGGCGACGCGCGGATTCGATGCCGAGAGCATTGTGCGGCGCATCAAGAAACTGCGTGAAGATCGCGGCTACGACATCGGCACCCTGTTCCTTGATTGCGCCGGCAGCGAACTCGAGCGCCGCTATTCCGAGACACGGCGCCGTCACCCGCTCGCGCTCGACCGGCCCGCGAGCGACGGAATCGCGCGTGAGCGCGAGTTGCTCGTGCCGCTGCGCCGCTGGGCCAATCGGCTGATCGACACCACCAACCTGAGCGCAAACGCACTCGCGCTGCAGATCCGCGAGAACTTCTCGCCGGAGGGCCAGAGCGGCCCCACCTTATCGTTGATGTCGTTCGGTTTTGCCCGCGGGCTGCCGCGCAACGCCGACCTGGTGTTCGACATGCGCTTCCTGCGCAACCCGCATTGGGACGCGGGACTGCGTGCCGGCACGGGACTCGATCGCGACGTGAGCGATTATGTCGCCGCCGACCCCGCCTATGGCCAGGCGATGCAGCAGATCTCCGATCTCCTGCTTACGTTGCTTCCCCGATACCGGGCGGAAGGAAAATCTTACGTAACTGTGGCATTCGGGTGTACCGGCGGGAGACATCGGTCCGTGCACGTGACAGAGCGAATGGCGGAACGGTTGCGCGATGCACAATTTTCGCCCACGGTAACGCATCGCGATCTGCAGACTTCGCCACAAGACTCGCTCGAGGGGGGCCTCGAGGGCGAAGAAGAAGGAACCGGGGAATGATCGGGTTGGTACTCGTGACGCACGGGCGGCTCGCCCAGGAGTTCGTCGTCGCGATGGAACATGTCGTGGGCAAGCAGGACCATGTCGCAGCGATCTCGATCGGCCCCGACGACGACATGGAAGAGCGACGTGCGGACATTCGACGCATGATCGCCGAGGTGGATACTGGCCGCGGCGTGATCGTTCTCACCGATCTATTTGGCGGCACGCCTTCGAATCTCGCGATCTCGCTGATGGAAGCCGGCCGAATCGAAGTGATCGCCGGCATCAACCTGCCGATGCTGATTCGGCTCGGCGGCGCACGCAAATCGATGAAAGTTACGGAAGCGGTTGTCGCGGCGCGCGATGCGGGTAAGAAATACATTACCGTTGCATCGGAAGTCCTGGGAGAGGCCGCTGCGTGACGCAAACGAGTCGTACGGTTCAGATCAATAACCGCAGAGGTCTGCACGCCCGCGCCAGCGCCAAGTTCGTAACGCTCGCCTCGACTCAGCCGGTCGAGCTGGTGGTCGAGAAGGACGGATCCAAAGTCACCGGCACGTCGATCATGGGTCTGATGATGCTAGGCGCCGCGATGGGCGACTGCATCACCATCTCGGCCGAAGGCGAAGGTGCGGAAAACGCAGTCGCCGCGCTCGCGCAACTCGTCGAGGATCGTTTCGGCGAGGATTGAGCGGGGGTGCATGCATCGCTACCTCGGGTCGAGGGAGATTGGTGATGCTTGAAGTTCTTCGCAAGGCGCTGGCCGACAATAATCACGTGCTGATGGCGCGGATTTGCACCGCGGGCCAGAAGATGGCCAACGAACGCGCGATCATCGCCGCCGACGAGACCGGCATCGCCGTCCATGGCGCGACCGATGGCGAGTTCTATGTCCAGCCATGGAGTAACATCGCGTGGATTGCGGTGCCCTGACGCCGGAGCACAGGAGCGACGCGTTGCGGACCCGCCACAATGCGCCTATGTGTATGGAGGCTTCACTGGATACACATAATGCGAACCAATATCGTCATTGACGCTGAATTGATGGATGAGGCCATGCGCGCTTCAGGCGCGCGCACGAAAAAACAGGCGGTCGAACTCGGCTTGCGGGCGCTCGTCACGCTCAAGCGGCAACAGGAGATTCGGCAATTACGCGGCAAGCTTAGCTGGGAGGGCGATCTTGCCGCGATGCGTCTCGACGCATGATCCTCGTCGATTCGAGCGTGTGGATCGACTTTTTTCGGGGCGCGGCCTCACGCGAAGCTGAGCTGCTCGATCAATTGCTTGGGCGGGAGGAGCTAGCCGTTGGTGACATCATCCTGACGGAAGTTCTGCAAGGATTTTCGATCGACCGTGATTTCGAACTGGCACTTGGGTTGTTGGGGTCGCTGACACATGTCGATATCGCTGGGATCGACATAGCCGTGAAGGCAGCGCGCAATTTTCGCGCGCTGCGGGCGCGAGGGATAACGATCCGCAAAACGATCGATACGCTCATTGCAACGCGTTGCATCGAAAACAACCTGCCTCTGCTCTACAGCGATCGCGATTTCGATCCTTTCGCCGACCATCTCGGGCTGGTCTCCGTCGCTCGTGCAACGCATTAGTGCCTCGCTATGCCCCGCGAAATCACCGCCTTCTCCAATCCGCTCGTCAAACGCGTGCGGTCGCTCCGCGACAAGAAGCATCGGCGCGAGGAGGGATTGTTCCTTGCCGAAGGTCTGCGCATCCTGACCGAAGCGCGTGAGGCCGGGCGGCTGCCCCAATATCTGTTCTTTTCGCACGACAGCGTGGCCCATCCCTTGGTCCAGAACCTGGTCCGCGACACCGAAACCGCCGGTGGTGAAGCGATCGAGACCGATGCCGACATCCTCTCGAAGCTTTCCGGCAAGGACAACCCGGGCGCCGTGGTCGGCGTATATCCAGAATTCGCCGTCGAACTCGAGGCACTCGACCGCAGCGCCGCTCCGCTCTGGCTGGTCGCCGAGCGACTGCGCGATCCAGGCAACCTCGGCACGATCCTGCGCACTGCCGACGCCGTCGGCGCGGGCGGGCTGATCCTGGTCGATGATTGCGTCGATCCTTTCTCGGTCGAAGCGGTGCGCGCGAGCATGGGTGCGCTGTTCACGGTGCCCGTCGCGAAAGCGCCATGGGAGCGCTTTCGCGACTGGCTGCGCGCCGGCCCCGGGCAATTGGTCGGGCTCAGCCTCGATACCGATTTCGATTATCGCATCCCGCGCTACGCCGCGCCATGCTTCCTGCTTACGGGCAACGAAGCGCAAGGCATGCCCGCCTTCATGGCCGCCGAATGCGACCTCAAGGTCAAGATCCCGATGCGTGGCAAGGCCGACAGTCTCAATGCGGCGGTCGCGACGGCTGTCATGGCATACGAAGTCCTGCACCAGCTTTCGCCAGCCTGAAGTACCGTGCCAGCGTCCGTTCAGCCAAATCGTTGCACATGCGGCGGCGAAAGGACGAACGATGAAGACGCTGTTCCGCACTGCCACCGCATGCTTGCTGCTCGCCGCCGGATCCGCCCAGGCGCAGAGCAATGCCGAGCCTTATCGCGCGCACGGCACCGAGCCATTCTGGAACGTAACGATCGACTCGCGCTCGCTACGCTTCGTGGTGCGCGGCGCGCGCCCGATCATAGCGCCCAAGCCGCGCCCGATCGTCGGCTTCAACGGCGAGCGCTATGTGACGCCGCGATTCACGATCGACGTCACGCATATGCCCTGCAGCGACGGCATGAACGACCGGCGCTATCATGACACGGTGACCGTCGTCGTCGGCCGGCGCAGCTTCCGCGGCTGCGGCGGCAACCTGATCGACCAACCGCAGAACGCGTTGATCGGCAATTGGCGAATACTTTCGATCAACGGACGGCCCACGCTCGAACGCTCGCCTGCGACGATCCGGTTCGACGGCGACCGCGTCAGCGGCAACACCGGCTGCAACGCGTTCGGCGGAAGCTTTCATTTCAAGCGCGGACGGCTCACGACGGGGCCGGTGATCTCGACCCGGCGCGCGTGCATTGCACCCTCGGCCAACGATCAGGAGCGCGAACTGCTCGCCTTCTTCGGCGAGCGCGCGAGCGTCAGCGGGGGGAACCGCGATCGGCTGGTGCTGACCGCGCGCAGCGGTGGCACGCTGGTGATCGCGCCCGATACCGACCTTCGCTGAATGCGGTCGGAACAGCCGATTGTTCGGATAATATTATAACAACAATCTACTAGAGAGATAATCGCCTAGAAATCATCAACTTCCATTCGCGCGGCCCGCCGGGCGGCGGTCAATCTTCCAACATGTCCGCCACAATTCCGTGTGGATCGAGTGCGAACTGACGGATGATGCGAAAGTGCTCGATGTCCTCGAGCTGCGCAGAACTTATGCCATATTTTCCCATCCGCAGCAGCCTCGCCCCAGGCAAGGCCATTAGTATCGGTGAATGCGTGACAACGATCGCCTGACTCTGGGCGCCACGCTGCATCTCGCGAAGAAGCTTGAGGAACTCGAACTGACGGACCGGCGAAAGCGCCGACTCTGGCTCGTCGAATATGAACACACCCGGGCGCGCGCAACGTTCGCCAAAGAAGCGCAGGAAGCCTTCTCCATGCGAATGCGACAGGAAATCGGGTTCCGCTCCTCCTGCCTCTCGCGCCGCTTCGTCGAGGTAGCGCGCGACCGAAAAGAAGCTTTCTGCACGGAAGAACCAGCCCTGGCCAATCTTCGGAAGCCAGCTCGCCTTCAGGGCTTGCGCAAGCACGCCCCGCTCCGCTCAGCTGCGCACGAATTGTCGACGGCCCGATACCCAGGGCCACCGCCCGACTCGTCAAATCCTGCCGCTACGGCGATACCTTCGAGCAACGTCGATTTACCGACGCCATTGTCCCCGACGATGATCGTGATCGCGGTCTCGAACGCAAGGTCAAAGTTCCGGTCCCGAAACAGCGGAAGGCAGAACGGATATTCGGACCAGTCGACCGCTGCGGCCGAATCGACCCACACGCGTTTCAAATAGGGCGGCGGCAGGCTGGTGTGCCTATATTTCGGCATGCCCTATTCGGCGGCTTGCTCGTCGGGAAGCAAGCCGGCGACGAGCTTGGTCAGTGGCCGTGGCGCATTCTCGACCATCGGCAGCGGTTCGATCTCCTTGGTGCCGCTCGACACTTCGAGCGCCTCGAAACGCTTGGCCTGCGTCATCACCTGACTCTCGAGGCTGCCGACCATCGCATTGTACGCCCCGGTCGCAGCTTCAAGGTTGCGGCCCATGCGTGCGACATGACTGCCCATCGTCGCAAGCCGCGAATGCAGCTCCTTTCCGAGCCGCGCGATTTCGGCGGCTTCCTCGGCGAGCCGCTCCTGCCGCCAGACGCTGGCGACGGTGCGAGCGATCGCGACGAGGTTCGTCGGTGTCGCCAGCAGCACGCGCCGTTCGAACGCCCATTCCCACAGCACGTCGTCCTGCTCGAGCGCTGCGGTCAGGAAATGCTCGCCGGGGATGTAGAGGATCACATAGTCCGCGGCGTCGCCGAACTGCGCCCAATAATTCTTCGAACCAAGCTGTTCGGCGTGACGGCGGATTGCCGTGGCATGCGCCTTGAGATGTGCCGTGCGCGTCGTTTCGTCGATGGCTTCGGCCGCGTCGAGGAAAGCGTTGAGCGAGCATTTCGCGTCGATGATCAGCTTGCGACCGCCCGGCATGCGCACGATCACGTCGGGACGTAGACGGCCGTCGTCGGTCTCGACCGAAACCTCGGTCGAGAAATCGGCGAAAGGCGAAAGCCCTGCCTGTTCGAGCACGTTGCGGAGGCTCTGTTCGCCCCAGCGTCCGCGCGCCTTGGGGCTCGCCCGCAGCGCATTGACCAGCTTGGCGGTCTCGTCGCGCACTTGGCCATGGCCGGCGTGGAGCAGCTGCACCGCTTCGCGCAGCGCCTGATAGCTGCCCACGCGGTCCTTCTCGACCTGGCTCAGGCCCTCCTCGTAGCGTTTTAGGGTCGCTTCGACCGGCTGAAGCAGCGTCTTGAGCTTCTCCTCATTCTTCTCTCCGGCCTGGTTGAAGCGAGCGTCCGCACGCTCGAGAAAGACGCGCTGCGCCTCGCCGAGCAGCTTGCCGGCGACATCCGAGAATTGATTGGCCATCGCCTCACGGGCGCCCTTGAATTCGGCGAGCCGCTCTTCGAAGGCTTCGGCCTTGGCGCGAAGCTCGGCGAGCTGGAGCTTGGCGATGTCGCGCTCGTCGCGGATCGCTTCGACCTGCTCGCGCAGCGGTGCGACTTCCCTGGCGCGCTCCTCGGCGCTGGCCAGTTCGGTAATCGCGCGCTTGAAATCTGCCTCACGCGTCTCACGTTCGCTGCGTTCCCGCGCCGCCCCTCGACTGCCGAGCAACCAGCCGAGCGCCAGCCCGGCGAGCAGCGCAACCACGATCAGGATCAGGGCAATAGGGTCCACGTGCGTCTCCGGACGGAACAGAAGGCGAACTTACTGCCGGGAAGACCCCGCGGCAAGCACCAATCAGGCTGCCGCCTTGCGCGCCTTGTCGAGCTTTTTGAGGATCATCTGCCGCTTGAGCCGCGACAGGTGGTCGAGGAACACGATGCCGTTGAGATGGTCCATCTCGTGCTGGATGCACGTCGCAAGCAGGCCTTCGAACTGCTCGTCATGGTCGACGCCGTCCGGGTCGGTCCAGCGCACGCGGCACGTCGCCGGACGTTCGACTTCGGCGAACTGATCGGGAACCGACAGGCAGCCCTCATTGTAGATCGAGATCTCCTCGGACGGATCGATAATCTCGGGATTGATGAACACGCGCGGCTGCCGGATCGGCTTGCCTTCCTCGTCTTCCTCTTCCTGCAGGTCCATCACCAGCAGGCGTTTCGGTACACCGACCTGGATCGCCGCCAATCCGATGCCGGGGGCGTCGTACATCGTCTCGAACATGTCGGCGATCAGCTGCTGCAATTCCTCGTCGATTGTCTCGACACGCGTTGAGACCATCTTGAGTCGTGGGTCGGGCACTTCGACAATGGGGAGAACGGCCATGCCCCCAAGATAAGCCGTGTGGCTGAATCGGGCAAGCGCCCGAGCGCCATGCGCTGCAGCGGAGCCCCTGCTTTTTCATGCAAATGTCGCGACATCGCATATTGTGGGCCTCAGAGGACTTTCGTCCCGACGCAGTGAACCTTCGCGGTCGCCGACGGGACAAAGGCACGGGGGGCAGTCGAAATGTCGGAATAACCGCTCACAGACGAGAGGAAGACGTCATGCGAATGTCGATGACTTTACGAACCTTCTCCCTTGGTTGCTTCCTGGCTCTTGCCCCCACGATCGCCCACGCCGGTCCTGTCACCGTCACCAATCTGGTCACGGACAAGCAGGCCGCGAATCCGGCGAAGATCACGGACCCGGCGCTGCTCAATGCCTGGGGCCTTGCCTCGAGCCCGACCGGCCCCTTCTGGGTTTCTTCGAACGGCGGCGGCGTCTCGACCGTCTACAGCGTAAACCCCACCACCCAGGCGACCACCAAATTGGGTCTGACCGTCGCGATCCCAGGCGATGGATCCGTGACCGGCCAAGTCTTCAATCCCACTGGTGGCTTTAACAACGACGCGTTCCTGTTCGTCAGCGAGGACGGCACGGTCTCCGGCTGGCGCAGCGCGCTCGGAACGACCGCCGAAATCCTTCAGACGCCGGGCAGCGCTTCATACACGGGCGCGGCGCTTAGCGTGATCGGCGGCAACCATTATCTCTACGCCGCCGATTTCGCCGGCGGCAAGATCGACGTGATTAAGGGCAATGCCGGCGCCCCCGACCTCGCGGGATCGTTCACCGACCCCACGTTGCCTTCTGGCTACGCACCCTTCAACATTCAGAATATCGGAAATACGCTCTACGTTGCCTATGCACTGGTCGGCCCCGATGGTGACGAAGTCGCTGGAGCCGGCCTGGGCTTCGTCGATAGCTTCGATCTGGCCGGCACGATGCTCGGGCGGATCGCGGGTGGCGGCGCGCTCAATGCGCCCTGGGGTCTGGCGATTGCGCCGTCGGGTTTCGGTGACATGGCGGGCAATCTGCTAGTCGGAAATTTCGGGGACGGACGGATCAGCCGCTACGACCCGACCAACGGGACCTTCCTGGGCCAGTTGCAGACCACGGGCGGCAGTGCAGTGTCGATCGAAGGGCTGTGGGCGCTCGGCGTGGGCAACGGCGGTAGTGCCGGCTCGGCTTCGAGCGTCTACTTCACCGCCGGCCCGGACGGCGAAACGCACGGGTTGTTCGGCGTACTCACAGCGAGCGTGCCGGAGCTACAGACCTGGGCGATGATGATCGTCGGGTTCGGAGTGGTCGGTGCCACAATGCGCCGGCGCACATCCGCGCTCAGCGCCATTTGACGAATAGCATCTGGGTCCTTCCGCGAGCGCTTCGCGGAAGGACCTTTTCGCTACGCCACTGGCCGCCGTGCACGCAGCGCCTGCGCCAGCGTCCCTTCGTCGAGATAATCGAGCTCGCCGCCAACCGGAAGGCCGTGCGCCAGCTGAGTGACGCGTACTGGATAGGCTTCGATTCGCTCGGCAATGTAGTGGGCGGTGGTCTGGCCCTCGAGAGTGGCGTTCATCGCAAGTACCACCTCGTCGATCCCGCCCGCCGCGATGCGACGGATCAGGCTGTCGATGCGCAGATCCTCGGGGCGCACGCCGTCGAGCGCCGACAGCCGGCCGCCGAGCACGTGAAAGCGGCCGGGGAACAGCTTGGAGCGTTCGAGCGCCCACAGGTCCGCGACTTCCTCAACCACGCATAGCGCACGATTGTCGCGACGCGGATCGGCGCAGACCGTGCACGGATCGCTGGTGTCGACGTTGCCGCATAGCCCGCAAGTCGCGAGCCGCTCGCTCACGGCACCGAGTGCCGCAAGTAGCGGGACGAGCGCGGTCTCGCGCTTCTTGAGCAGATGCAGGACCGCGCGCCGGGCCGACCGCGGTCCAAGCCCGGGCAGTCGCGCCAGCGCCTGGGTCAGCGTCTCGATCTCGGGGGATGCCATGACCGCGAGATAGGGCCGCGGGAACGAAAAGGAAACTCCCGCCCACCGCGCCGTCATGGCGCCTTTCGCCCGCACACCGAATGTGCGTAAGGGCGCGCGATGCGGATCGTCTTCATGGGAACGCCCGATTTCGCCGTGCCGGTGCTCGACGCGTTGGCATCGGCGGGGCATGCGATCGTGGCGGCCTATAGCCAGCCACCGCGCGCGGGCGGGCGCCGTGGCAAGGGGCTCACCCCCTCCCCCGTCCAAGTCCGTGCCGAAGCGCTCGGAATCGAAATCCGCACGCCGCTCAGCCTGCGCGATCCCGCCGCACAAGCGGCATTCGCCGCGCTCGACGCCGATGTCGCCGTGGTCGCCGCCTATGGGCTGATTCTACCCCGCGCGATTCTCGGCGCGCCGCGGCTCGGCTGCCTGAACGTCCACGCCTCGCTGCTGCCGCGCTGGCGCGGAGCCGCGCCGATCCAGCGGGCAATTCTCGCGGGAGATCGCGAGACCGGGGTGTGCATCATGCAGATGGAGGCCGGGCTCGACACCGGCCCGGTCCGCGCTCGGGGCGCGACGCCGGTCGACGGCAAGACGGCGGGCGAACTCACCGCGGAGCTTGCAGCGATGGGCGCGCGGCTGATGATCGAGGTGCTCGATGATCTCAACGCGCATGAGCCGATCGCCCAACCGGAAGGTGGCGTCACCTATGC
>Ga0105248_10003048_pt1 | contig 18589 bp, 18 predicted proteins | sample KBSS34metaG_FD_81524 | JGI IMG/M metagenome (GOLD analysis project Ga0105248, IMG submission 81524) | Switchgrass rhizosphere microbial communities from Kellogg Biological Station, Michigan, USA - KBS S3-4 metaG | ecosystem: Host-associated > Plants > Roots > Rhizosphere > Soil | place... | reverse complement strand
TTCGCATGCGCCAAATGCGCCTTGCCGGACGCCCTGGTAAAGCAGGCCCGATCCTGCCCGGGTTGACGCTGGGCGCGCGCCGCCGTCAGGCTGGTGCGAGCGCCCGATGCGTATTCATCGCAATGCCGATTCCCGGGCCGGCGAAATGCACCATCTCCGCATCGGTGTATTCCAGGATCTCGAGATCGGCCATGCCGTTGACGATGTGGAACGACAGGGGCAGCTGCTCGAACGTCGCGCGGTGCCAGGCAAGCGTGCCCTTGCCCGTCCAGCGGCGGAAGTCGAACTCGTCGAAATTGATGTTGGTGGACGCGCCGCCGCTTCCTGCGGGCGAGGCCGAGGTGGTGACATAGGCGAGGTCCGCGCCGTCGCGTCCGCCAGGGCTCGTTCGCGGCATGTACTTGTAATACATCTGCGCACCGCCGTTGGACCCCGGCAGTTGCTTGATCGGATTCTGCTCCTCGACCATATCCGTCAGCTCGATGTCGAAGAAGCGATGGTCGAACCATGCGGCCTCGCACGCGGCGCGGCCTGCGCTCTCATCCCAGTCGATCTCGCTGAACCGCGCGAACATTTTCGGGAAACCGAGTTCCTCCCGCCCGGTCATGATCGCATCGGGCGACCCCTCCCAGATGATCGGGCAGAGCGCGCCGTCGAGCCGCTCGGTCTTGCCTTGATAGGTTACGGGAAAATCGACCGACAGAATGCCGTAGCCGCGTCCCGCCAACCAGTAGAGATTCTTGAACCAGGCGCAGCTCACTGAGACGATCGGATCGCCCCGCAGCGAGAAGCCTGGGGGCAACAGCTTCTCGAGTTTCGCCGGATCCGTCCGGTAGCCGATTTTCATCCACTGCGCGTGCATCCGGCCGGCCTCCTTGGGAGTCCACATACGGCCCTCCGGATGCTGGCGCGGACCAGGCGCGGGGCCGAACATGATCGGCATGCGGTAGCGCGAACGGGGATCGGGGATGAACGTCATGGCGCAGGTTCCGTTGCAGCGGGATTGAGGGACAAACGGGTGTCGAGCGTCAGGCCTCCGCGGCCCGTCGGTCGGTCGGCGAGGGTCGATGGACCGTAGCGCGCGACGGCTCGGTTTCGGGCTTCGCCATTGCCAGCCAGGCGTCGAGCAGATCTCGAGCGCGCCCGGTGCCGAACACATGCCGATCGGGCCGAATCAGCACCGCCGAAGCGTGCGCCGCCGTCAGCCACGAGTTGACGGCCGAAGCAAAAGGGCGAAGCTCGGGCGAGTCGATCGAGATGATCCGGACCCCCGTAGGCGCGCCTTCGACCGGCGTGCGTGCGATCAGAACGGCTGTCGGCCCCAGGATCGTGTCGAACCGGACACCGTCGGCGGCAAGCGGTTGCGGAAACAAGGCGCCGGCGGACTCCGTATCAGTGAGAAAGCCGCCGCTCAGGTCGGGATAGCTCACCGACACGTCCTGGGCGCCCGAAGCCTTGCGTGCCAGCATGTCGGCGTCGCGCGCCGCGGCCGCCTGCGCGTCGAGCAAACAGACGATCTTTCCCATCGCTATCGCTGTGGCGATAATGGCGCGGACATGCGGCTCGCGTTCCTGCTGGTAGCTGTCCAGCACGGACTCTGCGAGCTCCCCGCGGACGACCGCGGCGATCTTCCACGCGAGGTTCGCCGCATCGCGGATGCCCGAACACATGCCCTGCCCTGCGAAAGGGGGCATTTGGTGCGCTGCATCCCCCGCGAGCAGCACCCGGCCCTCGCGCCACCGATCGGCCACGAGGGCATGGAAACGATAGACCGCCTTCCGTTCGATCGTCATCCGATCGACACACCCCCACGGCGCCATCAACTCGCGGATGCTGGCGTCCTCGAGCATCCCCTGCGCCGTTTCGCCCGGCTTCAGCATGAATTCCCAGCGGAAGCGCTTGCCGCTCATCGCCATATGGGTGATCGGACGGCGCGGATCGCAGATCTGCTGACAGACGATCGGCAGCTCGCCGGCGTCTTCGATGACAGTGTCGAGCACCAGCCATGGCTCATCGAAACCATAGTCGTCCAGCGTGATGCCGAGATGCTCGCGCACCGGACTCCAGGATCCGTCGCAGCCGGCGACATAGCGCGCGCGAATAGGACGCCGCTTGCCGTTTTCGACGACGTCGACCGTCACCCCCTCGGCATCCTGCGACAGCGCCTCGAACGACACGCCAAGATTGACGCGCACTCCCAGTTCGACGAGTCGATCGCGCAGCACCTGTTCGACAGCCGGCTGATGCAGCGCGTAGGTTTCCGCCCAGCCGTAAGGACCGACATCCGCAACCGGAAAATCGAGCAGCACCTCGCCGCCGGCGGTTCGGAACTGATAGCGGTCCGGCACGCGGCACAGCGGGATGATGCGCTCGGCGACGCCGATCATCTGGAATATCCGCATGACCTCGTGATCGAACACTGCCGCGCGCGGCAGCGGGTACGGCTCCGGCGAGCGCTCGATCGCGATGACGTTCAGCCCATGGACCTCCGCCAGCGCGGCCAGCGTATCGCCGACCGGCCCGAGGCCGACGACCAGCAGATCGCAGTCAAATGCCGTATCCATAAAGATCGATGCATCCCACGCAGAAGCAGCGATGGCGCAAGCCGCCGCCGCTCGTGATCCCGTGATCGGACGATCGCTCCGACGTCGCTGGCGGCCTCATGCCGCCATTGACGAGGGTTTCCGCCCGACGAACCGCGCGGCTTCATCCTCTCACGATTTGCACGATCTAGTCAGATTTGAACAAAACAGTCAAATCAAAAAGTGCGACTATTCGAGCGTCGCGCGCGCCGCCGCCTTCGCCGCTGCCGAGGCGCTTTCGCCATCGACGCCCAATGCCTTCAGCACGCCCGCCATCAAAGGAATGATCCGCGCGACCAGACGCTTGACTGATTTTTTCCGGTCGACCGAATCCTGCAGCATCACCAGCATCGCGCCAACCACGAGCAGCGTCGCCGAATCGCTCGGGATGCCCTTGAAATGCCCCGTCTCCAGGCCCTCCAGTATGATTTCTCGCGCCTTGACGTTGAGCGGTGCGCGGTCGTCGAGCAGTTCCGGCGACAGCTTCAGGAGCGCCGCCACGCTCTCCGGATGATCGATCGCGAACCGCAGGATCACGAACGCACCGCGAACCAGCCGCTCGGGCGGCGGAGTTTGCCTATCGACCGCAGTGTCGAGCAGCGTCGCGACATGGCCGCGCACCATCTCGAACAGCGCGTCCGCCAGCGCCTCCTTGCTCTCGAAGTGATTGTAGAGGCTACCCTTCGCGACCTCCGCCTCGCGCGCGATGTCGTCGATGCTCACGCCCTCGATCGAACGCGTCGCGAAAAGGCGCTGCGCCGCCTCGAGCAGCGCCAGCCTCGTGCGGCCGGCGCGCCGATCCCCCTTCTCGCCCAGCTGGCGCGCCGTATCGAGGCGGCCGAGCAGCGACTGCGGTGGTTTCGAACTCTCAGTGAGTCGGGGCCGAATGGCCATGTCCTGTTCCTATCCCTTCGATCCAGCAGCCGACACTCGCAGATAGACGCGTTTGATAGAAACTGACCGGTCCGTTCAACAGAAATTGACACGCCGCCTCATCGCGCCACCGCGAATCAAGTCCTGCCTCCGCTACATTGCCCGCGGCGGCGCGTCAGCGCCACGGCAGTCGTCCACGCACACCCAGTCAGCGTTCGTCGACAAAGCGGTTCTCGATCGTGCCCAGGCCGTCGATCGATACGCGCACGACGTCGCCCGCCTTCATGAAGCGGTTGCCGGCGATGCCGACGCCCGACGGCGTGCCGGTGGCGATCAGGTCGCCGGGCTCCAGCGTCATCACCTGCGACAGGTAGGCGATCTGGTCGTAGATGTTGTAGATCATGTCGTTCGTCGACGAACGCTGACGCTCCTCGCCGTTGAGTTCGAGCACCATCATCAGACCATGCGGATCGGCAATCTCGTCGTCGGTGGTGATCCACGGACCGATCGGCCCATGCGTATCGAACGACTTGCCGAGCGTGAAAGTGGGCGAGCGAAACTGCCAGTCGCGCGCGGTCACGTCGTTGACGACGAAATACCCCGCGATCACCGACCGCGCATTCTCAACCCGCACATGGCGGCAACGCTTGCCGATCACGACGCCCATTTCCGCTTCGTAGTCGACCATGTCGGGGGCCGCCTTGGGAATGTCGACGTCGGCATATGGCCCAGTGATGCACGTCACCTGCTTGTTGAACCAGATCTGCGTTTTCGGGGCGCCGTGGCCCGCCGCTTCGGCCTCCTCGACATGCTTCTGATAGTTCATGCCGATCGCGAGATACTTCCGGGGGTCATGCACCGGCGCCTCGAGCGTCACGTCGGCGAGCGGGAAGGCGGGCGACGCGATCGCCTCGATCGCACCGCGTACCTCGTCGAACCGGTCCAGCAGCAGCCGCATCGAGTCGCCGGCTTCCGGTACCGCCGCGCCGATGTCCACGACATGGTCATCAACCACCTTGCCGAGCCGCGTGCGACCATCGAAGGTAAATCTGGCGAGCTTCATCGGCTGAACGTCCTCTCTTGCATGATCGTGAATTGGGGTCGGGTCTCGACCAGCGACGGCGCGGGAGACGCACACGGGCGTCGCCGAACCGATCCTTGCCGCACCCTTTTTATATTGACTAATTAGTGCAAGGATGACTGTCTAGTTCAAATATGTGGCCGTCGGCGATCGGCGGGGATGCCTGCCGGACGATTTTCGCGGCAGCGATCGGGAAGGAATGCGATTATGGCAACGCGAGCCGCCAAGGCCGATACGCAGCCGCACAAGCCGCACGGTGAGGCTGCGCGCTACACGCGCGTGGCGATCTGGTTGCACTGGGCAATTGCCGGGTTCATCCTCTACAATCTGGCCAGCGGCCTGCTCGTATGGGATCTGGCGCGCGACTACTTCAAGGCGCACCGCGCACTCTACGGGTTCGGCATTACCTCGCATCTCTCGTCGGGGCTGACCGTGCTTGCGCTCACGGTGGTGCGAATCGGCTGGCGTCTGCTGCACGAGCCGCCCGCATTTGCGCCAAACATGGCGCGGTGGGAACGCCACGCCGCGCATGTCGCGCATTTCTTCCTCTATGCGGGGATGCTGCTGATGCCGCTGACCGGCTGGGCGATCCTCTCCGCGCATCCACCGGCGGGCTCGGCCGGCGCAAGGTCGGCGCCGCCGCCGCCGATGGCTGCCTCGCCGATGGCGAGCGCCCCGGGCACCGCACCGGGTGGACCGCCGCCGGGCGTCGCGAAGGGCCCGCCCCCGCCCCCCGGCATCTGGTGGATCGTGCCGCTGCCGGCGATCGCACCGATCGCCGACATCGGCCGCGAGCCAGGCGGAGTCGCGCCGCAGCACGTGCTTCACGAACAATTTGCCGACTGGCATCGGATCGGAGGCTATTTGATGCTCGTGCTGCTGTTCCTACACATCGGCGGCGCGCTGAAGCACCAGATCATCGACAAGGAGCCCGAATTGCAGCGGATGGGCGTGCGCCGATGCAGGACCAAGGCTTAGCTCGTCGAACGTCGGGGCGCATTAGCCGCCCGCGCCGACCGCTCGCTCGCCCTCGTGCGCGCACCGCTCCCGGGTACGCGCAAAAAGATACGCCGGCCGCGCATTGCCGCGTCCGACACCGTAACGGCGAGCGTAACATAGACGGTAACCGTTCGGCGCTGGACACGCCGAGGGCGCAGGGTCAGTCGCCGTGCGCATGACCGCCCCCTGGCCCGCCAACGCCGCCGTGTTGCGGCGGCTGATTTGGGGGATCCCGCTGCTCGTGCTCGTCGTGGCAATTTTCGCCGGCGTGCTGCGCGACGGCGCCCGCAGTGCCGCGGTGCTACGCGCGGATCCGGAGGCGATCCTCGGCGATCCCCGGCTACGACCGACCGCACTTGCCGCCGGGCGCACGGTCTACGACGGTCAGTGCGCCGCCTGTCACGGTACCGCCGGCAAGGGGGACCGGACGCTGGGCGCACCCGACCTGACCGACAAAGATCACCTGTACGGCGACGGCACGGTGTCGCAGATCGAGGATATCGCACGCTACGGCATTCGGGCGGGCAACCGGCGCGGGTGGAACCTCGCGGTAATGCCCGCCTATGCCAGCCGCGTTCCCGACAAGACAGAAGCACTGCCCCCGCTGACGCCCGCGCAGGTCGACACGCTCGTACGGTTCCTGCATTCCATCACCGCCCGTGTCAGCGATCCCGCCGCGGTCCGGGCGGGCCGCGATGCGTACCTCAAGGCTGGCTGCTGGGATTGCCATGGCCGCGACATGGGCGGCGATCCGGCCATCGGCGCGCCGTCGTTGACCGACGATGTCTGGCTCTACGGCGGCCGTCCGGACGATATCCGCCGATCGATCGAGCGCGGCCGTGCCGGGGTTAGCCCGGCCTTCGTCCGAACGTTGACGGCCGCGGAGCTACGCGCCGTCGCCGTCTATGTCGCGTCGCTGGCGCCATCACGAACGGATCATAAATGACCGAGCAGACATCCCCCTCGCCCACGCCACCCGACGCGATCTGGAACATCCGGCAACCGGTTGGCCGTCGCTCGCTGCTGCTCGCAGCGATCGGCGCGTCGCTGGGGCTCGGCATCGCCGGCTACGGGCTGTTCACCGCGCAGGGCACGCGCACCGCATCCGTGCCGGCGGAGGATGCGGCCCTCGTCAACAACGTGCCGCTGCTACGTGCGGACATGATCGCGCAAGTCCGCGCGCTTTACACCGTTCCCTACGCCCAGGCGACGCGCGCGCAGAAGCAGCGCGTGCTCGACGACATGATCCGCGAAGAACTGTACGTCCAGCGCGGCGTCGAGATGGGCCTGACCAACGACGACATCGATGTGCGCCAGGCGCTCGTCCAGGCGACCGAGGGCCAGATCGCGCAGGACGCGACCACCGCCAAGCCCGCCGAGGACGAGCTGCAACACTGGTACGGCACCCATCGTGCCAAATACGCCAGCGAGGGCATCATGACGCTGCACGAATGGCTCGTGCCCCGCGGCACTGACGCCGCAAGCGCGGTGGCGGCACTGCGCCGCGGCGCGTCGCCCGGATCCCTGCACCTCAGGACCACGGGCCGGGTCGACGACGGCGAGGAATTCTATTTCGCTGCCGAAGAGCATCTTGGAAAGCCGATCTTTACGGTTGCGCAGCGGCTGCCCAACGGTGCCGTGTCCGATCCGATTCCGGCGACGGACGGCATTCACATCCTTCAGATGATCCGCAACATACCACCGGTCGCAACGCCCTATTCCCAAGCTCGCGACCAGGTCCTGCGCGACTTCCTGGCAGACAAGGTCGCGCGGCTGCAGGAGGGCAACAAGCGCTTCCTGAAGAAGCGCGCTGACATCAAGATCGCTGCGGACCTGCAATGACGTGGCGTACTCTCGGGCGTTGGATCGTCGCGTTGGCGGCGACGCTGACCGTCTCGTCCGCCAACGCACACACCCGGTCGGAGTCGCATTCGACGTGGCTCGTCGATGGGAGCTCGGTTCATCTGACCTTCTCGGTGTCCGACCTGGAGGCGCGGCGATTGACGCGCGATGGCCGCCCGCCGAATAGTCCGCAACTGATCGCCTATCTGTCGCCCAGGGTCGGCGCGTCCGCGGACGGCAAGGCTTGCGAGATCGCCGGCAAGCCGCGCTCCGTCGCGGCAGTCGCCGGCTATCGCCGCGTCGAATTTTTCTACGACTGCACTTCGAGCGAAGGGATCGTGCTGCGTGACAGCGCCTTCTTCGAACTGGTGCCAACACACGTCAATCTGGCGCAGATCCAGACCGCCAGCGGCGATTTCGCCGAGGACGTGCTGACCGCCGGTTCACAGACGATCGACATGAGCCGGGCGCAGGGTGGCGAAATCGCGGGCGCGGGCTTCCTCACTTTCGTGAAGATGGGGCTGATGCACATTTTCACCGGCGTCGACCATATGAGTTTCCTGCTCGGGTTGGTGCTGATCTCGCGCCGGTTCAAGGATCTCGTTTTCGTCGTCACCGGCTTCACCATCGGCCACAGCCTGACGCTGGCGCTCGCCGTGACTGGCATCATCCGCCCGCACGCCGAATTCATCGACGCGCTCGTCGCGCTGACCATCGCGTTGATCGGGATCGAGAACCTCGCCGTGCAGATCCATCGCCCCGCGCTGTTCGCGCTGTGGACGGCAGGTGCGCTGTTTGCGATGGCGGCGTTGAAGCTGCTCGGCATCGGCCTGCTGCCGGTGGCGCTGCTGCTCGGCGCCGGCTTGTTCGCGTCCAATTATCTGATGGTAGCGGGGCATGTCCGCGATGCCGGGCGGCTCCGTCTCGTCGTCACGCTGATCTTCGGGCTGATCCACGGGTTCGGCTTTGCCGCCGATCTGCTCAACGAAGCGATCCCGCCCGCCAAGCTCGCCGAGCTGCTCGTCGGGTTCAACCTCGGCGTCGAGATCGGACAGCTGACGATCGTCACCACGTTGGTTGGGGCACTGACTGTGCTCAGACGATTCAGCCTGACGTTGCCGCGGCCGATCGTGGTCGACGTGTGCGCATCGTTGCTGATCCTCGAGGGCGCTTACTGGTTCGTCAGCCGCAGCTTCAACTTCGCATGAGCCGCAGCGTGCCGACCACCACCGCACGCCGAAGACCGCGATCAAATCATGCACCTATCTTGGCCTGCCGCCACCGCTAGGTTGCGCCCGTGATTTCGTGCCGCCTGAGCGTCCCGCACCTTGACCGTCGCCGACGTCTCGTGATCGGCCTGGGCCGGCATGGGGCGCGAACATGACAAGACGTCAGTTCGTGCTGCTCCCCGCCCTGGTCGGCTGCGCCGTCGTTGCCCCGCTCGCCTTGGCGCAGCGGGCGCCGGTGCGCGCCGCTGCCACGACCAGTGCGACGGGCGTTGCGATCTATCGAAAATGGTGCAGCGACTGCCACAGCACGGCCACCGGCCCGGGCAGCGTCGCGCTCCAGCGCAAATATCGGGGCACGCCGCCCGCCATCCTGCTGCAGCGCAAGGACCTGTCGACCGAGTTGATCGAGGCAGCGGTCCGCCACGGCGTTTCGTTCATGCCCTCGTTCCGCAAGACCGAGATTACCAATGCCGAACTGGCCGCGCTCGCCGGCTATCTCGCGCCGACCAAGCCGCCGGCGACGAAGCGGCAATGACCGCGCTTACCATCACGCGGCGCAGCGCCCTCGCTGCGGGAATCGCGATGGCTTCGCTGGGCGACACGATGGCATCCGGCACCGAAGGCGCATTGCCCGCGGCGCGCCCGATCGACGTGCTGATGGTCGACGACGGCGTTACCCTACCCCTTATGCTCGCGGCCTTCGTGGCGGCGCGGCGGCGCACGCTGCCGGTCGCCGCGATCCGCCTCGACGCACCGGGTCATGCCGCCCTCAATCGCCGGCTGGCGTCCAGCGCGTGCATCCTCGGCCTTTCCTCCGGCGCAACTCTGTTCTGCGTCGAGCGGATAGCCTGGGATCACGGCTTTCGCCTGATCGGCCGCGACCAGCGGTGTACGGTCGATCTCCACAGCGCCGCCTGTGCCGAAGATGTGCTCGCCCTTCTCTACGGTGCGCAGCCCTTTGCACCGCGTGCTGCGTCGCTCGCCCGTACCTATCGACCGTCGCGCGACGACGACATGTTGCACGTCTGGGCGATGCGTAAAGCACTGGCGCGACGGGAGGGCCGGTCATGAAGCTGCCCGCCAACGTTGCCGAAGCGGATTTCACCGCCGCGCTCAAGGCTTTCGCCGCAGTCGTCGGCCCCGAATGGCTGTTCACCGCCGACGAGGACCTGGAACTATACCGCGATTCCTATTCGGTGCTGTGGGACGAGACCGACGAGCCGACCGCGTCCGCCGCGGTCGCGCCGGATACTGCGGATCAGGTGGTCGCGCTGGTGAAGATCGCCAACCGCTACAAAGTCCCCATCTACCCGATCTCGACCGGCAAGAATCTCGGCTATGGCGGCGCCGCCCCCGCGGTTGCGGGCAGCGTCGTCCTCGACCTCAAGCGGATGAACCGCGTCATCGAGATCGACGAGCGCAACGGCTATGTCGTCGTCGAACCAGGTGTCAGCTACTTCGACCTCTACAACCATATTCAGGAAAGAGGGCTGAAGCTCTGGATCGACTGCCCCAGCCCGGGTTGGGGCAGCCTGATCGGCAACGCGCTCGACGGCGGCGTCGGAGTCACCGCGGCAGCCTATCGTGGCCATTTCGACGCCTCGTGCGGGATCGAAGCGGTGCTGCCAGACGGCACCATGCTCCGCACAGGCATGGGCGCGATGCCCGCGGCGAAGACGTGGCAGCAGTTCAAGCCCGGCTTCGGCCCGCGGATCGACGGCCTGTTCAAGCAATCGAACTACGGCGTAGTCACCAAGATGGGCTTCTGGCTGATGCCCGCGCCCGAAGCGTTCACAACCGGTGTGGTTACCGTGCCGAAATTCCACGATGTCACGCCGCTGATCGACATCATCAGCAGGCTTGAACGGAGCAAGATCGTCCAAGGCCTGTGGACGCTGTCCAGCCCGACCACCGGTGTCCGTGGCGACGCCGCGCACATCGTCGACGGCGGGCCGCCCCCGATCGAGCCGCGCATCGCCGCCGTGCTCAATGATCCCGCCGGCGCCGACATGACCAAGCTCGATGCCGCCGCGCAGGCCTCCGGCGTGTCGTTCTGGGCGTGCGAGTTCAACCTCTACGGTCACAAGAAACTCATAGCCGCGCAATGGGAGTGCATCTGCGATGCGTTGAGCGCGATCCCCGGCGCGCAGTTCAAGCTGAACGACATCCGTGGCCTGCCGTTGCCGGCGGAGGACGTCGCCAAGCTGTTCGACACCGGTCCGCTCGGCATCCCTTCGTTGCGCACCTTCAGCCTCGGTCCGATGATTTCCTACGAGGGCGAGGACGTCGTCGGCCATGTCTTCTTTTCGCCGGTCATCCCACGCACCGGCGAAGCGGCGATCGAGGCGATGGGCGTCTTCTCAGCCATCGCGCGCAAGTACAAATTGCCCTATCCGCCAATGCAATTTCCCTCGGCGATCTTCGAACGCGCCTTCCTGTTCGCGATCGGCCTGCCGGTCACGCGATCGGCCTCCATCAACGCCAAGATCCGCGAAATCTTCCGCGAACTGGTCACGACCGCGAGTGCGCGCGGCTGGGGCGAATATCGTACCGCACCAGCCTTCTACGAGCTCATCATGCAAACCTATTCGTACAACGACCACGCGCTGCGCGGCCTGCTCGAGACGATCAAAGATGCAGTCGATCCCAACGGCATCATGTCGCCCGGGCGCTATGCGATCCGCTCGGGCCATGCCGGCAAGGCGAGGAACTAAACACTGCGGGGCCGCTCTTCCCGCGGACTCGATCGAACGGACGGCGAAGTGAACATTCTATCCAACGATCACAGGCGAGGACGACCGATGAGGGATGGACGTGTGAACCGGCCACGGGTCGGGCGCGCGCGACTGCTAGGCGCACTGACCGCCGCCCTGCTGGGGGGCACGACGTTGGCGGCGCATGCGCAGGTGGCCGCACCGGTGGACTTTTCCGGCACATGGAAAATCGCGAAACCGCGCACGTCGATCCTGCCCGACGACGACGCCATCCCCTTCACCGCCAGCGGCAGAAACCAGTACAAGACGTATCGCAGCAAGCGGGCAAAGAACGACCTCGAATTCGATCAGACCGCCTCGCGCTGTTCGGCTCCCGGGGTGCCGCGGGTGATGCTCACGCCGATGCGCTTCCGGATCTTCCAGGATCCGCAGGTCATGACGATCGCGTTCGAATGGAACCATGTGCGCCGCGTCATCGGGATGCCGGGACACCCACCCCAGATCTCGCTGTTCGGTGCAGCGGAGGACGCGAAGCTGGTCGGCACCAAAATGGGCACCTCGCGCGCGCAGTGGCGGGGCAACACGCTCGTCGTCGAGACCAAGGAACTTTCGGATACCACGCTGCTCGATGATTTCGTGCCGCACGGCTTCGAGCTGAAGCTCACCGAGCGGCTCAGCCTCATCGCTCCCGATACGCTGGAGGATCGGATCACGATCGAGGATCCCGAAACCTTCACCAGGCCCTGGGAGACGGCCGTCACCTACACGCGGCAGCCCGATGCGATCTTCCGCGAGGACGTGTGCCTCGATCGCGTGTTCGGCAAGCCGACGCTTCCCACCAAATGAGTTTGCTCGCTCGGAGGATGTCATGATCCCGGTTTCTCTCGGCTTCGCCGCGAGGCATTTGCTCGGCCTTCCCGCCGCGGCGATGCTGGTCCTGGCCGCCGCGCCGTCAGCGGCGCAGGATTCGCAAAGGCGCGAACCCGTCCTCTCCGCGCCCGGCGGCGGACCCGTCCCGCCGCCGCCGGATCCCAACGAAGTGCGCGCCAGCGGGCTGTGGATAGGCCGGGCAGGATTCTCGACAGGGCCGGGCGGCGGACTCGACAAGGAACTGATCCGCAACAATCCGCCGCTCACGCCGACCCCGGCACCAGGTCTGGGCGCACCGTCGAACGACGCGCACGATCTCAGCGGCAGCTGGTATGGCGACCAGTTCCTGCCCGCTTTCGAGATCATGACAGACATGTACGGCGCCAAGGTGCCGTTCAACGAGGCCGGCCGCAAGGTGATGGACCGCCGCCTCGTAGCGATGGACCAGGGCAAGCCGCTGATGAGCCCCTCGATCCTCTGCCGCCCCTCCGGTCCCGACGCGCTGCTGGTGCGGATCACGACGCGCTTCTACCAGTCGAAGGACCGGATCGATATCTTCTCGACCGCAGGACACGATCTCTGGTCGATCGCGCTCAACCCCGCGCTTCTGCCGCCCGCCGGTCAGAAGAGCTATATGGGCCGCTCGATCGGCCATTGGGAGGGCGACACGCTCGTCGTCGTCAACAACGACTTCAAGACGCGGCGCTGGCTTTCGTTTCGCGGTACCCCGATCTCGCCCGCGGGCACGCTCACCTATCACATAAGCAAGATCCGTGACGGCGATCAGTGGGTGCTCCAGGTCATTACGACGGTCGACGACGTGACCTACTACACGCGGCGCTGGAAGTTCGCGCGCAGCCTCAGCTGGCGGCCAGATCTGGCGCTGGTCGACGAATTCGATTGCGAGACGCAGGTTGGCTCTTCGTCGGGCGCACAGGATACCGGTGCCGTGCCCGAGCCGGAAGATTGAGCAGCCCTGCACGCGGAACACGAGACCATCCGCAACGGCGTGACCATGCGGATGGTTGTCGCGAATCTCACGATCAGCTTCTTACCGCTGGACCCAACTCACATCGCCGCAACGATCCCGACGATGCCCCCCCCGCCCCAGGTCATACCGACGAACGGTGAGATCTATTGGGAATATGTGCTGACCGCACTGTGCCCGGCCTCCACGACGGTAACAAATGCCCGCCAAATTTCGCGATGGGCAGGATTGCGCAGGTCGGCATTGGCCCTTCCGTGAGTCCGGCCGCGGGCGCGACCGGCTAAGCCCCGCCGTTTGACACGAGCGGATGGCCCCGTTTCTCGCCGACGCCAAATCGCGCGGGTGCCGGCGACCGGCCCCGGCCACCGGCGCGCCTTCGATCAAAGCCGGCCGCCGGGCAGAACGATTCCGGCGCTGTCGAGCGCTTGTTGCTCTCGCGCTAGCGCCCGCTGGAAGCCGGGACGTTCACGAACCCGGGCCATATGCCCCATCACCGCTGCGTGCGCTCCCATCTCCACGTTGGCGCCGGCGCACATCCCGGTGATCCATGCGAGATAGACATCGAGGATCGACCAACGCTCGCCGAACCACCACGGCGCCTGCGCGAAGCGCTGCTCCATCGTCTCGAGGTTGAGCGTCATCTGGGCGATCGCGGCGTCGCGGACCGGCTCGGGATCGCCCGTGGTCATCAGCTGCGGCATACGGATCGCGCGGACCAGCGGGTGCAGCGTGTTCGAGCACCAGACGAGATCGGCAAACGCTTGGGCGCGTTCCAGTGAATCCCCGCCGGGCATGAGCCCGGCGTCGGGATGCTCAGCGATCAGCCAGGCGACGATCGCCGGCGTTTCGGTCAGCAGCGCCTTGCCGACCAGCAACGCGGGCACCTTCCCTTTCGGATTCACCGCGAGATATTCCGGGCGGCGTTGAGCACCCGTGAAAATATCGATCGGCCGATCCTCAAACGGCAGTCCCAGTTCCTCGAGTGCGTTCATCGCAACCCGGGAACAGGCGCCGGGCGTATGGAACAAGACGAGCGGCTGGGCGGGGCTGTCGGTCATCGGCGGTTTTCCTTCCTGCGTAGCAGTCGCGACAGTCACGGCGGCCTCCGGTCAAGGAAAGGTGCAACTGTTCGGGGTGCGCCATAAACTTGCGCCAATCCGTCGTGCGCGGCCCCGCGTGGCACAGCGAGGGGGGACGAGAAGCGAATTCGATTCGCTGGAGCTTTTCCAGGCGCGGTTGGAGGTGGTACGCCGGAGCTGAAGTCCTTCGCTCAGGCGAGCTTCGCAGAACGCTCCGGCATGCGGCACGATGAAGCTTGCCAGGGTTGCTCAGCAGGATAACGAACGGGGTTCACATGATCTTCGAAATTGCTCACCTTACTATCGACCCGGCCCAGGCACCGGCATTCGAAGATGCAGTCGCGGGTTGCGCGCCCCTGTTCAAGGATGCGCCAGGCTGCCGCTCGATGCGGCTGGAGCGAGAGATCGAGGACGAGGGCCGCTACCGGCTGGTGGTCGGTTGGGACACCGTAGACGATCACATGACCGGATTTCGCGGGTCTCCCGCGTTTGGGCAATGGCGGGCGACCGCTGGTCCGTTCTTTACGGCTCCGCCACATGTGGTGCACAGCCGGATTGTCGCCGTCCAGTTCTGAACTACTCCCGTGGCCAACTCGGGCACGAGCAGAGACGGTCAAGCGTCGATCTGTCCTGCCGATATGCCATGGTGAACCAGTCGATCTCCTATCTGACGGCACCGATTCCCACGTCAGCGGGAAATCGATCGTGGGTTAGGATGGTTCGCCGGGGTTTGGGACTTGGCGGAGAGGGAGGGATTCGTACGCCTCCATTCCACGGCTTTGAAAATCCGGCGTTTCTTGCTACATAACCTCCAGTATTTAAGCGATTTTTCTCGACCCTCGCGGCTAAGCGGTGGCCACAGCTGTACGCTGGGATCCGCACAAATCCGCGACTCAAACCCGGACAGAAACCCGGACAGAAGCCTCGCGATTGGTTTAGCGGATGAAGGTGGATTCGAATGGGACGTTCCATCCACAAGCTGACAGCAAAAGGGGTCGAGAAACTTTGTTCGCCGGGTTGGCATGGCGATGGCGGCGGGCTCTGGCTTCGGGTGACGCCAAGCGGCGCCAAGCGCTGGATCTTCGCCTGGGAACGAGACAAGAAGCGGCGAGAGATGGGCTTGGGATCATCCGAAGACACCTCGCTAGCAAAAGCGCGGGAGCGAGCCCAAGCGGCCCGCAAGCTGCTGGCAGACGGCGTCGATCCGCTAGACCACCGAAGAGCGGAGGAACAAGCCGAGGCTATTCGCATAGCTGAGGAAAAACGCGCACAAGCTGGGACGCCTCTCTTTGGACCCTTCGCCACCGCGTACATCGACCGCCAAGAGGGAGGTTGGAGGAATCTAAAGCACCGCCAGCAGTGGCGAAACACAATCACCACGCATGCGGCAGTCCTGCTGCATAAGCCCCTGGACGAAATCACGACCGACGACATCGTAGCAGTGCTTGAGCCAATCTGGCTAACGCGTCCGGAAACTGCGAGCCGCCTGCGGGGCCGGATCGAGAACATTCTTGATGCAGCCAAGGCCGCCAAGCATATCTCCGGGCCGTGGGAGAACCCTGCACGCTGGCGCGGTACGCTCAACCATCTCCTCCCTCGCCGGCGCAGAAAATCACAGGTGAGACACCATCCGGCGATGCCCTATAAAGAACTGCCCGATTTCTTCGCGAGGTTGAGGTCGCGGCCGGCGCCAGCTGCCCGCGCTCTGGAGTTCACCATCCTACATGCGACGCGCACGAGCGAGACGCTCCAGATGCGGTGGCGCGAAGTCGATCTGCATGAGAAAGTCTGGATCATTCCTGCCGAGCGCATGAAGATGGGAATCGAGCATCGCGTTCCCCTAACCGAACGAGGCGTTGAAATCCTGAAGTTACAAGCGAGCTCGAACGGCAGCGCTCCGGACGCATTCGTCTTTCAGGGGCAGAAGCGCAACATGCCGCTTTCGCAAATGGCGATGACCATGGTGCTGCGCCGTATGAAGCTTGGGCATTTTACCGTCCACGGCATGCGCAGCAGCTTCCGAGACTACATGGGTGATATGACCAATCATCCGGAGTCTGCGGTTGAAATGGCGCTGGCGCATCAGGTCGGCGACGAAACCGAACGTGCCTATCGGCGTGGTGATGCGTTCCGTAAGCGCCAAGCGATCATGGAAGAATGGGAACAATATCTGCTGTCCAGCCTCGGATCGGATACGCCACCAGGGCCACGTCCCAAGCGTCGCAAATCGCTCGAAAAGACGCCGGCCTGAGCTAGCAACATGACTCTCACGGCGGAAATTGGATCATAGGCTGTCGCGAGGTTTGTTACCGACTGCCGGAACAGCCCGAAATCGCTCGCTCCGGACAAACGGCGAGCTAGGCGGGCTGGAACGCGCATGTCCCGATGTCCGCTACCTATGACATGATTACCCGAGCAGGTCTTGATTATGCGGCCGTCATAACGGGTGCCCCCAATCGTCATTCCCGCAGGGTTAGCGATCGATCTGCAGGAAATCGCAGGGTTGCGACGGTTTGCGCGCAAGTCAGGCCATCGACCAACTAACGATCATCGGCCCCCCCATCGTCTCGCGTCGCTCTTCACGCGCGACGCGATACCCCTCCTCTTCTGCGAGCCCGCGAAGCACGAGATAGTCGCTCCAACGCGTAACGCCATGGACGCCATCCTGTCGCGACCGCGGGCTGTCACGCCAATGGCAGACGGGATCGCCGCCGAGTGCGACCAGCCGTCGGCCCTTCGTTGCCTTAGCCTCGGCTCGGGCCACCGCCGAGGACGGTTCGAAGAAGAGCAGCCCCCCAGGCCCGCTGCGCGCGGAAGTCGCCGTACCGACCGGCACTGACAGGGCGGCGAGCGTGGCACCGCCGAGACGCAAGGTCGCGCGACGATTGATTATCAGGTCCGTCATTTACCATCCTTCGCGAGATAGGAAGCGATCGCATCCAACTGCCGATCGCTGACTTCGCCCCGGCTGAGCCAGGGCATATTGCCGATGCCAGTACGCACCGCCACTCGGACATAATCAGTGGTAAGGTCGGCTCGCTTCTCAAGCTCCGCGACCTTCGGGTCGACACGGCGTGCGAGTAAACCCGTACCCATCCCGTCAGCCCGGTGGCACATACCGCATTTCTCGCCGAAAACAGCCTTGCCGGCGAGCATTGGTTGCTGCGTCTGCGCTGGCGCCGGAGCGGCGGCTAGCGCCAGCGTCAGGATCGGCGCGGCCCTCATTTACCGCGCTCCGGCGCGTACGCCTTCGGCCATATGCCGCTTTTGCCCGGCGCCAATATGCCCTTGGGATCCAGCGCGTTCTTCACTCGCTCGTTCAAGCGCAAAAGCGCATGATCGTTGAAGTCATAGGTCGACGCGATCGCGTCCATATAATCCAGGTGCGCGCGATATTCGACGTAACCATGTGCCTTCGCGTCGACGATCATTGCGCGCATGAATGGATCGACCTTTTTCATGAAGGCGGGGTCATCCTTGTTAAGCAACACGGCATTGACGTTGATCAGGTTACGCTCTCCAAAGGCGAAGCTCATCTGCGGATCGAAGCCATATTCATGATAGCGCGAAAGATTGCGCCTGAACTGTTCTAGCGCCAGCCGCCCCGATTGCGGCATAATCGGAGAAAAGCCGAGGTGCCCTCCGCGTCCGCCGAACCAGTTAGCGTTCTGCATCGGGAAGGTCATCGGCACGCCCATCCACCCCCCCTGCCCAGGCGCAATCGGATCACCCCGCCGCCATAACGTCGGCTTGATGCTCAGCGGTGTGATCGCTCGCATCGCCTGCTCCAGTATCGGGTAGGTCGCATCGGTCACGGCCGATCGCCCGTACAGACGCAGGCTGACGCCCCACCAGCCGAGCCCGAACTTCTTGCGAATCGCCGTGATCACATCATCGGTCAGTGGCGCACCGTCCCTCACCCAATCCGATCGCGTCGAAAGAATATTGGCGGCGCGCAACCAGTTGCCGATAGTGGGCGACTGCTGGAGCACGCCTTCGCGTCGGAGTGCGCCGATCGTGTCGATCAGCGGCGCGAGATCCTCGATCGCTTCCATCTCGACGTCCATGCCGCGAACCTGCTCCGGCTCGGTCATGAGCCAGATATTGGCCTTTGTGACGATGCCGAAATTGGACTGAACGAACATCTGGTCCCACGCGGGACCGAAGCCATAGCGATACAATCCCCACGTCGGCGCCCCTGTGGCCGCTCCCATGCCGGTTCGCACCAGATCCCCATCGGGAAGCACGACCTCCAGCCCGCACAGCTTTGACGTATTCTCACCATAGGGCGTGTAGCCAATGCCGCGGTCCAGCGCGTTGCCGATCACCGAC
>Ga0105248_10003045_pt1 | contig 18601 bp, 15 predicted proteins | sample KBSS34metaG_FD_81524 | JGI IMG/M metagenome (GOLD analysis project Ga0105248, IMG submission 81524) | Switchgrass rhizosphere microbial communities from Kellogg Biological Station, Michigan, USA - KBS S3-4 metaG | ecosystem: Host-associated > Plants > Roots > Rhizosphere > Soil | place... | reverse complement strand
GGTCAACGCGTCTGTCCGGTGGGAACACGTCATGGGGTCGCGCGTCACGGCTGAGCTCTACGCGCAGAACCTGTTCGACAAGAACTATGAACTCGGCGGGTTTGGCGCGGCCGGCAGCGTCGGTGTCAGCAACGTGATCCATGGCGCGCCGCGGGTCGTCGGCGCCCGCCTGAGGCTTCCGTTCGGAGCGGAGTGAAGCGGTCTGGAGCGGCGGTGGCCTGGAGCGCCTCGGCGGCGGCGCCTGCGCAATATCGCCTCGGGGCGCGGCTGTCCTTGCGATGGCGTCGCGGTGTCGCCGGGCGTCGCCGGCCACGCTGCATCAGCGATTAGTCTCGCGCCACCAGGGCCATGAGCGGCGCCTCGCCACGTCCGACCGACCAATCCGCGTAGTCGTTCTCGACGAGGGTGATGAAGACGTCCTCGGGGCGGAGCCCGGGCGAGGCGGCCAGAAGCTCGGCCAGGCGGCGGTGGAGGGCCGTGCGCATCTCGCGAGGCCGTCCGCAGCGCAAGGTGACCTGAATGATCACGATATCGTCCGTCCGTCGATGCCGAGGTAGGCGGGATCGTAGAGCGAACCTCCCCTAAGCGACGCCCCGAAGCTGGCGGCCGACGCTAAGGTCCCGCCGGCCTGTCGGCAGGACCGCCGCGCGGTCCCAAAGGAAGTCACCGGAAAAGGCGATGTGCTCCCAGCCTACCGGCGAGGTGTGGCCCAACAGGTAGTCCGGAACCGACTCGCCCACAGCCCGAAGGTGGTCCACGGCGTCGGCCATGTAAGTGGAGTTCCACCAGACGATCGCCGCGATCACCAGGTTCAGACCGGACGCACGATATTGCTGAGCGTCGCGCGTGCGCGGCGCAATGCGCCTCTGCCTGAAGGTGCAGATCGCCTGAGCCAACGCATGCCGCTGCTCGCCCTTGTTCAGCCCAGCCTGGCAACGCCGGCGCAGCTCTGGGCTCTCCAACCAATCGAGCATGAATAATGTGGGTTCGAACTTCCCCACCTCCTGCAGGGCGATGTCGAGCTGGTTCTGCCGCTCGTAGGCGGCGAGCTTAGGCATCATGACCGAGGGCGCGGCGTGTCCGCTCTTGAGCGAGGCGACAAGGCGGAGGATGTCGCCCCAATGCTCGCGCACGACGTCCGTCCGCACCTTGCGGCCCATGATTGGCGCGAGGGCGGGATAGGCGCCGGTCGGTTCAAGTGAAACCAGGCGGCGGTCGGCGAAGTCCCCTCATAGCGGACGCTGCGAATGACAAACGTCATGCTGCCCTCTATGCAGCTCTAATCCCGCAGGTGCGCCGGCACGCCCTCAAGGATGACGGTCTTGGCTTCAAGGTAGGGAAGCAAGCCATCGGCGCCGCCTTCCCGACCGATACCGGACTGCTTGAAGCCCCCGAAGGCTATGCTGAAGTCAGTGCGGAAGACATTGTGCCCCACAGTACCTGACCGAAGTCTACGGGCGGCGGCATAGGCCTTGTCGGGGTCGTTCGTGAAGACGGAGTTGTTCAGGCCATAAACCGTATCATTGGCGATCGAAATTGCGTCGTCCTCGCTTTCGGCCGGAATGACGCTCAAGACGGGGCCGAATATTTCTTCGCGCGCGAGCGTCGACTGGTTGGTCACATTTCCGAACACGGTGGGCTCGATGAAGAAGCCGCGATCCAGATGCTTCGGGCGCCCCCCGCCAGCACCGACCTTCGCACCCTCCTCGACGCCCTTGGCCATGAGCCCCTCAATGCGGTCCCGCTGCCGTCGCATAGCGACCGGTCCCATCTGGCTGTCCGGATCGAAAGGATCGCCGACCCGCACCGAAGCCATGAGGGAGCTCAAGGCTTCGACCATTGCGTCATGCCGTCGACGAGGAACGACAATGCGGGTGAGGGACGAACAGGCTTGTCCCGTCATCCAGCAGGCCGGCCCGACGATATCGTGCGCGGCTATTTCGATGTCGTAGTCGTCCATGATCACCGCCGCGGACTTGCCCCCGAGCTCGAGCGTGTAGCGCGCGATCCGCTCGCCGCAGATCGAGGCGATCCGCTTGCCCGCCGCGCTCGATCCCGTGAAGCTGACCTTGTCGACGTCAGGGTGCCGCACAAGAAGCTCGGAGACGGCGCGCTCGGCGGTCACCACGTTGACGACGCCGGGAGGAAGGCCGACCGCTTCGCAGATCTCCGCCAGGACATATGCGGCGCCGGGAGCCTCAGGCGAGGCCTTCACAACGAGCGTGCAGCCCGCAAGGAGCGCGGGCGCCACCTTGTAGGCGACGATTGTGAAGGGTCCATTCCAGGGGATGATGGCGGCGACGACGCCCACCGGCTCCCGAACAAGCAGCCCGAGCGCGCCCCCACCAGCCGGGTGATGACGCTCTTCAAACGGGAAGGTTTCGGCTAGGCCAGCGTAGTATTCGTAGACGCCGCTGAGCGCAACGGCGGCGCCTTCGGCGAACGATTTCAGAACGCCCATTTCATTCGGCCAGATCGTGGCCACGTCCTCGTCGCGCTTCGCAAGCTCACGCCCGATCGCCCGGATATAGCCGGCCCGCTCGGAGTGGGACATTCTGGGCCAAGGCCCCGCGTCGAACGCGGTGCGAGCGGCGGCCACCGCCCGATTCACGTCCGCCCCCTGAGCTTCGGCCACGCTGACGAACAACTCCTCGGTCGCGGGCGTGATCACATCGATGGCGGAGTCGGACGACGGCTCAACCCATTGACCGCCGATAAAGAATCGACCCGGGTTCTGGATGATCTCGAATCCGCGCTTGGTTCCCGAAATATTCATCTGAGCGCTCCCCTTATTATGTGACATTGTACCGAGATATCTAAGAAGAAAGCCGCGAAATCATGTTACGCGAAACCTTCGGGTCCAAAGTACATCCGGTCCCAGACCAATGATGGTCATGTTTGTGCCGGCAGTGTCTGACATTCTAACGCCCCCGAAGACCACCTCACCTGGAAGTCACCCATGAAGAGCCCCAGCGGCGGCGTTATCGCCCGGCGGCGCGGACACATTTCGCGCCGGCAGTTTGCCGGCCAACGCGGCTGCGATCTGAAGCGCCAAGAAGCGAGAGAACAATCGGGAGTCGATCAATCCACCACCCATGACCCAGAAGCCCTTCTGGGCGGTCTGCGTCCACATGTTCCTCATCATGTGATGTTGATCGAAGCCCCACACCTTTCCGATGCGCGCGCCCACCTCCGCGCCAAGAATGCGAGAGATGTTCTCCTGCATGTTCTTGAAGCCTGTCGCCAGGACCACGAGGTCCGCCGGCCAGACCGTGCCATCCTGCAGCCGGAGCCCGCTTTCGACGAAGCGGTCGATGGCCTCGTAGTTTATCGTCTTGATCGCACCATTAGCAATGAGGCCAGAACAGCCGACATCAATATAGTAACCCCCCTCTCCGCGGAGATACATCATGTGAAAGCCGGTGTCATCGGAACCTTGGAAGGTTTGGAAGCCGGCTGCGTTCAGCCCCTCGACCAGCGTCGCATCGAGAACTTGGCCCTTCTTTGTGAGCCGCTTGTAAGTGTCCTCAAGCACGGCGAAGGGAACTGCCGCTGTCTGCAGATCCACATCCTCCACGGGGAGGCCTTGCGAATAGATCGAGTAGATCTTCGTCGCCGTAGGCTCAAGACTGACGACGCACGATGGGCCTCGCTGGAGAAGGGCGACTTCCGCGCCGTTCAGATGCAGATCCTGGGCGACGTCGTGGCCGCTGTTGCCGGTGCCCACTACGATCGCGCGTTTGCCGGCAAAATTGCTGCCCGACGTGAACTGGCTCGAGTGCTGCACGACGCCGCGATAGTCGCCCTGCCCGGGAAGCTCGGGAACGTTGGGGATCGAGCCACTGATGCCCATGGCCGCCACGAGATGACGGCACCGAAGCGTACGTCTCGCCCCGTCCGCGTCCCTTATGACAACGTCCCAGGTCTCAGCCACGTCGTCGAACCGAGCTTCTGTGACCTCCATGCGCAGCCACACATTGATCTCGAGGGCGCTGGCGTAGCTCTCAAGCCAGTCGGCCAGCTTGTCCTTCGGCAGCCATACCGGCCAAGTCTCCGGGAAGGGCATGTAGGGCAAGTGGTTGGCGAACACTTGGTTGTGCAGGGTCAGCGAGTGGTAACGCTCCCGCCAGACATCGCCTATCCTTGAGGCCTTCTCGATGACCAGGGCATCGACGTTCATGGCTTTGAACCGGGCCGCGAGGGCGAGGCCGGCGTGCCCGCCCCCGATGATGATCACCTCGGGGTCGCGATCGTCGTAGTTCAGGCTTGCACGCCTGCCGTCGGACCAATTGGCCCGCGTCTGATTGCGAGCATATTCATCGCCGGTCGGGCGACGTTCGCCGATCCGTTCCTCGTATCCGTAGAGCTGTTGCAGCGTCGTTAGAAGAATCCAGACCTTGGGAAGGTCTGCCGCGTCAGGGGTGTATTGAAGTCGTACAAATCCGGTGCAGCAACCGAACACAGTGTCGAAGTCGAAGTAGGCTTCGATCAGATCCCGCCCGGCTCGCTTTACGAACCGAGCTCCAGTGCGGGACTTCGCAAGGCGAACGGAGCGTGGTTTGAATTCGTTCAGGCTCGCACTCAAAGCGGACTTGATGCTCCCGCGTCCCTCGAACGTCGGATAATCCCAAGTGAATGCGAGGAGGTCTTTCCAGAATCCGTCTTCCGCGAAGAGGCCTGCGACACCCCCCGCGTCTTGGGATTCGAACGCGGTGGAAAACGTCGAAAGCCAAGATTGAAAGATTTCCTCCGCTCTGAGATCGACGGCGGTCATCAGGCGATATCCCTCACGATGCTACTCCGTCGGCTGTAAACGCGCCCTCCCATTCTGTCAACGTGACGTTGACGAAATTCAGCGACGGGCTGATCCTGCGACGGTCGCGGCTCTCGTTCGCGCGACCGTCGGCTCGATCTGGCCGCCGCCCTTGGGCGGGCTGCGGCCACGGCGGCGACGCACGAATACGTCGCGATTTCTTTTGCGATCGAGCCTTCGGCGCCAAGGCCCGGAGGTTTGTCGTCCTTCAAAGTCACACTTCGCTCGGAGACCGCCTCAAATGCACAAGGACCGTTTCAACGGCCAAGTCGCCATAGTCACCGGCGCCGGCCGCGGCCTTGGCCGCGCCTATGCCATCGACCTCGCGAAGCGAGGCGCCGCGGTCGTGGTCTCCGACATTGCAGGCGGCGGCGCTTCAGGTGAGCCCGACGCGGGGGCAGTGGTGGAAGAGATTACCGCCACGGGCGGTCGAGCCGTCTCCGTCAGCGCCAGCGTGGCGACGCGCGAAGGCGGCCAGACCATCGTGGACGCGGCGCTCGACACCTTCGGGACGGTCGACATCGTCGTGAACAATGCCGGCATCCTGAGGCCGGCGATGTTCGAAGACATGACCGACGAGCAGTTGCATGAGGTGATGGACGTCCACCTTTTCGGCGCCTTCTACGTGACCCAGCCTGCGTGGAAGGTCATGCGGCAGAAGGGATATGGGCGCGTCGTCCTGACGAGTTCCAGTTCGGTGCTGGGGATGCAGGGCAATTCCAACTATGTGACTGCGAAGGCGGGCCTGGTCGGATTGGCGCGATGCCTCGCCCTGGAGGGGGCGCCCCACGACATCCGCGTCAACTGCGTGATGCCGTTTGCGGCCTCGAGCATCCGCCAGGGCAATGAGCATGTAGGAGAAGACGCCCAGCGAAGCGCCGCGGCGCAGAACGCCATGACTCACCGGAGAACGACCGAGTCCGTCTCGCCCCTGGTGCTATATCTGGCGAGCACGGCGTGTTCAGTGACCGGAGAAGCCTTCTCCGCCCTTGCCGGCCGCTACGCCCGCATCTTCCTTGGTTTGACCGATGGCTGGCTGACCGAAGACGCAAACGGCGTCACGGTAGAACAGATCGGCGAGCTCATCGGCCGCATCAGCGACCCAACAACATACGCCATCCCGACCCGGATGATTGACGAACTTGAGTCAGTTCTTGCTCGTATACAGGTGTTGGAAGGGGCCGCCGCCAGTCACCCTCCCGTCGCATAAAACGGGAGCGCCGGGGCTCGCCGGCGAATTCTGCGAAGCCGGGCACGATCGGGAGGCCGACAGCGCCAAGAGCGGTGTTCGAACCGCGCCCGGCGAGAAGCGGGATCCTCAGGTCTTATGGTCCGAGCGCTGTTTCAGCCCGTTCAGGAGGAGATCGGCCAGTCCGCGACCGATGTCGCGCGGGGGCAGCAACGGCTTTTTCGACTTGCTATGATGTCTTGCGCTTCCGATGCCGGTGACCTGAATCCAATTCGCCGTCCCTATGACACCGATGGTCAGAATACCTAGCGGAAGATCAGACGTGAACTCCCCATTGGCGACCCCCTGCTCAATAATCGATCTGATCGCCTTGTAATATCTTTCGGCCCAGATTCGATTTTCTTTATCCAGACCGGCGGCGCCCGTCGCAGATTCGTTCAGATACAACTGAATGAACAGCCGAAAGTAGGGATAGTTGGACGAGTAGCTCTCCATGAGCCACGAAAACGCGATGCGAAGCTTCTCGCTTGGGGATTCTGCACCCCTTGCGACCGCCTCGACGGCTTCGACGTTGGCTTGCGACGCTTGCCGGACAACCTCCTCGAACAGCTGTTTCTTCGAAGAGGCGTAGTAGTACAGCGAGGCGCGATCGGTCTGGAGTTCCTCGGCGATGTGGACGAAGGTCGTCGCTTCATAGCCGCGCTCTTGGAACACGCGCGCCGCAGCGTCGATTACGGCCTGGCGCCGCTCTTTGTAGAAATCGCTGCTGTCGGCGGCGGCGGCCGCGCGGCGGCGGCCGAGGCTGGCTGGTTTCGTCACGCGGTGATCCTGCCACGAGTCGCCTGGTTCCGAATGCGTAAATCGACGAGCCTGCCGCAGGCTCGTCGCGCCGCCTCAAGCCTCTCGTCAGAAGTCGACGTTATGGCCTCCCTTGAGCGCGAGGATTTCGCGAGCGTCCCCCGGGGCCGCGATTTCCAATCCCAGACCCTCGATGATCTGGCGGACCGCCATCACCTGTTCTGCATTGGACGCAGCAAGTTTGCCCGCCTTTAGCCAAAGGGAATCTTCAAGTCCCACGCGAACGTGTCCGCCCATGGCCGCCGCCATGGCCGCGACTGGGAGCTGGTTGCGGCCGGCCCCGAGCACCGACCACTGATAGTTGGCGCCGAAGAGCCGGTCCGCCGTGCGCTTCATGTGGGCCACGTCATCTGGATGTCCGCCAATGCCGCCGAGAATGCCGAAGACGCTCTGCACAAAGAACGGCGGCTTTATCAATCCGCGATCGGCAAAGTGCGCGAGCGTGTAAAGGTGCCCGATATCATAGCATTCGACCTCGAACCGGGTCTCGTTCTCTCTGCAAGTGCTCAGGATAGACTCGATGTCGGCAAACGTATTGCGGAACACGCGGTCTCTTGAGCCTTCAAGGTAGGGCTCTTCCCAGTCATACTGGAACGTCTTGAACCTCCCCAGCATCGGATAGAGCCCGAAGTTCATCGAGCCCATGTTCAGGGAGGCGATCTCCGGCTTGAACTGCTTGGCGGGAATGAGCCGCTCGGCGACCGTCATGGTCGTCGATCCCCCGGTGGTGATGTTCAGGACGCAGTCGGACCTTTGCTTGATCCATTGCAGGCTTGGCAGGAAGAGATCGGGATTCTGATCAGGGAAGCCGTCGACCGGGTTGCGCGCATGAAGATGGACGATCGCCGCCCCGGCCTCGGCCGCGGCCACAGCTGCGTCGCTGATCTCCTCGGCCGTGATGGGCAGGTGAGGCGACATCGACGGGGTGTGGATCGAGCCTGTGACCGCACAGGTGATGATGACTTTCCGAGGGCCGGACATAGATATCTTCCTTATATTCAATAAGATTTAGGCAGGCCGAGAACGCGCTCGGCGACATACGACATGATCATCTCGCGGCTGACCGGAGCAATTCTAGGCAGCATGATCTCTCGGAGATACCGCTCGACGTGATATTCCTTGGCGTATCCGAATCCGCCGTGTGTCCGAACCGCGCGATCACAGGACTCGAACGCCGCATCGGCCGCCAAGAACTTCGCGGTATTGGCCTGGGCGCCGCACGGTTGCTTCCGGTCGTAGAGCGACGCGGCGTGCCAGACCATCAGGTCGGCCGCTTCCAGCGCCATCCAGCTCGCCGCCAGCGGATGCTGGATGCCCTGGTTCTGGCCGATGTATCGGTCGAAGACCCTGCGCTCGCCGGCATAGTTGACGGCCTTTGCGAGCGCGCGACGTCCGACGCCGACGCATTCGGCGGCCACCAGCACCCGTTCTGGGTTGAGGCTGTCGAGCAACAGGCGGAAGCCGTCGCCCTCTTCGCCGATGCGGTCTTCCTCGGGCACCGGCAGATCATGGTAGAATGTCATATTCGAGTCGACAGCGTTCCTGCCGAGCTTGTCGATCGCGTGAACGTCGATGTACTGGCGGTCGAGATCGGTATAGAAGAGGGTCAATCCGTCTGTTCGCTTCTTGACCTCATCTCTTGGGGTCGTCCGGGTTAAAAGCAATATCTTGTTCGCGTGCTGCGCAGTGGTGGTCCAGACCTTCTGGCCATTGACGATGTATCGGTTTCCATCTTTCACGGCGCGGGTCGTGATCCGGGTCGTATCCAACCCGGCGTCGGGCTCGGTGACGCCGAACGCCACCTTGTCCTTTCCGGCGATAAGTGGCGGGAGGATGCGTTCTTTCTGCTCCTCGGTCCCGTAGACGACGACTGGGTGCGGTCCGAACAGGTTGATATGAAAGGTGGAGCAGGCCGAAATCGCCCCGGCGGAGTTCGCGACCGTCTGCACCATCAGCGCGGCCTCGGTGACCCCGAGCCCGGCGCCGCCGTATTTCTCCGGCATCGTGATCCCCAGCCACCCCCCCTCCGCCATCGCGGCGTGGAAGTCGTGCGGAAACTCGTGTTTGTTGTCTTTGTCGAGCCAGTAGTTGTCGTCGAATCTTTCGCACAGCGTCTGTATCGAGCTTCTAATCTGCTCCCGCTCCTGGGTCATCGCGAGTCCAGTGGGGGAATTATTGAGATCCATCATAGATTTTCCATCTCCCGACCAGGCAGGGCCCCCGGCGCTTGAATGCTCTCGATGACGTCGAGGGCCGCGTTTTGAGGGATCGTGCCGGTCCCGGCGATCATGCGTCCGGCGTCTTTGACGCGGGCGTAGGGCAGATGCGGTGTCCCCTTCGCAGGGCGCTCCACAGACCGCATCGGCCTCCCGAAAGGCGCAAGCCAGAGGCGTCCCGCAATCAGACCCCCATCTCCACCATGACCCGATCTCCTGTTGAGACCGCATATTGGCCATAGCGCCCACACCCGGTCAACACGACGTTGACAGAAAGAAGAGGTCACCGTAGCGTCGGTGAGGGTGAAACGTAGGCGTCAAATGACCTTAAGGTTAGAGGCCACTATGGGTACGGATCTGGCGCCGCTAACTCGTGTCGGCCGGACAGGCTATCTCACGATCAATCGCGCAGACGCGAAGAACGCACTCTCCAACGCCGTTCTGGCCGGGCTTCGGGAAGGCGTGGCCAAGGTGAAGGCCGATCCCGATATTAGAGTTCTCGTTCTGCGCGGCGCCGGCGACGAAGCGTTTTGCGCCGGCGGCGATCTTCGGGAGATGGGCTCCAGGCCTCAGAGCGCCTTTGACAGTCACTTGGGTCGAGGAAATCTCGCGTGCCTCTTCCGAGACCTTTGGGATCTTGGGAAGCCGACCGTCGCCCGGGTCGCCGGCTTTGCGCTGGCCGGAGGTTTCGGGTTGGCGGCCGCCTGCGATTTCATCGTAGCCGCCGACAACGCGGTCTTCGGCGTTCCGGAAATCAATGTCGGGCTCTGGCCCTACATGATCACCGTCCCCCTCTTGCATTGGATGACACCGAAACAGGCGCTTGACCTGATGCTGACCGGCCGCCGGATACACGCCGAAGAGGCGCTCAGCCGCGGGATGGTCAGTCGCCTCGTGCCGCTCGCTGAGCTCGATTCCACAGTCGAGTCTCTTTCGGCCACGCTTCAGCGTGCGGCGCCTCAATCCGTGGCCTTGGGCAGAACGGCCTTCTATTCGGTCGCCAACCACGACCTGGACAGCCGCCTGCGGATGCTGGAGGCGATGCTGACGGTCAACCTTGGCGTCGAGGACGCGCGCGAGGGCCTGGCTGCATTCGCGGAGAAAAGGGCCCCGGCATGGCTGACCTGACACAGGCGAGCCGCGAAGTCGGCAATTGGGGCCGTTGGGGAGCGGACGACGAGCGGGGCGCGTTGAACCGGGTCACCCCGGAAGCAGTCCTTCGGGGATTGGCGTCCGTTCGGGACGGCGAGATCTTGTCGCTCGCCCTTCCCCTCGTGCCTGGCGCGGGCCCCATAGCCGCCGGGCGGGCGCCGATGCAACACTTCATGAGCCGAGACGGCGGTGATTATGCCGCCGGCCTGCGCGAGCGGGGCTTCGGGTTCGCCGACGACTATTTCATGATGGCCACTCACGGCGCCACCCACATCGACGCCCTCGCGCACGTCTTCCGTGATCGGATGATGTGGAACGGTCACTCGGCGGACAGCGTCACGAGCCGGGGCGCGCAGCGGTGCGGGATCGAGAAGGCCGGCCCCATCGTGACCCGCGCCATCTTCGTCGACTTCGGGCCGCCTGAAGGCTCCTGCACCTCCGACGACGACTTGATTTCCCCTGGCGCTCTCGCGGCGGCGGTGGAGCGGAACCGGGTCAAGCCCTTGCCTGGGGATGCGCTTCTCGTCCGCACCGGCTGGCTTGCACGCTTTCGTAGCGGCGACGCGACGGTGAACCGTTGGGCGGGGCTCGATCCGGCGTGCGCCGAGTGGATCGACGATCAAGGCTTCGCCCTGGTCGCTGCGGACAACATCGCGGTCGAAGGCGGCCCGTCGTCCAACCCGCTCGATATGGCCCCGATGCACGTAGAGCTAATGCGAAACCGAGGGGTCTATTTCGCCGAGCTTCTCGATCTGGAAACCCTGGCCGGCCGCGGACGAAGCGACTTCCTGCTTATGATCGCGCCGCTTCCCATCAAGGGCGGCGTCGGCAGCCCGATCAATCCAGTGGCCGTGCTGTGACGGCCGTCGCGATGCTTCCTGAAGCGGGCGCTCGCGTCGCGATATGCGAGGTATGGGCGCGGGACGGCATCCAAGGATGGCCGGAATTCATTCCCACGTCCGAGAAGCTCCGGGTGCTCGACGCGGTCGCAGCCGCCGGAATCACCGAAGTCGACGCGACGTCGTTCGTGTCGACGAAGCTTGTTCCCCAACTGGTGGACGGAAGCGAGGTTCTCGAGAACCTCGACCCAAGACTTCGAACCCGGGTCCTGGCGGTGAACATGTCAGGCGCCGAGCGGGCGATCGCCGTTCATCAGTCCGTTCGCAAGATCGACAGGTGCGGCATCCCGTTCTCCGTCAGCGAACCGCACAATCTCGCAAACCTGCGGCGGAACCACTCTGAGCATAAGACGATCGTGGCGGAGATGGTGACGCGCTTGTCGGAAGTCGGCATCGAACCCCTGCTGGGCGTCACCACGGCGTTCGGATGTCCGATCGCCGGCAAGGTCGAACTCTCTCAGACGATGGCCGTCGTCGAGTGGGGCGCAGGCATAGGTGTGGGTTCGATGCTGATCGGCGACACTACCGGTCTGGCGAATCCCACGGCGGTCGCCGACCTCTTCAGAACGATCAAGCGCGCCTACCCTCACATCAACCTGATCGCGCATTTCCATGACAATCGCGGGGCGGGCATCGTCAACGCGCTGACCGCGCTCGGCGCCGGAGCGACGACCATCGACAGTTGTCTCGGCGGCATGGGGGGCGAGCCGCGCGACGTGGAACAGGGCGTCGTCGGAGACCAGGGCAACGTGACGACGGAAGACATCGTCCTCCTGCTTGGCGACATGGGGATCGAAACGGGCATAGACCTGGAACGGCTTTTCGAAGCCGGGCGGCTGGCGGAGCAAACGATCGGTCGTCGCCTGTTCAGCAAGGTCCAGCGGGCCGGCCTGCCGGTGGGGGCGTAGAAGCCATGGGGAAGATCGGCTTCCACACCGATGGCGCCGTCGCCGTCATAACCCTCTGCAACAGCGAGTTTCATAACGCCGTCGACGCCCCGATGCGGGCGGGTCTGGAAAGCGCCTACGAGCGGGTTGATCAGGACGAATCCATCCGGGTCGCGGTGATCACCGGAGAAGGACAGAAGTCGTTCACTTCCGGCGGACATATCGATGGGTATCTTGCCGCCAAGGCTTTCGGCCCTGGCGGCTCCGGCCCCCCGGCCATCCCTCGCCCCTGGCCCGCGCGAAAGCCCTATATTGCCGCGATAAACGGATATGCGCTTGGCGGCGGGTTCGCGTTGGCGCTGGCCTGCGACCTCCGCATCGTCGGCCGCTCCGCCCGGCTTGGTCCATCCGGCTTGAGGCGCGGCTCCGTTCAAGGCGCGACGACCATCCAACGGCTCACCCGGCTGATCGGAGCGAGCCGCGCGCTCCAGATCCTGCTTCTTTCGCGATATCTGACGGGAGACGAGGCCGACAAGTTCGGGCTCGCCGAGGTGGCCGACGACGCCGACGTGATGAGCGTCGCCCTCGACCGCGCCCGGACCATCGCGAGTTTCGACCCCTGGACGGTGGAGCAGACCAAGGCGCTTGTCTACGACGCCCAGCACCTGCCCCTGGGTGAAGCGATCTCGATCGAGAATGCGATCACGGCCGAAGGCTACAGAAGGGAGGCCGCGCTCGAAGGGTTCACCGCCTTCCAGGAACGTCGGGAGCCGCGCTTATGACGCGCGCCGCCGGCTCGCCCCCCCTTATCGGTCTCAAGGCGGTTGCGCTCGCGTCACTCGGGCCCGGGCCGTATGCGGCGATGCTGCTGGCGGACCTCGGGTGCGAAGTGACAATCGTCGACCGCGCGCAGGGAATGGTGACCTCCGTAGCGGCCGACAAGGATCCTCGGCGTAGAGGACAACGCAGTGTGGCGCTGGACCTCAAGCAGGAGGGGGGGCGGAAGGTCTTGAGAGGCTTGATCGGCGCTTCGGACATTCTCATGGAGGGCATGAGACCGGGCGTCGCCGAAAAGCTCGGGTTCGGCCCCAGCGACTGCCGGGCGATCAACCCGCGTCTCGTCTACTGCCGCATCACAGGATGGGGCCAGGACGGTCCGCTGGCTCGGACCGCCGGCCACGACATCAACTACATAGCCTTGAGCGGCGCCCTGCACGCGATGGGCCGCCCCGAAGAGCCGCCGCCCGTCCCCCTGAATCTGCTCGGAGACTACGCCGGCGGCGGCCTCTACGTCGCGTTTGGCATCCTGGCCGCCTTGCACCAGAGGTCGCAGACGGGACAGGGCCAGGTGATCGATGGAGCGATCATAGACGGCGTGGCGTCGCTGAGCGCAGCGACGATGGCCATGCTCGACACGGGTTGTTGGTTCGGCCGCGGCGAGAACGTGCTGGATGGCGGAGCGCCCTGGTATCGAACCTACCGCACGCGCTGCGGGGGCTATGTGGCTGTCGGGGCGATCGAGCCGGCCTTCTTCTCGGAGCTCCTGGAGCGGCTTGAAATCGATCCGTCCGCGTGGGACCGCGCGGATAAAACCTGCTGGCCGGCGCTGACCGCCCTTCTGGCGGGCCGCTTCGCCGGCGAGGACCGTAACCATTGGGAGCGCGTCTTCGAAGGAAGCGATGCGTGCGTCACGCCCGTCCTCAGCTTCGAAGAGGCCCCCAGACATCCTCACCACCTGGCGCGCCAAACCTACATCACACTGGAGGGCGTCACGCAGCCGGCCGCCGGCCCACGGCTGGACGGCCTCGCCAGGACGCCGAGCTCGAAACCCCCGGGTATCGGTGAGCAATCGCGCGAAGTGTTCGAGAAGTTGGGGCTCAGCGACACCTTATATGGTCTTGACGCGACGGCGGCCACACCGTCACGCAGCTAGCGTACCTGAGCGGCGGAGACCGCAATTACTTGTCCCACCGACGATCCCCCAGGGAGGGAACGATGAGTCGACTGCTAGAGACAGCTCCGCAGGACTTGATGATCGCGAAGCTTCTCGAGGCTCGCGCCGCCGACGCTCCGGACGATATTTTCTTCACCTGGCAGGAGTCGAGTACGACACACCGGCAGTTCAACTCCGGCGTCAATCAGATGGCGCGAAACCTCCTCGTTCGCGGAATAGGCCCATCCACCCATGTCGCGGTGCTGATGGATACGTCTCCAGATTACCTCACCTTGTGGTTCGCCCTCGCGAAGGTGGGCGCGGTCGAGGTCCCTCTGAACACGGCCTATCGAGGCGACCTGCTCGTCCACGCCATGCAGACCTCCAGGGCGACCGTCTGCATCCTTGATGATCGTTACCGGCCGCAACTGACTGCCGTTCAGGAGAGCCTCACCTTCCTGAAGCACGTTGTCATCAGAGAGGGCGGCGAGCCCGCGAACAACCTGGGGGTGACGGTCAGCGATTTCAGCGCGCTCAAGGCGGAGGCCGACGCCGGCAACCTTCAGACGCTGGCCAGCTTCGACTCGATCGGAGGCGTGATCTTCACGTCCGGGACCACGGGCCCGTCCAAAGGCGTGATGCTCTCGCATCACTATCTCACATCGTATGGATACATGTATGCTGAGATAAACGAGCTGACGAACGACGACGTAATCTTCAACTATCTTCCATTCTTCCACCTGGGCGCCAAGTTCCTGACAATCGCCACCCTCGTCTGCCACGGCCGGATGCACCTCGTTCCGAGGCTCAGCATCGGATCCTTCTGGGACGAGGTCAGGGCGCAAGGGGTGACCAATTTCGTCGCGGTCGGCGGGGTCTGCAGCATGCTGCTGGCGCGGCCGCCTGCGGAAAACGATTCCGACTCCTCGATCCGGACGATCTACGCGGTGCCCGATCCCGCCTCCATCCACGATGAACTCGAGCGGCGCTTCGGTTGTCGCCTGACGACCGTCTTCGGGTCTACCGAAGCGGGCCTTCCCATCTGCCGGTCCGCCACCGACGAGTACCGGCCCGGGTCATGTGGGCGGATCAGCCCCTTCTACGAGGTGGCGCTCGTCGACGAGAACGACATTCCCGTAGCGACCGGCGAGACGGGGGAGATCGTCGTGCGACCCAAGAAGCCCTGGCTTATCGGCTCGGGCTACATCGGCATGCCCGAGCGGACCGTGGAGTCCTGGCGGAATCTTTGGCTCCATACCGGAGACCGGGCAAGGAGGGACGAGGATGGCTTCTTCTTCTTCGAAGACCGGATCAGCGATTCGATCAGACGTCGGGGCGAGAACATCTCGTCATACGAGGTTGAGCAGCTCATCGGCAAGCACCCCGCCGTCGCCGAGGTCGCGGCGCTTCCGGCGGATTCGGAAGTCGGCGAGGATGAAGTCTGGATCCTGGTCATTCTTCGCGAGGGTCACAGCGTGACCCACGAAGAACTACTTCTTCACTGCGAAGCTACAATGCCTTACTTCATGATCCCGCGGTACATTGAGATCGTCACCGAGCTGCCCCGAACTCCGACAGCGAAGGTCGAGAAGTACAAGCTCCGCAAAGCGGGCCCTTCCAGTGCGACCTGGGACAGAGATCGCAACGGATGGGCCCTGAGCCGCCGGGGGCTCGAGCGCCTCAAGGACCAGGCCGCCGGCTGAGTAACGCCAATCCCCTCGATCAACGCTGACGCGCACGCCGCGATCACTCGCCGGGATGAGAACTCCCGAGGCTCGCCTCGGCATTCAGGAGACAAGGTCCATGACCAACTTACCCGTATCTCTAGAGTGCGACTATGTCGTGGTAGGCGGCGGATCCGCTGGCGCGGTGGTCGCCTCACGCCTGTCCGAAAACCCGGCCATAAAGGTTGTCCTGCTCGAAGCCGGTCCGGGCTCGACGAGTTACTGGGGAAGCATCCCTGTCGGATTCGGCAAGATCATCTCCGATGACAGGTACACCTGGAACCACGTGACGGAGCCGGAGCCGTATCTGGATGACCGGCAGGTTCCTCTATTGTCAGGGAAGGTGTTGGGGGGATCCAGTTCTATCAATGGCTTGGTCTATGTTCGGGGGTTCCCCTACGACTACAGCCTCTGGCGCCAGATGGGCGCGGAGGGATGGGGATATGAGGGGGTTCTCCCCTACTTCAAGAAAGCCGAGCGTCAGAGCCGCGGCGCGAACGACTACCATGGCGACTCCGGCCCCCTTGGGGTGGAGGATCCTCGGTGGAGAACGCCGTTGTCGGAGGCCTTCCTCGCCGCGTGCGACTCCGTCGGCCTGGCCCGCAACAACGATTTCGCGGGGGAGAAGCAGGCGGGGGTCGGCTATTACCAGCTCACGTCGTGGAAGGGCCGGCGGTCGTCGACCGCAGACGCTTACATCAAGCCCGTCCAAAGCCGCCGGAACCTTCACATCGTCACGGGAGCTACAGTTAAAAAGATCGTCTTCGAAAACAGGACGGCGGTCGGTGTGCTCTATCATCGCGAGGGCGACACGCTGTTCGTTCGCGTGACGCGCGAGGTCATCCTGAGCGCCGGAGCGCTGAAAACACCCCAGATCTTGGAGCTATCCGGCATCGGTCCTGCGAAACTGCTCCAGGATTTCGGGCTTCCAGTCGTCCACGACCTCAAGAGCGTGGGCGAGAATCTGATGGATCATGTGCAGTCGCGCCGCGTTTACACGACCACAAGTCCGGAAACCTTTAACAAGCGCCTTGGCTCGCCAGTGGCTCAGATGTTCAGCGGCATCCGCTACTACGCGACCCGCGGCGGCGGGCCCTTGGGGAGCGGCCCCGTCTTGGCCGGTGGCTACATCAGCACCAATCCACCCGATAACGAGAACCCGGACTTCACCATCCACCTCCTGCCGTTCCTTCCCGGTCCGAGCGGCTACGACCTAGCGAAGAGCTCCGGCTTCATGCTGACCACTTTCCAGAACCGGCCGGACAGTCGCGGCTACGTTCGGATCAAGTCTCGAAATGAGTACGACTCACCAGCGGTTCAATTCAACTATTTCTCTACGGAAGGCGAGCGTAAGGGGATCATCTCAGCGATGAACCTTATTAAGGGCATCGGATCAGCCCCGGCATTGAAGCGACTCGGAGCGGAGGAGATTTTACCTGGCCCGATGGATGTCGATGACGAGGGGCTGTTTCAATACATCAAAGATAGCGCCTCTACGTGTTATCACTTTTCGGGTACAGCCCGGATGGGAACCGATGATCTCAGCGTTGTAGATCCTTCGCTGAGGGTGAGGGGAGTAGACGGCCTGCGCGTCATCGACGCGTCGGTCATGCCTTCAGTTGTTTCGGCGAATACCAATGCCGCGACTATCATGATAGGCGAGAAGGGCGCCGACCTCATCCTCAACGCGTAGGTCACGTGCTCTTCTATTCAAGCGGTCCGGCTGGGACTGACGAACTCGCTGACGTGGCGCGAGGGTGGGGCGTTTAGCGGAAGACTTCCGTCAGCGACCGTCAGAGAGGACCGGGGGCTCCGCGGCGAAGCCGTCCAGGCCGGCGAGAACACCGTCAGGCCTGTTCGCCCCGCACGCTGACATCATCGTCAAAGGCGCTCGCCGATCTCGGCAAGGGCGCCGACGAAGATCAGATCCTGCTTGCGCCACCCGCAGCGGCGCCAATACTTACACCGCGCTCGGCCTGAACAATCACACCGGCGGGCCAGCCCAATTTCCACCACTCAGGTGGACGTGACCTTTCCGCGCCCGCCAGGGCGCCGGCGCCCAACCCGGTTGAAGGCCTCGGGCGGCGACAACCACCTCTCCAACGGAATTTCATGGAACTGCGACGACCTCGCCCACCACTGCTGCGAGGCCTCCAATCCGGTCACCGACCGGGCTGGCGCACCATTCCGCTTGGCTTCGAAGACTGGTCTCGTTGATTTAACCCAGAGACGCCGGTTGTTATTAGCGTCAACGCCACGTGGACCTTGCATTACGATGATAATCGTTGACGTCGTTGCGGCCGTCATCCATCATCACGACGTTGACGACCGGTCATTTTTGACCCGACGGGATTCGCCGAGCTTTTTTTTTCTCTTTCAGGGCGGAGCCTCTCGCCGCGGCTGCCTCGAGGCCCAAAACGGCCGGGACCGACGGGCGCGGGCTCGAACCCAAGCGAGCTGGCAGGCTTCGGTGGGGTGGCGGCCCGTTAGGCGAACCTGGAATCGGGGCTAACGCGCTCGACTCTCGCGATCCGGAAGCGTGAGTATAGTATCTATATTGGTAAATATAACTGTGGTTACTAAATCGGGGGAAGCAAATGGAAATCATCATCCAAACATTGATGTCGCGGCATCTTTTGTGTGATCGCACATCGCATTGCCTGAGGGCAGGCTCCAGCGCGCTGGCGCTGGCATTGGCGACGGCCGCAGCTGTCGGATCGCCTGCGAGCGCCCAGGAGGCTGCGTCGCCGCCATCATCCCCGAGCGCCGGCCCCGCGGGCGCTGCGTCGTCCAGTCAGCTCGGCGAAGTCATCGTGACGGCGCGGCGCCGATCGGAGGCGTTGTCCAAGGTTCCCATCTCGGTGGCCGCCCTGGACGCGGGTGCTATCCAGAAAAATACCGTCACTCAGGAGCAAGATCTTCAGCGGATT
>Ga0105248_10003042_pt1 | contig 18604 bp, 24 predicted proteins | sample KBSS34metaG_FD_81524 | JGI IMG/M metagenome (GOLD analysis project Ga0105248, IMG submission 81524) | Switchgrass rhizosphere microbial communities from Kellogg Biological Station, Michigan, USA - KBS S3-4 metaG | ecosystem: Host-associated > Plants > Roots > Rhizosphere > Soil | place... | reverse complement strand
GCTCTGTGCATGATCGACCTCGCTTGCCTCACGATGTCACTTCATCATCCTCCCGCCCGAGGCTGGAGACAAGGCGCCTCGACAAGACCCCGCCCTCAAGACGCGGGCCGCAAGACCCCGCCCTCAAGACGCGGGCCGCAAGACAGTGGCCACGCTTACTGTGTTCGCATGGAGACACGCGATCTGTTCCTGGCATCAGACGGCGCGATGCGCGAGGTCGTCAGCCGCCTCACACCCGCCGACCTCGACCATCCGGTCCCGGCCGATTGGTCGCGCGCACCGGTTTCGACGCTGCGTGACATCCTCGCCCTGCACGCCATGGATGAGGCGTGGGTGCCCGACCTCCTGGCGGGCAAGACGATCGACGAGGTCGGCGACCGGTGGAAGGGCGATCTGCTCGGCGATGATCCGATCGGCAACTACCTGGCTCTGAACCTGGCGGCCGAACAGGCGGCGCTCAGCGAGTTCCTCGACATCGACGGCACCACGGCGCATTTCACCTACGGCGACTACCCGCTTCACGAAGGCTTCATCCATATCGCGGTCTACCGCGCATTCCAGGCCTGGATGATCGCGCGCCTGGTCGGCATCGACTACTCGCTGCCCACCGGGGTGGTCGACGGGATGAACGAATGGGTCATTCCGCACCTCGCGGACTGGCGCGCCATCGGGGTCTTCCCTGCCCCTCAGCCGGTGCCCGACGGTGCGGACGCCGAGAGCACCTTGCTGCACACCGTCGGCTTCTGGATGCCTCCGGCGGCACCGCTAGCCTGAGTTTCATGCGCGTTCACATCGGCACCGATCACGCCGGCCTCGACTTCAGTCAGCACCTTCAGCAGCATCTGCGCGACTCGGGCCACGAGGTCGTCGACCACGGCCCGAAGACCCTCGACCCGCTCGACGACTACCCGAGCTTCTGCATCAACACGGCGCTCGCGGTCGTGCGAGATCAGGCAGCCGGCATCCAGACCCTCGGTGTCGTGTTCGGCGGCTCGGGCAACGGCGAGCAGATCGCGGCCAACAAGGTGAAGGGTGCGCGCGCCGCACTGGTCTGGAACCACGACACCGCCCTGCTCGCACGCCAGCACAACGATGCCAACCTGATCGCGATCGGAGCCCGCCAGCACTCGCTCGAGGTGGCGATCGCGCTGATCGACGCGTTCCTGGCCGAGCCGTTCAGCGGCGAGGAGCGGCACGCGCGCCGGATCGCCCAACTCGCCGAGTACGAGAACACCGGCAAGATCGCCGGGCACGAGATCGACGACTGATGCCCGAGGGCCATTCCGTCCATCGCATCGCCCGGCAGTTCGAGCGGCATTTCGAGCACACCCCGGTGGCCGTGACGTCTCCGCAGGGCCGCTTCGCAGCAGGAGCCGCCCAACTCGACGGCCACGAGATCGTGCGCTCCGAGGCGGTCGGCAAGCAGATGTTCCTCGAGTTCGACCACGGCTTGTGGTTGCGGGTGCACCTGGGCATCTACGGGGCCTGGGACTTCGCGGGTGACATCACCGTTGACGCCACCACGGCATCCGCCAATGGCCGCATGGGTCAGACCAACATGCGCGGCACCGACCTCGCCGCGCACGAGGATTCGCTCAGCTCGATGGGCGCCCCGCGCCTCACCCGCCTTCGCATGAGCGAGCAGGAGAAGCTCGAAGACGACATCGAGAGCTTTCCGCCCGGGCCGATCGGCGCCGTGCGGGTGCGGCTGCTGACCGATCGGGCGGTGGCCGACTTGCGCGGGCCGACTGCCTGCGAGGTGCAGACCCCCGAGCAGGTGGATGCCACCATCGCCAAGCTCGGCCCCGACCCGCTGGTCGGCGATCCGGCCGTGGGTGAAGAGCGGTTCGTGTCTGCCGTGCGCAAGAAACCGACCCCGATCGCGCTTCTGCTGATGGATCAGGCGGTGGTCAGTGGCATCGGCAACGTCTACCGGGCCGAGATGCTGTTCCGCGCCCGCCAGAATCCCTTCACCCCCGGCAAGGAGGTGCGCGAAGAGGTGGTGCGCGAGCTCTGGCGCGACTGGGTGAAGCTGCTGAACATCGGCGTCGACACCGGCCAGATGCTGACCATGGACGACCTTTCGGCCGACGACTACCAGAAGGCGCTGGCGTCGCGCGCCGATCGGCACTGGGTGTATCACCGAACCGGCGAGCCCTGCCGGGTCTGCGGGACGCCGATCCTGATGCAGGAGCTCGGCGGGCGCAAGCTGTACTGGTGCCCAGTGGACCAGGCGTGAGGGACCACGCATGAGAAAGACGCCGGCGTACACGACCACCGATGAGGAGGAGGTCAAGCGCCTCATCCGTGAGAACCCGTGGATGACCTACGTCTCGAACACCTCGAACGGTCTCATCGCCTCGCACTACGCCACCCTCCTCGAAGAGGACGCCGACGGGATCTCGATCGTGAGCCATTTCGGCCGCCCCGACGAGCAACTGCACGAGCTCGGGCAGCACGAGATGCTCGTGATCGCGCAGGGACCGCACGGCTACATCTCGCCGGGCTGGTATGCGGAGGGTGATTTCGTGCCGACCTGGAACCACGTGACCGCGCACCTGTACGGAACGCCCGAGATCCTCTCGGACGACGAGAACTTCACGATCCTGCAGCGCTTGGTCGACCACTTCGAGGCGCCCATGCCGCAGCCGGTGTCGCTGGACTACGACGAGGTGAGGGCGCGCCGGATCGCCAAGGGGACGGTCGGGCTCCGTATCCGCGTCGAACGGATCGATGCGCGCCTCAAGCTCAGCCAGAACAAGTTGCCCGAGGTGCGCGCCACGATCATCGACGCGCTGCGCGGCGGCGGGCCGTACGCGCATCCGGGTCTTGCCGAGGAGATGCAGCGGGTCGAGGTCGAGCGGCCCGAGTCGCCTGAGTCGCCTGAGTCGCCCGAGTGAGCACCCTCCTTCGCAACGCCCGCCGGTACGACGGCACCGTCGTCGATCTCCTGATCGAGAACGGCACCATTCGCTGGTTGAGCAGCGAGCCGTGGGCTCGCGGATCGAAACCGGTCGAAGAGCTCGACCTCGACGGCCGCTGGGTCGGGCCCGGTCTGTGGGATTCGCACGTCCACTTCGGCCAGTGGACGCTGGTGTCGCGCCGACTCGACGTGAGCGGCGCGGGGTCGGCGGCCGAAACGGCCGCGCTCGTGCGCAACGAGGTGGCGCAGCATCCTCCGGAGGCGGGCACCGTGCTGATCGGCCAGGGCTTCCGCGATGGTCTGTGGCCCGACCAGCCCACCCCCGAGCTGCTCGAGTTCGGCGATGTTCCGGTCGCGCTCGTCAGCGGAGACGTGCACTGCATGTGGATCAACGCCGCGGCCCAGCGCCTGCTCGGTCTGCCGGCCGACGCGTGGCTGCTGCGCGAGAAGGATGCCTTCGATCTCAACGTCAGGCTGAGCGTGGTGCCCGACGCGCACCTCGACGCGTGGGTGCTCGAGACTGCGGCCACCGCGGCGTCGCGCGGCGTGGTCGGCATCGTGGATCTCGAGATGAGCGGGGCGATCGCCTCGTGGCAGCGGCGGTTCGGCGCGGGATTCCGCGGCCTTCGAGTGCGCGCCGGCGTCTACCCGGATGACCTCGATCGCGTGGCCGCCGCCGGCATCCGCACCGGCCAGGTGGTGCCCGGCACGGGCGGGATGCTGGTCGGCGGTCCGTTCAAGCTGTTCTCCGACGGCTCGCTCAACACTCGGACGGCGTGGTGCTACGACGACTACCCGGGACTGTCGGGTCCGGATGCCGCGGGCCTCGCGATCCATCCCGCCGACGAGCTGCTCGGCCTCGCGCGGGCCGCACTGGCGCGGGGGTTGCTTCCTGCCATCCATGCCATCGGCGACCGCGCGACGACTCTCGCACTCGACACCTTCGAGGCACTCGGCCCCTTGCCGGCCGATCTCGCTGCTGTCGGTGGAAGCATCGAGCACGCCCAACTGGTCGCGCTCGCCGACCTGCCCCGGTTCGCGGCGCTGGGGGTGCGGGCGAGTGTGCAACCCGAGCACGCCATGGACGATCGCGATGTCGCCGACCACTACTGGGCAGGACGCACCGGCCGGGCGTTCGCCTATCGGGCGCTGTGGGAGGCCGGCGCCGAGCTCGCACTCGGGTCCGATGCTCCAGTGGCGCCTCTCGACCCCTGGGTGACGATCGCGGCGGCGGTGTCACGAAGTCGCGACGGTTGCGAGCCGTGGCATCCCGAGCAGGCGCTGCCGATCGACGCGGCGCTGAGCGCCTCATGGGGTGGCGAGCGCCAACTCGCCGTTGGTGGCCCTGCTGACCTGGTGATCACCGACCGGAATCCAGTGGACGTCGACGGCGAACAACTGCGGCACATGCCCGTGCACGCGACCATGGTCGCGGGGGAATGGACCTACGGGGAGTGGGCCTCCCGGGGCTGAGAACCCGGCAGGCTCCCCGAATCGGCTCCTAGGCCACCGAGACGGATTGGCCGCTCCACGACTGGAATTCGGCACGATTCTCTTGCACGTGGTTGGTCCAGCCGATGCCGTTCCACCAGCGGAGCTGGGGGATACCGAGCGGATCGTTGTACCAACCGGCGGGCGCTGCCGAAGTGGTCGGGTTGACGACGGTACTGCTGTTCATGGGGGAACTCCTGCTGAGAGAGATGAGCCGCTGAGGGGGATTCGGGTTTCGACTCGCGCTCACAGTAGACCCCCCGTCCGCGGGGCGCGAGTCCCCCGTCTGGGGGACGCGAGGCTCATGGCGCGACGGTAACCCTACGCACCGTCACAACGCCCAGGGGTCGGCTTCGCTCCGCCACCAGCGGTCGAACGGGGTCACCGGCGCGGCGCGCTTGTGCTCGGTGGCGAGGTAACGGGCCTCGATGGCCGACGCCACCTCATCCGGAACCTCGCGGCCCTCGAGGTAGTCGTCGATGTCCTGATAGCTGAGCCCGAGATTCGCCTCGTCGGTTTGGCCGGGGTTCTCGTCGAGCAGGTCGGCGGTCGGCGCTTTGAGGTACAGCCGTGGGGGCGCGCCGAGGTGCTCGAGCAGGGCACGGCCTTGGCGTTTGGTGAGGCCGCTGAGGGGCAGGATGTCGGCTCCGCCGTCGCCGAACTTGGTGAAGAACCCCGTCACGGCCTCGGCGGCGTGATCGGTGCCCACCACCAGCATCCGGTTCTGACCGGCGATCGCGTACTGCGCGATCATGCGGGCGCGCGCCTTCACGTTGCCCTTCGTGAAGTCGAGCATCGGCTCGTCGAACCGATCGCCGTATTCGGCCTGGAACCCGTCGACTGCGCGCTTGATGTCGAAGATCATGGCCTGGGAGGGCTGGATGAAGCTGAGCGCGAGTTGAGCATCCTCTTCGTCGGCCTGCACCGCGTGCGGCAGTCGCATGGCGAAGAACTGGACGGACGTTCCGGATGCGGTCAGCCGTTCGACGGCGAGCTGGCACAGTCGTCCGGCCAGGGTTGAGTCCTGGCCGCCGCTGATGCCCAGCACCAGCCCCTCGGCGCCGGTGACGGTGAGGTAGTCCACCAAGAATTCGATCCGGCGCTCGATCTCGGTCGCCGGGTCGATGGTTGGCTGCACGTTCAAGGTGGCGATGATTTTCGCTTGAGCGGGACGCATGCATCAACGCTACCGAGAGACGGCGGGATCTGTCTCAGCGCGGGCGGGGGTTAGCCCCACCCGCCGCGGTCGGTCTGCCGGATGCCGAGCCACTTCGACACTGGCGACGCTGGATCCATGCCCCGAGTTCGACGTCCTCGCGCAGTCATAGCGAGTCTCGCTGTGCTCGCGACGACCGCCGTCGGAGCGACCCTGCTGCTGAGCGGATGCACCGAGGCGGCCTCGGTCTCGACGATCGGTGCGATCCGCTTCACCCATCCGCTGAACGTGCCACCGCTTGCGACCTCGACGGTCGCCGCCGACGGCACCCGGGTCTACGACCTCACTGCCGACGAAGGCACGAGCCGGTTCCTTCCAGGGGCGGCGACGCCCACGGCCGGATACAACGGCGCCTATCTGGGGCCGACCCTCCGCGCGCTCGACGGCGAAAAGGTCGAGGTGCGGGTGCACAACCGGCTGGCCGCAACCACCACTCTGCACTGGCACGGCATGCACCTGCCCGCGATCGCCGATGGGGGTCCGCACCAGCCGATTGCCCCGGGCGCCGAACGCGATCCCGCGTGGACGATCGATCAACCGGCTGCGACGCTCTGGTATCACCCGCATCCGCACGGCGCGACGGCGGGCCAGGTGGCCAGGGGGCTGGCTGGGATGTTCATCCTCGACGACCCTGCCGAGCAGGCGCTGCCGCTACCGCGCAACTACGGTGTCGACGACGTGCCGGTGATCGTGCAAGACGTCGCGTTCGACGCCCAGAACCGGCTCGTGCAACGCGACGGGGGTTTCGTCGGTGCTCTCGGCGATCAGCTGCTGGTCGACGGCACCATGCATCCCTATTTCGATATCCGCACGGATGTCGTCCGCTTGCGCCTGTTGAATGCGTCGCCTGCGCGCGTCTACGACTTCGCTCTCTCGGGTGGGCAGTCGTTCGCGATGATCGCCAGCGATGGGGGACTGCTGGACGCCCCGGTGACGCTGGACCACATCCAACTGTCACCGGGCGAGCGGGCCGAGATCCTGGTGACGATGTCGCCGGGAGAACGGGTCGTGCTGCAGTCGCGCAAGCCCGACCTCGGAACCGCCGGTCCCGCGGCGGCGTTCGGCGGATCGTCGGGTGGGTCCGATCAGTTCGATGTGTTGCAGCTCAGGGCTGCGACGAGGTTGACCCACGTCGGCGAAGTGCCTCCGCACCTGGTCGCGGTCGAGCGGCTGCACGCCAGCGCGGCGAGCCGCGAACGCAACTTCTCGATGGACGGCACCGAGATCAACGGTCACGACATGGAGATGAGCCGCGTCGACGAGGTCGTCAGGCTCGGCGACACCGAGATCTGGAACGTTCGCAATGACATGGGGTTGCCGCACAGCTTTCACGTGCACGACGAGCAGTTCCAAGTGCTCGAGGTCGGCGGCGCACCCCCACCGCCCGAACTGAGCGGTTGGAAGGACACCCTCTACCTACGGCCGAACACGAGCTATCGCATCGTGCTGAGGTTCACCGACTACGCCGACCCGAAGCACCCCTACATGTACCACTGCCACCTGTTGCGTCACGAGGACGACGGGATGATGGGTCAGTTCCTCGTCGTCGAGCCGGGTACCAAGATCCCGACGACCACCACAATGGAGGACGAGAACCATGACCACCACTGACACCGCGCCCGCGGCATCCCTCCCGCAGCACGACCGCCCGCTCTACCTGCGGTTGTGGACGAGCGTGCCGCGCGAGCTCGGCTATCTCTTCATCGCCTTCCCACTGGCGACCGTCGCATTCGGCGTCACGTTGGCGCTGTTCAACGCGGGGATCGGCACACTCATCACGTTCTTCATCGGACTGATCCTGCTCATCGCCGGGCTGTACGTTGCGCGCGGTTTTGGCACGCTCGAGCTGGCCCTGCTGCGCTGGGTCGGCCGGCCGCAGGTGACGGCACCCGATTGGCAGGATCCCCGGGCTCGCAATGGCTTCTTCGGGTGGCTGCGAGCTCTGCTCGGCAACGGGCACTACTGGCTCTATCTGCTGTGGGCCGGCCTGATCGACTTCGTCGTGTCGACAGTCACCTGGTCGATCATGATCAGCTGGGTCGGGACGGCTCTCGGCGGCGTGACCTACTGGTTCTGGCAGATCTTCCTTCCGCAGCCGAGCAATCCGGTCTATCCCGCGCACTGGCTGCTGGTGCACATCGGATTCCCTGTCGGCAATGCCGATCCGCGGGTGGTCGACACCGTCAGCTATCTGATCGTCGGCCTCATCTTCTTGGCGACGTTGCCATTCGTCACGCGGGGCCTCGTGTCGCTGCATTGGCTGGTCGCCAAGGGGATGCTGGGTGCGTTCCGCAGCGAGGCGCTCAGCCGCGAGGTCGCAACGCTGTCGTCGTCGCGCACCGCAGCGGTTGCAGCCGAGGGCACCGCGCTGCGCCGGCTCGAGCGCGACATCCACGACGGTCCGCAGCAGCGGCTGGTGCGTCTGCAGATGGATCTCGCCGCCGCCGAGCGCCAATTGGATGCCGATCCCGCCGCCGCCCGCACTCTGCTCGGCGAGGCGATGCAGCAGTCGAAGGATGCGCTGGAGGAACTGCGTGCCCTCTCGCGTGGATTCGCTCCGCCCCTGTTGCTCGACCGCGGTCTGGTCGCCGCACTGGACTCCATGGCCGCGCGATCGAGCATCCCGGTGAAGTTCGTCGCCGAGGTACCTGAAGATGCGGCTTTGCCGGCCGAGTTGGAGCGCAATGCCTACTTCCTTGCGGCGGAGGCCGTGACGAATGCCGAGAAGCATTCGGGCGCGAAGAACGTGACATTGCGGGTCTGGGTGCGGAATGAGCCCGAGGGCGATCGCTGGCTCGACCTCACGGTCTCGGACGACGGCGTCGGCGGGGCGGCAACGTTGCCCGGCCACGGAATCGCCGGTCTCGAGGAGCGTGTGCACGGATTGGGCGGCATCCTCACTGTGAATAGTCCTGTCGGTGGGCCGACAGTTGTGATCGCTCAGCTGCCGTTCGGAGATTCCGCGCCGGCGACTGCGACATCCGTCTCTTCGGTGGCTGGCTCCGCAACCGGCCCGACGACCGTCCCGACAACCAGCCCGGCGACCGGCTCCTCGTCCACCTCGGCGGCCGGCCCCGCGATCCCCGCGACCCCGTCGTCGGCCTCGCGCAAGCCGACTGATTCGCGCAAGCCCGCCACTTCCCAGAAGCCGGGTGCATCGCCTGCCCCGCGGAAGCCGCGCTCCTAGCCGAGCGCGCCCGCGCGCTGCGCCGCCCTCGCGCGGGCGCGCCGGTGGATGGGGTTCTTGGGGGTGAGCGGAATCGTCTGCGGGTGGAGTGGGTCGCCTGGTGGTGGGAGGAGTTCGTAGCTCGTTCCGGTGCGTTGGATGTTCCAGTGGTTGTTGTGGATCATCAGGTGGTGGTGTCGGCAGAGCAGGATGCCGTCGTCGACATCGGTAGCGCCGTGATCCCGATGCCATTCGTTGATGTGGTGGGCTTCGGTCCACAAGGGTGGACGATCGCAGTCGGGGTGGGCGCATCCGCCCCAGATGGCGGCGAGGACGAGCTTCTGCTTGTCGGTGAAGGTGCGTTTGTGTCGTCCGAGCCGCAAGGGGGTGCCGGTGTCGTCGAATGCGATGCTGATGGCACCGTCGGTGCAGGCGATGCGTTGCGCGGTGGCGACGGAGATGGCGGTGGTTTGCCCTTCGAGGTGCGCGATCCCCGCGCCTCGCTCGAGGTCGGTGGCCGTGACGTGCACCCGAACGGCGGGTTGCCGCACCCCGAACACATGGCCCGTATCGGCGGTTGCGGCGATGCGGACCATCTGAACGAGGGCGTCGATGGCCAGTTGTTCAGTGCTGCGCGGGTCGTTGATGATCGCGTCGGCTCGGGCCGCCGTGTCGGGGTCGACGAAGCGCGGTCCACCGCGTCGCGGTGAGGTGACCGCGTCGACGGCATCGGTGACCAGCGCCGCGGATTCCGGGTCGAGCAGGCCGATCAGTTTCGTCATCCCGTCGGATTGCGGGATCAGCCGCAGGAATCGCTTCTCACGCAGCAACGCTTCACGGTCGGCGACACCGGTTTCGTCGAGTTCATCACGCAGCTCCCGAGCACGCCGAGCGACCTTCTCCGGTGGCAACCCGGGCGACTCGGTCAGCAGTGAGTGGGCGGCGTCTGCGAGGTCGTCGGCGGCGACCGTCGGCGAGGGCGACCCGAGTCCGGTCTGGATCGCCGCCGCGGCCCCGACCGATACGTCACCGGAACAAACCCGCCCCGCGACCTCGCTCAACCAGGGCGCCGGTGCGTTCAACATGGTGCCCACGGTCGTGATCGTTCGGGCTTCAGCGCCGGTGGTACCGGTCAGCTGCGATACCAGGACGTCGGCGGTGCGAGCCCCGGCACGTTGCGCCAACCCGCTGTAACCGAGCTCGAGCGTTGACCGGGCGGCGACCTCACCGGCCAGGGCTGCCAGGCCGGCATCCACTTCGCGTCGCGCCTGCGCCCACGCCCGCATCACCTCGATCAGCTCGCCGTCTGTGGCGCTCGAGATGCCGTCGAGGTCGGGGACCTCCAGGCGGTGCATCACGGTGCTGGGCATGAACACATTCTCCCACGATGGGAACAGAGATTCTAGTCATGCAACCCAATCTGTGCACAAGAATCGAACACAAATCCGGTGAAGGAGGGGCCAAGATGAGAGCCTCATCACGCCGACGTCACCAGCGTGAGCCGCCCTCCTAGGCTTGCCCCTGTGACGAGCAAGCGCGTGGTGGTCGCCGATGACTCGGTGCTCCTGCGTGAGGGCCTCGTTCGCGTGCTGACCGAGGCAGGCCATGAGGTCGTCGGCGCCTATGGCGACGCCGAAGCACTCCTGGCAGCAGCGCCGCAGCTCGCACCCGACCTGGCGGTCCTCGACGTGCGGATGCCGCCCACCTTTCGCGACGAGGGCGTGCGCGCCGCGATCGCGCTGCGGACGCTGCTGCCGGGCACCGGCATCCTGTTGCTGTCGCAGTATGTCGAGGTCGCATACGCCCAGGAACTGCTCGGTTCGGGCACCGGGGGAGTCGGCTACCTCCTGAAAGACCGCGTCGCCTCGCTTGCCGAGCTGGCGGATGCTCTCGACCGGATCGCCGACGGTGGCACGGTGCTCGATCCGGAGGTCGTCGCCCAGCTGATCGGCCGGCGGCACGACCCGCTGGCGAGCCTCACGCCTCGCGAACGCGAGGTCTTGCAGCTCATGGCGGAGGGGCGCACCAACGCCGCGATCGCCGCGCAGCTCTTCATCGGCATCGGCGCCGTCGAGAAGAACGTGACCTCGATCTTCGGCAAGCTCGGGCTCGAAGACTCGGGCGAAGACCATCGGCGGGTCCTGGCGGTTCTCGCCTGGCTGCAGCGCTGAAGGCCGTCAGACCCCAGCTGTGGCAGTCCGCGCCACCAGGCTCGCGCCCAGGGCCTCGGCCCTCGCCAGTTCGCCGGCTTCCAACTCGTTGTCGTGCACCAAGAAGCTCTCCGACTCGGCGACCGGCTCGCCACCCGCGCGGCGCAATGCCTTCTGGATATGGGTCGCCGCCGATCCGCTCAGCAGCCGCGAGGTGTCGACCCGGGTGTCGAAGGCGAGGAAGCGCCCGAACGGGCCGGTCAGACCGTCGAGCCATTCGCGGATCCCGATGCCCGGCGCGCCCGGCTCGAGTGACAGATGGCGCTCCGCGTCGTGGGCCCACACGGCGGCCTCGTCGCGAGTCGCGGGCCGGCTCATGCCGTGCACGTGAGTCGGACCACCGACCAGCACGAGATCCGCAACCGGAAAGCTGTGGCCGGCATCGTTGACGTTGACCAACGTCACCGTCGCCCCGGCCCTCATGCCACGCGCTATCGCTTCGGCGATCTGGCGGGTGGCTCCGAACATCGATTCGTACACGATCAGTGCGTCCATACCGCCCACACTGATCGCTCCGGGGTGCTGACGTGAGAGCCATTGGTCCCGTGATCTCGACTCGAGAGATGTCGCGCCCAATTCACTAGTGCCCAGCCTGCGCGGAGGCATATCGTCGAACCATGGTCGACTTGGATGAAGACGGCGATGAGTTCGACATCGATCTGCTCGAGAACGAGTTCTTCGAGCAGTACATGAGCCCAGACGATCAACAGCTGTCGGATCCCGACAACGATGACGCCGACGCCGTGCCTGTCACCGAGCACTCGAGCCTGGATGCCGTGCGCACCCTCTTCGAAGACCGCCTGACCGAGGCGCAACTCGAAGAGCTCGCTGAAGACCTCGACCTGACATCCACCACCTGGATGAACATCGACGAATACCGCGCCGCGAACAGCGATGTCGAGATCGACGACGCGTTCGGCGAATTCGATGACGGCGAAGACGGCGAAGACGACTAGGTCGTTGCGCGGGTGATCGATCCCGGTGTCAGGAGCACCGTGACGCCATCCGGATCTCGCACGGTCGCGATGGTGATGGTCCCATTCGGCGTCTGCTGTTCGACCCGAGCGGGCTCGCCTCCCGACCCCAACTCCGCCAGGCGCGAGAGGGTTGCTTCGACGTCGACGAAGTACGAGATGATCGTCAACCCGTAGTGAGCCTGTTCAGCGGGCGCCGGGCCGAGCTGCGAATCGAACGCGTTCAACTCGAGCACGCCCGAGTACACGTCGGGCGTGGCCGAATCACCGAGGAACACGACGTGCAGCGAGCGGCTCGGCGCACCGAACAGGCCGGGCCAGTCGCCCTCGACGGTGCGATCCTGCAGCACCTCGAGGCCGATGCCGTCGCGGTAGAAACGTAGGCTCTGCTCGAGGTCGCGAACCGCGAGAACGGTGTGGTGGATTGCCGGGGTCATGGTTTGAGGCTAAGCGCGCTCAGGCGCGTCCGCCAGGACGCCGTCATTGGGCGCCGCCTCATTCGACCCCGACGAGCGCGCTGCGCCGCTCGATCATCACGACGTCGCGCCACTCGCCGGCGTACGGCCCGTAGCCCATCTTGCCGACGCGCTCGCGCGTGCCGACGGTGCGGAACCCGAGTTCGCGGTGCAGCGCCAGGCTGGGCTCGTTCTCGGGGAAGACCCCGGATTGCACGGTCCACACCTCGGCCGCCTCGGCAGCCCGCAAGAAGGCGTCGAGCAGAACTCGCCCGACGCCGTGCCCGCGCGCCGCCTCGGCGACGTAGACCGAGTGCTCGAGCACTCCCTCGTACACGCAGCGCGACGAGACGCGGCCGGCTGCGGCCCAGCCGACGACCGCGCCGTCCTCGACGGCCACCAGCCGGGGCTCGGCGACCTTCTCGCGGTCGAACTCCTCCCAGCTGGGTGGCGAGGCCTCGAAGGTGGCGTTGCCGGTGGCGATGCCCTCGCGGTAGATGCGTTCGACATCCGGCCAGTCGGCTGCGGTCATGGTGCGGACGGTGACAGTCATGAGTTGGCGCCTTCCTGGTCGAGAACGGGAGCATGAGTCTGCGCCGGCGCGAGCGCCCTGACAAGGAGAAATCCCGCCACTCCTCCCACGAGTTGCGCCACGATGAACCCTGCCGCCGAGACGGGGTCGATCCCCGCGAAGGTGTTGCTCAAGATGCGGCCCGCCGTGATGGCCGGATTCGCGAAGCTGGTCGAGCTGGTGAACAGATACGCGGCGCCGATGTACGCCGCGACCGCGGCCGGGGCCAGGCGCTCCCGTCCAAATCGCACAAGCACGAAGACCACCATCACGAGACCCGCGGTCGCGACGACTTCGGCAAGCCAATGCGCCGGCGACAGGCGCGCCTTCTCGCTGATGGAGACCAATGGATGCCCGAACATGACGTTCGCGAGCATCACGCCCGCCGCGCATCCGACCACCTGCACTGCTGCATAGCCCGGCACCTCGCGCCATGGACGACGCCCGAGCGACGCATCGACGATCGAGATGATCGGGTTGAAGTGGGCGCCGCTGATCGGCGCCAGCACGGCGATCAGAACGAACAGCGCGAAGGCGGTCGCGATTGCGTTCTCGGTGAGCTGCAGGCCGACATCACCCGGCGACAGGGTCTGTGCGGCGATGCCCGACCCGACGACCGCCGCGGCGAGAAACAGGCAGCCGACGAACTCGGCCAGCAGGCGGCGTCGCAGGCTGACCACGGGCAGGCTGACCACGCGCGACTAGACCGTAGTCAGCAGCGCGGCGACGCCGTCGAGGGCACCGGGCACGAGCTTGTAGTACGCCCAGGTGCCGCGCTTCGAGCGGGTGAGGTAACCGGCATCCACCAGGATCTTCAGGTGGTGCGACACGGTCGACTGCTGCAGCTCGAGAGGCTCGGTGAGGTCGCAGACGCAGGCCTCGGCATCTTCGTGAGCGGCCACCATCGAGATGATCCGCAGCCGGGCCGGGTCGGCCAGGGCGCGCAGCGATGATGCCAGGCTGACAGCATTGTCTTGGCTCATGGCCTCGCCGGTCAGGGGCGAGCAGCAGGCCGTCACGTCGCGTACCGGCAGCAGTTCCATGAGCGTCATGCGTCGATTGTGGCATATAGATTGACAAACGTCGATGTATTGAACGACGCTTATATCGACATCCATCAATGTTCTGGAAAGGTGCCGACCGTGGCCGAGAAGCCGATGATCCTGTTCGTCTGCGTGCACAATGCGGGCCGCTCGCAGATGGCCGCGGGTTACGCGCAAGCCCTCGGCGGCGACCGCATCGAGGTGCGCTCCGCCGGGTCCGAGCCGGCCGACCAGATCAACCCGAATGCCATTGCCGTCATGGCTGAAGAGGGCATCGACATCGCCGCCAACGCGCCCAAGATCCTGACCACGGATGCCGTGCGCGAGAGCGACGTCGTCATCACGATGGGCTGCGGCGACACCTGCCCGATCTTCCCCGGCAAGCGCTACGAAGACTGGGAGCTCACCGACCCGGCCGGCCAGCCGATCGAGGTCGTGCGCGAGGTGCGCGACGACATCAAGGCCCGTGTCGAGGCTCTGCTCGCCGAGGTCGCGCCCGCCGCCTAGCTCACCGACCCGACTTCACGCTCACGATGGGAGGTGAACAGATGACCGGATGCTGCGAAGACGGCTGCTGCGGCGGCCCCTGCTGCTAGTCGGCAGTCAGAACGGGGGCCTCGGGCTGCTAGCGCTCGGGGTCTTCGCCAGGGCATCGACGATCTGATCCTCGGTCGGAAGCCCGGCCAACCCTTGCGGGGTCAGGTACACGCGGCAGGCGAGGTCGGCGGTGCGCCCATCGGACGGGAAGAGGTCGACGCCATCGAGCGCGAGAGTGGGGGAGCCAGCGAAGGCGGTGGTCGCGGCCTCATCGGGTGTGCGGAGTAGGCGGTAGGTCACCCGAACGTCGGGTCGACCGGCCCTGGACAACGCGTGGCTGGCTCGGACACCGGCTTCGTGCCAGTTCGGGCAGTCCTCGATGTGCAACACCTCGAGCTCCATGCGGCCCATTCTGCCGCGAGGCTCACCTCACGGCTCGGCGCCGCCCGGTCCGATCGCCGAGCAGACGGCGCTCCTGCCGTCGTAGGTCGGATCGGGGGCGTCACCTGCGTCGGGTGGAGTCAGCTCCCATCGTGCGCCAACGTAGCCGGGCTGAAACTGGGCGATGAACCGTGCGCGGTTGGGCATCCCCTCGTCGATTGGTGCTCCGTGGGCCCGGTAGCACGGCACGAGGTAGTGGATGAGGTAGTCGTAGTAGTAGCCGAGCTGCGCCTTGTTCGGCGGCGGCGACTGGCGAACCGGATATCGCACGAACTCGCAGTCGAAGATGGCCACCGCGGAGGCGACAGTCGCTGGGCTGCTCCCGCCCTGGGATGTGGTGCCGTCAGAGCTCACCCCGTTTTCGGGCGAGACGCCCGCAGCCGTCAGGCAGGCCGCCCGATCCGGGTCGCCGTTGGACGTCCAGTGGACGAATGAGTCAGTCGGCCGAGCCGCCTGTGGGTACTGCTTCTGCAGGATCGCCCAGTAGCGGTCCGAAAAGCTGGCCGTGGCCGCCATGGCCTGCGTGTCGGTGTACGGCGGGTCGGATGCCGGATTCTCGCCGTACCTGGCGGTGAAGGCGGCGAGCTTCGCGGTCCAGTTGATCGTCGGCGAGCCAGAGGGAGCCGCCCCCGGATGTGTGCTGCAGCCGCTCACCGCGACCGTGATGGCAACCGCGGCGAGTATCACCTGAACGTTGCGCCACTTCATAGAAGTTGACGCTAGCTCAGAGTGGCTGTCAGACGCAGGTTGCCCGTGAGGCAACCAGCAATCGATCGGATTTCCCCTTAACGCGGCCGAATGGGCTTAGTCTCCGAGTGGGCGGTCAGTCTCCGCCCAGCGTGGCGTTCGCCTCATTCCCGGATGCCACCGGCAGAAGCCCAGACCCCGCCCCTGTCACTGGACGACTAACGCGGCGTGACTTCTGCGATTCAGGGGCAGTTCGATGTGGCATTACGAGTACACGATCGATCAGATGTTCTTCCGCTTCCCCGCCGAGAGCTTCGAGGACTGCGTGACCGCCCTTCTGGTGGCACGAGGTTCCAGCCCTCTCATGAAGGACCCCAAGATCTTCAGCGGCGGATCAACGGTGGTCGGCAGCGGATCGAAGGTTTTCGACCAGCATGAACCGGTGGGTTACGCGCGCTCATCCGCCAGTCCGGCTGCGGCCGACGCCGGCACGGTGGCCGCATGACCGGCCGGCACCGCATGGGATACGAGCCGCCTGTGGATGCTCAGCATGAAGGGTCAGTGGGCGACGACTCATCCGAGCCGGCCCTGATCGAGACGGCCGACACCGAGGGCGTGGACGTTCCCGAGGTGGGATGACGGAATCGCCGTTGCTTGGCAGACTCTCGCCATGAAGTTCACCCAATGGTTCGAGCATGACTGACGCACGTTTCAGAATCGCCGTTCCCGCGCGCCTGAGTGCAGACGAGACGGAAGCCCGGGAGCTCTTGGACCTCGTCGTGGAACTCGCCGAGAAGACCGGGTTCGACGTGACGGTCGTCGACGACGGAGACAGCTTGGACGCCTTCGACGGATTTGTCGTACCCGGCGGAGGCGACGTCGATCCGGCCCTCTACGGCGAGACCGCCGAGCTCGGTGAGGTGTACGACGTCAACCCTGCACAGGACGCGCTCGACCTCCAGGTCCTCGAATACGCCGCGGCCAACGACAAGCCTCTGCTGGCGATCTGCCGCGGAGCGCAACTCCTGAACGTCCAGCGCGGCGGAACTCTTCACGTCGACCTTGAGCCGTCGCAGGTCGTGCACCTCCCGTCGGAGCCCACACACGACAACATTCGCGACATCTTCGTGTGGCACGACGTCGCGCTCGCTCCGGACTCTCCATTGGCCGTTGCCTCGGGAACCACCCGGCTTCGGGTGGCGTCAGGTCATCATCAGGGAATTCGCGAGGTGGGTGAGGGTCTCAAGGTCGTCGCGACGTCAGAGGACGGACTGGTCGAGGCGATTGCGAGCGATCGACCCGGCGAGTGGATCCTCGGCGTCCAGTGGCATCCCGAGATCGCGGACGGAGATCCGACGGGGGAGCAGGCCCCGTTCGTGCTGCTCCGGGAAGCGTTGGCGAGAACCCGGCCGCAGCGATAGTGAGGGGATGACGGGAATCGAACCCGCGTAATCAGTTTGGAAGACTGAGGCTCTACCATTGAGCTACATCCCCGTGGCCCGAAGACCGACCTCTACAGTACCGGTTCGCGCCGCGTTCTCTCGCCTCATCGCACGCCTGCCTGCGTGCCTGGTGGCGTGCCCGTCGGGTGCCGTAGCCTGGGCGCTGGATCAGCGATGAGGAGCCGAGAAGCCACGTCCGAGTCCAGGGTTGGAGCTCCGCCGCCGCAGGGTCGCGCCGACGCGGCCGTCGTCCTGATGCGGTGGCGGGTGGTCCGCGTCGCGCTCCGTGTGCTGGCGATCGCCGCCCTGCTGTTGCTGCTGCGCTTCGTCGTCATCCCGCAGTTCATCGATGCGGCGCACGACCTTCACGAGATCCGCGCCTTGTCGCCCTGGCAGCTTCTTCTCGCCCTCGCGCTCGAACTCGCCTCGCTCGCGGCATACGGGGCACTGACCTGGTGCGTGCTCGATCCGCGCGACCGCCCGGGATACGGCACGGTCTTGCGCGTCGATCTGGCTGGCGTCGGCACGACGAATGCGATCCCGGCCGGGGGAGCGTTCGCGCTCGCGGTGCGGTACCGCCTTCTGGCGGCGGCAGGCAGTTCGCCCACCACGATCGTCGGCGGGATCGCGGTCGAGGTGATCCTGTCGAACCTGCTGCTCGGCGCCGTTTTCGCGCTCGGGCTGCTGCTCTCGCTCGCGAGCCTGCCGCCGAGTCCGTACTACCAGGTGGCCGGTGCGTTCATGGTGGTGATCTTCGGCGGAGCCGCGATCGCGTTGGCGGTCGCCGTGCGCCGGCGCGAGCGCGTCGCCGGCGCGGTCGGCAGACGCACCCGGCGACTGCCCGAGGCGTGGCGCGACCGCATCGTGCTGTTCGTGGATGACGCGGTCGGCAATGTCGCGGCCCTCGCGCTCGATCGCCGCCGCTTCGGCGCCGCCATCGTCTGGGGTGCGCTCAACTGGCTGCTGGATGCCGCGGCCCTCTGGGTTCTGCTCGCCGCGTTCGGCTACCGCGCCGACCCGGGGCAGTTGCTGCTCGTGTACGGCCTGGTCGGCATCCTGGCTATCGTCCCGATCACGCCCGGCGGACTCGGCGTCGTCGAGGGCGTGATGGTGCCGCTGCTGGTCGCGCTCGGGTCGAGCTATCAGATCGCGATCCTCGGCGTGATCGCCTGGCGCCTGCTGCAGTTCTGGATGCCGATGCCGCTGGGCGCTCTCAGCGCGATATCGCTGATGGTGCGGCCGAATCGGCCGCGCCGTTCGACGAGATAGGTCAGCTGGCGACCGCGAGCTCGGCCTCATCCGCGTCGATGCGGACCGCGACGCACACGTGCGCCTCTTCCCAGGCCATCGCGAAGAAGACGCTCGTCTCGATCGGGCCGGTCTCGCCGCAGTCGAGGCAGCGCGGCTCGAAGGCGCGCAGCTCCATGATCTCGATATCTGCCATGGGT
>Ga0105248_10003041_pt1 | contig 18604 bp, 17 predicted proteins | sample KBSS34metaG_FD_81524 | JGI IMG/M metagenome (GOLD analysis project Ga0105248, IMG submission 81524) | Switchgrass rhizosphere microbial communities from Kellogg Biological Station, Michigan, USA - KBS S3-4 metaG | ecosystem: Host-associated > Plants > Roots > Rhizosphere > Soil | place... | reverse complement strand
GCCACTCTTGACGGGAGGAGCGCCCCCGCTGCGCTGAAGACGAGAACGAAAATGAGCGAAACGAGCCGGCGCATGGCGCCGCATGTTCGCCGAGTGCTGCGGAGTTTGCCAGAGCGCGGGCTGGCGGAGGCCCGCCGTTTGGAGGAGCTCGGGACGGTGTAATCGCGATTTGGAGCTTGAAACAAAACCCCCGCTGCGGCGCGAGTTTCCGATCGGTTCGAGATGGTTTGCGACTTGGATGTTTCCATGAATGCACGGTGTAGGCATCCGGAGAACCGACTGCTAAGCTCCCGAGTCGACGCGATATAAGACTCACGATGACGACGCGAAACAAAGCCTCGAAGAAGGCTCGCACCAGGCCGAGACCCCCGAGTCCGTCCGGCACACTGCCGAAGGTAGCGACTGGGATCGTGGGTTTGGACGAGATCACGGGCGGGGGGCTGCCGAAAGGGCGGCCGACGCTCGTATGCGGCAGTGCGGGCTGCGGTAAGACCCTGTTTGCGATGGAGTTTCTAGTGCGCGGCGCCGTCGAGCACGGCGAGCCCGGGGTGTTCATCGCGTTCGAAGAAACCCCCGAGGAGCTCGCGCAGAACGTGCGCTCCCTCGGCTTCGACCTCGACGATCTGATCGCGAAGAAGAAAATCTCAATCGATTACATCCGAGTCGAGCGCAGCGAGATCACCGAGACCGGTGAATTCGACCTCGACGGCCTCTTCATCCGGCTCGCTCTCGCGATCGACACCGTCGGAGCGAAGCGGGTCGTGCTCGATACGATCGAGACGCTATTCGGGGGCTTCACGAACCAGGGAGTGCTGCGGTCGGAGCTCCGGCGCCTCTTCCGCTGGCTGAAGGACAAGAAGGTCACGTGCGTGATCACGGGCGAGCGTGGCGACGGCGCCCTCACGCGTCAGGGCCTCGAAGAATACGTGTCCGACTGCGTGATCTTGCTCGACCACCGCGTGACCGAGCAGGTCTCGACCCGGCGCCTGCGGATCGTGAAGTACCGCGGCAGCGTTCACGGCACGAACGAATATCCGTTCCTGATCGACGAGCACGGCATCTCGGTGCTGCCCGTGACAGGGCTCGGCCTGACACACGAATCGAGCAACGAGCGCGTCTCGAGCGGCGTGCCGCAGCTCGACCAGATGCTCGGCGGGGAAGGCTACTATCGCGGCTCGTCGATCCTCGCGACAGGTACGGCCGGCACCGGCAAGACGAGCCTCGCCGCGCATTTCGCGCTCTCGACCTGCAAGCGCGGGGAGCGCTGCCTCTATCTCGCGTTCGAGGAGAGCCCGAGCCAGCTGCTGCGCAACATGCGCTCGATCAACGTGAACCTCGAGCCGTATCGGCGCAACGGCCTATTGCAGCTGCACGCGTCCCGGCCCACGCTGCTCGGTCTCGAGGCGCACCTCGTGCAAATCCACAAGATGGTCACCGAGTTCGAGCCGGGCGCCGTGATCGTGGATCCGATCAGCAACTTCATCGCGAGCGGCAGCGCGGCCGACGCTCAAGCGATGCTGCTGCGACTGATCGATTTCCTGAAGGAGAAGCAGATCACCGCGATGTTCACGCACCTGACTTCGGGCGGCAAGCCGGCCGAGGCGACCGACATGGGCGTGTCGTCGTTGATCGATACGTGGCTGCTCGTGCGCGACATCGAAGTTGGCGGCGAGCGCAATCGCGGCCTCTACGTGATCAAGTCGCGCGGCATGGCGCACTCGAATCAGGTACGCGAGTTCCTGATCACGTCGCGCGGAATCGCGCTGCAAGACGTCTATATCGGACCCGAGGGCGTGCTCACGGGCTCGTTACGTGCAGCGCAGGAGGCGCGCGAGAGGGCCGCATCGTTGCTGCGCCGCCAGGAGATCCAGCGCAAGCAGCGCGAAATCGAGCGGCGACGCGCCGCGACGCGCGCGCAGATCGCCGCGCTCAAGCTCGAGCTCGAGGCGGCCGAGCTCGAGGCCGGTCTGGTCGTGACGCAGGACGAGGCGCGCGAGCAACTATTGACGGAAAACCGCACTGCGATGGCGACGCGCCGCCGCGGGAACAACCACGCTGGGAAGGCTAGACAATGAAGAAGAGCACGACGGCCAGACGACCCTCCCCCGCAGGCAAAAAGGCGGCCGGTTCGTCGCAACGCGCCGTCAAGGGAGATAGCAAGTGGGAGCTCAGGCTGTACGTCGCGGGTCAGACGCCGAAGTCGCTCGCGGCGATGAACAACTTGCGTCGCGTGCTCGACGCCCACATGCCGGACCAGTATCGCATCGAGGTGGTCGATCTCCTCGCGAATCCGCGCCTCGCTAAGGAGGACCAGATCGTCGCGATTCCGACGCTCGTCCGTAAGCTGCCGAGCCCGGTGCGAAAGATCATCGGCGATCTGTCCGATACCGAAAGAACACTCGTCGGGCTGCAGCTGCGGCCGGGTTGACCCTGCCGGGAATGTCCACCGAACCGACAACCACGCAAACCGAATCGGGCCGCCGAGTGCTCGAGGCCGAGATCGACGAGCTGCGGCGGCGGCTCGAGGATGCAGAGAGCACGCTCGAGGCGATTTCCGGAGGCCGGGTGGACGCGCTCGTCGTCGCGGATCCGCTCGCCGAGCGCCAGATCATGCTGCTCGAGGACGCGCGGCGCGGCGCGCGCCTGCCGATCGACCGTCTCAGGCAAGGCGCCGTCACGATCGGTGCAAGCGGCGAGATTCTGCACGCGAACGCGGCATTCGCAACGCTGCTGGGGATCGAGGCGCAGCGGCTGTTCGGCCGGCAGATCGTCGAGATCGTCAGGTCGACCGATCATTCCTTGCTCGCAGCGCTGCTCGCCGATCGTTCCGCGAGCCCGCTCGCGGCTCTCGGCCTGGAGAGTCCCGTCCGCGGAGACCTCCACGTGCGCGTCGCGGCGATCCCGCTGCTCGAGGGCGACGGGATGTGCCTCATCGTTACCGGCGTCCACGACAGCGCCGAGGATGACGCCGTCGCGACGGTGCGCGCGATCCGGCGCGGCGAGATCGACGCGGTCGTGGTCGCCGAGACCGAGGACGACCCGCAGGTGCTGTTGCTTGGCGCGGCCGGCCGCCGCTATCGCGCGCTCGTCGAGCACATGCGCGACGGCGCGGTGACTCTATCGCCCGAGGGCGACGTGCTCTATGCGAACCCGAGCTTCGCGGCGATGGTGGGTCTCTTGCCGCCCGACGTCGTCGGCAGGCGGCTCGCGGAGTTCGTCGACGAGTCGAGCCGCGCGCTCGTTGACGCGTTGCGCGACGGCCAGCGCGGCGCCGAGTCGCGCGCGGAAGTCACGGTCAAGCGGGCGAACGGCGGGTCGTTCCGCGCGCTTCTAACGCCGTTGCCCGCGTCGGACGAGTTCGGCGTCTCGCTGCTGCTCACCGATCTCACGTCGCGCTTGCGCCTCGACGAGGCGGAAGAGACGCTGCGAGCGATCGGCAGCGGTGAAGTCGACGCGTTCGTCGTCGATCGCGGCGCCGAGGGAGAGGTGCCGACGCTCACCGGCGCCCACCGTCCCTATCGGCTCATGGTCGAACGGATGCAGCAAGGCGCCGTGACACTCTCCGATCGCGGCGACGTTCTCTATACGAATCAGCCTTTCGCCGACATGCTCGGCCGACCGATACAGTCGTTGATCGGCAAGTCGCTCGACGAGTTCGTCGCGCCGGATGACCGCATACTGCTCGGGGCGCTGCTCGCGTCCAAGCAAGGCGCCGCAACCCAGGGTGAGCTGGACCTGATTCACCAGGACGGCGGTCGTGTCGCCACGCTCGTCTCGGTCGCGCTGTTGCCTGAGGAAGGCGGTGTCTGTCTGATCGTGACCGACCTCACGGCGCAGAAGGCGTATGAAGCAATTGTCGCGGCGCAGGCGCTCGAGCGCTCGATCCTCGAGCAAGCGGTGGACGCAATCGTCGTATGCGATCCCGGCGGGCGCGTAATTCGCGCCAGCCGAGCCGCGCTCGAGCTCTGCGGCCGCAATCCGATGTTGCTGCCGTTCGCGCAAAGCTTTCATCTCACTAGCGAGCGCGGAGCGCCCGACCTGGAGGCGGTCATGCGCGGCGTGCCGTTGCATGGCGCCGAGTTCGTCATCACGCGTTCCGACGTCCCGCCCGCAAACGTGCTCTTGAGCGCAGGGCCGGTGGTCGATGCCGATGGACGCGCGCGCGGCTGCGTGATCACGATGACGGACATCACCGAGCTGCGCGCGACCGAGGATCAACTGCGCGCCTCCGATCGGCACAAGGACGAGTTCCTCGCGATCCTTGCCCACGAGCTCCGCAATCCGCTCGCACCCATCCGCGCGTCCGTCGAGATTCTGCGCGGTGCGAACCTGACCGAGCACGGTCACGCGTCGTACGCCGTCGAAGTCATCGGCCGGCAGACTTCGAACTTGATCAGGCTCGTCGACGACCTGCTCGACATCAACCGGATCAATCAGGGCAAGATCGTGCTGCAGCTCGCACCGATCGACATGCGCAACGTCGTCGATCAGGCGATCGAGACGTGTCGGCCATTGCTCGGGAGCCGCAAGCACGAGCTCGCGATCCGAATGAAAGCCGAGCCTGTGCCGGTACGTGGCGACATGGTCCGGCTTGCGCAAGTCGTCATCAACTTGCTGACCAACGCCGCGAACTACACGTCACCGGGCGGCCGCATCGAGATCGAGCTCGACACGCAGGGCGAGAACCCGGGCGAGGCGGTCGTGACGGTGAAGGACAACGGCATCGGAATCCCGCCGGAAATGGTCAAGCGCATTTTCGACCCGTACCAGCAAGTGAGCCAGTCACGCGAGCGACCAAGCGGGGGACTCGGCCTCGGCCTCACGGTCTGCAAACGGCTCATGGAGATGCACGCCGGTGTCGTCGAGGCGCGCAGCGAGGGGCTGGGCCGTGGCGCCTGCTTCATCGCACGCCTAGCTCTTGCGGACTCTGGCGCACGCGAGCATCCGGCGGAGCCCGCGCGCGCGTCGACCCCGACGCGACTTCGCGTGCTGATCGCGGACGACAACCGCGACGCGGCGGAGTCGCTCGCGCGCCTTCTCGAGATGTCGGGCCACGAGGTGAATGTGGTGACGAACGGGGCGGCCGCAATCGCGCAAGCGGCAAGCACGCGGCCGGACGTCGTGCTGCTCGACATCGGAATGCCCGGGATGGACGGCCACGAAGTAGCGCGCCGACTGCGGCAGCTAACCAACGGACCCGATATGCGGCTGATCGCGATGACGGGGTATGGCGGCGAAGACGACCGTGCGCGGTCGGCGGAAAGCGGCTTCGATCATCATCTGGTGAAACCCATCGACCTCGCTGATCTCGAACGGTTACTGCCGCGGAAGGCCGTGGCATAGGAAGTGCATCGGTTCCGTCGTACGACAGGAGGGACCTCAGAATGAACAGACAACCGGACCCACAGGCCGTGCGCGACCTCGCGCATTCGCTTTGGGAACAGCGCGGCAAGCCGGAAGGCGAGGCCGAGCAAGATTGGTTCGAGGCCGAGCGGCTGCTCGGCGCACGCCCGCGCACCGACAACCAGCGCGTCGATGAGTCCGTACGGGAGTCGTTCCCCGCGAGCGATGCGCCGGCGAGCGGGTTGCCCGACAAGCGCCCCGCGAATGCCGACTCCAAATGGGCCGCGGCCGACGCCGCGAAGCAGCCGCGCAAGAGTCGCGTGCGACCGCGATCGCCGACGACGACGAATGGCGAGCCCGACGACGACTCGACGCGAAGAGCCGGCGAGAAGCCGAAGCTCGGCTCGCGCGACGCGCCGGGCGGCTGACCGAGCGTCTTCGATCTAGCCGAACGCGTGCGTGGTCGCGGTGCGGCCCGCACGCGAAGCTCGATTCATCGCCCTGCAAGATCGGGCGCGCGGGTCTTTGCAAATTCTAAAAAGCCGCGAAAAACCTGTGACGGCGTGACGGGCGAGCCGCGAACGCTGGCCAGCCCCGCGGGCTGACCCTAGAATCGGCCGCGTCATGGACTACCCCACACGTTACGACTGCATCGTTGTCGGCGGCGGGCACGCCGGCACAGAGGCCGCGCTGGCCGCAGCTCGCTTGGGTTGCCGGACGCTGCTGCTCACGCAGAATCTCGAGACGCTCGGCGCGATGAGCTGCAATCCCGCGATCGGCGGGATCGGCAAGGGCCACCTCGCGAAGGAGGTCGACGCGCTCGGCGGCGCGATGGCGCGCGCCATCGACCGCGCAGGTATCCATTTCAGGATCTTGAACGCGAGCAAGGGCCCCGCGGTGCGCGCGACGCGTGCGCAGGCCGACCGCGCGCTCTACAAGCGCGCGATCCGCGAGCTGCTCGACGAGCAGCCGAACCTCACGCTGCTGCAGCAAAACGCGGACGGACTGCTGCTCGACGGCGCGCGCGTGCGCGGCGTCGTGACCCAGACCGGCATCAAAATCGCGGCGCGGACGGTCGTGCTCACGGTCGGCACGTTCCTCGATGGCAAGATTCACGTCGGCCAGGTGAATTACTCGGGCGGCCGCGCCGGCGACCCGGCTTCGATCGGCCTCGCGCGCGGCCTGCGCGATCTCGGCCTCGCGGTCGGGCGGCTCAAGACCGGCACGCCGCCGCGGATCGACGGCCGCACGATCGATTACACGAGCCTTGCCGCGCAGCCCGGCGACGACCCGACACCGGTGTTCTCGTTCTTAGGCACCCGCGCGGAGCATCCTCGCCAGGTGTCGTGCCACATCACGCACACGACGGAGCGCACGCACGAGATCATTCGCTCAGGGCTAGACCGCTCGCCGCTGTACACCGGGGTGATCGAGGGCGTCGGCCCGCGCTATTGCCCGTCGATCGAGGACAAGGTCGTGCGCTTCGCGGACCGCACGCGCCATCAGATCTTCATCGAGCCCGAGGGGCTCGACACGTTCGAGATCTATCCGAACGGAATCTCGACGTCGCTGCCGTTCGACGTGCAGCTCGACCTCGTGCGCTCGATCCCGGGCTTCGAGAACGCGCACGTGACGAGGCCGGGCTACGCGATCGAGTACGACTTCTTCGATCCGCGCGACCTCAAGAGCTCGCTCGAGACGAAGGCGATCGAAGGCCTGTATTTCGCGGGCCAGATCAACGGCACGACGGGCTACGAGGAAGCCGCGGCGCAAGGCATCGTGGCCGGTATCAACGCGGGGCTCGCGGTTCGCGAACGAGAACCGTGGCACCCTCGCCGCGAGGACGCGTACATCGGCGTGCTGATCGACGATCTCGTGACGCGCGGCGCGAGCGAGCCGTATCGAATGTTCACGAGCCGCGCCGAGTATCGCCTGAGCCTGCGCGAGGACAACGCGGACTTGCGGCTCACGCCGCAGGGCCGCGAGCTCGGCGTCGTCGACGACGAGCGCTGGCGCGCATTCGAGGCACGGCGGGAGTGGCTCTCGTCCGAAGCCGCGCGCTTGAGCGACATCGTGGTGCGGCCCACGGACGTCGGCGAGGACAGCACGCTCTCGCCGCTCGCGCGCGACGCGAGCGCCTATGCGCTGCTGCGCAGGCCCGAGCTCAGCTACCGCGACGTCACCGCGCTGCCGCGCGTCGGCGCATCGGCCGCGCTCGCGGCGGTCGAGGCCGAGGCGGCGGAACAATGGGTCGGGAGCCTCGAGATCGAGGCTCACTATGCGGGCTACGTCGCGCGCCAGCGCGATGAGATCGAGCAGCAGCGAAGGCACGACTCGACCGCGCTGCCCGCCGATCTCGACTACGCGCGCGTCCAGGGTCTGTCGAACGAGATCCGCGAGAAGCTCGGCCGGATTCGACCGGACGACATCGGCCAGGCCGCGCGGATCTCGGGCATGACGCCGGCCGCGATCTCGCTGCTGCTCGTGCATCTGAAAAAGCTCAAGCGCCGGATCGCCTGAGTGCCCGCTCGCGCGCAGCTCAAAGCATCAGCGATTGCGATCGTTGCCGCTGCTGTGACCGCGGCCGCGGTTACGGGCTGCGACGCGAACGGTGGTACTCCCGTGCGCATCGGCGGGGCGACTGGCCGCGTGCTCGCGGCCCACCAAGTGCTGCACCTCGGCAACGGGACCGAGATTCAGACGCTCGACCCGCATCGCAACGAAGACGTATCGGGCTCGAACGTGCTCCGCGATGTCTACGAAGGGCTCGTGAACGAGGCGCCGAGCGGCGACCCCGAGCCCGGCGCCGCCGAGTCTTGGACCGTGAGCGAGGACGGGAAGACGTACGTGTTCGCGCTGCGGCGAAGCGCTCGCTGGTCGAACGGCGATCCCGTCAGTGCGGACGACTTCGTCTATGGCTTTCGGCGCGCGGCCGACCCGAAGACGCTATCGGCCTACACGTTCATTCTGAGCCCGATCGAGAACGCGGACGAGATCGGGGCGGGGCGGTTGCCGCCTGATCGGATCGGCGTGCGCGCGCTCGACGACTACACGCTCGAGATCAGGCTCGCGAACGCGACGCCGTATTTCCTGGGGCTGCTCGCGCACTCGACGACTTATCCGGTGCATCGGGCGAGCGTGGAAAAGTACGGTATCAAATTCACGCGGCCGGGAAACCTGATCGGAAATGGCGCGTTCCGGCTCGACGAGTGGGTCGTGCAATCGCACATCAAGCTCGTCCGCAATCCGTATTACTGGGACGACCCGCACACGGTGCTGCAAGAGGTCTATTTCTATCCGACCGAGAACGTGCCCGCGGAGCTGCAGCGTTACCGCGCGAACGATCTCGACTACACGTACGACATCTCGACCGCGCAGCTCCCGTGGATCAAGCGGGAGATCCCCGATGAGCTCTATGTCGCGCCGTATCTCGGCAGCTATTACTACGGGTTCAATACGACGAAGCCGCCGTTCAAGGACAACCCGAAGCTGCGGCGCGCTCTGAGCCTAGCCGTCGACCGCAAGGTCATCGTCGAGCAAATCTTGGGCGCGGGCCAGCCGCCCGCGTACGGCTGGGTGCCGCCCGTGCACCACTACGAGCCCCAGCAGATGGTCGAAGCTTCGTGGACGCAAGAGCAGCGCGAGGCGGAGGCGAAGCGGCTCTACGCCGAAGCGGGCTACTCCGCCGAGAACCCGCTGCAGACCGAGCTGATGTTCAACACGCACGAGGATCACCGCCGGATCGCCGTGACGATCGCGGCGATGTGGAAACGGGTGCTCGGATTCGAGGTGACGATCTCGAATCAGGAGTGGAAGGTGTTTATCGACACGCGGACCCAGAAGGTTGCGACGCAGGTTTTTAGAGGCAGCTGGATCGGCGACTACGACGATGCGTTCACGTTCGCAGAGCTCCTGCGCTCGACCTCAGGGCAAAACGACCCGGGCTACGACAACCCGGAGTACGACCGGCTGCTCGACGCCGCCCAAGCCGAGCTAGATCTCGAACGGCGCGCCGAGCTGCTCGAGCAGGCCGAGCGCGTGATGCTCGCCGACATGCCGATCCTTCCGCTCTACTTCTACGTAAGCAAGCACATGATCAAACCGTGGGTCCAAGGCCGGCAGAGCAACATCATGGATCACGACCTGCACAAGCGCTTCTACGTGCTCGAGCACTGAGGCCCGCTTGATCGCCTACTCCGTGCGCCGGTTGCTCGGCGCGATACCAACGCTGCTCGTGCTCGTCTCGCTGTCGTTCTTCATGATGCGCGCGGTCCCGGGCGGACCGTTCGATAAGGAGCGGCAGTTGCCGCCGGAGGTCGAAGCGAATCTGCGCGCGGCTTATCACCTCGACGAGCCCGTCTATCAGCAGCTCGGCCGCTATCTATTGGGGCTCGCACAACTCGACTTCGGGCCGTCGTTCCAATATCGCGACTACAGCGTGACGGAGCTCGTGATGACGGGCTTCCCCGTGTCGCTGCGGCTCGGCGGCTCGGCCATGCTCGTCGCGCTCGTGGTCGGCGTCGCGGCCGGATGCTTCGCCGCGTTTCGGCAGAACTCCGCGGCGGATCACGCGGTGATGGGCGCCGCGATGGTCGGCGTCTCGATCCCGAGCTTCGTCGTCGCGCCGCTCCTGATACTCGCGTTCGCGGTCCACTGGCACTGGCTGCCGGCGGGCGGCCTAGGCGGGGGCTCCATAGCCAACATGGTGCTGCCCGTCGTGGCGCTCGCGCTTCCGCAGATCGCGTACGTCTCGCGGCTCACGCGCGGCAGCATGATCGAGGTGCTGCGTAGCAATTTCGTCCGGACGGCGCGCGCGCAAGGACTCTCGCCGACGCAGATCGTGCTGCGACACGCGTTGAAGCCCGCGTTGCTGCCGGTCGTCTCGTACCTCGGCCCGGCCGCGGCCGGCGTGATCACGGGCTCGGTCGTGGTCGAGCAGATATTCGGCGTGCCGGGCCTCGGCCGCTTCTTCGTGAACGGCGCGCTGAATCGCGACTACACGCTCGTGATGGGTGTCGTCGTGTTCTACGGCGCGCTGATCATTCTGTTCAACCTGCTCGTGGATCTCGCCTACGCGTGGCTGGACCCGAAGGTGAAGCTGCAGTGAGCGCGCTCGCACCGACCCGCGACGCGGGCGTCGCGATCCGAGGCCGAAGCCTTTGGGACGACGCCTGGCGCAAGCTCAAGCGCAACCGCGCGGCCGTGGTGAGCGCGTACGTGATCGCCGCGATGGCCGCGCTCGTGATCGTCGGGCCGTGGGTCGCGAGATTCGCGTACGACTTCGCGGATTTCTCGAACGTGATGACCGCGCCGAGCGTCGCGACGGGACACTGGTTCGGCACGGACACGCTCGGCCGCGACCTATTCGTCCGCACGCTCTACGGCGGGCGCATATCGCTGCTCGTCGGGATCGCGGCGACGGCCGTGAGCCTCGTGATCGGCGTTGCGTATGGCGCGATCGCGGGTTATGCCGGCGGCCGGCTCGACGCGCTGATGATGCGCGTCGTCGACATCCTCTACGCTTTGCCGTTCATGTTCTTCGCGATCTTGCTGATGGTGTTTCTCGGCCGCCACCTGGTTCTGATCTTCGTTGCGATCGGCGCGATCAACTGGCTCGACATGGCTCGGATCGTTCGCGGCCAAGCGCTGAGCTTGAAGCGCCGGGAGTTCGTCGAAGCCGCCGAGGCGCAAGGCGTGCCCGCGCTCGCGGTCATCCGCCGCCACATCGTCCCGAACTTGCTCGGCATCGTCGTGGTCTACGTCACGCTCACCATTCCGCAAGTGATACTCGTCGAGTCGTTCTTGAGCTTCCTCGGTCTCGGCGTTCAGGAGCCGATGACCTCGTGGGGGGCGCTCGTGCAGGAAGGCTCGACGGTCGTCGAGCCGGCACCTTGGATCCTGCTGTTCCCCGCCGTGTTCCTCGCGGCCACGCTGTTCTGCTTCAACTTCGTCGGCGACGGTCTGCGCGATGCGCTCGATCCGAAGGACCGCTAGCCGTGAGCGTGCTCGACGTCGTGAAACTGAATGTGCGCTTCGCGACACCCGACGGCGAAGTTCACGCCGTGCGCGACCTCTCCTTCGAGCTCGCGGCGGGCGAGACGCTCGGCATCGTCGGCGAGTCGGGTAGCGGCAAGAGCCAGACGGTGCTGAGCTTGCTCGGATTGCTCGCCGCCAACGGCCGTGCGAGCGGCACCGCCACGTTCGAGCTCCGCGACCTGCTCGCGCTCCGGGAGCGCGAGCGGCGTGCGATCCGCGGCCGCAAGATCTCGATGATCTTCCAAGACCCGATGACGTCGCTGAACCCCTACCTCACGATCGCCGCGCAGATGCTGCAAGTCGTGCGCGCGCACGAGCGCGTGAGCATGAAGGCTGCGCGCTCGCGTTGCATCGAGATGCTCGAGGCCGTCGCGATCCCGGACGCCGCAGCGCGCTTCGATCGCTACCCACACGAGCTCTCGGGCGGCATGCGCCAGCGCGTGATGATCGCGGCGAGCCTGCTGCTCGGGCCGAAGATCCTGATCGCGGACGAGCCGACCACCGCGCTCGACGTGACGGTCCAAGCCCAGATCCTCGAGCTCATGAAGGATCTGAAGCGCCGCTACGGCACGTCGATCATCTTGATCACGCACGATCTCGGCGTGATCGCCGGCGTAGCGGACCGTGTGCTCGTGATGCAGGGCGGCGAGCTCAAGGAGCAAGGCACCGTCGACGATCTCTTCTACCGCCCGAAGCACGCCTACACGCGCGCGCTGCTCGCAGCCGTGCCGCGGCTCGACGCGCCGCTCGCTCCGGCCGCGCCGCGCGAATCGTCCGGCGCGCCGGCCTCGCTCGTCGACGTCGAGGGGCTCAAGGTGCATTTTCCGGTCGCGGGCGGCGGCTGGTGGGCGAGGCGCACGCTCAAGGCGGTCGACGGCGTCGACCTGAAGCTCGCTCCGGGGGAGACGCTCGGCATCGTCGGCGAGTCGGGCAGCGGCAAGTCGACGCTCGCGCGCGCGATCCTGAAGCTCGTGCCCGCGAGCGCGGGCCGGGTCTCGGTGCTCGGGCGAGACCTCGGCGGCCTCACGCGCGCCGAGCTCCGGCCGCTCAAGCGCGACCTCCAAGTCGTCTTTCAAGACCCGCTCGCGTCGCTGAATCCGCGGATGACGATCGGCGACATCGTCGCGGAGCCGCTGTGGACCCATAAACCCGAGCTCGGGAAGTCCGCGACGCGCGCCGAGGTTGTCGACGTGCTGCGCCGCGTCGGGCTCACGGGCGCCGAGCTCAATCGGTACAGTCACGAGTTCTCGGGCGGCCAGTGTCAGCGGATCGGTATCGCGCGCGCGCTCGTGCTGAAGCCGAAGATCGTCGTCTGCGACGAGCCCGTCAGCGCGCTCGACGTGTCGATACAAGCCCAGATCGTGAACCTGCTACTCGAGCTGCGCCGCGAGCTCGGCGTCGCCTTGATCTTCATCGCGCACGATCTCGCCGTCGTGCGCCGGATCAGCGACCGGGTGCTAGTGATGTACCTCGGCCGCGCGATGGAGATTGCGCCGAGCGCCGATCTCTACGCGCAGCCGCGCCATCCGTACACGCGCGCGCTGATCAGTGCGGTGCCGTTGCCGGATCCGCGGGCCGAGCGCGCGCGGCCGCGCGAGATCTTGCGGGGCGAGCTGCCGTCGCCGATCGATCCGCCGAGCGGTTGCCGCTTCCGGACGCGCTGCGCCTATGTCGTCGAGCGCTGCCGGAACGAAGTCCCATTGCTTCGGCCGTTCGGGTACGCAGAAGTCGCATGTCATCGGGCCGAGGAATTGGCTACCATGCGCGCCTGAGAAGGGAGTCTCCGAGGTCCCACCCGCTTGTTTCGATTGAAAACCGCCCTCCTTTTGGCTGCTGTGCTCTCGGCATTCGTCTTTTCGCTCGACGTGGCCGCGCAGCAGGCCGTCGCGAAGGCTCCGGCCGTTCCGCCACCGCCGCTCGCGCCGCTGTCGATCCCGGGCGATGCGACACGGGGCGCCGTGCTCGGCGAAACGTGCAAGGGTTGCCACGGGGTGCCGGGCTCGCACAACGCGTATCCGTCGTACTACGTGCCGAAGCTAGGCGGGCAGAACCTCGAGTACATCGAGATCGCGCTCCAAGGCTACCGCCGCGGCACGCGTAGCCATCCGACGATGCAGGCGCAGACGTCGTCGCTCAGCGACCAGGACATCGCGGACCTCGCAACGTTCTTCTCCGCTTGGGCTGGGGAGCCCGAGACCGGCAAGTCGGACGCGAGCGCACACGAGGTCGACCAGGGCAAGCAGAAGGCGGCCGTGTGCCAGCAGTGCCACGGCGAGGCCGGCGTCGCATCGGCGAAGCAGTGGCCGAATCTCGCGGGCCAGCACTTCTCGTACCTCGAGCAGGCGCTCAATCAGTACAAGAGCGGCCAGCGGGCCGATCTCCTGATGTCGCAGCAAGTCGCCGCGCTCGACGAGGCGGCGATCGCAGAGCTCGCGGCCTATTTCTCCGCGCAGCCTTACCTTCACCAGACGCCCGTCAACTAGCGCGGCGCGCGTAACCCCGCGCAGATAACCCACGCGCAGATAACGGATACCGATTCGAGCGCGCGCGGCGGCATACTGCGCCGATGGCGCGCGTCGAAGCTTCTTTGCCGCCGGCCGACGTCGGGCGGCGCCTGCGCGCCGCGGGCCTCGAGCTGTCGAAACCGCACAGCGAGGCGCTCGCGCGGTTCCTCGATCTCTTGATCCGCTGAAACCGCGTCTACAACCTCACGGGTATTCGCGACAAACAAGAGCTCGTCGAACGGCATCTCGTCGAGAGCCTCGCGCTCAAGCCGCTGCTGCGCGGCGACCGAATCGCCGACGTCGGCACGGGGGCCGGGCTGCCCGGTCTGCCGCTCGCGATCACCGAGCCGGAGCGCGCGTTCACGCTGATCGAGAGCCGCGCGAAGCGGGTTCGGTTCCTGCGCCAGGTGATCGTCGAGCTCGGCCTGCGCAACGCGGTCGTCGCGCACGGTCGGGCCGAGCACTTACGTCCCGAGCAGCCGTTTGCTACCGTGCTCGCGCGCGCGGTCGCACCGCCGGCCGAGCTGCTCGAGATCTGCAGAAACCTGACTGCGCCCGGCAGCATCCTGCTGTTGCTCACCGCCGCGCATTTGCAAACGCAATTCGCGGGGCTCGCACCCGACTTCGCGCTGCGCGCCGTCGAGCTCGAACGCGGCGCGCCGAGGCTCAAGAGCTCGATCGTCTTGCTGGAACGAACGGAATGACCACGGTCATCGCAGTCGCGAATCAGAAGGGCGGCGTCGGCAAGACGACCACCTGCGTGAATCTCGCCGCGTCGCTCGCCGCGACGCAGCGCCGCGTTCTACTCGTCGATCTCGACCCGCAAGCGAACGCGACGATGGGCTCGGGCGTCGACAAGAACGCGCTCGAGCGCACGATCTGCGACGTGCTGCTCGACGATCTGCCCGCGGAGCAAGCGCTGCAGACGACTCCCGAGGGCGGCTTCACGATACTGCCGAGCAATCAGGAGCTCACGGCCGCCGAGATCGAGCTCGCGACCCGGCCCGACCGCGAGTTCCGGCTGAAGCGCGCGCTCGAGCCGCTGCTCGAGCGGTTCGACTACGTGCTGATCGATTGCCCGCCCGCTCTCAATATGCTCACGGTCAACGCGCTGACGGCCACCGACTACGTGCTGATCCCGATGCAGTGCGAGTACTTCGCGCTCGAGGGCTTGAGCGCGCTCGTCGGCACGATCGACAAGATCCGCGCGACCGCGAACCCGAAGCTCGAGATGCACGGGATCCTGCGCACGATGTTCGACCCGCGGAACAACCTCGCGAACGAGGTGTCGTCGCAGCTGATCAGCCACTTCGGCGACCGCGTCTACCGCACAGTGATCCCGCGCAACGTGCGGCTCGCCGAGGCGCCGAGCTTCGGCCGGCCGGTGCTGTTCCACGACAAGTACTCGCGCGGCGCGCTCGCGTACCTCGCGCTCGCGGGCGAAGTGAACCGGCGCTCGGGCGCGCCGCTGCCGCGCCCACCGCCTTGACCGGGCGCCCGCCGCTCCGCGCCGCCGGCCGTTTCGCTGCTACAATTCGGCGCACTTTCCGCTCTGGCGGGCCAACTCGGTGAACAAAAGAAAGAGCCTCGGGCGCGGTCTCGACGCGTTGCTCAGCAGCGCGGCCGGCTCGACTGTCGCGCGAGCCGAGACGCCTGCGTCCGAGAGCGGCGCGCCGGCGGCCGATGCCGCGCTGCGCGAGGTCCCCATTGATCTGCTGCAGCGCGGCCGTTACCAGCCGCGAGTCGACATGCGCGACGACTCGCTCGCCGAGCTCGCCGAGTCGATCAAAGCGCAAGGCGTCGTCCAGCCGATAGTCGTGCGCCCTTTGCCACGACAAGGCGACGGCGAGGCGCGTTACGAGATCGTCGCGGGCGAGCGCCGCTGGCGCGCCGCGCAGCTCGCGGGCCTGCATGCGATCCCGGCCGTCGTGCGCGACATCCCGGACGAGTCCGCCGTTGCGGTCGCGCTGATCGAGAACATCCAGCGCGAAAATCTGAATCCGATCGAGGAGGCGCGCGCCCTGCACCGCCTCGTCGAGGAGTTCGGGCTCACGCACGAGGACGCCGCGTCGGCCGTGGGCCGCTCGCGCACGACCGTCACTAATTTGCTGCGGCTGCTCGAGCTGCCGCGCCCGGTCCGCACGTTCCTCGAGAGCCGCGAGCTCGACATGGGTCACGCGCGCGCACTGCTCGGGTTGCCGACCCCCGAGATGCAGTTCGAGATCGCCGAGCGGATCGTGAAGCAGGGTTGGAGCGTGCGCGAGGCCGAGCAAGCGGTGCGCCGCGTCGCGGGCACGTCCGGCGACAAAGGCCGCGGCTCGGCGCGCGAGGCGCCGAGCGACCCCAACGTGCGTCGTCTCGAGACCGATCTCGCCGAAACTCTGGGCGCGACCGTGAAGATCGAGCACGGCCCGAAAGGTGGCCGCGTGGTGATCCGCTACCACGGTCTCGAGGAGCTCGAAGGGATCCTCGCGCACATTAAGTAGGTTCCGAAATTGTTCACGGCCGCGCGCCACAGTTACCGTTGAACAGGTGTAGGGGACTCACTTAGAATGCGCCCGGCCGCGGCACTGCCGCGGTCTTAGCCGATCCGACCGAGCCACGGGCGCAAGCCCGCAGGAAAAGGCTCGGCGCAATAAGAGGCCGCTGTGCCGATTGCCATCGAACGCGTCGTGCCGTTGACTTTGCTCGCGCAGGCGGGCGTGAGCATGGTCCTAGCCGCAGTGCTGTGGTTCAGTTTCGGCGACACGGTCGCGGTTTCGACACTGCTCGGCGGCGCGGCCGCCGTGGTCCCGAATGGATTCCTGGCCGCGCGGCTGCTGGCGCCGAACCGGCCGGTGGACGAGTTGCTGCGCGGGGCCTGGCTGGGCGAGGTCGGCAAGATCCTCCTGACGGTCTTGGCGTTCGGGGTGATTTTCGGTTTCGTGAGGCCGATCGCGCCGGCGGCCGTGTTCGCGGGCTTCATCGCGGCACAGCTCGTGGTGTTCGGCGCGCTGCTCGTCGGCGATGCCGGGCCGACGGGCGCCGTAGCGAAGAGCGCGGAGAAAAAGAGCTAGAGCAGAAGAGCTGAGGAATGGCGGAACACACGACAGGCGAGCACGGCGAAACGGCTGGCGAGTACATCCAGCACCATCTCACGAACCTTCAGGCGTGCCGCATCGAAGGTCAGTGGGTTTGGAACAGCCCGGAGAATCCGCTCGTCTGCAAGGGCAACTTCTGGACGGTGAACGTCGACACGATGGGATGGTCCATCGTGCTCGGCCTCGTGTTCTGCATCTTGTTCAGGAGAGTCGCGAAGAGGTTCACGACGGGCCGGCCGGGCAAACTGCAAGCCATGGTCGAGATGGTCGTTGGCTTCGTCGACGACTCCGTCCGCGGCACCTTCAATTCTCACCCGAGCAAGATGGTCGCGCCGCTCGCGCTGACGATCGTGGCCTGGGTGTTCCTGATGAACCTCATGGACCTGATCCCCGTCGACTGGCTGCCGCTTGCGGCCGGCGCCGCGGGCGTCCCGTTCTTCAAGATCGTGCCGACCACCGACGTGAACATCACGTTCGGCATGTCGATCACGGTGTTCCTGCTGATGATCTTCTATTCGATCAAGATCAAGGGACCGATCGGTTTCGGCAAAGAGTTCACGTTCCATCCGATTGCCCCGCCTACGAAGGGCATCGCGATCATCGCCGCCCCGCTCATCATCGCGTTCAACCTCATCCTCGAGCTCGTGTCGTTCATCTCGAAGCCGCTGTCGCTGTCGCTGCGGCTCTTCGGCAACATGTATGCGGGCGAGCTCATCTTCATTCTCATTGGACTGATCGGCCTGTATCAGCTGCCCTTGCATTTCATGTGGGCGGTCTTCCACATCCTCGTGATCGCTCTGCAGGCATACATCTTCATGATGTTGACGATCGTGTATCTGAGCCAAGCGCACGACACGGGCGAGGCGCACTGAGTTTTTTTTCGAACCCTACTTTTTTCAAGCGAATGGCGATCCTTCTCGACTGGAGACATAGATGAATATCGTGATTGGTATGACCGCTATTGCGGTGGCGATCCTGATCGGTTTCGGCGCGCTCGGCGTCGGCATCGGCATGGGACTTCTCGGCGGCCGCTGGCTCGAAGGCTCCGCTCGTCAGCCCGAGCTCGCGGGCATGTTGCGGACCCAAATGTTCCTCGTCGTCGCGTTGCTCGACGCGGTGGCGATGATCGGCGTCGGTATCGCGCTCTACTTCGCGTTCGCCAATCCGTTCATCGCGCAGCTCCAGCAAGCGGGCGGCGGCTAAAGGATTGGGCTCCGGCGTGTAGGCGCCGGTGCAGTCGCTCACCCGAGGAGGATTCCGCGTGGACATCAACATGACGCTGATCGGCCAGATCATTGCGATGGCCGTCTTCGTCTGGTTCTGCATGAAGTTCGTCTGGCCGTTCGTGATGGGCGCAATCGAGCAGCGCCAGACGGAGATCACGGCCGGCCTCGCATCGGCCGAGAAGGCGCGCGCCGATCTCGCGAGCGCGAAGACCGAGGCCGAAAAGATGATCGCGGCTGCGCGCGAGCAGGCGCGTGGCATCGTCGACCAGGCGAATACGCGCGCTAGCGGCATCGTCGACCAGGCGAAGACCGACAGCGAGGCGGAGCGCAAGCGTCAGCTCGACGCGGCACGCGCAGAGATCGGCGCGGAGACCAATCGCGCGCGCGAAGACCTCCGTACGCAGGTCGCGAAGAT
>Ga0105248_10003037_pt1 | contig 18617 bp, 14 predicted proteins | sample KBSS34metaG_FD_81524 | JGI IMG/M metagenome (GOLD analysis project Ga0105248, IMG submission 81524) | Switchgrass rhizosphere microbial communities from Kellogg Biological Station, Michigan, USA - KBS S3-4 metaG | ecosystem: Host-associated > Plants > Roots > Rhizosphere > Soil | place... | reverse complement strand
TATGTGGGTGAAAAATTCGGTCCCGGCATAAGCAGCTCGCCGGTATTGCCACCGCCACCGCCGCCGCCCCCATCCACTGATACCGGCACAAGCACAGATACGAGCACGAGCACTGGCACGAGCACGAGCACTTCTACAGGGCCATAACAATTTGCTGCCAAGCAGTGATAGTTCAGGCTTCGCCGCCGACTAGTTGCTAAAATACCTACCTGAACGTGAAAACAAACGGTGGAGGTTACAGGCGTGCTGAGCTCGAAAAATAGACCCAAGACAATGGATTCATTGAGCAAAAAGAATCTTGTCGCAGCGATGGCCCTAGTGGCACTGAGCAGCCTCAGCTTGTCCATTCCGGCTTTGGCTGCGGTTTCCTCACAAGACCTTGTCGTTGCCGTAGAAAAAGCAAAAATTTTAGCCACCGGCACCAGGGTATCGGCAGCGATTAACGGAACAGAAGCATATATTTCAACCTTCAAAAATGCTCGCGCCACCGATAATGATTGCAAAATTGAAGCGGTACTCATTGCAAAGACAGCGATGGACCTGGCTCCCGATGACATCACCAGGGCAACAATCTATTTTTACAGCACATCCAATATCAATAAAAGGAAGTTTGTCACTGTAACCGCAGGCGACGTAAAAGCCTTCGGCTCCGGTCAACTGGGTCAGGAACAATTGCTCTCGTCTTTGACAGTCAAGGATGAGGAAGTAAATGATCCGGCGGCCAAACTATCGAGCTATCTGCAACAGCGTGAAACTTTGCGCAATAGACGCAGCTTTACCACAAGCATGAGCGGTCAAACAATGATGGTGGCTGCCGAAATTGATGCCGGTACAAGTGAACGCGATTTGAAATACGAGGCATTTAAGATTGCCGAAAAAGCACTGGATGCAGGTGTCAGTCAAGCAAATAAAGTAGTTGTCAGCTTTACAGATCCTGCAACTCGTGGCACAGTACAACAAATATCATTTGAAACTTCCCAACTTAAGAGTATCGACAGCAGCATCCAATCAGCCCTGAACGCCATTCAGATTTCGGCCATAGCAAACCGTATTGATGTGCAGGCTTTGCGCACCGCCGATGGTGACGAAAAAGAAGGTCGCGACAAACTCCTGGCCAGTCTCAAAGCACTGGACAAACAAGGCGTTGGTGTCACTCCCTTTCTCAAGCCCTTCTTTGATATCGAGGCTATGGCAGCCGGAGACAATAATTCGGCTCTCAAACCAGCAATCACTAAACTAGCCGCTGCGGTAGCCGAACAGGAAGCGCGCTCCAAAAGCGCAAAAGATTTCAAGCCTACAGGAGCGGCCGCTGCCAAAGTCGATGCAAAACCGACCGACGTTGCAGACGAACAAGTCAGCACCAAGAAAACCAAATCCAGTCGCTGGGCCGGCGGCAACGCAGCCATGACAGACGGCGAGATCCTGACTGACGTTGATAAAGCTATTGATGTCCAGGCCAACACTATGGGTGGCATACAAGCGGCGGAAAAAAATCAGAAATTTGCCCTGGTCTTGTACCACGCATACGAAGTATTGCAGGCCAATAACCGCACGGCAGACGCCCAGCGGATCATGCGTCGATACACCGACCTGAAGGCAAAAAATCGCTGGTAAAAAACCGACGCGCAGGTTTGGTTTAACTATTTGATCACTGTCACCGAGACATCAGCCATCTCACGATAGGCTGCCCGGGCCAGACTTTCGCGGCTCATTTTGGGGTCATCGGAATAGCGCTGACAGAGCTGATCATATTTGAGTGACATTTGTTCAACCAGATCGTTAGTACCTTCCTGATAGGCACGAGCGACTATTTTCTGGGCCTGTTCCAGTGCCATCGATCGGGCTTCGGACATGTCCCTACCCATGCCCTCAAAGGTCCGACCAAGAACCTGCTTTCCAGCATCCGCAGCCACTTTGCCTGCCATGCCATAAGCAAGCGAGCAAATCAGGACATGGCCATCTTCATGATCTTTCAAAGCCGCGGGTACGTTTTTTGGTAAATGTACAGTTATCGGCAGGGCAAGCGTAAATTTTATACCTTTTACTCTTAAGGCCACCGAAGCGGCACCGTTAGTATCGTCATGACGCACGTCTTCAGTATCAAATGTCGCCTTACACGAATAAAACCACTCGGTATAACCCTCCACGTCCATCGCCAGAGGATCCCGCTTACTGGCTCGGGATCTGGCTTTCGATTGTATTGGAGCAAAGAGTTCTGTCTCTACCTTAGGAACATCCTTATCAACCTGGACGGCGGAACTCTCCACGGCATCAGGTCCAACACTTCCCGATCCATAGCAAGCGGTTAGAAGGGACACGACAAAAAAAGTTGCGCCAAGGACTTTAAGGCTCAAGAAAAGTTTCGCTGGGTCATAGTTAAGACCCCTCACTGACACCATCCCTTGTGCCGATAGCGGCGGTCGATTGCTTGGAGTCGAGCGTAACCCGGCGCGTTATATCAGCACTAATCGAAAGCTGCCGAATAACTTTGGGTGAAAAAGATCCGGCCTCAGGCGGCACAAATTTGAATGTATAAACTCCGGCCGGCAGCGTGAGACGGCACAAACCTTCATCTGTAGTGAGCACATAACCATGGGGCAGGGGCATGGCGGAACTGGCCAGGGGTGGCTTTTCATCCATTTCCTGACCGTAGGGGTGGTAAAAAACCTGGCAGCGCGACACCGAGTGGCCTCCTTCGCCGACCACTTCAAAAGTGAGCTGAGACCAGCCATGCCAGGTAATGTCGAGGGTAACCGGATCGTTATCCACCTGGACAAATTTAGCATTGGCAAAATCACGATGAATTACAACCCAATATGCTCCTGGTGCAAGGAAAAGAGCATACCGTCCTTCACCGTCGGTAATGCCCGTAGCCAAAACCGGAGAAGCGGGATCAGGTGTCTGTTCGCCTGGGTTTTCATCGGCGTTGTCGTTATCTGCCGAATTGTGCTGAGCGACGTCGGCAAATATCTGCACTCTGACTCCTGGCCGAGCTTGCAAGGCGTCGTCGCAGATTCGGCCTGTAAGGGCCGTTCCGTCAATAAGTGAAACTGCTAAATTGACATCGGCGTCCAGTAGTAAGGAATGTGTCCAGGGAGCCAGCGCGCTATATTCATGTCCATCAATTGTGATTGTGTGCGCATCTTTAGGGTGGGCCGCAACAATTAGTTTGTAACCGCCACCGGGCAAGGACAAAATAAAACGTCCCTGCTCGTCGCTGCGGGCAATATATTCGTTTTTACGCTCGACGGATTGCACACGCACGAGAGCCTGAGATAAAGGCTGTTCATTGAGCTGGACAACGCCCTGGAGGCGATATCCTTCTTCCAAAGTAAATTTGCGCTGTATTTTTGTATTCTGTGCACCCTGGGGAGCGCTGACAGACAGCTCGTTTTCTTTGTACGAAAAATGCGAAGAGCCGGCACTAGGATCAATAGAAATATCGTAGAGACCTTCCTGCAACGAAAGAGTAAACAGACCATCTTTATCGGTGACAGCGCGGGCGCACATATTGAGTTCGCCAATCAACAGATTTTGACTTGATACCGCCGGTACCACCAGCACATTGGCTGAGGCAAGAGGTGTGCCGAAAATATCCACGACCTCACCGCTGAAAGTGACAAAGGAAGGCAGCCCCAGAGTCAACTCGCTATCACCCGAGACGGAAAATATTTGACACTCTGTGGAAATAAATTTCGGCGGATTTTGTTCATTGTAAGGAGGATCGTCAGATTCTTGAGTGGAACGCACTGCAAAATAGTATTTGCCCCTGGGGATAATGAGACTGAAGGTGCCGTCTTCAGCAACTCCAGAGTGGGTCTTATAAGAAGTGGGCTCAATGCCCAGGGCCACCACTTCGCAGGCGGCGAACAACACGGATCGGTTGCCTTCAAAGCCGAAGCCCGTTGCTACGCGTCCTTTGACAATACATCCGGTGGCCAGGGAAACATTGACATTAGTGCTGGTGATGACCTTAACTTCGGTCATAGTCTGGGCTAAGAACCTGGTCTTGCCATCCGGTATGACTTCCAGTCGATATACGCCGGGCTTAACTGAGAAGGAAAATTCGCCCCGGCTGCCTGTTTTAGCCTCGGCCAGACAGACGAAAGGATCGCCCGATTGGTCAAAATTGCAGCTATAAAGATCATAAAGTTTGACCTGCACCTGCGCCAAAGACAGGCCCTGGTGCTGCACTTTGCCGCTTAGATTGACCGTATGTTCGGTAAGAGCCACGATACCTCGGGGGTAATAGTCCGGAACAGCAAACTAGAATTTTAGCTTAGATCCGAAGGAAAGGGTCAGGTTAAGGCCGCCTTAGCTTGCCTGACCGTGGCAAAGGAACCTGTTACCACAGTCATGTCAACAAATTCACCACCTTGGGTGGCAATCGCCTGCCGCGCTTTTTCGCAGGCCATGGCAAAGTCCGGAGCATCAATTGCAGTAACTTGCAGCTCCTTGCATATAGCCTCGATATCCTCAAAATTGTGAAAAGGTCTCTCCCCTTCCAGACGCAGTGCTATTACGACATCTCTAGGGCGCAGAAGTTCTTTGAGAAAGCTGCGGGCATCTTTATTTTCAAAAGCGGCAAAAATAAAAACAAAATGTTTGCGGCCATATTTTTCGTCAAGCGACAATCTTAGTGCCCTGGCACCATGAGGATTGTGGGCCCCATCAAGGATCTGCGCACTCTTTTCGATTATTTCGAAGCGACCAGGCCAGTAAGAACTTTCAATTCCAGTACAAAGATTTTGAAAAAATTTCTCTTTGTCGGCGCTCATGAGTTCGGCAAAAACATCGGTCAAACTAAATGAAACCAGGGCTGTAAGCGCATTTAATCGCTGATAAGCGGCACTCACAGTGAGACCTGCAACTAGCGGCTCGCTCTGCAAAACGGCAATGCGCGATCGCACATGATCGGCAAATTGGCTGGTGCAGTTTTTTACGCTCACTGAAAAATTGCGAAACAGACTGGGCGACAATCCACCTTCGCCATCGCTGACAATCACTATTGGTACGGCTGCGCTCACAGCCGCTTGCTCAAGCACAGCTAAAGCCGCGCCACCGGCGGCGGTGACTAACGGAGCTTCTTTTAAAATGCCTGATTTTTCGGTGGCGATAGCTTCAACGGTTTTGCCCAAAAACTGCATATGATCGAGATCGACATTTGTAATAGTCGAAACGATTATATTTTGCAGGGCATTTGTGGCATCAAAGCGACCGCCCAGGCCAACTTCAAACACAGCGAAATCGACATTTTTCTGTCGAAAATATTGCACGGCCATGGCAGTCAAAAATTCGAACCAGGTTAGAGGACCGTGATCAGGGTGTCGGCCGGCAAAAGCCAGCGACTGAAAAAGCACGGACGTTGCCACCTCGGCAAAGTCTTCGTCGCTTATGTCCTGACCGTCTACAACCAGACGTTCGTTATAGCGCGTCAAATGGGGACCAGTAAATTTGCCTACTTTTTTGCCGCAAGCATGCAACATCGCGGCCAGGAATGTAGAAACCGAACCTTTGCCGTTGGTGCCACCCACATGAAAGCACGCAAGGCTATTTTGGGGATTGTCCAACTCCTCAAAATAGAGTCTCATCCTGGCCATAGTTGGCTTTTCCAGGGTGGGGACGAGCGATTTTATGTAGTCAAGACTTTCTTGATAATTCATTTGCTCGGCCAGGGATAATGTATGGTGTGGAAGAATTTGGATTTTGCAACGGTATTTGGAGTCATAGTAGGAGAAAATGTCGTGCTTTTCACGCGGGCTAACACTGTTGGTACACAAAGAGTATGGGAAGGCGGGATCATCAATCTCAGGGTTGACAGCCTCAAGAGCTCGGACGGGCATGAAGCCATTCGCGAAGTCGTGGAACACAACGGCGGTGTGGTTATAGCCGCCCAGACGGCCGATGGCAAGGTAATTCTGGTACGGCAGTACAGATATTCGATCGATATGGATCTGCTGGAGTTGCCGGCAGGGCGCATCGAAAAAGGTGAAGATCCTTTTCCGGCCGCCAAAAGAGAGCTTACAGAAGAGACCGGTTATGAGGCAAAAGAGTGGCAAGAGCTCTCGCGCATGTACTCGGCACCAGGCTTTTGCGATGAAGTCTTGTACGTATACCGGGCCACAGACCTGACTTTTAAGGGCAAGCAGCTAGATTTTGACGAAGAGACGGAAGTGGTTGAACTGTCACTTGCTGAAGCCTGGCTAATGATCCGAGAAGGCAAAATTAGAGATGCCAAGACAATAGCTGGACTGGGTATGCTGGCGGTTCCCGCCTGAATTTATCGGCCTTAATCGAGGGGCTAATCTAAAAATCTTTCAATCATATTTTGCTTCGTAAAGCTGGGCTTTGACCAGGGAGACTTGGTTTTAGTTGATGCTACAATTTGGCCTAGTGCAACGGGATTTTTTCGCGGGCAATTTTTAGGGGTTTGTAATGGGTAGCAAGAACGCCACAAAGACAGGGTCGACATTTCCGGTAGCTGCAATGTTTTTCATTGCCGTCATTGCTGCCGTTGTCTCCGGCGCCTCATTTGAAGTTATCAAACACTGGCCTCTGCCGGTATCGGTAGCGCCTTACTTCGGCTGGAAAATTGGCGGTCTCTGGGGCCTGGTTGTAGGTGCAATATCTGGCCTGGTACTGGGTTTTATCACAGACGACAGTCACTTCGACAGCGCTCAATAAGCCTCATTATTTGACACTCAGGACGTTTGCATAGTTGTCAGGATCGAATCCTACAAGCAAGGTGCGTCCACGTTTGATTGTGGGGGCGCGCAGATTGCCGGTCGGTCCGAGCATCACCGCCAGAATTTCCGCCTCCGACGGTTTATCCTTTAGGAGGTCGAAATGAACCTTGCGACTGCCTTTGCTCGCATAAATATGGTCGACCTGCGCTGCTAATTCCAGCGCATCACGGCGGCCCATGGTCTTCTTACGAGCGTCGACAACTTCACGAGTATCGACTTTATGAGCGCTGATAAAGTCCTGCGCCCGCTCACAAGTAGTTCAACCATGCCTCGTATAACGCCAATCAATAACCGCCATGGACTACTGTCGCCTCCAAAATCTTTCTAGTGGTGCTAGAGAATAATATAGTGGGTATGAACCATTTATGACAGTCAGCTCAAGTTGCAATTGTCGTTAGCGGATGAGGATGTGACCGAGATACCCAACCCGAGCTTCAGGATGCCAGCCTCCGACGCCAAGAATTATCTGGAGCAAGCTTCGGCTCTGATAAAAATTGGCAACTTCCAGGAGGCCATTCCGCTTTACGAGAGCGCTCTGGCAACGCTGGAGAGGATTCACGGCGGCGACCAGCCTGAGATTGCAGAATGCCTACAGGAGCTGGGAGAAGCCTATGAGGCTGCCTATCGCCTGAGCGATGCTTTGCGCATCCACACAAGACTCCTCCGACTAGGCGAGAAGGTCCTGGGTAAGACCAATCCCAACGTTGTAGCGATGCAGTTTAAGCTGTGTCAGATAAATGAGATGCTCGGTAAACCGGCCGACGCTTTTGCCTGCTGTCAGATTGCCCTGGACGCTGCGAAGCAGTGCCTGGCCCAGGATGATCCATTAAGTCAGCAGATAATCGACCGCTATCGTTTTTTGAGCAGCCTGGCACAAATTCAGGGTCAGGGTCAGGGCCAGGCTCAGGTCGAGCCAAGCCCGCAGCCGATGGCGCCGCCGCAACTAACGGCACAACCGCACCTGAATGACATGTCGGCGATGCAAGCACCAACACAGTTTTTAGATCCGGCGCAGCTTCAGGCTCCCACGCAGTTTCAGGATCCGGCGCATTTTCAGGATCAGGCGGCCCAAGCCTGGCAGTCAGAACATGGCAGTTCGGATCTCAACTCAAATGAAATTATCAGCCAGCCAAGCGGCGGTCCAAGCATGCAGGATTTCGCGCGCGAAATGCTCAGGGACATGCCTGGTTCACCCATTTTCAATCAGTCTATTTCTTCGCAACAAACCTCTGCACAACAGATGCCCACCGATCAGCCGATCATTCGTCCAAACACCGCACCTGATATGGTGGCACCCACAGCCTTTAGCCAGCAAGGCGGACCAACAGACTCATCAGCCGGTTACAAATCACTTCTAGAGGCAGGCTTCAGTGCCGCTCAAAACGCAGCTGTGCAGCGACTTCCATCCGATGTGTACTCAGCCGTGATTGGCAGCGCACCGCCGCCTCCACCAGCCTATGAACCGGGTGGTGAAGGCTATAATCTCAGCGATCTCGACGACATCAGATCGGGTCGCCGCTCCACAAGCGAGATGTACACAGAGATTAAGCCCTCCCGTCCGCGGCGCATGAGTCAAGATGAAAACAAAAAAGTTGAATTGGCACGGCTGGCAAAAATTCTTGCTTTTCCCGCCATCGGTGCCATTACCCTGATTATTGTCATGATCCTTGTCTTTACAGGCAAGCACGACAGCGAACCCAATCCGGCAGCGAATCAGGAAGCCAATCAAGCTGCAGCTACCGCCGGATCGTCCAAAGGAAGCGCGAAAGCCACCAGTTTTGGTACATACCGGACGTCTGACGGTCGAAGGGAAATTCGTCTTGTCTCTCCAACCGAGGCCGTCCTTGCCACCGGCAGTAGTGCTATCTCCGTTCCTTACACTATTATAGACAACAATCTTGGTGCCTTGATTTCTGCCATTGCCGGCTCGGCATTTGAAAAACAAATCTGGGTTGAGAAAAAAGACTTTGGCCTCAAGACTCAAGATGAGATTGCTTATTACGTCGGTGATGGTACCGAAACAAAAGTAATGAACAAAATGCGTCGTCTGGGCGGGGCCGTGCAGGCCTACTTCCTCAAGCACAGCGAATATCCCAGATACGTGCCGGCTGCAATGGCCAGCGACTTTGCCTTCGTCAATCCGGATAACGGTCGCGGCGCACCCATACAAATCAGAACTCTACTAAGCCAGACAAGTGACGCAGAGGACGCCAGAAGCGGCCTGGAATCAGGTCTCGAGCTAGGCCTCGCTCCCAATAGCGAGCCTGCGACCACAATTCACAACCCCTTCGCCATCACTTGCTATGCTGTGATTATCGGCAAACCAGGTGACGATCTGGAGCAAATGCGAGCGACTAAATTTTTCATCCGCGGCTGTGATCGTGACGGCAATTTTCTGGCCTCAGGAGAGTCGGGACGCTCCTATGTTGTGGTCGCCGAAAACGCGCTGCTTTCCTCTGTACCGAGCGCCCCTCCCTCAACGGCGAAGAACAAGGCTAAAAGCAAAACACGCAGCGGCGGCAAACAATCAACCACCGCAAATGCCGCGACAACCGCGACAAAAGAGGAGCAAGCAGACGTTTCTGCGCAGCCAGTATCAACTGCACAAATAGAACCACCGACGAAGAGCACAAAATTGTGGTTGATAGTCCAGCCTGCCCTACCAATGATTTTGTTTCACCACGCCCTGCCTCTCATTCTAATAGTCCTGGCCGTGCTGGCTTTCCTGCGATCACGCATGGTCAAGAACGATCCTACCGGCACTTCGATTTCTTCCAGCCGAGACATGGTCGCTTATTACTCACAAATTGCCGCATGCGTGTTTCTGGGCTTGGCCTTCATTGTGCTTCTGGCTCAGTTCCTTGTTTTCAGCTAGCTAGAGCAGATACTCAGCGAGAAAATAACTAGCCACTCCGAAGGCCACTGAAACATTGAGCGATTCTTTTTGGCCACGCATATTTAGATGACAAACATAATCGGCCATGGCTACGCCCTCATGGGACAACCCTCCGACCTCATTGCCAAGAATCAGTGCCAGAGGCAAATGTAGTGAGTTTTGCTCTAGTGCTTCGCGCAAACCAATTGAGCCCGGACATTTTTCTAGGGCGACAATTTGATAACCCTTTGCCTTCAGGGGGGCAACCGCAGCCGGCAAAAACATTTCATAGCGGTACGGAATCCAGTTTTCAGCCCCCAGACTGACTTTTGCGATCTCGTTGCGGGGCGGCACTCCGGTCAATCCGCACAGATAAATGTAGCTGAAGCCGGCTGCATCGGCCGTGCGGAAAACAGCACCAACATTGTGCAAGCTGCGTATATTATCGACGACCACAATAAGTGGCTGCTGCTCCGGATCGGGCTCAAACAAAGATGGGCAGGGTGCCGACTCGGTCAGAGCCCCACGAGGAGCGCAACGGTTGGCGGCCTCGAAGCGTCGCAACTGCTGACTGTGAGCCGCTAACAATTTCTGAACGGCAGCCGAGCTACGGGCAGAAAACGGACGTGAACAACCGGGACAGATGTAGGCCTTGGCCGGCTGCGCGTCGTCGGCTGCGCGCTCGTGATAAGGCGACAGCAGCCCACAATCGGGATAGGGGCAGGGACAGGTTTTTGCTGGGTCTTCTGATTCTTGCAAAACTTGCAATAGCTCAGGCTTTCTGTTTGGCTTCTATGCCGGCAGCAAACTGTTCCATCTGAGCGGCGATGGAATCTCTACTAGTTTTACGCAGCAGATGGGCATAGTTGCGCAACAAGTTGATGAGAGCAGGGTGGTTATTGCCAAGAGTCTTATTTTTAATGTCCAGAGACTTACGGTAGTGGGCGTCGGCTTCGTCATAGCGCATCTGGGCATGACAGACGAGGGCCAGATGATATAGGGCTTTACCAATCTCCAAATGTCCTTCGGGAAAAGTCTTGCGCCGCAGGGCCAGAGATTTTTCAAAACTGCTCATGGCGTCTTTATAAAAACCGCGCTTGAAATAAACTGCCCCAAGATTATTCAAAACAGTGGCCACATCCTCATGTTCGGCCCCCTGCTGACCTTCTCGAACTTCCAGAGCACGCTTGTAAAGTGATTCTGCGGCGGGAAAATTGCCACTCAGGTATTCGCACTGGGCAGCGCCCTCTAAAGTGGCGACAGCGCGGCCGTCGGTTTTAGCAAACTGCTCAGCTTCTTCCAAAGCCGCCTGCCAGGCCTTATTGGCAGCCTCATAATCTTCCTTTTCCATAGCGCTAACGGCAGAATCGCGCAGATCAGACCAGGTCTTGGACATTGAATCTCCTCAGAAACGACAGAGAGTGGTCAAAATTTGAAATGGACCGGCTCTTTAATGGCCAGTTACTAACTATGTGCCCGGCCCACATAAACCTATTCAGTTTGGATTCTCGCAGTTTTGCAGCTTTGGGAATTTTAACTCTTTTCTGTTCCGATAAATAATAGTTATAAATCGTCCCCAGGCGCTACACTAGTGAGCCTTAACTGCCCGAGAGGCCCATCATTTTCTGTCCGGATAATAATCGGCAGAGGTGCCTGGGCCAGGAATCACTGATTAGCCAGAGATCACGCCTTAGCCCAAGCCCACGCTGGAGGGATTTATGAAGCTCGCCGAGCAAGCCGATAAAACTGACAAGAAGCAAGCCGTAACCGATAGCAAAGCCGGCCACGAATCCGGTAAACACGGGCGCAAAGAAATCATCAAAAAATTTCCAGTCAGTTGCAACCTGCCGAACTATGAGACAGCCTATGCAACATTCTCATGGGAAGAAGCCAAAAAAGAAATTTCCTACTTTGCCGAAGGCAAAGTCAACGCAGCGTACAACGCCCTTGACCGCCATTTGCACAACGGTAGACGCAACAAAGTAGCGCTCTACAGTGTCGATGCCTCCGGCACCCTGGCTAAGTTTACCTTCCAGGAAATGTATGACGAGGTCAACAAGGTCGGGAATGCCCTCAAGTCACTGGGTATCAAAAAAGGTGACCGGGTATTTGTTTTCCTCACCCGCGTGCCAGAGCTCTACATTGCCACTGTCGCCATCGCCAAGATTGGCGCTATCGCCGGACCGCTATTCAGCGCCTTTGGACCGGACGCGCTCAGAGACAGATTGCAAGACGGCCAGGCTAAGATTGTCATCACCAGCCCGGCACTGAAAGACAAAATCGACAGCATTAAACACGATGTGCCAGACCTTGAGCACATTATTGTTGTCGGCGGCAATGCCAAAGATTACAAGAAAGGTGGCCTGGAAATTGACTATAAGACCCTGATCGATGGTCAGTCTACAACTCTGGCTTGCGAACAAATGGATCCCGAGGATCCGCTCTATTTGCTCTATACCTCCGGCACAACCGGCAAACCCAAAGGCGTAGTGCACGTGCATGCCGACATCCTCGGTCAACACATGACGAGCAAATGGGTTCTGGATCTGCGCGATGATGATATCTACTGGTGCACAGCCGATCCCGGCTGGGTAACCGGCACCGTATATGGTATCTTCGGACCCTGGTCCAACGGCGCCTCCTGCGTCAGCTATGAAGGTCGTTTCGACGCCGAGAGCTGGTATGCGCTAATCGACAGATTGAAAATCACAGTCTGGTACACCGCTCCCACAGCCCTGCGCATGTTGATGAAAGCCGGCGACGATCTGGTCTATCAAGCCGATCTTGGCTCCCTGCGCCACGTTCTCTCGGTAGGCGAACCACTCAATCCTGAAGTAGTTCGCTGGGGTATGAAAGTGTTTGGATTGCCTATCCACGACAACTGGTGGCAGACTGAAACCGGCATGCAACTGATCGCCAACCTCCCCTGCAACCCGGTCAAGCCGGGCTCCATGGGCAAGCCCCTGCCCGGTGTCTATGCCGCAATCGTGGATGACACAGGCAAGGAACTGCCCGCCGGCGAACTGGGCCGTCTGGTCGTCAGACCAGGTTGGCCCGCGATGCTGCGGACTATCTGGCGCAACAAGCCTAAGTTTGACGAGTATTTCAAAATCCCCGGCTGGTATTTCAGCGGCGACAACGCCTGGAAAGATGAGGACGGTTATTTTGTTTTCGTCGGCAGAGCGGATGATGTTATCAATACATCCGGCCACCGCGTCGGACCATTTGAAGTGGAGTCGGCTCTAGTGGAGCATCCCGCCGTTGCCGAAGCGGGCGTCATAGGCAAGCCCGACAAAGAACGCGGCGAGATAATCAAAGCCTTTGTCGTACTCAACAACGGCTACAGCAATTCCGAAGCACTGCTCAACGAAATACGCGACCACACTAAGAAGCAATTGGCTGCCCATGCCTATCCCAGAGAGATAGAAGTGAAAGAATCTCTGCCTAAAACACGCTCGGGCAAGATCATGCGCCGACTGCTTAAGGCCTGGGAGCTTGGTCTGCCGGCCGGCGACATTTCGGCGCTGGAAGAAGATTAAGCACGGGTCCTTGGGCCATAGCCCGGGTGATTGCCGGGTGATTGCCGGGTGATTGCCGGGCGACGACCGGGAAAACTCGGTAGCTCGAGGTCATATCTATATACATCGGATATGCGACGTGACCTTGGGCTACCAGGTGAGAAAACTTGCCTTCTAACTGGGACTGGATCAAGATAAACTGACAGAATCAACAAAAAATTGAACTTTTTCCATGACCGCCCCGTTTACTAAGGCATCATGATCACCGACGCATCCTATCAAGACAGCCAGATTGAACGTCTCCCTCCCCAGTCGCTGGAGGCGGAGCAAGCGGTTCTCGGCGCCCTTCTAGTAAGCGGCGACGGTGTCTCGCGTGTGGTTGACGTGCTGGAGCCTGAGTTCTTCTACCGTAAGGCGCACCAGATAGTCTATGCCGCCATGCTAGACCTCTACGACCAGAACGAGCCCATAGACATCGTTACGGTCTCGCAATCGCTCAAAGATCTGGGCAAGCTGGAGCTCGTAGGCGGCCGCCAATATATTACCGACCTCTCCACCTCAGTTGCGACAACGGCCAATCTTGAGTACTACGCCAAGCTGGTACAAGAAAAAGCCTTGATGCGCAGTTTGATCAAAGCCGGCACTGAGATAGTGGCAAATTGTTACGAAGAAACCGAGGCAGACATTGCCCTCGATAAAGCCGAGCATTTGATTTTCACCCTGGCGCAAAAGCGCAACATGCAGTCTCTGACGCATATCAAGCACATCGTTGAGACATCATTTCAAAGTATTGAAGCCCGCTATGAAAATCGTGATGCTCTCTCCGGGGTACCGTCCGGTTTCTACGACCTGGACGCGATGACATCAGGATTCCAGCCGAACGACCTTGTGATTATCGCAGCCCGTCCATCAATGGGTAAAACAGCATTCGTGCTCAACCTGGCTCAGGCGGCCGCCGTCGAAGCAGGCACATCGGTGGCTATATTCAGTCTGGAAATGTCAAAAGAATCGCTGGTACAGAGAATGCTCTGCGCCGAAGCAAGAATTGACGCCAATCGTCTACGTACAGGCCACCTGCACACAAATGACTGGACACACCTGGCCATGGCCATGGGCAGACTGGGCGAAGCGCCCATCTACATCGATGACTCAGCCATGATGAACGTTCTGGAAATCCGCGCAAAATGCAGACGACTGAAGTCCGAAGCTAAAGGCCTGGGCATGGTAATCATCGACTACATCCAGCTTTTGCAAGGACGTAAAGGCGGTACCGACAACCGCGTGCAAGAAGTATCCGAAATATCGCGCGGTCTGAAAACGCTGGCTCGCGAACTGGGCACACCGGTAATAGCTCTGTCTCAGCTATCGCGCGCTGTGGAAGCCAGACAGAATAAAAGACCGATGCTTTCGGACTTGAGAGAATCGGGTTGCTTAAGCGGGGATTCCCTGGTCTTTCTTCCTGATACCGGTGGTTATGCCCGAATCAACAGCCTTGTAGGAAAAGAAGACACAACTGTGTTGGCGTTGAACACAGCGACCTGGCAGCTTGAGCCCAAGAAGGTTCTCAACGCCTTTTGCACCGGGACAAAGCAAACCTTTAACCTGACGACGGCTCTGAATCGCACGATAGCGGCGACCGGCAATCACAAGTTTTTGACTATTGATGGATGGAAGCGCCTGGACGAACTTCAAGTCGGGGAGCGCCTGGCATTACCGCGGAGCCTTCCGAGTTCAAAAAACAACACAATGTCCAGTGATGAACTCCCAAAACAAACGTGGCAGTCTTTGATTGCACCTTCAACAAATGCCTCCACGAGCGCACGTGCATTGACAGCAGTTCAGTGCTCTGAATCGGTAACTATTGCCACCGGCGACATATATTGGGACGAGATTGTTTCTATAGAACCAGGCGAAGTTGTGGAGGTATTCGATCTAACAGTCGAAGATCACCATAATTTTGTTGCCAATAATATAGTCGTCCATAACAGCATCGAGCAAGACGCTGACTTGGTTATGTTCATTTATCGCGACGAATACTACAATCCGGAAAGTGAAAAGCGCGGCGAAGCAGAAATCATCATCGCTAAACAAAGAAACGGTCCGGTTGGAACGGTTGATCTTCTATATCAAGGCAGCATCACGCGCTTCTTGAACAAAGTGCAGAACCAGTACCCGCCAGCGTAAGAAGACTTACTGCGGATACTGAAAGCATTCAATTTATAGGCACGAAAAATGTTTCGTCGGTGCCATGACCAATAACCGGTCTGTCTTCAAACTCGCCTTTTTCAATGTTGAAAATGCCGATAGATTCTGTGGAAGCACTTGATACGACAAGCTTCTTACCGTCCGGCAACAAGCATAGTGTGCCGGGAAAATCGACATCAGACGGTAATACAAATTCTTTTATCAGCACTCTTGCTACCAGATCAAATACCGCTATCTTATTGTCCTTAGCCAGTGCAACGTAAAGCTTCTTACCTTCACTATCCACAGCCAGACCGGTCGGAGCGTTGCCGGTTTTCATACCACCGAGCATTTTCTTGTTAGCGATATCAATAATTGCCACATAGTTGGAGCTTCGGCAGGAGACGTAGGCTATTTCGCTATTGGGCGAAACGCAGACGGCGGTGGGATTCAAACCGACCGCAATAGTGCCCAGCACTTTTTGATTGAGTGTCGACAAAAATGTAAGTTGACCGGTCGGAACGTTCAAGACAAGAATGGTGTTGCCGTTTGGTGTGATAGCCATACGCGACGGGCCGGGCGGCACCTTGGTTGTGAGCAATACCTTGCTTGTTTCCACTTCGACAACGGCGATTTGCGCCAGACCGCTTTCGGACACATAGAGCAACTTGCCGTTAGGCAAAGCAACGATTGATTTAGGTCTGCTCTTATCGGGCAAATCAATTTGCCCCATAAAATTACGTTCTTTCACATCCAGAATCATGATGCGATTTTTGCTCTGGTCGGCGATGTATAGATGCTCACCGGCCAGGGCCATACCGGCTGGAGTGCCTTCGGTCGGCACTTCCGCAATCTTAGTCATCGACTCTCCAGACACCAAGGTAATGGTACCGCTGCTGGGAGAGGTGACAAAAATATTGCCTTTGCTCGAAATTTTTGCGTCGCTGCTATCAGTGCCGGATGCAGTTGAATCAACTCGATTGGGAGTGGTCTCTGGTGTCTTGACCTTGTTGGCGGAGGGAGCGGTGGAAGCTTTGGTTGGCGTAGAAGCAGCGGCGGTAGGAGTAGCGGGCGACTTGACCGGCGCGGTGGAGGGTAATTCCTTCAAAAGAGTAACGCTGACTTCACCAATAATCGGCTTGAATGACGCAGGCAAACAAAAGCCGTCCGGCACAATCAAATCGACAGGCATGTGCCCCGCGAGAAGCGTCTGCCTGGTCTTTTCGGGCAGGCCGCTAAGGCTGGCAAAAGTTTTGATGTTTAGCTTTTTGATCACGCGCGCGTAAATATAACCGTTATCAAAAACGAACCAATCGACTTTGGCATCAGGCTTGGCCACCGTCGGTAGCGTTTCTTTCAAGCGCACAAGTTTTGCCGCCGATGGCTTGGGCGGCAGGATAGGCAAATAAAGATCACCGTCTTTAGTTTCAACGGCGCCATCAAGTCGGACGCGACATTCGGGCAAAAGACTCTTCAAGACGGAGGCCAGTTCACCCGGCAGTCGCGTGGCACTGGCCGGAAGAGGATAAGCAGAAAGTACGATCAGTGAGAACATTGCAATCAAAAAGGAAAGCGCAAACGGCGCCCACCCAGGCTTGTTTTTCCGGCTATGGGAGCTAGTCAGAAGTATTTTCACTGCCTTTTGGTCTGAATACGTCAACGATTTTATCTAGAACGCTTTCTTCTTTTTTTTTATTATGCGAGCCTTTAGCGGCTTTGTGCTTGTCACTGCTAGCGGTGGCAGCATCATTGGTAGTTGATGAAGAAGTTCCCTTATCGCTCGATTCTTCTACAGGAGCGGGCACCGAAAGCTTTTCATTTCTAATTTCAGCCAGACGCTCAAACAATTTTTTCTCTTCACCGGAAAGTTTTGCCGGTGTTTCCACGATGATGTGGACTATCTGATCGCCGCGTTGCGAACCTCGGTGACTGTTGACACTGAGGTAGGGAACTCCCAGGCCTTTCATCACAATCTGGCTGCCTGACTGTATAGCAGCCGGCACCTTGAGTGATTTATTGCCTTCTACGGTAGGCACAAGAATTTCTCCACCGAGAGCAGCCATGGCAAATCCAATTGGCTGTTTGATGTGAATAGTCTGTGCATCACGAATAAATATTGGATGTTCTTTGACGTGCAAGATGACGAAAAGGTCACCGTAAGGACCGCCCTTAGAGCCCTTATCTCCGGCCTGGGTAAGCCGCAGACGGGTGCCGTTCTCGATACCCGCAGGTACTTTTACGTCCAGTTCTTTTGGCTTTCTGGTTTGACCGGCGCCTCTGCAATCTTTGCAAGGTTTTTCAATTTTCTTACCGGCGCCACTGCAATCCGGGCAGACTATAACTTGATAGGTTTGCATAAAGAGCATGTTTACGACTTGACGCACCTGGCCCTGGCCGCTGCATGTAGCACAAGTCTTGGTATCGCTTCCCGGTGCGGCACCGCTGCCTTCACAGGTAGTGCAATCTTCCAAACGGCGAATAGTTACTTTTTTCTCTACGCCAAAAACGGCGTCGAGAAAATCAAGTTCCAGGTCGTACTTAAGATGGGCTCCCTGTCTGGCAGCGTTTGGATTGCCGCCGCCACCGCCACCGAACCCAAATGATCGGCCACCGCCGCCGAATAGTTGTTCGAGAATATCTTCAAAATTGACACCGGCAAAAGAACTGAAATCAACGTTGTCAAAATCGCGGGTCGAACCCTTCACACCTTCATGGCCGTAGCGATCATAGGCGGCTTTCTTCTGTTCATCGGACAGTACTTCGTAAGCTTCGGCCAATTCTTTAAAGGCCGCTTCGTCGCCACTTTCCTTGTTATCCGGATGCAATTGCCGGGCGCGATTGCGAAAAGTTTTTTTGATTTCGTCGCCGCTTGCTCCGCGGGCGAGACCTAATACTTCGTAGTAATCTCTTTTTGCCATAGTTTCCAAGGGTGCACCTTAGCTCTTTACCGTTGTTGTGTGTATGAATATTGTGAGACGCAAATTATCGATCTCGCGCGGCCCAGATGAAACATCGTTTCAAAGGCACCACTACGATTTACGATTCCTCTGAGGACGCCATTGCTTCTTCAGGTTCAGCGGACGAAGTAGACTCGGAAGTGGCTTTTTCAGCCAGCATGTCCTGGTCGTCTACGGGCGTAAGAACATCCGAAGTCTCAGCTTCAGCGCTGACGGCGCGCTCTTTAGCTTTCTCCTCGGCCTGCAACTTCGCTTCGGCTTCCTTGCCCGCAGCAATTACATCATCTTCAGTCACTTCGTGTTTGTCTGCCTTACCATTGTCCTCGGCTGGAGGCGC
>Ga0105248_10003032_pt1 | contig 18628 bp, 19 predicted proteins | sample KBSS34metaG_FD_81524 | JGI IMG/M metagenome (GOLD analysis project Ga0105248, IMG submission 81524) | Switchgrass rhizosphere microbial communities from Kellogg Biological Station, Michigan, USA - KBS S3-4 metaG | ecosystem: Host-associated > Plants > Roots > Rhizosphere > Soil | place... | reverse complement strand
TTTATTGAATATCACCGTCCCCGGCTGGACGACGTGTTCATCGCCCATACGGGCCGATCGCTTAAAGACGATGTTCCCGCACAGAAGGAGGGCGTGTGACGCCTCATGTTTCACGCTTCACGTCATGAATGACTACTGGCAGGAAATCAGTGCCTTGACGATGCGATGGGTCCGGCGTCTCAGCCGCGAGAAGTTCAGTATGTTGTTCACGCTCGTGCAGCCGATGTTGTTCTGGCTTATCTTTTTCGGCAACCTGTTTCAGCGGGTCGCGGATGGGCAAGTCACGCAGGCTCCCGACTACATTAGTTTTCTCACGGCGGGCGTTGTCATCATGACGGTGCTCAACAATGGCCTTGCCGGCGGTGTCGATCTGCTGTTCGACAAAGAAAACGGATTTCTCGAGCGGTTGATGACCACTCCGATCCATCGCACCTCTGTCATCCTGAGCCGCTTTATTTTCGTCATGACGATTACGTCGCTCCAAGTGCTTGTGATCATCGGGGTGGCCTTTCTGTTCGGCGTCCAGCCGGCGACGGGGCTTCTTGGTATTGCCACGATCTTGATGATCGGGATGCTCTTTGGCGTCGGCCTCACTGCGATTTCCATGGCGATGGCTTTTTCTGTGAAGAGTCACGGCGACTTTTTTTCGGTTTTGGGATTCCTGTCGCTCCCGATGATTTTCTTGAGCTCGGCTCTAGTGCCCTTGACCGGGATGCCCGCCTGGATGGGATTCCTGGCGCGCTTTAATCCGATGACTTGGGCGATCGACGCGGTGCGGCCTCTGATTTTATCCGGTTGGACAGAGGCGCTTCCTCATGTTGGGATGGTTGTGGTGGTCATGGTGATCTTTGACGCGCTCTGTCTCTATGGGAGCGCCAAGGTGTTCCGTCGGGCAATGGGCTGATGCGAGAATCCTTTCGGAGTTCCACCATGCTCGTAAACGAGAGTCAAATCCGGGCCCTGATCAAATTGTTGGCTGATGAGGATGAAAAGATCGTCCAGACGATCAGCGGTAAGCTCATCGACATCGGCCCTTCAGCGGTCCCCCTGCTTCAGGAAGCGGAAATCGAACAGCCGGAGGTGGCTGACCGTCTTGTTTCGGTGCTCGAGGAGATCCGCGGAGGAGATCTTGAGGATGAACTCATGCAGCTGGTGGCGCTGCCGGATGGCCAGATGGATCTGGAGCAGGGTGCTTTCTTGATTGCTCGGTATGCCTATCCTGCCCTGGCAGTTGGTTCATATACGAGGCAGCTCGATGAAATGGCGCAAGAAGTCCAGGATCGGATCGGCACTCGAGCTTCGGGAGAGGAAACGGTCAAGACGTTGAACCGATACCTCTTTACGGAGCAGGGATTCAAGGGGAATACGAAAAATTATTACGAGTTGGAAAATAGTTATCTCAACTGTGTAATTGATCGACGAACGGGAATCCCCATCAGCCTGTCGACGGTGTATCTCCTAGTCGGGAAGCGGCTGGGTCTTCCGATTCATGGCATCGGGATGCCGGGTCATTTCTTAGTGAAGTACGAGTCAGATCGCTACAATGTTTTTGTCGATTGCTTTAACGGAGGGGCGTTGCTGACCGAAAAGAATTGTCAGCGATTTCTTACCGAGGCCGGCTATGGATTTGACGAGAAATACCTGCAGCGGAGTCCGGTGCGCGCAATTCTGTCCCGCATGATTAAAAATCTCCTAGCCATCTATGCCAAACTTGATGATCCGCTCAAGAACGCCCGCCTGACGAAATTTATCGAGATTCTCGGGTGCGACAACCGCGAAGGCGGACTCTAACTGGTTCAGACGGTTTGCTTGGGTTGGTCGAACAACCAAACAACCAGACAAACTAAATGAACCAAATAAACGGGCTTCCTAGAGTTTGAAGGCCATCAAGTCCTGACCAACTACGATCTTTCCCCCGAACGCTTCTCCTGCCTGCTCCCTCACATTGTATCGATCGGTGATCGGATAGAAATGTGACAATACGAGCCTGCCGAGGCCGGCTTCTCTCGCCACCTGACCACATTGACCGGCATGCAGATGGACCGCGTTGGGACGGCTGGCCGGGAAGGAACAATCCAGTACAGCGAGATCGACGTCTCCACAGAGACGCACCAGATTGGTGCAATATTGCGAATCGCCGGAATAGGCGAGGGCTTTCCCGCCATATTCGATTCGATACCCAAGGCAGTGGAGATTGCGTGTATGGGTCACAGTTCGGGGAATAATGGTTGTTTTTCCTATTGTAAAGGCCCGATCGGACGCGTCTTTGAAATGGACGGCAAATGGCGCGTGCGTGAAGCCTGGTAGGGTCGTGAACAGGGTTCGGAAAAATCGTTTCGTGCCGCGAGGGCCGATCACGGTGAGCGGCGGTCTGGTTCCTCCCTGGTATTTTGTAAAGATCATCGCATCGAAGAAATAGGTGATGAAATCGGAGAAGTGATCGGCATGGTAATGGGAGAAGAGAATGTGAGTAATCCGATGCCGGTTCACCCCGGTTTTGAGTAAATTTGCCAACGTGCGCGGGCCAAAGTCCAGCAACAATGTGTGGTCGGTGCGGACGAGGTAGCCCGAGGCTGCTCGTGTCGGGTGTATATTTGTGCCGGAACCCAGAATCGTCAGGCGCATAGGTTAAATCAGGTCCAGGTCGAGCCAGGTCGGATATCTCACGTCACAGTCTCAACCTTAGCATATGTTTCGGCCTCCTTCCGGAAGCTATCCCGCAGCCGAAGAAGCAGTGCACAGGCGACATCGATGTCTTTTTGGCTCAAAGCCCGTTTGAAGAAAGGCTTGAGGAAAGCGATATGTGCGGTAAAGGTTTCGCGGAACATCTTGTCGCCCTTCTGGGTCAGTCGGATTTTGATGCAGCGCCGATCGCCTTCAACGGAGTCCCGGCGAATGAGCTCCTTCGCGACGAGCCGATCCAGGACGCCTGTGAGGGTGCCTTTGGTCACCAATGTGCGGGCCGAGAGTTCCGAGCAGGTGAGTCCGTCTGTGTCCCCCAGCGTCGCGATCACATCAAACTGGGAAGGTGTGAGGCGCAAGGACTTGATATGGCGATTATCGATCAGCGCGAAGGCGAGATAGGCCTCGACAAGTGGCCGCAAGACCTTTAGGTAGGCATCATCTTTCAAATCCGGCAATTCCATGGCGAGAGAATAGTCCGTGCTAGAACAAAGCGTCAAGAGGGGGGACGGGCAACCTGGTCGTCCTCCTGCTCGCGGAACGCGCACGATCAGAATGTGCTCGTTCGACGCGCGCACTAGAGGATCGACCAGGTTGCCCTTTGAAGTGACAAACGAGCAAGCTTGGAGGGAGGGGAGGGGGGGGAGCGGCCAGGTGCCCTTTTTGCTCGCAGAACACGCACGATGAAACGGTGCTCGTTCGATGCGCGCAGTAAAGGGCAGCCTCGGCCACTTCCCTTTGTATTTGTAAGGGGAGAGAGGCGTGCATCGGGCGATATAGATGCTCCTTCCAAGCTTGCTCGCTTCGCTCTCATGAAATGGCACCCGTGCTGGTCCCACTGCGGGCGTCGAACGAGGCCTTTCTGATTCTTTATTCTCTCCAGAGGGGGTAGGCATACCATCCTTCACTGCGCGCATCGAACGACCACCGCCTTACCGTGGGGGTTCTGCGCGCAAGAAGGATGGTTTGCGTTCCGGAGCAAGGGATCGGCACGGGTGTCATTTCGCTCCCCTCCCCATCCTGTTATGATACTGACCCCATGAACTCTCGCGCTCAATCGGGCCGAACCAACCTACCCGCCATTGCAGTCCTCGTCGGCCTTATCATTGCCGGCGTCTGGATATGGAAGCGTCTGTCGCTCGAGACCCAGGAGTATGTGATCGATCAAGCCGTTCCTGTCGCATTGGCATTGTTGGTCATTGCGATAGGCCTGGGGTTACTGGTTCGGGCGATCAACCGGCGCCAGACGCAACGGCGTGAACGTGCCAAGTTGCTGGCCTCTTTCGAACGGGCCACGGTGCAGGAGAAGAGGCTGGAGATCGCTTTTGCATTGATTGAGATGAATGGGTATCGGTCTGAAGGGCTGGAGTCAGCGATACCATCTTTACGAGACCTCTTTGCGACGACCCTGCAACGCGCGCTGGGTGATAAGCAGCACCGGATTCGCGGAATGGCAGCCAGTTACCTCGGTGTCCTGAACGATAAAACGGTCATTCCCATTTTGCTGAAGGCGCTGGAAGACGATCATGCGTATGTACGCTCTAGCGCGGCGTTGGGATTAGGCCGGCTGCGTGCCGGTGAGGCGAGAGAGAAATTGACGGCTGTCATGGAGGGAGATTGGGATCAAACTGTCAGGAGCCGATCGAAGGAAGCGTTGGAGCGAATCAAACAATCATGAGTCATCTGGTCACACCTGTTCATCACTCCAATCGATACAGGCAATCTCCGGTGTGCAATTCAATCGCAAAGGAAGAAAGGACCATCCAAGCCCACGATTGACATAGAGTCTGCGTCCCGGTTCTCCATGATGTCCATCGATCCTGCCGCTGCACCCAGGTGGGAGCCAGAATGTCGGTATGCCCGGTATGCGCCATTGGCCTCCGTGGCTATGTCCACAGAGGATCAGGTCAACGGTGTGGTGGTCTTCAAGCTGATCGAGTATGTTCGGCGCATGGGCCAGCAAGAGGGTGAAACGATTCTCTGCTCGCGGCGGTAGACAGCTCAAATCAGCGCGATGCAGGGAGGGGTCGTCGACGCCGGCAATGGCGATTTCGCCATTGCCTATGGGAATGAAGGTGGTCTGGTTGATCAAGAAGGTGATCTTGTGGCGGTCGGCGAGTTCGCAGTACTGGTCGACTGGCACGCCACTGTAGTGATCATGGTTGCCCAAGGTCACATAGACCGGTGCAATCTTCCGCAAGCCGGAGAGAAATCGGAACAGGTGAGGCAATCCCTCTGGCACATTGAGCAGGTCGCCGGTGACAAAAATCCAGTCGGGGCGAAGTTCGCCAATGGTGGCGAGGATGAGGTCATGTCGTGGCTGATAACGGTCGAGATGGAGATCGCTCAGATGAGCAGCCCGCCGTCCAGCCAGGAGTCTATGTCTATAGGTGAGTCGGGAAACCTCGTGTGTGGAGAGCCCGATTTCCAAGTGGGGAACGAGACTAAAGAGCCGATAAAGGGGTTCACTGAGATAATAGCCGATGACGGAACGGGCCTGATCAGGCCAGGATCCGGGACGTCGATTCATCCCATCACCCGATCCAGTTCGACGCGGTCGGAGGGAGTCACGCGATAGCCTCGCTCATAGAGATCGCTCATGCCTTGCATCAAGGCATCCATGTTGCGTTTGTGATACCAATTGTCGAATCTCTCCGTGAGCGCTGTGACCTGCTTCGTGGTTGGATCTCCGTCATCGTACGAGAGTGAGAGGGAGCGGAACAAGTCACGAATTTCTGCAGGGCCGTATATCGCATCGTCATTCTGATCGGCCACCAAGGCAAACTCATAGAATGTGAGGCTGACGGAGAGCAAAGCCTGTGTCTTGGCAAGATCATCTCGCGCATCGTCAATTCCGCCTGGATAGGTGCGATGACAATCCACGTCGAGCTGTGACGAAGGGGTGGCGTTCCAGCTGATCCCTTGCGCGGCCGGACGAGGCATCTTTTTTGCCTTATAAAACCATGAGACACAGTTGTTTGCCTGTGCAAAGTCCTGTTTGTCTTTGTGGATCTGCCGTCCGATATGTTGGGTGAACTGTTGGAAAATCCCGTTCTCTCTACCCACTGAGCCTTCTGGGAATAGAGCAGAGATCAGAACGGTGAAGAATATCGCTGCTGCTAAGAGACTGTATTCAGATCGTTGGACCCTTAGAGGGGATTTGCCAGGACAGGCTCTTCGGTAAAAATCTAAGAGAAAAGACATAAGAAAAGTATACCATGCACATTGTCTCATCATGCTAGGGGATGCTGAAACAGTGCATCTGAGTGAAGAGGTCAACACAATCATATGCGAATGACGAAGGGTTCTCTTGCACCATGACCATGCCGTTTTTGACAGCGACATTGCCTGGCATCGGGGGGCAAGTGCGGACGATTCCCGAAGACTTTCAGGTCGAAGAGCACCCCCTCTATCTTCCTTGCGGAGAGGGGGAGCATCTGTACATCAAGATCAAAAAACGCCTTCTCTCGACCCCGGACCTCGTCCGGCTGCTCGCGTCGATCTTGCAACTCAAAACTCAAGCGATCGGAGTGGCGGGTCTCAAGGATGCCAGGGCCGTGACGACACAGATGGTTTCACTTCTCGGTATCACGGCTGACCGATTGGACCGACTGAAAGTCGACGACCACCTCTTATCTGTGGAGGTACTTGGCCGGCACCGCAATCGCTTGCGTCCCGGGCACCATGCGGGCAATCATTTTCGATTGGTGATCCGGAATGTCGGGATGCACGCCGGCGAAACGGTGCCTCTCGTCATGGCCATGCTGGTGCGGCGAGGCGTGCCAAACTATTTCGGTCCACAACGACAAGGGCGGAGCGGGCAGAACTACCAAATCGGAGCCGAGTTGCTGGTGGATCCTGCCCGCAGAAACCGGCTGAGCAGGTCAAAACGGATGTGGTACCTCAACGCCTATCAATCGCATTTCTTTAACGACATATTGGCGAGACGACTGGATCGACTCGACCGCATTTTGGTTGGAGACTGGGCCATGAAAATGGAGAATGGCGCCTGCTTTCCGGTCGAGGATGCTGCGAAGGAGCAGCCGAGGGCCGATCGGTTTGAGATCAGTCCCACCGGCATCCTCTTTGGATCGCGTGTGTCTTGGGCCAGCGGAGAACCGGGCGAGATCGAACAGGCTGTGGTTGCTGAAAGTGGGGCCACGCCGGAGAGTCTTACTGAAGCAGCAAAAGCCTGCGGGTTTCGCGGTGAACGGCGCTCGCTCCGAATCCCTCTCACCAATCTGGAATGGACATTGGAAGGCACGGTACTGACGCTCTCCTTTTCACTTCCACCGGGCGCCTATGCGACCAATGTACTCCGCGAGCTCATGAAAGAATGACGGGGTAGCTGGGGAAATCCCTGTGCTCGCAGATCGCGCACGATCGGAATGTGCTCGATCGATGCGCGCAGTGGGGATTACCCCCAGCCACCCCTATGAGGAAGTGATAGGGCGGCGATTGAATTGGATGGTAGAATCTGTGCAGGGCCTAACCACAAGAGTGCGAGTCTGACGATCATGCAAGAGCAAGAGACCGTCCTGCTGCAAGGTCATATCATCGATTCGTTGATCCTGGCGAAGGTACTCGACACGATCCTGATGATGGGTGGCACATTCGATTTCGAGGATGTGCAGATCGGCAAGACTCGTGAGGAGCCGTCGCGTGCCAGGATCATTGCGCGTGCCTCGTCCGCGAAGCTGCTCAGTGAGATTCTCCATGCGATCCAACCTCACGGCGCGTCGGTCGAAAGTGAACGGGATTGCCGGCTGAGCCCCGCGCCGGCTGACGGCATCTTCCCCGACGAATTCTACGCGACCACCCATTTACCCACTCAGGTGCGAGTGCACGGCCAATGGGTGGAGGTGGAAAGAATCGAGATGGATCTGGGAATCCGCGTGGACCCTGTGGGATTAACGGCCCGCACGACCCCAATGGGGGAAGTGACTCAGGGGGATCTCATTGCGATCGGTCGCGATGGTGTGCGAGTGACCCCACTGCAGCGGCCGCGTGATCGCGATGTCTTCAGCTTCATGGAATCGCAGGTCTCGTCCGAGCGGCCCCATGCGCACATTATCGGAGACATCGCCAAGCGCCTTGTGCAGTTGCGAGCGGGGTTCAGGGAGGGAAAAGCGGAAAGCAAGGTGTTGCTGGCGGGAGGTCCGGCGGTTGTCCATGCCGGAGGGCGCGAGGCATTGGCATGGCTCATCGATGAAGGATTTGTCCATGTCTTGTTCTGCGGAAATGCGCTGCCTGCTCATGATATGGAAGTCGATCTCTATGGCACATCCCTTGGATATCGCCATGCGGCAGGTCGTGTCGTGCCGCATGGACATGAGCACCATCTGCGCACTATCAATCGGATCAGGGGGATCGGCAGTATCGAGGCAGCGGTCAAGTCGGGCGTCGTCAAGACGGGAATTATGGCGGCCTGTGTCAGGCGGGGCGTCCAGATCGTTATGGCGGGGACAATCCGCGATGACGGCCCCTTGCCCGGGGTGATAACTGATTCGGTAAAGGCTCAGGCAGCCATGCGTGCGGCAATCCCCGGTATCGGAATGGCCCTGCTTGTCGCCTCGACGCTGCACGCGGTTGCGACAGGCAATTTGTTGCCTGCGTCGGTTCCGTCAGTGTGCGTCGATGTCAATCCAGCCGTCCCGACCAAACTTGCAGATCGAGGGAGCTTTCAGGCGGTCGGGCTGGTCATGGACGCCGCATCGTTTCTGGGAGAGCTGTCACGCGAACTAGGGGCACGACTATGATTGTTGATCTCGTTGTTGCGGTTCATGTGTTTGTTTGGTTGATGTGGTTAGTCCGGTTCAATCAAATACACGAAACAAGCCAAAGCAATTATCCAACGTTCTGGAGAGGTCATGAGCCGCCTGCTCGTCTGTCCGCCTGACTACTTCGCGATCGAATACGAGATTAATCCCTGGATGCGCCGGGTGAACGCTGTCAATTCAGACCAAGCAGTCCGCCAATGGCATCGGCTGATGCAGGTGCTCGAAGAAGATGTCGGTGCTGTCCTGGAACGAATGAGGCCGGTGCCGGGACTGCCCGACCTGGTATTCACGGCAAATGCCGGTATCGTCGTGGGAGGCAAAGCGGTGCCGAGCCGTTTTCGATATCCTGAGCGACAACGGGAGGAGGCATACTTCGAAGACTGGTTTCGGGAGCAGGGGTACGAGGTCGTCACGTTAGATTCTGGCCGTTTCTTCGAGGGGGCAGGGGACCTCTTGGGGTTCCCCGACACCTGGTTCGGCGGTTATCGGCAACGTTCGGATATCAGTGTGTTCCAGCTGCTCAGCGATATGTTTCACCGGGAAATCATTCCTCTTGAACTAGTCAACAACCGCTTCTATCACCTCGATACTTGTTTGTGCCCCTTGAGCGGCGGTGAACTCCTCTATTTCCCACCCGCCTTCGATCACTACGGACAAGAAGCGCTTGCCGAACGAATCGATCCCGCGAGGCGTCTTGTCGTGCCGGAAGTCGAGGCCCTCAGGTTTGCCTGCAATGCCGTCTGTGTCGGGAAACATGTCGTGCTGCCCGCAGGCTGTCCCAATACAGAATCCCTCTTGGCCTCGCACGGCTACCTTCCCCATCCGGTCCTGCTCGATGAATTCATGAAATCGGGCGGCTCGGCGAAGTGTCTCACCTTAGCGTTGGACTAAGACGGGTGATCGGGCGTCGGGAGTATGACCTGATGAGGTCTTGACCCGTTAGTAGATTTCAGAGCAATTCTGCAGGATGCTCAAAAATCCCGTCCAGCAAGGCCGCAGGGAGTTCGGCGACTGAAGCGTACCCTTGCGGTACGTTGCAAGGAGACGAACGACCGAGAACGATGCTGGCGGGATTTTTCAGCATCCTGCTAGGGTTTTTGTCGGAAGAGGAATGACCCGTAGAGCCCTGCGATGGCGATGGTGACGAGTTCGATCGTCAGGAGGAGCCGGCTCATGACGGCGTCAGGAGTTGGTGGACTCAGAATGAAATGCATCCCGAGAAACTCAGGAGGCTGTGACGGAGGAGTTTCCCAAGGTGGAAATAGGATGGCGAGGGCCAGCAGCGCCACCATGCCGTAAAGAACTTCAACATTCAGCTGACCCTGCTGCGAATTGACAGGTGGCGGGGGCGAGGGCGGTGGGGGATCCATGGAATCTGCATGAAGGCGCTGGCCACAGTGCGAACAATACCGGCTGATCTCCGGAATTTCATTTCGACAGGAGGGGCAGAATTTCATGGCGGCTAGGCTACACTGAACTAAATCAGTTTGCTAGCAGGCTGTTGATAAAGTCCGCCAGCGGCGTTCTCGCGGCGCTTAGAGGCTCAACGTACTGCAGAGAGTACGCTTCGCCTCTTCGCTTGCTGCGGCCTTGCTGGACGGCCTTTCTGAACAGCCTGCGGTGGCTTCTGAACGGGTCTGTGAGTATCCGGGCCTAGCGTTTCTGTCATGCTCATGCAGTTTTTCAACACCCTGCTAGATGGGTACGAACAGAGGACCGCCGGCTTTTATCCCTGCCCGGTAGTCGTCTATACTCTTGCACTGTGTTGGCATCGCAGGTTTTCCATCCTGTATTTGAGTGAGAGGCCGGGGTATGGCCCAATCCGAGTGGTCGGAAGGTCGAGGGATGAGGTGTCTGTGAAAGCACCGGTATTAATCCTGCCTGGTTTTGGTAATTCGGGATCGCAACATTGGCAAACGCTATGGGAGCTGCGCCATCCCGATTGGCAACGCGTGAATCTGGGAGAGTGGGACAGCCCGACCTGTGACGATTGGATACATGCATTAGATGTGGCCGTGCGGGCTTGTCCTTCGCCTCCAGTACTTGTAGCCCATAGTCTCGCCTGTCTCCTGGTGGCTCATTGGGTTCATCGTTTATCACGAGTTCCAACGGGCGCATTTCTTGTAGCGGTGCCAGATCCAAAGAGTGACAGTTTCCCTGCCTCGGCGCGCGGGTTTATGCCGGTGCCGCTATTGCCCTTCATGTTTCGGAGCCTCGTGGTAGCCAGCGCCAATGACCCGCTCGGATCGCCGGCCTATGCCAAACATTGTGCGATGGCTTGGGGAAGCATGTTCATTGATATCGGCCAGGCGGGACACATCAATGTCGACAGCGGGCATGGTGAATGGCCGGAGGGGTATGACCTGTTTCAACAATATGTGGCCGGGTAGGATGCTGAAACAATCCGCCAGCGTATGGGAAGGTGGAGGCTGAGGCTGAGATTGGACCGACGTCGGTCGCATGAAATCGAAGTGATATATTCCGGTTGATCCGGTTTGGAAAGCTGTGAAAAAACCATTGCCCAAGCAATCTCGATTGGTTTCCGATGAGAAGGCTCGCTGTAGTTGGGCTGGCGAGAAGCCACACATGGTTCGCTATCACGACCGGGAATGGGGTCGGCCGGTGCATGACGATCGGAAGCATTTCGAGATGTTGTTGTTGGAAGGCGCGCAGGCTGGTTTGACGTGGGACACGATTTTGCGGCGGCGCGATGGGTATCGCGAGGCCTTTGCGGAGTTCGATCCGGTGAAGGTCGCGCGGTTCACGGCGAAAAAGCAGACTCAGCTGCTCAAGAATCCCCGGATCATTCGCAACCGGCTCAAAATCGATTCGGCAGTCACCAACGCGCAGGCCTTTCTGGCGGTGCAGAAGGAATTCGAGTCGTTCGATCGCTACGTGTGGAGGTTCGTCGGCGGGAAACAGAAAGTGAATCGCTGGCGCGCAATGGCTCAAGTCCCTGCGACAAGCCCTGAGAGCGATGTCCTGTCGAAAGATCTGAAGAGGCGCGGCTTCCGCTTTGTCGGCAGTACCATCGTCTATGCCTACATGCAGGCGGTTGGTCTGGTGAACGATCACACGATCGGCTGCTTTGTGCAGTCAAAAACTTAAGAAAAATTATAACCCCCACATCGATACAGTCTCCTAATTGGAGCTCTCCGTCGAACTGACGAAAGCCTTTCGATAGGTCGTCACTTTTTGGAGATAATGGCGGGTCTCTTCATACGGCAGATTCGCTCGCAGTTGATCATAGACAGCGGCCGGCTGGAGACTGTTGATCTGGTTGACGGCAGCCACTCGGTCGCGTGAAAAGGTCCGGAACACATTGCTCGGGCCTGTATTGTAAGCCGAAATCACGCAGTACTCGCGCGAGACATTATGTGCCACGTCTTCCAGCTGGTTGAACATCAACACATTCAAATACGCGGTTCCCAACTCAACATTATTTTCAGGGTCAAAGAGATAATCGCGTGAAGGGGCGATGTCCCGTCCCTTCGCACGGCGATAAGCTTCGCGGCCTCCGCTGGTGGGTACGAGCTGCATGAGTCCATAGGCCGGTGCTGAACTGACGGCGTAGGGGTTGAAGTTGCTTTCCGTCCGAATGATCGCAAAGACAAGACTGGGGCTGATCTTATACTGCTCGGCGAACTGTTGCACGACGGGCCGATATTTCTCCGCTTGCTTCTGCGAGAGGTTGGCCGCCATTTTGATCATGACGTAGGTGGCTGTCTTCTTCATCCCTTCCTGGTCGACTTCGCGCGTGGAGGATTTATTAGTGAGCAGATGCTCTGCGAACGGTTCTGCGTCGCTCGGCGTACGAATTGCTCTCCCCTGCTGGTTGAGGACTAATCCCAGGAGATAGGGTTCCTTGTCTCCAGTCAGCACGATCTCCTTATCGGAAAACAAGTCGACGGATCGGGGATCTTGAGGCGTCAACAAAGTCGTCACGACGGCATTTTTCAAGCTGCGCCGTGGATCTTGATCGTCGACCGTTTCGACGAGAATGTCGCCCTTGTCGAAGTCTACGATTGCGCGACTCTTGTAGTTCTGCGTGTACTTCACGTACTTCTTCTGCTCGGGAAGTTTGACTTCTTTCTTTCCCCATGTTTCGCCGACCTTGCCGCCGAGGGCCTCGTAGAGGGTTTTGAAATCACGTTGGGCGGCTCTGAGGTCCCTGAGCACTAACTCGGGATCACGGGCATACTCATCGAGCCGACGCTTGGCGATCTGTCCCGGGTCCTTTCCCTGGGCGAGATCGATAAGAGTCTTACCGGTCTGGCCTGAGACGACCCGCTCCGCACCGGTGAGCACACGGTCGGTTGTTTCACAGCCTGATATGAATAATGCAAAGGTGAAGATATATAGCGAGGAGAGCGCTACCGATAGACGCATGGGTGCATTGTACAGATTTTGTGACGGCCTGCAAGACAACCAGATTTAGAAGATCGTCATCAGGTCTGTCTGGTCTATCGGGTCTGTCTCGTCTATTTGGCTGAACCAGATTAAGACTGGACAAACCGGATAGACCAGATGGACGAGATAGACCAAACCCACCGCAGTCCCTTAGGCTTACCTCTGGCTAGCTGACTCGGTCTGTTTGTTCTCGAGTTCGGTCCAGCGGTCATAGAGCCGTTCGGCTGCGGCGCGTGCTGCCTCCAGCGCCTCTGATCGTTCTAGCAGTGCTGCCGCATTAGAGGCGATGGCAGGATCTTCTACTGCTGCCTGGCAGGAGGCAATGGTTTCCTCTGCCTGGACGATTCGTTGTTCGATCTTCGCCCATTCCTTCTGCTCCCGATAGGACAGGCCTGTCTTTTTGGTTTTCAGAGGTGAATCCGTTTCGGCGCGGGACGATTTGGATGGGCGTACTGACGACGTCCGAGTCTGCTCTTCCGCCTTGCGCTCCTGTGCGGCCTCCCATTGCGCATAGTCAGCGAACCATTCGGCCTGTCCTGTACCGTCCAGCGCGAGCAGCATCGTGGAGACCCGGTCTAAGAGCCATCGGTCGTGAGTCACTAACATCAATGCACCGGGGAACTCCAGCAGACTGTCCTCCAACACATCGAGCGTCGGAATATCCAAGTCGTTCGTCGGCTCGTCGAGGATCAGAAGGTCGGCTGGTTGGAGCATTAGCCGTGCGATGAGGAGACGCGCCTGTTCGCCTCCTGAGAGGCGTGAGACCGGTAGATCCAACTGTTCCGGACGGAAGAGGAACCGTTTGGCCCAGGAGACCAGATGTACTGAGCGGTCTTGATAGACGACCGCGTCGCCGTGTGGAGCGAGAGCTCGGCGGAGCGAGGAAGATTGATCGAGCGATTCGCGGTGTTGCTCGAACGTGACGACACGCAGTTTGTCCGCGCAGGTGATTGTGCCTGAGTCAGGCGTGAGCGTGCCGGCCACCAGTTTGAGCAGGGTGCTCTTACCGCTGCCATTCGGGCCCAGCAATCCGAGACGCTGTCCCGGTCCGAGGAGAAGATCGAGATCCTTCACGATCTGTCTCCCGCCGAGCGATTTACAGAGTTGCATGGCCTCGACCAGTTGTTTCGACCTCCGTCCTGATGCGGTGAAATTGATGCCGGCGGGGCCTTGGTCTTTGCGTGCCTCAGCGCTATTCAGTTCTTCGATCATACGGCCTGCTGAATCGATTCGCGATTTGGCTTTTGTCGTTCGGGCTTTGGGGCCGCGCCGGAGCCATTCCACTTCGCGACGGACACGGTTCGCTAACGACGCTTCATAGTTGGCCTGTGCATGCAGCATTGCATCCCGCTGTTCCAGGAAATCGCTGTAGTTGCCTTTGGCTTCGAACCGGCCGTTGGGGTAGCTGCGATTGATCTCGATCATCCGCGATGTCACGGCTTGCAGAAAACGCCGGTCATGGCTAACGACGAGAAAGGCACGGGCTTCGGCCCGTAACAGCCGTTCCAGCCACAGAATGCCCTCGAGGTCCAGATGGTTGGTCGGCTCGTCCATCAGTACGACGTCCGGTTCCAGCATCAGAGACCGGACTATGGCAAGGCGTTTCTTCCATCCACCGGAGAGCGTGGCCACCGATTGATCGGTCGTGGGAAATTCACCCAGGCTGACCGCTGCAGCGGTGCGACCACTGTGATCGTGGGGGTCCAAGCCCTGGTCGATGAGAGTCTGGGCGAGTAGCTCATCAATTGTCTGACCTTCATCAAGCAGGGGTTCTTGCGGCACATAGCCGATGCGAAGCTGCCGCCGCATGGATCTGGTGCCCTCGTCCGGCATTTCGATGCCCGCCATGATCTTGAGCAGCGTCGATTTTCCGGAGCCATTCGGCCCGACCAGTCCGACATGATCACCCTCGGCCAACCAGATCGAGAGATCGGCAAACAAGGGTTTGACCCCGTAGCTTTTGCTGATGGACTCGCAGCTCAAGAGAATTGTCGGTGGCATAGCGCTATAGACCGCATGAAGCAATTAATAATCGGCTGATGAACGATCGGGCAGGACTGTTCAGGCCAGGCTGGATCGCACAGGTTGAGTGTACGGGGAGGAGAGCAGAACTGCAAGGGGAAGGGAGAGTAGCCTGGTCGTCCTCCTGCTCGCGGAACGCGCACAATAAGAATGTGCTCGTTCGACGCGCGCAATCGAGGACAGACCAGCCCACCCTTGAAGGAGAGTAGGAGGAGAGCGTGGAGAAGAGAAGAAGGGGAAAGCGAGGTAACTGGTGTGGTCTCTGTGCTCGCAGGGCCCCCACGATAAAACGGTGGTCGCCCGATGCGCGCAATGGAGACCACAACCAACCACCTCGCTGAAGTTGGTGAAGGAAATGGAAATCTTACTCAATACGCGCGATGAAGGGATACATGGTTGACGGCTGGGATGGAGAGGGATAGACTGGCGCTATGCGAATCCATGCGCATCGTTCCCTTTCGGTTCTGGCCTGCACGCTTGTCGTGCTCTTTTTTGCGTTGAGCTTCAATGCCTATGCCTGCCTCCTTCCGGTGAATGGTGTTCCAGCCGCTGCAATGGGCAACGGTTGTTCGACTCCGGACGAACAACCGGTCTATCAGTTCTGCGAAGCGTTTAAGACGCTTGGCGTCCAGTCTGCCGCCGATAAACTCCATCTCGATAGCAACTATCAGACGATCTGTTCCGAAGACACTGCCTCGTTAGTTCTTCTTGCTGTCCGCACTTCATCATGCAGCCGCATGTCCGATCATCCTATAGTTGGCCCTCCACAGGATCTCCTACTCAACATTTCCGTGCTTCGCATCTGATCTTCCCTGCCCATACCACGCCCTTGCCCCTTGCTATTACCTGTGCCGTTCGCGGCTCAGTTTGAGCGATCGGCCTATCGTCTAATCCTCTCGGCCACTTGGGCGGGAGCACAGACAGGGCTTCGAACATGTGGGAACTCTGGGAGGTCATTGCCATGAGACCGAATAGACGACTTTACTGTGCGGTGGTTGCGGTAGTACTGATGCTCTTCTTGAGCAGTGGACTATCCAGAGCGCAGGATTCTGACTCTGTATTGCGTAAAAGGCTGGTGCTGCAGGAATTGACCCAAGAAGTTCTGGCCCGGAATCCAGAACTGGTTGCGGCACGGAAGCAATGGGAAGCAGCCACAACTCGGATTGCGCAGGCACGGTCACTGGATGACCCGATCCTGTCCGTCCAGTTGTGGAATGTCCCTCAGCCCTTCAAGGCTACGCAAGCGGACAACACGATCTTCGGTCTCTCGCAGAATCTTCCTTTCCCCGGCAAACTCGCGCTCAAAGGCGATGTGGCGAGCCGTTCGGCCGAGATGACCGAGCAGATGCTCCGTGCGAGGGAACGGGAACTGGTCGTCCGTCTGAAGCAGGCCTACTATGATCTGTTTCTCGCACAGAAGGCGGTCCAGATTCATCATGAACAGGTGGAGCTGCTCAGACAGTTTGTGACGATTGCGAATGCGAAATTCCGTGGGGGCATGGGAAGTCAGGCCGATGTCCTCAAGGCTCAAGTCGAGCTGTCCCTGCTGTTCCAACATCTTCCCGTCCTGGAACAGCGTCGCAAAACAACCGAGGCGATGCTGAACACGTTGCTCGATCGGAATCCTGCATCTCCCTTGGGTCTTGCGGAAGAACCTGCTCATCTGCCATTCACGCACCCCGCCGACGATCTGCACAGTCTTGCGCTGAACGAAAGGCCGGAAATCAAAGCCGCCGAGCTCGATGTGCAGCGGAGCGAGCAGTCCCGCGCGCTGGCCCAGCGTCAGTACTACCCGGACTTCAACGTGGCGTTTCAGCGTTTTCAAAACTATCAGGCCAACGATGGATTCGGCGCCTATGTGGCGATGACGATTCCCTTCGCGTTCTGGACCAAGCCGAAGTACGACGCAGGTGTGCAGGAAGCAGAGGCTGCAGTTTCGGTCGCACAGGCACAGCTACATACCGTAGAAAACATGACCCGGTTTCAGATCAACGATCTCCTGGCCAAGCTCCGGGCGACCGACCAAATGGCCACGTTGTATCGCACCACCATCCTGCCACAGGCCGAGCAGAGTCTGGAGGCTGCGCGGGTCGGATATCGGGCAGGCAAAGGAGGATTTCTGGATCTCATAGATACCCAGCGAGCCTGGCGAGGATTTCAACTTGAGTATTTCAAGGCCCTTGTGGATCACCAGTATCGGTTGGCTGAACTTGAGCAGATTGTCGGCATCACTCTCGATAAGCAGGGCTAATTCAATCTTTAAGGAGGAACATATGAACCAGCAGGCATACAAGAAGAATTTTGTAGCCGGCGCTGTGGCGGTCAGTGTGGTCGCCGGAGTTGCTGCCGGTTTCTTCATCGCGCATAGCATAATGGGGGAGATGGGGACAGGGGTCGTCTCGGCGACCCCAGGGCGGGCGGGTGAGATAGGCACAGAGGTCGTCTCGGCGACCTCTGTGTGGGCGAATGAGACGGAAGACCTGAAGCAAACGGATATGAAAGGGATGTCTATGCCGGGCATGCCAGGCATGTCTGCCGCACCATCTGGGGCTGTGATGGTTCCGGCTGTGGCAAGACAGTTGATCGGAGTACGGAGTGCCCCGGTATCTTACGCGACATTAACGCAGGAGATTCGCGCGGTCGGCACAGTCGGCTATGACGAGCGGGGCCTCACGCAGGTCACAGTTAAAACCTCCGGGTGGGTGCGACAGGTCTTTGTCGATTCGATCGGTCGTCCCGTGCACAAAGGCGACCCGCTCTTCACCCTCTACTCACCGGATCTCCTGGCCACACAGGACGAGCATCTCCTCGCCCTTAAAGCTCAGGCCCAACTGGTTATCAGCCCGCTCGGCGATGCGAAAGCCAACGCAGCATCACTTGTGGCCAGCACACGAGAACGCCTGCGATTGTGGGATGTGACCGATCAGCAAATGGCCGCGTTGGAACGTCGAGGCAAAGCGGAGCCGGTACTCACAGTCTATGCCCCATCCTCCGGGATCGTCATGAAGCGAGAGGCCTTGCCGGGGAAATATGTGGAACCGGGTACGACACTGTATGAGGTGGCGGATCTCTCTCGGGTCTGGATTTCTGCCGACATCTATGAGTCCGAGGTCGCGGCAGTGAAGCTCCATCAACCGGCCTCAGTCACCTTCGCCGCATACCCAGGGGAAACGTTTCGGGGTACGGTCTCATACATTTATTCCACGCTGAATGCTGAGGCCCGGACCATGCGCGTGCGGGTGGAACTGCCGAACCCAGGACTCAGGCTGAAGCCCGGCATGTTCGGAACCGTCACCTTGGTGACCGATGCGGCGAGGATGTTGATAGTTCCCAAGGAAGCTGTTCTGGATACAGGACTTCGGCAACTCGTGTTCATGGACCGTGGTGAAGGAGCCTATGCGCCTTATCCGGTCAAGCTTGGCCACAGGAGTCAGGATTCTGTGGAAGTGCTGGAAGGAATCAAGGAAGGGGACCGGATCGTGACCTCGGCCAATTTCCTGTTGGATGCGGAGAGCAAGTTAACCTCGGCGTCGAGCATGCAGGCCATGATGGGACGCATCGGTATGGGCGATTGGCAGATGCGAGGTGCATACGAGGGCAAGATGGAAGGGATGGACATGGGAACGGGGGGCGTCTCGGCGCCCCCGGGGCGGGCGGGTGAGACAGGCGACATGAAAGGCATGCCAATGGGAGATATGAAGGGCATGGAGGGGATGCAAGGCATGAAGGGGATG
>Ga0105248_10003027_pt1 | contig 18646 bp, 19 predicted proteins | sample KBSS34metaG_FD_81524 | JGI IMG/M metagenome (GOLD analysis project Ga0105248, IMG submission 81524) | Switchgrass rhizosphere microbial communities from Kellogg Biological Station, Michigan, USA - KBS S3-4 metaG | ecosystem: Host-associated > Plants > Roots > Rhizosphere > Soil | place... | reverse complement strand
CGGACATCAGGCAGATGAGCGAGACTGGCGCAGCAAGCGTCAGCAGGATGGTCTCCGGCCGCGGTACAAGGCGCCACATCAGCCAGATAAATGGCGCAAGGGTCGCGACCTGCCAGACGATGAGAGCTGGCACGTAGGCGAAGAGCGCGAGGAGGCTCGCGACAAGCAGGAAGGGCGGCGGATAGTGCCACCCGAAAAAGTCGACATCCTTCTTGTGGTGCACCCACTGCTGGACCGCAAAATGATCGGGCCAGGACCAGGCCTTGGCTGCCTGATCTTCCAGTGCCATGTGCCCCGCCGCCCAGACGTTCGAAAAGTCGGTGCCGAGCGGCCGGCCCCATTGATCGAGGGTCCCGTTGGACGTCGCGAACAGCATCCCAAGGCAAAGGACCGTGGCCACGGCGCATAGCGAGGCGATGCGGACGATCCGCTCGCGGCTCAGCCATTCCCCAGTGACCAGGCTTCTCACGCGCACTCCTTCGATCGAACAGAGTGAAAAACGATGCGCGAAGACCTAGCCCAGCAATCCTTGTCGTTCCTTAAACGGCACCTATATCGCCACCGAAATCAACATTTCGGCTGCCTTCCACGGGGCCGAGAGGGGCTTTGAAGAGAGGGACTTAGATAATGGCCAAGGTCATCGGCATCGACTTGGGCACGACCAACAGCTGCGTTGCCGTAATGGAAGGCGGCAAGCCCAAGGTCATCGAGAACAGCGAAGGCGCGCGTACGACGCCTTCGGTTGTCGCATTTACAAAGGACGGAGAGCGTCTGGTTGGCCAGCCCGCGAAGCGCCAGGCAGTTACCAATCCCGACAACACGATCTTCGCCGTGAAGCGTCTTATCGGGCGCCGCTATGACGACCCGATTACCAAGAAGGACACCGAGCTGGTCCCGTACAAGATCGTGAAGGGATCGAACGGGGATGCTTGGGTCAATGCGGGCGACAAGGACTATTCGCCCTCGCAGATTTCGGCCTTCATTCTCCAGAAGATGAAGGAAACGGCCGAGGCTTATCTCGGCGAGACCGTCACCCAGGCGGTCATCACCGTTCCCGCTTACTTTAATGACGCGCAGCGCCAGGCGACCAAGGACGCCGGCCAGATCGCTGGCCTCGAGGTCCTGCGCATCATCAACGAGCCGACTGCGGCCGCACTCGCCTACGGCCTTGAGAAGGAGGACGGCAAGACGATCGCCGTCTACGATCTTGGCGGCGGCACGTTCGACATCTCCGTCCTCGAGATTGGCGACGGCGTGTTCGAGGTGAAGTCGACCAACGGCGACACCTTCCTCGGCGGTGAGGACTTCGACGCCCGCATCGTCAATTTCCTCGCGGACAAGTTCAAAGCGAAGGAGAATATCGACCTCCGCACCGACCGCCTTGCATTGCAGCGCCTCAAGGAAGCCGCGGAAAAGGCGAAGATCGAGCTGTCGTCGGCCCAGACGACCGAGATCAACCAGCCCTTCATCACGGCCCGCATGGAAGGTGGCGCGACCACCCCGCTCCACCTGGTGGAGACGATTACCCGCGCCGACCTCGAGAAGCTGGTCGACGATCTGATCCAGCGCACCATCGAGCCGTGCAAGAAGGCGTTGAAGGACGCCGGGCTCGACGCAAAGGATATTGCGGACGTCGTCCTCGTTGGCGGCATGACCCGCATGCCGCGCGTGCGTGAGAAGGTGAAGGAGTTCTTCGGCCGCGAACCGCATACCGGCGTCAACCCGGACGAAGTGGTCGCCATGGGTGCGGCGATCCAGGCGGGTGTCCTTCAGGGCGACGTCAAGGACGTCCTCTTGCTCGACGTCACTCCGCTTTCGCTCGGGATCGAGACTCTGGGCGGCGTGTTCACCCGCATGATCGATCGCAACACGACCATCCCGACGAAGAAGGGGCAGGTCTTCTCGACCGCGGAAGACAATCAGAACGCAGTGACGATTCGCGTCTTCCAGGGTGAGCGAGAGATGGCTGCGGACAACAAGATGCTGGGCCAGTTCGACCTGGTGGGCATCCCCCCTGCCCCACGCGGCGTGCCTCAGATCGAGGTCACGTTCGACATCGATGCCAACGGCATCGTGCACGTGACCGCCAAGGACAAGGGAACCGGCAAGGAGCAGCAGATCCGCATCCAGGCCTCCGGTGGTCTTTCGGATTCCGACATCGACAAGATGGTGCAGGAAGCCGAGCAGTTCGCCGAGGACGACAAGAAGCGGCGTGCGGCGGCCGAGGCCAAGAACCAGGCCGAAAGCCTCATCCACACGACCGAGCAGCAGCTCAAGGAGCATGGCGACAAGGTCCATGCGTCGGTGAAGTCCGAGATCGAGACGGCGCTCGCTGAAGCCAAGACCGCGGTCGAGAGCAACGATCCCGAGCAGATGACTGAAAAGACCAATGCGCTTGCGCAGGCGGCGATGAAGCTCGGCGAAGCCATGTACAAAGCGCAGCAGGAGCAAGCTGCTCCCGGCGGCGAGACTGCTGCGGATGCTTCTGCCGCGCAGCCTGACGAAGAAGTCGTCGACGCGGAATTCTCCGAGGTCGATGACGAGAACAAGGGTTAAGGTGTGACGCCGGCTGCAGATCAGTCGGCGTCAGCCGCGCGTACCGGGGGCGTGTGAGTGGTGGAACAGGATTATTACAACGTTCTTGGCGTGCAGCGCACGGCCGACCCTGAGACGATCAAGGCCGCCTACCGCAAGCTCGCGAAAGAGCACCATCCTGACCGCCACAACGGCTGCAGCGAGCGCGAGGCCCAGTTCAAGGCCATCAACGAAGCCTACGACTGCCTGAAAGACCCGCAGAAGCGCGCCGCCTATGACCGCTTCGGCAAAGCGGCCTTCCAAAATGGCGGCGGAGGCGATCCGTTCGGTGGCGGCGCTGGGTTCGAGAGCTTCTCGGACATCTTCTCGTCCATTTTCGGCGAGTTCGCGGACCGGCAGCAGGGCCGCGCCAACCCCGCCCGCGGCGCCGACCTTCGCTACGACCTCGAGCTAAGCCTGGAGGAAGCCTTCTCCGGCGAGGAGGCGAGCATTCAGGTCGAGGCACTCTCACAGTGCGAGACCTGCCACGGTCGCGGCTGCACGAGCACCACGGATTGTGCACGGACATGCGGCACGTGCGGAGGCGCCGGACGGGTCAGGGCCCAACAGGGCTTCTTCGTCGTCGAACGCGGTTGCGCGACATGCCGCGGCAGCGGCGAGGTCATCGCCGACCCATGCCGTGCCTGCGAGGGCGAAGGACGCGCGCTTAAGCGGCGCAAACTGTCGGTGAAGATTCCGGCCGGTGTCGACGAAGGCACGCGCATCCGCGTTGCCGGCGAAGGCGAAGCGGGCGTTCGCAACGGGCCGAGCGGCGATCTCTACATCTTCGTCCACATGAAGCGGCACCCGGTCTATTCGCGTGAAGGCACAACCCTTATCGCCGAATGCCCGGTGACCTTCACGACTGCGGCGCTCGGCGGCAATATCGACCTGCCGGGTATCGATGGGCAGCAAGTTGAGCTGAAGATTCCCGCCGGAATCCAGTCGGGCGAGCAGCTTCGTCAGCGAGGTGCCGGAATGAGCGTGCTCAACGGGCGCGGACGCGGCGATTTGGTCGCCCGCGTGCTGGTCGAAACGCCGACCAGGCTGAACTCGAAGCAGAAGAAGATTCTCGAAGAGTTTCGCGAGACCGAGACCGGCGACGAATGTCCGGCGGCAAAGAGCTTCTTTGGCCGCGTAAGGGACATGCTGGGCGGCTAGGCCGCTCCGAACACCCGGTCGAAGATCGTGTCGACTTCCTTGAAATGGTAATCGAGGTTGAACAAAGCTTCGAGCTCGTCGCCGCTGAGCCGGCCGGTCACCTCGGGATCGTTCCTTAGCAGATCGAGCAGCGAAAGCTGACCGTCCGATTCCCACACCTTCATCGCATTGCGCTGCACGAGCGCATAGGCATCCTCTCGGCTGAGACCCGCCTGCGTAAGTGCGAGCAACACGCGCTGCGAGTGGACGAGTCCACCCATACGGTCGAGGTTCTTTTGCATGCGCTCGGGATAGACGAGCAGCTTGTCGACAACGCTCGTCAGCCTTGCGAGCGCGAAATCGAGCGTGATCGTCGCGTCCGGGCCGATAAACCGCTCTACCGACGAGTGCGAAATGTCCCGCTCATGCCAGAGCGCAACATTTTCCATCGCGGGGACGGCAGCACTGCGGATCATGCGGGCAAGGCCGGTCAGGTTTTCTGTCAGCACCGGGTTGCGCTTGTGCGGCATCGCCGAGCTACCCTTCTGCCCCGGCGAGAAATACTCCTCGGCCTCGAGCACCTCGGTGCGTTGCAGATGCCGGATCTCGACCGCCAGGCGCTCGATCGACGAGGCGATGACACCGAGGGTGGCGAAGAACATCGCGTGCCGGTCGCGCGGAATGACCTGAGACGAGATGGGCTCGGGCTTGAGGTCCAGTTCCTTGGCGACATGCGCTTCGACTTCAGGCCGAATGTTGGCGAACGTCCCAACCGCGCCGGAAATCGCACAGGTCGCGATCTCGTCTCGCGCAGCGATCAGGCGGCTACGATTGCGATCGAACTCCGCATAGGCATGCGCGAGCTTCAGGCCGAACGTGACAGGCTCGGCATGGATACCATGGCTGCGCCCGATGGTCGGCGTCAGCTTATGCTCGAAAGCCCGCTTCTTGATGGCGCCGAGAAGAGCATCGAGATCCTCGATGAGAAGGTCCGCAGCCTGCTTCAGTTGCACCGCCAGCGCCGTGTCGAGGACGTCTGAACTGGTCATGCCCTGATGCAGCCAGCGCCGCTCCGGTCCCAGCTTCTCGCCTGCCCAGGTGAGGAAGGCGATCACGTCGTGCTTGGTGACCGCCTCGATCTGGTCGATCGCGGCGACGTCGATCTCGCAGAGAACGTCATCGTCATAGGCCTTGCGGATCGTCGCTGCGTCCTGGGCAGGGATCATCCCGACCTTTCCCATGGCCTCGGCAGCAAAGACCTCGATGGCCCACCAGATGCGGTAGCGGTTTTCGGGCGACCAGATGGCCGTCATCTCGGGGCGGGAATAGCGGGGAACCATGGGCGGGGCGGCTAGCAGAGCCGCCGCGATGCATCAAATCGGCCTTTACATCAGGCCCATCGCCCGGAGGCTTGATTGTCCGTGAGTGCCGACGATGACGTGATCGTGCACCGTCACCTTCATGTGGCGACCCGCCTCGACCAGTTCGCGCGTTAGCTTCACATCCGCCTGGCTCGGCGTCGGATCGCCACTCGGATGATTGTGGACGATGATAATCGCGGTCGCACCGTGCGTCATCGCCCGCTTCATCACTTCGCGGACGTGCATCGAGGCCTCGTCGACTGAGCCGCGCCACATCGCTTCATTCGCAATCAGCATGTTTTTCGCGTTGAGAAACAGGACGCGAACCTCTTCGACGGGCGAATGAGTCATGGCTGCGCGAAGATAGTGCTGAAGCGCATCCCAGCTCGACAGGAGAGGCCGTCCTTCGATCTTCGTTTCGAGAAGCCGTAGCGCCGTCGCTTCAGCGATCTTGAGCGCCGCAACCACGCCATCGCTGAGCCCTTCCCTGGCAAGCGTCTCGGCGTCCGCCGCAAGCAACGGCCCAATGCCTCCGAACTGGGCGATCAGCCGCTTAGCCTGATCCTTGGTATCGCGACGCGGAATAGCGAGCGCGAGCAGATATTCGACCAGCTCGTGGTCGAGCAAAGCCTTAGCGCCGCCCTCGAAAAGGCGCTTGCGAAGTCGGGCCCTATGGCCTGACGCGTTACCCGGATCGTCCCCCATCCGGCGTGACTGCTAGGCGACCAATCGACCCTGATGCAACGCTTCGTTCGTGCCGCTAACGGAACGGCTCCGTATCGGGAGGGTTATCAAAGGCCGATGGTCGAGAGGTGGAGTGAAGACGGGGGTGGCAAGGCGGTCGTCGTCCGCAAGCGCGGATGGCAACGTATTCTTGCGCTTGGGCTGCTCGCGCTCCTGGCTCTCGCGCTCCTGCTCATCGCCGGTCTGTGGACCGCGCGTCGTCCACTGGCGACCGAAATATTGCATCGTCAGTTTGAGCAGCGCGGTGTCCGCGCGACGTATCAGCTGGAACGCGTGGGATTGCGTACGCAGGTCGTGCGCAACCTCGTCATCGGAGACTCAAAGAACCCGGATCTCAGCGCACGATACGCACTGATCCAACTGCGTTGGGGCCTGACAGGAAGCGTCAGTGTCTATCGCATCGTGGCGCGCGGCGTCCGGCTAAAGGGCAAGGTCGTAAACGGCCGCGTCGTCTGGGGCGACGTCAGCAAGATGATGCCGCCGCCGTCGAACAAGCCGTTCGCTTTGCCCAACATCGTGGCCGATGTCGCCGACACAAGCATCAGCATCGCGACGCCCTTCGGAAATCTGGGCTTTGCCGTCGCCGGTTCCGGCAACCTCAGCGGCGGCTTCAAGGGACGGCTCGCCGCATCGAGCCCGGGCCTGGATCTTGGCCGCTGCCGAGTGTCGGCCTTGCGCGCCTTCACCAACGTCCGCGTCATCGCCCGCCGGCCGCAGGTCGAAGGGCCGCTTGTCGCACAGGGCTTCGCCTGTCCAGCCAGCAACATTCTGATGGAAGCACCGCGCTTCGACCTCGACAGCTCATTCAGCGAGAGCTTCACAAGCTTTGATGGAAGTGCGCGCGTCACTACGCAGCGTGTCGTTGCCGGCGCTAACGGGCTCGCGGGAATGACCGGCAACATCGGTTTCACGGGGAGCCCGCAGAACGTTTACGGTCATATCGATGCGGGCGCTCAGCGTTCGAAGCTAGGCCCAATCTATGCTGAGCGGACCCGGATCGAGGGTCGTTATCTCATTGGCGCAAAGGCAGGGACGCTCGCCCTAACCGCCAAATATGGGGCCCAAGACGCAAACCTAGCGCCTTCTGTCCTTGCCGGAGTTACGGACCCGCTCGCAGCGGCTAGTGGAACGCCGGTCGGGCCGATTGCCAACACCATGGGCAATGCAATCAAGGGCTTCGCTCGAAGGTTCGACGCGTCGGGCGACATCACGATGGTCAACTTCCCCGGCGGCGGAGCGGCACGCATTAAGAGTACCGACGTGCGCGCCGGAACGGGCGCCCGCGTGCGGATCTCAGGCGGGGACGGCGTAACCTATTATTGGCCTGCCGCCCGTCTACGCATCGATGGTCTGATCGAGACGTCGGGCGGAGGCTTGCCCGCGGGCCGGATCTTGCTGCGCCAGCCGCGTGGCGGGGGTGCCATGAGCGGAGAAGCGCGATTCGCACCGTATCAGGTCGGCGCATCACGCCTGGCGCTCGATCCAGTCCGCTTCCAAGCGAGCACAGGTGGAGCAACGAATTTCAGCACCGCAGCAACGCTCGACGGCCCCTTCCCCAATGGACGCTTCCAGGCGCTTCACCTGCCATTGAACGGCCGGCTCGGTCCTGGCGGCAGCTTGGCGGTCGGTCGCGGCTGCCTGATCGCTAGCTGGCGCTTCTTCCAATACAGCGACCTGAGGCTTGGCCCGACGCGCCTGCCCGTCTGCCCGATCGGTCCGGCGATCATCACACAGATTCCCGGCGGCGCCATGCGCATCGCGGCATCGCTGAACAATCCACGCCTCGCTGGTCGCATCGGAAGCGCTCCTCTGACGCTTCAGGCTAATAGCGGACGTCTGGTCGACCGGCAGTTCTCCTTCGCGAATTTGGGAGCGCGCATCGGCAAGCCGGAAGCACCCGTCGCGCTCGACGCTGCCAGGCTGCAGGGTACGTTCAGCGGCAGCGGGATCAGCGGCACATTTGCCGGCGGTCGATCAACCATCGGAGACGTAAAGCTGCTGTTCGGCGACGCTGAAGGGCGCTGGCGTTTCCATAACGGCGGCCTGGCGGTGAACGGCGGCATGACCGTGTCCGACCTCACTCCGGAAGCGCGCTTCTATCCGTTGCGTAGCAACGACTTCCAGCTGACGCTCAAGAACAACGATATTCGGGCGGGCGGCACGCTCGTACATCCGGCAAGCGGCACTCGGGTCACCGACGTCACGATCAACCACAAGCTCTCGACCGGAAACGGGCAGGCTGTTCTCGATGTACCCGGAATCACCTTTGGCGAAGGACTGCAGCCGGAGGAACTTTCTCGCCTGACGGAAGGTGTCATCGCGCTCGTCCAAGGAACGATCCGCGGGCGCGGTCAGATCAACTGGAGGGGCGACGGCACGGTTACGTCGACCGGTGACTTCTCGACTGCCGACATGAACCTGGCTGCTCCCTTCGGCCCCGTCACCGGCCTCAGCACAAGCGTCCACTTCACCGATCTGCTCAACCTCGAAACGTCACCGAACCAGACGGCATCGGTCGCGTCGATCAACCCGGGCATCCTCGTCGAGAATGGGGTGATCCGATACCAGTTGCTCGCGAACCAGCTGGTGAAGGTCGAGAGGGGCGAATGGCCCTTCATGGGCGGACGACTGATCCTTCACGAAACCGTCTTGAACCTCGGCCGTCCGACTGCGAAGCGCCTGACCTTCGAAGTGCAGGGCTTCGATGCGAAGATGTTCATCGACAGCCTGGGCTTCCAGGGAATCCAGATTACCGGCACCTTCGACGGTGTCCTTCCGATGATCTTCGACGAGAATGGCGGACGGATCGTCGGCGGCCGACTGGACTCCCGCCCGCCCGGCGGTGAGTTCAACTACACCGGAACCGCGCCGAAGGCGGGCATTGCCGTCGGCCTTGCCTTCGATCTGCTGAGCAACATCCGCTACCAGTCGATGATCATCCGGCTCGACGGCGATCTCGCGGGCGAGTTCGCCACGCGCTTCACAATCAACGATGTCTCCCTCGGCAACAAGGGCGGGTTCATCGCCGACATCGTTCGCGGCGCCTTCAAGAAGGTGCCCATGCGGGTGAACCTCAACATCCACGGCCCCTTCCGCGCCCTTATTCAAATGGCCAAGGGAATGAAGGATCCAACGGCAGTCATCGCCCCCGTCCTGCCCTTCCCGCTCGATACGCCCGGGATCGTCACCGAGACGCGCGTGCTGAATAAGGAAGAGGAACAGAAAACCCTTACGCCCACCGACCACGTGGACGTTTCCACAACCCCACAGCCAGCGAGTAAACCATGACCCAGAGACGAATACCGGACTTGCGGATCATCGCCGGCGCGGTGCTTGCCTTTCCGCTCACGAGCTGCGTGACGGTCAGGCCGCCCGACAAGCCGATCGAGATCAACCTCAACGTCGACATCCGGCAGGAAGTGCTGGTCCGGTTGCAGCAAGACGCGCAACAGCTGATCCAGCAGAACCCCGATGCTTTTCCTCAGTCGCAGCCGCCGAAACCGTGATGCGTCTCTGGATAGCCCTGGCTGCCGCAGCCCTCATTCCCGGCGCGGTGTCGGCGCAGAGCTATGCTGAGCTCAGTGCGGCCCGCCGTGCAGGCCAGGTCGGTGAACGGTTCGACGGCTACCTCGGCTACGCCTCGACGCCGTCCGCGATTGTGCAGCGGCAGGTGGCAGCCACCAACATTCGAAGGCGCTCGCTTTACGTCGGACTGGCTGAGCGTCGACGGGTCACACCGGAGGTCGCCGGAATGGCGACGGGCTGCGAGCTTCTGGGCATGATTGCTGTGGGTGAGGTCTACATGCTTCAGGACGGGACTTGGAGGCGCCGGGGGCCGGGCGAGACGATCCAGCGGCCTAGCTACTGCAGCTAAGCTCAGCTGACGGGCGGCTTCGGCTCGAACGACGGCCGATATTCTGGCTTGAGTCGATCGATCATCGCAGCAGTGATCGGCAGTGAGATTTCGTACGGGCCCTCCGCGTAGGGTCCCGCCACATATTGGTCCGCGACGACTTTGATGCGGTCGAAGCGGCCATTCTTGTCCGCGTCGGCCAGCAGCACCGTAAGCTCTTCATACTTCGGGCATTCGCCGAACATATCGTTCTTCCGAACCGGCTCGCCTCGTCTCTCCTCTCGCTCCCGATCCAGGAGAACGCAGAAGGGCTGGCGGATAGCACCGGTCCAGCTCTGACCGGATTGCAGCAGCGCCGGAATAGCCACTTCGCGGGAAGCTGTCCGATCCCACAGGAGCGCGCCTGATCCGCTCGACCCATGCGCGCCGCCGGTGAAGGAATATATGCTGCTCTCCAGGCTCAGCAGTCGGTCGGTCCGGCCAACTGTTTCGAAGGATACCTGCGTCTCATAAGGGTGGAAATCGAACCCCTGCTTGCGGCGCTCGTCACGATCTTCCTTTGCAGCGGCCGCCAGATCGGCTTTCGTTTTCGCCATATGCTCTGAAAATCGCTTGACGAGCTCCGGAACGGCGGCCGCCTCGGCTGACCAGCTGTATGAGAAGCTGTAGAGGTCGTTTTCCTTTTCGATCGAATATGGCTTGGCCGCGGGCGCCGGAGCGTTCATCGGCGCTGATACCTGCGCGTCCTGGCGCACGATTTTCGGACTAACGTCGTTGGTCGGCGCAGAGCCGTCGCTCTGCCCGCACGCCGCCGCCATAAGGGCAATCGGTATCGCCGCTCTCACGGGCTGAATCTGGCACCTTGATTGCAGTTAGCCAAGCAGCCTCACAGCGGTTGACTATGCCCCCTCCCCTTCATAAAGGAGCGGCGCCTTGGCGGCCTTGGTCGCCGCCATGTTTCTCGCCCTTTGCACACCCTAATCCTGGATGGGCGACGCACAGGGGAAGATCATGGCGACGGACGAGACCGGGCAGGACCCAAAGCTACCACCGGACGCAAGGCTCGAATCGCTGGAACAGCGGCTCGAGCGATTGCAGCAGGCGGAGGCGGACAGGACCCACAAGGCAGCGCCCAATCCATCAACCCGGATTTGGCAATTGATGTTCAGCCACCTGATCGGTGCACCGGCGGGCGGCGGGATTATCGGATGGGGCCTCGACACCTTGTTCGGGACCTTTCCGGTCCTCTTCTTGCTGATGCTGTTCCTGGGGTTCGGCGTTGGCGTGGTGAACGTCATGCGGATTTCGAAGACGTCGTAAGAAGGTAAGAGCAAGCGTGGCCGAAGCAGGCAAGATCGACCCGATGCACCAGTTCACGGTGGAACCCATCGTTCCCCTGCACATCGGGCCTTATGACATCAGCTTCACCAACAGCTCGCTGTGGCTGTTCATCGCGCTCGGCCTGATCGCGGCCTTCATGGCGCAGGGGATGAAGCGCCAGCTCGTTCCGGGTCGCTGGCAGGTGGCCATCGAGGGGCTGACCGGCTTTGTCGACGACATGGTCAAGGTGAACATCGGGCCTGAGGGCAAGAAGTTCATGCCCTACATCTTCTCCCTGTTCGTCTTCATCCTTACGGCGAACTTGCTCGGGCTATTCCCGCTCGCAATCGTGCCTGGCTTCCATCAGTTCACGACAACCAGCCACTTCAGCATCACCGGCGTCCTTGCGGTGATGAGCTTCTCGATCGTTCTGATCGTCGGCTTTGCTCGTCACGGTCTGAAGTTCTTCTCGCTGTTCGTGCCCCACGGCACCCCGCTGCCGATGGCCTTCCTCATTGCGCCGATCGAGTTCGTTTCCTTCATGGTCCGCCCGTTCAGCCTCGGTCTCCGACTGTTCGTGGCGATGATCGCCGGCCACATCCTGATGGAAGTATTCGGAAGCTTCATCGTGAGCGGCTTCAACGGCGGTCCGATGGGCTGGGGCGTGGGCATCCTCAGCATGCTGTTCATTATCTTCGTGAGCGCGCTCGAACTGCTGGTTTGCGCCATCCAGGCATACGTGTTTGCCCTATTGACGACGCTATACCTCAACGACGCAATCAATCTTCACTGAGTTTCGAGAAAAAAGGAGTTTCCACATGGATCTTAGTTCCGCACAGGTCATCGGCGCCGGTCTCGCCGCAATCGGCGTCGGCGCTGCCGCAATCGGCGTCGGCAACGTGTTCGGCTCGTTCCTCGAGAGCGCGCTGCGCAACCCGGCAGCCGCAGACAGCCAGCAGGGCCGTCTGTTCATCGGCTTCGCCGCCGCCGAGCTTCTGGGCCTCATCGCGTTCGCAGTCGCGATGATCATCCTTTACGCTCCGCCGGCCGCCTAAGACGCGCGCTGGAGCGCTAAATGCCACAGATCAATCAACTCCCCTTCATCTTCGCCTCGCAGCTTTTCTGGCTGCTGGTGGTGTTCGGCATCATCTACTTCTTCATCGGACGTGGGATGGTGCCGAAGATCCAGTCCGTCGTCGAACAGCGAGACACGAAGATTGCCGAGGACCTCGCCGCCGCCCAGCGTGCGCGCGAGGATGCGGAGGCGGTGGAGGCCGCTTATCGGGAGCGGATTGAAGCGAGCCGCGGCGAGGCCTTGAAGGTCGCGCAGGATGCGAAGCAGCAGGCGGCGCTCGAAACGGAGAAGCAGCTGAAGTCCATCGACGACCAGATCGGCGCTCGCCTGGCCGAAGCGGAGGCGCGGATCCGGGACGCTGCCGAACAGGCACGACGCGAGCTCGAGCCGGTCGCCGCGGAGGCCGCTAGCCACCTCGTAGGCAAGCTTACTGGACAGACGGTCGCCGCCAAAGACGCGGAGCCGGCAGTGAAGGCGGTCCTCAATGGCTAATCAGCACCCCGAAACCACCGCGACCGTCGAGCACAACACCGGCGGTGCAGAGCATGCAGAGCCGACATTCTTCGGCGTGACTGCTCCGATGTTCATCTCGCTAGCGATGCTCGTCGTCATCGGGCTTATGATCTGGAAGAAGGTTCCTGGCGCGATCGCCAAGGCACTCGACGACAAGATCGACGTGATCCGGCAGCAGCTCGCCGAAGCGGAATCGCTGCGCAAGGACGCCGAGGCTCTGAAGGCCGAGTATGAGGCTCGCACAAAGTCAGCGGATGCCGAGGCCGCTTCCATTCTGGAGCGTGCCCGCCACGAGGCGGAGGCGATCGTGGTCCAGGCCAAGAAAAACGCCGAAGCGCTTGTCGAGCGTCGGCAGCGCATGGCCGAGGACAAGATTGCGGCCGAAGAGCGCGCCGCGCTTGAGCAGCTCCGCGCAGCGACTGCCGATGCAGCCCGCAAGGCAGCGGCTCGGCTGATCCGCGAGCGTGTCGACGCCAAGGCCGACGAAGCGATCGTCGGCGAGGCAATCAGGAGCGTCGGAAGCCGCTAAAAGGCCGCTTGCCCCGCTGCTCGCGGCATGGCACTCAATCAGAATTCGGGCGGTTAGCTCAGTTGGTAGAGCATCTCGTTTACACCGAGAGGGTCGGCGGTTCGAGCCCGTCACCGCCCACCATTCAAACCACCGCGACCGGGCCCACCTCGGCGAAATAACGACGGATTGCGAGGCTCGCTTGGCGCGAGAGCTCCACGAAGACCCGACGGCCATCGTGAGGATCGGCGCGCCGGACGAAAATGCCTTTATCGGTCATCGTCTTCAGCCAGCGCAGGGCCGTCGTCGCCGGCACCGCCGCAGCAATGCACAGGCTCGACACCGGCACGCGCAGCTGAGCGATCTCGGCCTGCAGGAGATCGAGAAGCATATCCCAGGCCGGATCGGCGAACAGGTCTTCCTCGAAGAAGCGGTTGCGCAGCCGTCGCGCACGGATGACCTGGCGAACTTGTTCCGATGCCACCTGGGGGACTTCGCCTGGCGGCATAATCGGAGCGAGCCGAGCTGACGCCTCAGGCCCTGCCGAGAGACGCGCGAGCGTTGAAGCGATCCGGCCGACCTCATCGCTCAATTGGCGAAGTCGTTCGCTGCTGCGATCGGATGCAATATCCGACAGGGGATCGGCGCCATGGATTCCCGACAATGCGATCGCAAGGGCAGCCGCACGCTCCGCCTCATTTCCGTCGATGACGAGTTCGATTGGCGCCGTGCCAAGCGCGCAAAAGACGGGGTCGATGAATTCACGCCGCGCCGAGATCACAGCGGCATAGCGTCGAGCGCGGACATCATCGTCAATGCGGCTCAGCAATCGGTCCATTTCGGGTCCGCCATCCCGCTCCAGCTCCAGCCAAACTGCCGAAGCAGAAGGCTGAATGGCAATGCGTGCCGCCGCCTGCTCCAGGCGAATCGTTGCGCCGATCCTGGCGCCGGCCGCTTCGATCGTCCGGACGGCCCTCTGCAGAGCGGCGTCGGTGTCTCCTGCAATCAGGACCGGGGCGGAACCAAGATAATTCCCGCCCTGAGGCTCGGTCGTATACGCGTTCATGCGACACCCCAGTCACAAAAGGGTACCGAGCAACAACGCTGTTAGACTGCAAAGCGGAGCAAAGTCAGCCCAAAACTGAGACCAAATCGGATCAAGTTCCAACGATCCCGAAACGGCTGAGGCATAGTCGCGGCGTTGCGAAGGGGGTCGCGAGTGGATGCGTCTGAATCGAACGCGCGAGGGGCTGCGCGCGCGCAGTGGTTATCGGAACTGAACAAGGCCATCGACGAAGCGCAATGGCTCGCCTGGCGCCTTGGTGTGGTCGAGGGCCGGAATGCACAGGCGCTGGAGCTTTACGTGCAGCTTGAAATGATGCGCGCTGAGGTCGAGGCCATGTGGCCGCGAGGCCTGTCACAACGCGACCTAGACGCCCTCCGGGATCTCGCCGCCGCCGGAAAAAGGCTCGAGGAATGAGCCGATCGGCACCGCCTTCCAGCCGCCGGTAGCGACGAAACCGCGGTTGAGGAAGGCGCGCTTGCCATAGGCGAGTGGAGCCCCGTCGGGTCCGTCGACACGTCCGCCGGCTGCCAGCAGCACCGCATGCCCGGCGGCCGTATCCCATTCGCTCGTCGGCGACAGGCGCGGATAGATGTCGGCGCGCCCTTCGGCGACGATGCAGAACTTCAGCGACGAACCAATCCCGACATAGCCGCAGTCCTTCGCGGCCTCGCAAAGATAGTCTGCGGTCGGCTGGTTGAAATGTGACTTGGATGCGACGGCGACGAGCTGGTCTCCGGGCTGGCGCGTCGAGATCGGCATGCGGCCGCTCAGATCCTCGAGCCAGGCGCCCTCGCCCACCAGTCCCGCGTGAAGCCGGTCGGTCGCGGGCGCATAGACGGCGCCCAAATGCGGAACGCCTTCGACGATCAGGCCGATGTTGACGGTGTAGTCGTCGCCACCGCGGACGAACTCCTTCGTCCCGTCGAGGGGATCGACGAGGAAGTAGGTGTCGCCATGCGCCGGGATGCGGCCGGCCGCGACCTCTTCCTCGGCGATGACCGGCACGCCCGGCGCGGCCCTTGCAAGAGCAGCGAGGATAATGAGCTCGGCCGCGTGATCCGCCTCCGTAACAGGCGACGAATCCTGCTTGTGCTCGACCTCGTAACCGCGGCGGACAACCTCAAGGATCGCCTCGCCCGCCTCACGCGCCGCCACCGCAATGTCTTCGAGAAGTCGGCTGTACTCCATCATGACTCCATCCCGGCGCGAAGTGAATTCGCGCCGTCGCTCCTCTTGGCGGAGGGCGGCCGCCGTTCGGCAACTCTCGCGCTGTTCGGGCGGCGCTTCACGCCGGCCTCACTGCACTCGGCGCCTCACCTTGGCGCCATCCGGATACCGCCATCGAGGCGGATCGATTCCGCATTGAGGTACGGAGTCTCGACGATGAACGCGGCGAGTTGCCCGTACTCCTCGGCCTTGCCGAGCCGCTTCGGGAACGGGACCTGTGCGCCCAGCGCGTCCTGTACGTTCGGCGGCATCATCGCCACCATCGGCGTTTTGAACACGCCCGGAAGGATGGTGTTCACGCGGATGCCGTCGTTCATGAGATCGCGAGCGATCGGAAGCGCCATCGCCAGCACGCCGCCCTTGGATGCGGAATAGGCTGCCTGCCCAATCTGGCCGTCCTCGGCCGCGACCGACGCGGTGTTGATGATGCAGCCACGCTCGCCGTCCTCCAGCGGATCGAGGTTGACCATGCCGAAGGCCGAGTGGGCGATGCAGCGAAACGAGCCGATGAGATTGATCTGGATGGCCAGCTCGAACTGCACCATCGGATAGGGCTTCGGTTCCTTCGTTTCCTTGTCGCGGCCAACCGTCTTGGCGGCATTGGCGACGCCTGCGCAATTGACCAGCACGCGCTCCTGCCCATGCGCCTCGCGCGCCTTGGCGAAGGCGGCTGCGACCTTTTCGTCGCTGGTCACGTCGACTTCGCAGAAGATTCCGCCGATCTCGGAAGCGACCTTCTCGCCCTTTTCCACGTCGCGGTCGAACACAGCGACCTTCGCGCCACGCTTCGCAAGTTCGCGAGCCGTCGCCTCGCCGAGCCCCGATGCGCCGCCGGTCACAACCGCGGCAATACCTTCGATCTTCATTTCTTCTCCTGTGGTTCGATCCGGGCGAGGACCGCGCCCTCGCTCACTTGCGCGCCGGCTTGGGCGCTCAATTCGGCGACCATACCGTCGAACGGCGCGGTCAGCCCATGCTCCATTTTCATCGCTTCTAGCGTCAGCAAACGTTGCCCTTTGCTAACTTTTTCACCAGCGGAAACCTCGACGGCTGTCACCTTCCCGGGCATCGGCGCGGCTATAACTCCGTCAGCAACGCCATGCCCGCCGACACTTCCGCGCGCGGCAAGCTCGAACTCGTAGGCATTGCCCTCGTAGAACGCGACCACCCGCTCATCATCGCGGAAACCGGATACTGCGGCGAACTCACCTTCGTCCGGCGAGACACTGCGATACGCACCACTTCGGCCAAGGGCGACTTGAGTGCGCTCCGGAGCATTGAGCCTGAAACCGACGAGCCCGGGAAGCGGCTGCTCGTTCTCGTCAACCGCAAGCGCAATCGCAGCGGCCCCGCGCCAGAGCGGCTCATCAGGCTCGGCATCCGGCACGATCTCTTCCAGATGGCGTTCGATGAATCCTGTGTCGATTTCAGCGGCACCGAATTCAGGCTGCAAAAGCGCGTTGAACAGGAACCCGGCATTCGTCCGGACGGGCCAGACTTCGACCTCGTCGAGAATGGCAGCAAGCTCGCCGATCGCCTCCGCGCGATCCTCGCCCCTTGCGATCAGCTTGGCGATCATCGGATCGTAGAAAGGCGAGATCGCGTCGCCCTCTTCGACGCCAGTTTCGATGCGACCTTCGTCGCCTAAGTCGAAATGGTCTAGCGGCCCGACGCTCGGCAGGAAGCCCTTCGCCGGGTCCTCCGCATAGAGCCGCGCCTCGATCGCCCAGCCGTTGATCGACAACGCTTCCTGCTTCTTCGGCAGCTTCTCGCCCGACGCCACGCGCAGCTGCCATTCGACCAGGTCCTGCCCGGTGATCTCCTCGGTCACCGGATGCTCGACCTGCAGGCGCGTGTTCATTTCCATGAACCAGATGCGGTCTGCCTTCAGGCCGTCGCTCGCGTCGGCAATGAACTCGATCGTCCCCGCGCCCTCGTAATTCACGGCCTTGGCCGCCCGCACCGCAGCGCCGCAGACCGCCTCGCGCGTCGCCTCGTCCATGCCGGGCGCCGGCGCTTCCTCGATCACCTTCTGATGGCGCCGCTGGAGCGAGCAGTCGCGCTCGAACAGATGGACGACGTTGCCGTGTTGATCGCCAAACACCTGCACTTCGATGTGGCGCGGCGAGAGGATGTATTTCTCGATCAGCACGCGGTCGTCGCCGAACGAACTAGCCGCCTCGCGCTTGCAGCTTTCCAGGGCGTCGTCGAAGTCATTTCCGGCATCGACGCGGCGCATGCCCTTCCCGCCGCCGCCCGCGACCGCCTTGATCAACACTGGATAGCCGATCGCGTCGGCTTCCTTCTTCAACCGCTTCGGGTCCTGGTCCTCGCCGAGGTAGCCGGGCGTCACCGGGACACCGGCGTCAGACATCAGCTTCTTCGCCGCATCCTTCAGGCCCATGGCGCGAATGCTGTCCGGCTTCGGCCCGACCCAGATCAGGCCCGCATCGATCACCGCCTGCGCGAAGTCCGCATTTTCGGACAGGAAGCCGTAACCGGGATGGATCGCCTCGGCGCCGGTTGCTTTGGCGGCAGCGATGATCTTGTCGCCGACGAGATAGGATTCGCGTGCAGGACTCGGCCCGATGTGCACCGCCTCGTCGGCCATGCGCACGTGCAACGCTTTTGCGTCTGCGTCGGAATAGACGGCGACCGTGCGGATCCCGAGCCGGCGCGCGGTGCGGATGACGCGACATGCGATCTCACCACGGTTGGCGATGAGGAGCGAGGCGATCACGCCAGTTCCTCCCCGAAACGGGGAGGGGGACTAGCCGAAGGCTGGTGGAGGGGCGCTCGAGCCTCACAACGCGCGACAATCAACCGCACAACAGCATCAAGATCATCGAGTACGTCGCGAGCAGCGATCCGCAGCACAGAAAACCCACTCCGTTCCAAATCGGCCTGGCGCAAGGCGTCGATGCGCGCCAGGCCCTCGAATTCATGAGCCCCGCCGTCAACTTCAATCAAGACGCGCGCCGACAGACAGGCGAAGTCGGCAACATAGCCACCGACAGGGTGCTGACGCCGAAATTTGAAGCCTTGTGGCCTCATTCGAAGCGCCCGCCACAGCACAACCTCCGGCAACGTCATCTGCCGCCGTAACGATCGTGCTCGTTCGACGTTCGGTCGCGAGGCCGCGAGCGCCCCTCCACCATGCTCCGCATGGTCCCCCTCCCCGTTTCGGGGAGGACTTATTGCGTGTGCTTCCACTGCCGTCACATCCTGAACACGCCGAACTGCGGCCGATCCGGGATCGGGGCGT
>Ga0105248_10003026_pt1 | contig 18647 bp, 10 predicted proteins | sample KBSS34metaG_FD_81524 | JGI IMG/M metagenome (GOLD analysis project Ga0105248, IMG submission 81524) | Switchgrass rhizosphere microbial communities from Kellogg Biological Station, Michigan, USA - KBS S3-4 metaG | ecosystem: Host-associated > Plants > Roots > Rhizosphere > Soil | place... | reverse complement strand
GCGCCCCGGTTCGGATCCTAAGGCGCTCACCGGCCTGGCGAAGATCAATCTATCGACCGGGGAGATTCTGCGCTTCGACGTCGGCCGCGCTCCGGGCAACGGAGCGATGCTCGCGACGGCCGGCGACCTTGTGTTTCACGGCGATATGTCCCGGCGCTTCCGGGCGTTCGACGCGGCAACCGGAAAACAGCTTTGGGAATCGATCCTGGGCGGGAACATTTCGGTCAGCACCATCAGCTACGCAGTGAATGGCAAGCAATACATCGCCGTGATGACCGGCGACAATCTTAAGGTGCCTGAGCTGTCGGCGGAGGTTCCGGAACTCAAGACGCCGGTGCTCAACGCGATCTACGTGTTTAGTTTGCCCTAACGACGAGCCGGGCATGCCCGGCCCCTACAAAACATGTTGGCGATGTAGGGGCGACGCATGCCTCGCCCGAATTAATCCAAGAAAAACGGCGTTTCGTTCTCGCCACGCAGAATCAGATCGAAGCGATACTCGCCGGCATTTTCACGGCTGGCAAATAGCCGCTTCCGCGCGGCCGCGTCGGCGACACAATCGAGCACCGGATCGCGCACGTCATCTGGATTATCGGCGAAGAAGACGGTCGTGACCAAGCGCCGCGTCAGCCCGATCGCCAGAATCATCAGGTTCGCGTGCGGACAGCGGCCATCATAACTTCCAGGCAGCACCGTCCGGATTTTGTACCATCCTTCAGCGTCAGTGCGCGCGCGACCCCAGCCGGCGAATCCTGGATCCGCCTGTCCGCAGTTGGGATCGAGTGAATGGCGGAAGATCCCGCTGGCATCCGGCTGCCAGATTTCGAGAATCGTGTTGCGGGTCGGCACGCCGCCTTCCTGCAGAATCCGTCCACTGAGCGTAATGTGCGTCCCCCGAGCCACTAGCCCCCGATGGTGCGTCAGATCGTCGCAGCCATCAACGAAGGATGCCGGGAAGTACGGACCAATGGTGCAATACGGTGAAACCGGCAAAACCGGCATCAATCGACCTCCGGAGTGCGCCGATGGCCCCGCATCACGAAATCGCGGCGGAAGCCCATGGCGTTGACCTCGCCCATGGACGTCCCTTCAAACTGGAAGATGAGCCGCTCGCGGACATCGCGATCCGGCACGGCGTTGAGCAGCAGATCGGTCTCGTTCAAAGGCTCCCCTGGAAAGAAAATTTGCGTGACGAAGCGATCCATCCAGCTCCGGCCAAGAATCGAAAAGTGAATGTGCGGCGGTCTCCACCACCAGCCCGTTTCGAGCACCGGATACGCGCCGGGCTTGATGGAGAAGAACTGGAAATTGCCCTCGGCATCAGTCACCATTCGGCCCTCGCCAGTGAAGTTGGGATCGATCGGCGCATTGTGCCGGTCCATGTCATGGACGTACTTCCCTGCTGAATTCGCCTGCCAGATCTCGATTGTCGCGCCCACGAGCGGCGAGCCGTCCTCGTCAGTGATTCGTCCGCTGACCTGTATCAGTTGTCCGTTGGCCCGAGGGGCGGCTTCGCGCGGCTTAGACAGGTCCAACGGACCGGTAGAGAATAGATCAGCGCCATTGGGACCGGTGCGCTCAGACAGCGTCAGAGGACGCGAGATCAACGGCGTCAGTGGCGTGCGTTTGAAGCTCAGAGGATAGCGATCGATATAGCGGGCCAGCTGCGAATCGTCGTCGTAGGGCTGATAGTCGATGGTCGGTGCCGGCATATTGCTCGTCTCTGCATTTTAAAGCAGATCTTCCTAAAACGTGAATCGAGCGACCATCATGCCGGTGCGCGGGCGGGACCCGGCACCGTTAACGAAGTTCGAGAAGCCGAAGCCGTTGGAGAGCGCCGTGTTGCTCAGGTTTGTTTTGGTCGTCAGAGTTGCTGGAGTATTTGCAATGCTCGGCATGGAGTAAAAGTGCCGGTTCAGGACGTTCTGGAATTCCGCACGGACTTCCAGCAGCCTCTTCCCTTCGCGGCCTACGCGGAAGAGCCGGCCGAAATTCATGTTTTCTGAGGGCTGCCGCTGCCAGCGATAGTTGTTGTAAAATCCCGCCGTGTTCGCCCACTGACCCACAGGGGCATCCTTCCAGGCGGCGGCTTTGAACATGAGCTGCTGCGTTGGATCGAAACAGCCGCAGTTCGGATCGACCAGCAGGGCGTCCTGCGGACCTTTCCCGGGAGCGAAGTTGTAGTTGGTGTTCGATCCGCCGAATAGCCCGGAGCCGCGATTGAGCTGCGTGTAAAGCGAATTGATGGACGTCGGAACCTGGATGAGCGCACCGCTCTGGTATTGCAGCACGGCGCCGATCTTCCAGTCGCGCAGAGCTTGCGACACCGCCTTCATCGACATGCCGTCGCCCCTCACTCGCGGCGTGGTGTAGCTGCCGGCGATCACCACGCGGAACGGCTGACTCAGCGGCGAAAGCTGTTTGTTGACGTCGCGATTGAATACGTCGTTGATTCGGGTGGTGGCAGGCACTCCCAGATACCCCGTATCCGAATTCGCACCCAACGCTAGCTCCTTGCCATAGGTAAAGGACCCCTGCATGTCGAGTCCATGTGAGTAACGCCTGGTGACCTTCACCTGGAGCGAGTCATACCAGGTCTTACCCAAAGGCGGTCCCAGGAACGGAGGAATCGTGCTGCCCCACTGCGGCTGGGCGACCAGCGCCGTGGTGAGGTTCTGGGTGATGGGGAAACCGGGGTACGGCAATTTCGCCAGTCCGCGTGCGATCAGACTGGGGGTAAACTGCTGCGTTAGCGAGCTGCCCAGCGGAGTCGTCAGAAGCGCCAAATCCGCGGCATTGGCCGGATCCAGACCGAACCGGGGCAGATCCGTCAACTGCAGCGTGTTGTAGTTGCCGATATTCAGAGCCGGCGCCGTGAACCAGACTCCGCGGTTACCCACATAGCTGACATCCACCACCAGCGTGCGAGTGATTTCGCGCTGGATGCCGATGCTGTACTGGAAAATCCGCGGCGGACGCGAGTCGTCGTCGATCGAAATGAAGGGCGACTGCGGTGCGAAGCAGCTGGTATTCATAGTTCCCGCGCACACGCTTCTGGTCGGATACTTATTCGGATCGAAATTCGGCCAGGTAAGAGTCGGATTCCCGTAGGGGTTCCCTGCCCGATAGGGATTACCGCCGGCAAATCCTCCGCTGAGGACATTCGCACCGAATCCTGGAGCGTAGAACGTGTAAAAGTCTTGCATGCTCGAAGAGAGTTGCGGCGAGTTGCCGGATGTGGTTCCGTAGCTGAGACCGGTTCCACCGCGCAGAACCGTCGTGCTGTTGAGCTGGTACGCGATTCCCAGCCGCGGTCCCAGCGCGTACGGATAATTGTTCGAGAAGTTGCAATTGCAGCGTCCCGCACCGAAACCTTCGTACTTCACTGTTCCGGGGAAGCCGACTTTGGTATTGATGGTGTTGAAGTCCGCATCCTGCATCCGGCCGTACTGTTCCTTGAGGTAGGTTTGGAAGTCGTAGCGCAGACCGTAATCCATGGTCAGTCTACGGGTGACCTTCCAGGTGTCCTGAGCATACAGCCCGATTCCGTGGTTGCCCAGCCGCATCTGCGCCACAGGCGCGATTTGCAAGCTCTGAGCTTGGCCTAGCAGGAAGCTGGCGTACGCGAACCCGCTGGCGCCGCTGACGCCCGCCTTGCCGTTTTCCCATAGGTTCTGGGTTTGCGCATTGGAGATACCGAAGATGCCATTGCCGCGCGCATCCGTGTGATTGATGATGCCGTCGATCACCAACTCGCCACCCAACTTGAAGCTGTGGTTGTTCTTGACCCACGTCAGGTTGGCGTTGCCGGTGGGTTTCTGATCCCACTGCGCCTGGTTGGCGAACGCCCCCGCGCCGACCGTGAGCGCAGTGCCACCTGTAGTGGGATTGAACAACCCGGTGAAGTTCGGAAATGTGTTGCTATAGAACCCCGTCAGGCCGATGCTGCTTTGGTCGAAGCTGAACGGCTGAGCCGGATTGTACGTATAGAGGTAGCCAGCGCCAAAGTGCATCAGCAAGGTCGGCGTCAGTGTTTGATCGTAGTTGATGCGAACCGTGGTGGATTGGTTGTCCGTAGGCGCCACGCCGGTCAGGATCTCATCCAGACCGTTATGGTTCGGCTGGAAGGTCAACTGGCGTGACAGATAACCGGATACTTTCGCCGCCGGACTCAGGGAGTGGTCGATCTTCACAGAAGGATTGCTGGTGACTTTGGTGCTGGAGTAAATCGGAATATTGTAATTGTTGATGAGAGCCGCCGCGTGAGCAGCGTTCGGTAGCGGGAACTTGTTTTGGATCGCCAGGGCCACGCCGTCCATGCTGGTCTTCGGTATCTGGCTGTTGGGGAAAAGATTGCGGGCGATGGTCCCATCGGGGGCCGTGAAGGTGCTGGCCGGGTCATAGACACCAGACACCGGAATGGTTCGGCCGAGCTGATCTCTGGCTGCCGAGCCGTTCTGGATCAACAGTTGTCCGCTTCCGACGCCGCGAGGGCAAGCTGCCGCAGTAGTAGACGCGATGCACAGAGGGGTCGCAGCGGCGAAGTTTCCATCGCGATACGCCTGCGTAGGCACCGTCTGCAGGCCATTGCTGGTGTTTTGCGTTTCGCGGAACTGTTCCCAGTTGAGGAAGAAAAACGTCTGGTCGTGGCCGTCGAAGAATTTCGGAATGGCGATTGGCCCCCCGACGGTGCCGCCATAGTCGTTGCGGCGCTGTCGGTTCCGAACGTGCTGTCCTGATTTCAAGCTATTCGCCGTGCCCGCGTCCGTGTACGGCAAGCCGGCGTTCAGAAACTCATTCACGTAGTAGTCGTATGCCGACCCGTGATACTGGTTGGTTCCCGATTTCATCGTGAAGTTGAAGTATCCGCCCGCGGCTTGGCCGAATTCCGCCGCATAGCCGCTGGTCTGCACCGCGATTTCCTGAACCGCCTCGATACCCTGTTGGCCGATCTGCGTCTGCTGGCGCCAGATGCCGAAGTTGCTGTCCTGACCTTCAGTGCGAATGGTTTCGGTGTTGCTGGGCAAACCGTTCACGCGAAGATTGAAATCGGCGGAGTACTGTACACCCGGCAGAAGGCTGGTTACCGCCAGCGGATTGCGCATCGCGCCAAAACTAGTGGCTGTTCCGATGGTCAGCACCGGAAGGTTATTGGCCTGGTCCGATGCGACGTTATGGCTGGCGTCGCCGCCCTCAGTCTTGAGCAACGGAGTCGTGTCGGTGATGGTCACAGACTCCGAAGCCGGGCCAAGATCCAGCTTGACGTCCCAACGTACCGTGTTCGCTACTGGAAGCTCCAGGTTCTGGCGAGTGTATCTCTTGAATCCCGCGACGGTAACCGACAACTCATAAGTCCCGCGAGGAAGTGAAAAGGCATAGTTACCGGTGGCGGACGTTCCAGCTTGGTAGACCGCACCGGTCTCTGTGTTCTTGACCTCAACGGACGCATGGGGAACCACGGCGCCGGTCGGATCGGAAATGACTCCCGTTAAAGTGCCGTTGTTCTGCGCGAACGCAATCAACGCGGCAAAGAATAGGACACTTGACCGCCACAAAGTGAACATGGATGACTCCCCTCGATTGGGTCGTCCACCAAACACCAGGTGGCTGCCGGTGAGACTGGGCTAATTTGCGAGACCACGCAAATTGCTGTCAAGGATACTCCAGGGGGTATTTAAAGTCAATACAAATGACTAGGTCGCTAATTCCTGGAGCTAGTTGGATGGTTACTTTTTTCCGCGCGAATCGTCTATACCGAGTGAGCCGAGGAGGCTCCTAAACTACATCTTTATTCGGGAGGCTGCATCCACATGAGACCGTTCGTCTGGATGGTTCTTTCGCTAAGTCTGACTGCTTCCGCCGCCGATTCAGCGGCGACTTTTAAAGATCCTAACCTGGAAGCGAATATCAGAACGTTCATCCACGGCGCCGATTCCGCCAAACCCCTGACGCAAGCACAGTTGGACCATGTGTATCTGGTGTCTGCGTCCAACAAAGGCATTCGCGATCTCTCGGGATTGGAAAAATGCCCCAATCTCAACACCATTTATCTGAGCGGGTCGGAAGTGTCCGATCTCACTCCGCTTAGCAAGCTCGCGAACCTGGAACAGTTGACCATTTCCGGCGGCAAGGTGCGCGATCTGACGCCTTTGGCCGGCCTTACACATTTGCACTATCTGGACCTGTCGTTGAACCAGATAACCGACCTCGCACCACTGGCGAACTTGAGAGAACTGCAAACCCTAAATCTCTCCAGCAATGCCATCACGCAGATCGAACCCCTAAAAGGTCTGGTGGCGCTCCAGTCTCTTTATATCGATGGCAACAAAGTTGCTGATCTCTCTGCGGTCGCGGGGATGAAATCGCTCCAGATACTGAGTGCAAAAGACAATCGGTTGAGCGATCTCTCGCCGCTCACGAACTTAACGGCGTGGCGCGCGCTTTACCTGGATAAGAATCAGGTGCGCGATTTGACGCCGTTGGTGACGATGGTCCAGCCGGATCGCCAGCCGATCAAGGGAGTCACGCCCTTCTGGATCGTGTCACTGCGCGGGAATCCACTGAGCGAAGTCGCGCGCTCGCGGGACCTGCCGGAGCTGCAGAAGCGCACCTTCGACTTGCTTGCCGACCGATAAAAGCAAAACGCGCCAGAACCTGGGCGTGATCCCGATTCTGACGCGTCTTGTCTAGCGCGTGCTAGGGGACTAGAACGTGAAGCGAGCTACCATCTGGCCGGATCGCGGAGTAGCTCCCGCGCCTCCGGTCAGGTTGATGAAGCCATAACCGGCGGTGATAGCACCGGCGTTGTTGCGGGTAACGGGAGTGCCCGGCGTTCCCGTGGGATTCGGCCAAGTCCAGCGGTTGAACATATTGGTGAACTCGGCTCGGATCTGGAAGTTCATCCGCTCTCTGATGCGGAAGTTGCGGCCGAAGTTGATGTTCTCACTTGGACGGCGAGCCCCGCTGTAATCCGCATAACGCGCGGCAGCCGTACCCCAGTTGCCTGCGCCAGGATCCTGCCATGCGTTCGGATTAAGAGTCAGAGTCTGGCTCGGATCGAAGCACTTGCAGTTGACGTCCTGGGTGTACAGCGCCTGGCCGGGCACCCGATTGTAGAAGGTGCTCTGCCCGATCAGGTTGGTCAGCTGGTTCACCGAGGTTGGACTGGTGACCGGCAGACCGCTCGCGTATCGCAGCACGGTGGCAACCTGCCAGTCGCGGACGATATGAGATACGAATCTGTTCACGTTCCACTTCGGAGTGGTATACGTGGCCGAAACCACCAGCAGGAACGGCTGGTTGTTGCTGGAAAGATACCAGTTGTTGTTTCGATTGAATACGTCGTTCTCGGAAGCTCCACCGAAGACGCCCTCGCTCTCGACGCCGTTCACGAACTGCTTGGACCAGGTGAAGTTGGCGTTGAGATCCAAGCCGTGGGAGTAACGCTTGGTGACCGTGGCCTGCAGCGCATCATACTTCGTGCTGCCCAGCGGGCCCCACAGATGAAGAATCGTGGTGTACTCCGGGAATCTCCGCAGTGCCTGCATTACCGTTAGCGTGCTAGGGAAGTTGGCATAGGGCTTTCCGCTGAATCCTCGCTGCGCCGCCGTGGGCGAACCCAACTGGGAAGTTAGAAGCGTTCGATCCGCGGCGTTGTTAATGTCGAGCCCGATGGACTTCAGCGTGCTTGGCATGATGGCGTTGTCATTGATCGCCGAGGTGGACTGGAACCAAGCGCCCCGATTACCGAGATACCCAACCTCAACTACCAAGTCTCTGCGCAGTTCCCGTTGCAGGAAAAAGCTCCATTGCACTGTCCGGGCAGGTCGGCCGGCGTTGCGGTCAAAGTAGTTCAGGGAGTTGGTGGGAATGCCCTGATAGGGAAGCTGGCCCGGATCGAAGTTTGGGAACGTGACTTTATAGGGCAGCCCGTCCCTGGTGAGATACGCCGCATCGGCAAACTGCGCCGGGCTGTAGGGCGTGTTGGACGCCACGGCGTACGACTGGAAGTTATTGGCGGACGTTCGGGTGTAAGAGATACCGGCACCGCCACGCAGCACAGTTCTGGGGGTGATCTGATAAGCAACGCCGATGCGCGGACCGATCGCTAACGGATAGTTATGGGCGAAATCGCACTGGCATCGTCCGTCGCCATAACCTTCAAAAATGGTAGCGCCCAGGCGGCCACCGGCGATCGGATTAGGAGTGTAGAATCCAACCGAACCCTGATAACCCTTGCTCTCCCGCAAGTAAGTCTGGAAGTCGTAGCGGATGCCGTAATCCAAGGTCAACTTGCGGGTAACCTTCCAGGTGTCCTGGGCGAAACCGCCCAGAGCTTTCTTGCCCAGGCGGGTTTTGTTCGGAACGGACGTGTATCCGTTGTCCGCCAAGCCCAGCAGGAAGCTCGCGTAGACAAAACCATTGCTGGTTCCACCTGTCAGGATGCTGCCCAAAGAGGCCGGATCGCTGGTGCCACCGTTGGTGAAGCCGACCCACGGGGCCGCATAGGTGTTGCTGGTGTTGATGAAACCGTCTGTATTGAACTCTCCGCCGAACTTGTAGGTGTGATTGCTCTTCACCCAGGTCAGGCTGACGGTGCTGGTCGGTTTCAGCTCGTTGATTTTGATGTTCGTCGATGGCCCGATGCGCACGGCATAGCCGCCGTAAACGCCGGTATTGGGGCCGTTGCCGAATCCGGGAGCATTTCCGCCCACTGTGGGAAGCACTTGAGTTGTGCCGGTCCCCTTCAAACCGAAGTAGCCCAGGGTGTCGAACTCCTTACCCAGCGGTTGGCCCGGACCCGTTTCCTGATCGGTTGTATCCAGCAGGCCCACGCCCAAGTGGAGCAACAGAGTGGGTGTCAGGGTGTAGTCGAAATTAATACGCGAAGTATAGCTGATAACCGCGGAACCGTTGGCGCCTGTGATCGGGAATGGCATGCCGTCGGCGTTCGGGTTGCTGACGTTGGTCCTCCCCCAATACCCGGACAGCTTGGCCTTGGAGCTAAGCGAATGGTCCAGCTTCACCGACGGCACCGTCTGTCGCCGCGGATTGGTGTATGACACGTAATAGTTCTGGAAACCGGTGGCGCTGTTCGTATTGGTGGGCAGTGGCATCAGAGCCTGGAACTTGGCAGTCACCGGATCGAGATACGGCCCGCCCAGGCAGGAGTTTGCACCCAAGGGGATCTTGTTGCCGGCGAACGCGGTCCGCGTGCGGATTCCGTTGATCACCTGGTTGGAACAGGGATCGAAAATCTGGTTATTGAACAGGTCATTGCCCAGCTGATTCTTTCCGATGGAAGCAGTTCCCAGGGCCGCCGAGAAGTCGCCCTGGCGATAGGCCAGCGTGGGGACGGTCTTGATGCCCGCCGCGGTTCCGGCTGCGGTTACCTGGGTCTCACGAAACTGCTCGAAATTAAAAAAGAAGAACGTCTTGTCGTGGCCGTCGTAGACTTTCGGGATCCAGATGGGACCGCCTGCGGTGAATCCGTAATCGTAGCGGCGCAGCCGGTTCCTTAGGTGCTCATCGGCGCGTGGAGCGGGCCGCGCCGTGTTGGGTGTTCCCGCGTTAAAGGCTTCGTTGGCCAAGTATTCGTAAGCGCTTCCGTGATACTGGTTGGTACCTGACTTCATAGTGGTGTTGAACACACCGCCGCCGGCCTGTCCGAATTCCGCAGCATAATTGCTGGTCTGGATGGAGACTTCCTGAATCGCGTCCACGCTGGGCTGCGTCCAGGACTGCGTGCCGGACCAGATGCCCGCCTGCGCGTCCTGTCCTTCGATACGGATCGACTGCGTGTTGGACGGCATTCCGTTGATACGGATGGCCACGTCCGGCGAATAGCTGGACCCCGGAATGAGGTTGGTCATCGCATAGGGGCTGCGCAAGCCGCTCCCTGCGCCAATCTGCAACACCGGCAGATTATTGATCCGATCGGTGGTCACGTTGTGGCTAAGCTCGCCGCTTTCCGTTTTCAGCAGTGGTGTCGCTTCCGTAATAGTGACGGTGTCCGAGGTGGTTCCAACTTCCAGCTTTACGTCGACGCGCAGCGTTTGCGCCACGGGCAGGAAAATGTTTTGCTTGACGTATTTCTTGAACCCCGTGACAGTAACCGTCAGCTCGTAGTTCCCCGTGGGCAATTGGGGCAGAACATAATTGCCAGTGGTCGAGCTCCCCGCTTCATAAACAGCACTTGTGTCGATATTCTTGGCTTCAATCTTTGCGGAAGCCACCACCGCGCCACTAGGATCGGCGATGGTTCCCGTGATAGAGCCACGATCGCTCTGTGCGAGCGCCGCAAGCGCTACGAGCAGAAACAGACATAGGGAAAAGCGGAGTGATTTCATGATCCTTCTTTCTACCTGAAACGACCGGGTACTGACTGGAATCCAAACGAGACGACCCCAAAACACTGTCAGCGGATTATAAACATGACGTTACAAGCAAGTCAAGGAATACAGGTTTCGGTACCGGCTTCCAAAACTCAGAGATGGATTCCGCAATCTATCCACCGGCAAGTGTTGGCGTTGGGGCGCCTACGCTCGCATCCTCTGCACCAGATCTTCTGGTATTCGGAGGTTACCCCGCCCGGTTCCCAGCAGGATTTCCGGCTTGGCCGCGCCATGAAAATCGGATCCGCCAGTGATCAGCAACCTATGCTCATTGGCCAGTCTGAGATAAAGCTCGGTCTGCGCGGGGCTGTGATCGCTATGGTAGACCTCGATCGCTGTCAGCCCGTCTGTACAAAGCTTCGGAAGAACACTCGCTAGATCCTCGCGCAGGCGAATGGGGTGCGCGAGCGATGCAATGCCGCCGGCTTGACCGATGCGCTGCGCCGCCTCGGCAAACTGCGGCTCGCGCCGGGTGACATATCCCTTGGCGGATTCATCCAGATAGTCGTCGAAAGCTTGCTGCATGTTGCTGACGTAGCCTTTCTCCACCAGCAATCGCGCGAAATGCGGCCGCCCAGTCATGCCGCCTCCGCGCGCCGCGGCTTCCTCCATGGTGACGTCCAGACCAAGTTCTTGCAGCCGTGCGACCAAACGAATATTGCGCTCGCGGCGTGATTCCTGCAGGTCGCCGATCCATTTCTTGAACTCGACCAAACCAGGACGTTGTTCGTTCAGGAAATATCCCAACAGATGCACAGAGTGGCCATTCAGCTTAGTCGAGAGCTCGATACCGCGGACCAGATCAAGCCCGGCCGCGCGCGCCAGCGGCAATGCCTCGTCATATCCGGAGAATGTATCGTGATCCGTGATTCCCAGCGTCCGCAGCCCGATGCGCTGCGCTTCCTCCACCAGCTTCGCCGGCGAAAACGTCCCATCCGACGCGGTAGTGTGCGAATGCAGGTCAATCATAGTCGATCATTCATAAGCAATCAGGCCCAAGCTCTTGAGTGTACGCCACACTCGGTCCACGCTCTGCTGCGGTGTTTCCTGCGATGAATGAATGGTGAGCTCGGGGGATGCCGGGGCTTCGTAAGGGTCGGAAACCCCCGTGAAGTTCTCGATCTCGCCCGCTAGTGCCCGCTTATACAGACCTTTTACATCACGCTCGACCAGCACGTCCATCGGACATTCCATGAAGATTTCGACGAAGTTCGGAATACGTGCACGGACGGTGTCACGCGCTTCGCGGTACGGGGAGATGACCGCGGCAATTACAATCACGCCATTGCGTGAAAGCAGCTCGCAAACGAAGCCAATGCGGCGGATGTTCTCATCCCGGCCTTCCCGGCTGAAGCCTAGGCCCTTCGAAAGATGAGTTCTTACGACGTCGCCATCCAGCAGTTCGACTTTAGCCCCCGCGGCGCTCAAACGCTGATGCAGAAGCGTGGATACCGTGCTTTTACCTGCGCCCGACAGTCCTGTAAACCATACCGTGCAGCCTTTGTGCATTCTTCAGCATACTAGCGTTGGACGCCCACGGTTTCGGCCGCGAAGTACGCCGGTAAGCCGGGCTTTGTGTCGCGCAAGATCTCAAGCACCGCACGCCGATCTTCGGCCGACAGTCGTTTGAATTTATCACTTTGGTCGATGCCCGTAAGCACGTCGAACACCCGGCGGTAGACTCGATCGCGGACATCGTCCGGCATTCCGTCGAACGCCTCGCTGTAGATCATGTAGCTCAGCGGATATCGAAACAGCCTGCGCTTCAAATCGAAATCGCGTAACGAGCGTCCCTGGCGGTCGCGCGGCCCACGCTCCGGAAAAGTTTTGGTGAAGGTCGAGACTCCCCGCACCTGCCCATGAAGAGAAGCTTCATCGGCGAACAGCATGTAGGTAACCAGCGATTCGATATCCTTGTCCAACTGGACCTTCGCAGCAGGATCCGCAATGCGAGCTTCCCATCCCGTGCGAATCATCAGATTGACCATGCGAGTCTGATGCTCCAGCGTCATCAGCGCCACAATGTCGCTCAGCGGGCTCAAGTAGCCGTTGGCGTCGAACTTCTTCGCGAGACTCGTTAGGTCCTGGCTGTCGCGCATATCCAGCAACTCGGGATGAGCCGAGTCATGCCCCACGGCATTCCCTATATGACGCATTCCCTCGTGCGTCCCTGTGACATACCATCCTCCCCAGCGGTCCTCGAGGGGAGTTCGGTGATCTGTGATGCGCTGTCCCCCGCGAAATGCTGGCATCCCCGACGCGTCGGTGTAAGACGAAGCGATCAACAAACCGGAAATGCCCAGAGTTCCGGGGCTGAGATGACACTGCAAACACGCGTCGCGCCGATCGAACTGCGGAGGATTCGACGCAATGTCAACGCTATAAAAAATCACGCCCTGTTTCGGATCGAGCGCCGCGACCTCCAGTAGATTGCTCCCGCGGACGAACCCAACCTGGACGTCGTCGTTGAAGTAGAGAGCGCGGGGATTTTTAGGATCAATGCGCGCGGCCTGAAAACTGGTTTTTGAGAACACCAAGGCTTGCGAGTCCGGATTCACGTCCAGCGCTTCCAGCAAACCATGCAGATATCCATCGGGGCCCGCTTTGATATGGGCTTTGCCGCTGGCCAAATCCCGGGCCAGACGCGTCACGCGGTCGTCGATAGGCCGCGTATCGTATTGAATTGCCGGGTGATCGATAGCCAGGGAGGCCGTTTCTCCGGGTCCCTGAGCCATCGTCCCCAGGGCCCAAATTAGTGACAAAACCGCGGCACACGCCATTACACGTCCAAATCTTTTGCGTAGCACGCTTCTCCTATAGCATCTGACGCGCCAGTTGCTAAATTCCTTCCACCTCTAGACTAACGCTCCACGGATCCAACGGAGGCGCGCTCTTTGGCGCAGGATTCCGGCGAAAACCCCCAAATCCACCCCCTTGGGGGGCGTAATCTGTTGATCTGTAACCTCCAGGCTATGGGGCACGCCGAGTCCAAGGAGTGAACAGTTCGTCGGAGTCAATACAGTGCGGACTGGTCTCCGTTTTCAACACGTTGGTATATACTGGGGTCGGACGCGGAAACGCAAACGCCTTGCACTTTTTGGGAAGTTTTGGGCGATGTCAGACGTCTTAGTTCCGGCGTAATTAATAAAGGTTAAGGCACATATGCGAATACGAATCCTAGCGAGCTGTGCGGTTATCATACTGGGAGTATTGGGAATATCGGGCCAGGCGCCCAAGCCGGCCGCGACCGCACTGATCACCACAGCGGACGCAGAGAAAGCCTTCCTCACGCAGAACTGCGTAACCTGCCACAGCACGGCTCAGAAGGCTCGGGGCTTCGAACCGGCCCTTCGCCTGACCATCGATAACCTCGATCCGGCCCACGTCGAAAAGGACCCCGAAACCTGGGAAAAGATCGTGCGCAAGGTGCGTGCGGGGATGATGCCGCCATCCGGCATGCCGCGGCCGAATCCGCAGGTCTTCGAATCCGGCATCGTGTTTCTGGAAACCGAGCTGGACCGCACGGCGAAGTCCCACATTCCGCCCCCCGGGCTGCACCGCATGAATCGCATCGAATACGCCAACGCGATCCGGGATCTGCTGGACATTCAGATTGACCCCAGCAAGTACCTTCCCTCCGATGATTCAACGCGCGGCTTCGACAATATCGCGGGCGCCCTGGGTATCTCGCCCACGCTGCTGGAAGGCTACGTTTCCGCCGCGGGCAAGATCAGCCGCCTGGCGATCGGCGACATCAGCACGCCCGTCCAAACCACCTACCGCGTCGCGGAAGACACCGATCAGGATTATCACGTGGAAGGCATGCCTTTCGGCACACGCGGCGGAATGATCGCCCAGCATGAGTTCCCGGCAGATGGCGAGTACACCGTCAAGGTCAGCCCCATCAGCAAGGGCAACATGGGCAACACCAACCCGTTTGGCGAAATCCCCGGCGAAAAGATGGAATTGCTTCTGGATGGCGAGCGGCTGCACGTGTGGGAATGGGATCGCGATCGCGAGCGGGCCGATGGCACGCTGAACTTCAAGTTCCCAGCGAAAGCGGGACGCCACACAGTGGTGGCTACGTACCTGGCAACCAACTATGCTCCCGGAACCGACCTGAACCAGCACTTCCTGCGCAGCACCATCGAAACCGGCGGACTCCCCGGGTATCGCTTCTTCCCTCACATCGGCAAACTGGTGATCGACGGTCCTTATAACGCCAAGGGTGCCAGCGACACTTCAGCGCGTCGCAGAATCTTCGTATGCAAGCCTGCCAGCGCGGCGCAAGAGACCGCCTGCGCGCGCCAGATCGTCACCAGCATCGCGCGGAAAGCGTTCCGCCGTCCGCTGAAGGATCAGGACACCGAGATTCTGATGGGCTTCTACCAACGCGGGCGCAACGCCAAGGATTTTGACGGCGGGATCGAGATGGCGCTTCGCCGCATCCTGGCCGACCCCGAATTCGTGTTCCGCCGTGAAACTGAACCGGCCACCGTGGCCGCTGGACAAACCTATCGCATCAGCGATCTGGAACTCGCCTCGCGGCTGTCGTTCTTCCTGTGGAGCAGCATCCCGGACGATGAACTGCTTGCTGTGGCCAGCCAGAACAAGCTGCGCGATCCGGCTGTTCTGGAACAGCAGGTCAAGCGCATGCTCAAGGATCCCCGGTCGCAGCAACTGGTCTCGAACTTCGCCGGCCAGTGGCTCAGCCTGCGCGCGCTGCAAAGCCAAACCCCGGTTCCCTCCGAGTATCCGGATTTCGACGATGTCCTGCGCCAGGCGATGCGCAAGGAAACCGAACTTTTCGTCGGCAGCGTGATTCAGGAAGACCGCCCGGTAACGGATCTTCTGGATGCCAACTACACCTTCCTGAACGAGCGGCTCGCTGAGCACTACGGAATCCCCAACATCTACGGGAGCAACTTCCGCCGCGTGGAACTCGCCCCGGAATTCGATATGCGGCGCGGCTTGATCGGCAAGGGTTCGTTCCTGACGATCTCTTCAGCGCCCAACCGTACTTCGCCGGTAGGCCGCGGTAAGTTCACCCTGCAGATGTTCCTGGGCGTGGAGCCTCCGGCGCCGCCACCCAACGTCCCGGATCTGCCCAAGCAGGAAAGCTCCATTCGCGGCGGTTTGAAACCCACTATGCGGCAGCAGATGGAGCTACACCGCAAGAATGAGCCGTGTGCGAGCTGCCACAAGATCATGGATCCCATTGGACTGGTCCTCGAGAACTTCGACGGGATTGGACAGTGGCGCACGCTGGACGATGGCAGCCCCATCAATCCTAGCGGCCAACTGGTGGACGGCACCAAGCTGAACGGCGTCGCCGACTTGCGCGCGGCTTTGGTGAAGTATTCGCCGCAGTTTGTCCGCGTGGTCACCGAGAAGCTGATGATCTACGGCCTCGGCCGCGGAACGGAATATTACGATATGCCCTTGGTGCGCTCGATCGTGCACAGCTCGGAGAAGGACAAGTACCGCTTCTCTTCGCTGGTGATTGGCGTGGTCAAGAGCCAGCCTTTCCAGATGAACCAGAAGCTGGAATCGGCCGGGAACGGCCAGGAGCGCGCATCGCGCTAGGGCTTGGAAATTATAGAATTGTAGAGGAGAGCGGAAACTAATGTTCATTACCAAGAAACACATACCAAGGCGGACGTTTCTGCGCGGAGCAGGCGTAACACTGGCGTTGCCATTGCTGGATTCGATGATTCCGGCCCAAACGCCCCTCAGTAAGACAGCAGCAATTCCCAAGACCCGTTTTACCGGCATTTTTGTGCCGCACGGCATGGCTCCCGGCTATTGGATTCCGGATGGACCCAGGCTCGAATCCGGCAAAATGCCCTCCATCATGCAGCCGCTCGATAGAGTAGTCGGAGACGGCGGGAAGATCGTTCGGGAATCCTTGCTCGATCAGAGCGTAGTCATCAGCGGATTGTGGTCCAAATCTGCCGAGCCGCCTCCGGGTGTCACCGGCGCGGATCACTGGGTGGCCGCTGCGTTTCTGGCCGGCGAAAAGCCGAAGAAAGCCACCGGTTCCGACATCCACAACGGAGTTACCATCGATCAGCTGATCGCTCAAAAGATTGGCCAGGAATCCCTGCTGCCTTCCCTGCAGCAAGCTATCGAAGATCCGGGCGCTAATTCGAGCAACTGCGGCGAAGGCTACAGCTGCGCTTACACCAATTCGATCTCCTGGGCTGCCACCAATCTGCCCCTGCCGATGGAGCTGAATCCCCAGGTTGTTTTCGAGCGTCTGTTCGGCGACGTGCAGGCAAAGACGAATGAAGAGCGCGCAGCGCGCCGCGAGCAGGATCGTAGCATTCTCGATTCGATCACCGGCGCTCTGAGCACCTTCAAGAAGAGCCTGCCGGCCAACGACCGCCAGCGCGTCGAAGAATACGCCGATAGCGTTCGAGAGATTGAGCGTCGCCTCGAGATCGCCAAAAAGGCCACCGGAGCCATGGAAACCCACGAAGGCATCGTAGTGCCCGCAGGCGTCCCGGATTCTTTCGACGAACATCTCAAGATGCAGTTCGACCTGCAGGCACTGGCTTACCAGGGCGATATCACGCGAGTCTCCACGCTGCTCTACGCGCGCGATCTGACAGGCCGCAGCTTCCCTGCCAGCGGCACCAACACCAGCTTCCACGGTGGATCGCACCACGCTGAGAATCCCGAGCGGATCCTGGACTATTCCAAGATCAATCGCTATCACGTCGACTGCCTGGCGTACTTCTTGAACAAACTTCGCAACACGCAGGACGGCGATGGCACGCTACTGGACCACAGTCTGGTTCTGTATGGCACCAACATGGGCGACTCGAACCAGCACTTGCATTACGACGTACCGTACATTCTGGCGGGCGGAGCAAGCGGTCAGCTAAAGGGCGGACGTCACCTGAGCTTCCCGACCAAGACGGTTACTACGGCGAATCTGCTGCTCAGCGTTCTGAACATGTTCGGAGTGAAGCAGGATTCCATCGGCGATGACAGTACTGGCCTGCTCGCGGGCCTGGTTTAAGGCACACAAAGAGCACATAGGCTCAAACATAGGCTCAATAGGAGAGAACGACGATGCGCATCCGAAATGCAGTGGCAGCCTGTGCAGTAGTGCTGGTGCCCGCGATTTACCTCACGGTTCTGAATGCCGCGAACGCTCCCGTGGCCGATGCGGCCATGCAGGGCGACAAAGCCGCTGTTCTCGCCCTGATCAAGCAGAAAGCCGATGTGAACATTGCTCAGGCGGACGGAGCCACCGCGATTCAGTGGGCTGCCTACCGCAATGATCTGGACCTGGCGGATGCGCTGATCGCCGCCGGTGCGGACGTCAAGAAGCCCAATCGCGACGGCGCCACGGCGTTGCGTCTGGCTGCTATCAACGGAAGCGCTCCCATGATCCAGAAGCTGCTGAAGGCTGGAGCGGACGCCAATGAAACCAGCGCCAATGGGGAAACGGCGCTAATGTTTGCTTCGCGCAATGGTAATCCGAATGCCGTTAAGGCGCTTCTGGACGCCAAAGCCGATGCGAACGCCAAAGAAAAACTGCGCGGCACCACACCGCTAATGTGGGCGGCCGAGCAGGCTCATCCGGAAGCCATGAAGCTGCTGCTGGCGAGCGGCGCGGATTATAAAGCTGCCTCCAGCTTTGACACCAAGGGCGGTCGCGCGTATCTTGCGCCTACAGTCCGGCAGCGAGCCGAATCGGACCAGGCCGCCGGAGGGTTGAGGGCTGGGAAGCAAGGAAAACAGGGCGCTGGCCGCGGTCAAGCGAAGCAAGCCAAACAGACCAAGGCTGCCGATGGCACGACAGCTGAAGAGGATCAAGTGGCCGCACTCGATGCGGCTGCCGCCGAATTCTCTTTCGGACGCACCCGCGATACCGACGGCGGAGGCATCACCCCGCTGGTGTTCGCGACTCGCCAAAACTGTCTGGAATGCGTGAAAGAATTGTTGGCTGCCGGGGCGGATGTGAATCAGGTCACGCATTACGGCTGGACCCCGCTATTGACCGCCACCCAGAACCGGCACTACAAGATCGGCGAATACCTGCTGGATCACGGCGCCAATCCGAATATCAAGAACAACGGTGGCTGGTCGCCGCTCTACCTGGCGACGGACAACCGTAACATCGAAAGCGGCGATTACCCGGTCCGCAAGCCCGATATGGACCATCTGGATTTCATCAAGCTGCTGCTGGCGAAGAATGCCGATGTGAACGTACGCGTTTGCGGCACGCAATCGACTCCT
>Ga0105248_10003022_pt1 | contig 18658 bp, 34 predicted proteins | sample KBSS34metaG_FD_81524 | JGI IMG/M metagenome (GOLD analysis project Ga0105248, IMG submission 81524) | Switchgrass rhizosphere microbial communities from Kellogg Biological Station, Michigan, USA - KBS S3-4 metaG | ecosystem: Host-associated > Plants > Roots > Rhizosphere > Soil | place... | reverse complement strand
GGTCACCGGGTCGGTGATGACCTTGTTGCCTAGGGGGGCTGGGTCAACGTATCTGGCCTTCACCCACTGGTGGCCTGGCCCGCCGGGATTGCCGGTCAGCCGCATGCCGACCGGAACGCCTGCTCCCGAGCGCAACGTCGCCATCAACTTCATGATCGGCGCGGGGCTCGGGAAGTTTCCGCATTCCTCGATGTAGACCCGGGTGTAGCTGTGGCCCTGATACAGCTCCGCGTCGGCGTCGCGCTCAAGATAGGCGAACCGCAGGCGCGCGCCCTTCGGATCGCGCCACATCTTCTCCTGCTCCTGATACGTCCACTTGAGCGGCGAATAGATCGCCCGTGATCGCTCGATGGTATCGATCAGTTCAGTACGGGTGCGCCGGATCATCAGCCCGGCGGCCTTGTCGCCGTAGCGATCGGCGTGCGCCATCCATTCGCCCAACATTCCATCGGTTTTGCCGCCGCCGCGGGCACCGCCGAAGAACACCTCGAATACTGGGCACTGGATCAGGCACCATTGCGGCCAGTTCGCCCCAGGACTCCATAAGACACGCTCTACAGGTTCGGCGAACATGAGCTATTGCAGATTTCCACTGCCGTTGGTGATCTTGAGTGGATCAGGTAACGGATTGAGGTGGTCGATTGAATACTTCTTCTCCCATTCCTCGCGCGAGAGCATGGGCGGAAGCTCCACGACATAGCGGTGGGTGATATCGGCAACGACGGCGGTGCTGGTCAGATCGGGCACGCACTTCCGAAGCAGGGCGCAGATGGCGTGCACTTGCGACATGCTCAATTCCAGGCCGTCGAAGATGTGGGACTGCAGTCGGTTCACCAGTTCGGTTGCGCGGATTTTCCGCCGCACCTCGTCGGGGTGAAACGGCATTCCGCGTTTAAGCTTGCGGGAAGCACGCTGCTGTGTGGCCACGGCTACGCTCCTTAGACATTTGTACCCGAGGGATAACGGTCGGCGTATCCGCCGGTCGCCGCGCCCGGCCAGTAGAAGCTATCGCCCCACTGATTGGGCGTTCCGTGACTGGCGCCGGTTCCGAGGTTCGAGCCTCTCCGCACACCCATTCCGTGCTCGGCAGTGATCCCCGTTCCCATGTCGGAGAAGCTACTGCCCCCCCCTCTAACCTGGCCCGCTAGGGTGTTGATCAGTTCCCCGTTGCGCATGATCCAGCCCGGCCCCATGCCGAGCAGGCGCCAATTGTTGGTCGAGGGGCCGGCCTGGCCGAATGTCGCCATCCCCGGAACATCACGGCCGAGTTTTTGGTATAAATCTGTGGCATTGAAAAACCCGCCCTTATCACTGCCGGTATTATACTCAATGCCCGTGGCACCCATCCGCGGCAGAAATCCGCTCGCCAATTGGCCCAAATTTACGCCGGAGGCTGCAGCCGCCTGCTCGGGATCGTCCATCTTCCACCCGCCGTAAGCATCGAAATATTTCTGATCCTCGGGCGAAACGGCTGCACCGCCGTACAGGCCATGAAAGCCGCCACCGCCGCCGCCGCCTCTGACATCAAAGCCGCCGCCGCCGTCCATGGCCGCCTGTGCCATTTGCAGCAGGCCTGGCACCTGTGATGCCGCCTGTTGCCCAACTCCACCCAATTGCTGGAATAACTCCGGCGGCGGTCCACCGCGAAAATCAGGCATGTCACTCTCCTATCGATAATACAGGCCGGTAGCCGGATCGTAGAAGCCATAGGCGCCCTCACGGCTGGAAACTCCGAACGTGTTGGTGCCGGCTCGTCCGGTTGCTACACCGGGGCCATACATGCCGCCGAATTCGGCGCCCCTGGCACCGGGGGCAATGCCGGCGCCGCCGGTCTGGTAGTAGCCTGGGCCACCCGGTCGGCCGCCGCCTTGTTGGCCACCGGGCCGGCCGGTCGCATATTGGTTATTGCCGACCGTGACCGATAAGCCGGGCCGCCCGCTGGTTTCACCGCCAGGACGGCCGGCAGGGCCGAACGGCCCAGATTGGTTTAGGCTGCCGCCAGGACGACCGCTGGGATCGCCATACATGCCCAACAGCCCGAGCGGCGCCGCCTCGCTGCCAATTCTGCCCAGGCCTTCCTGCGTCATTATATTAGGGCCGATCTGCGGGCCGATGGTTTCGGTCTGCGCCCACGGCGCAAGTGGATTGCCCTTGCTCTGCTCGCCCCGCGATTGCGCGTCGAACGCATCCGCGGTCATCGGAAACGTGCCGAACCGGCTGTCGAACGTATCATCGGCACGCCCGGCCCTGCCTTGTTCGCCCCGCGCCTGGGCGTCGAACATCGCCGCTTGCTGCATCGCTTGCTGCTGATTGGCCGCTATCAATGCCTCAAAGGCATTCGATATGGTTTGCTGCGGGGTCATCTGCGTTTCCGCAGCAGGCCGCGCCGATAGGTCATAGGCCGGTGCCTGCATTTCGCCGAACCGACTGTCGAACGTGTCGGATGTCGCCGGCTTGCCCGACAAGGCCTCGAAAGCATTCTGCACGGCTTGATTGGGACTCTGAACCGCATCAAACCGGCTGTCGAAGGTGTCCTGCTGCTGCTGGCCTTGGACGGTCGGTGTCTGCGGCTGCTGCGCATTCATTTCGGCCGCTAGCTGCTGGTAGCCCTGCTGGGTCACCATCGGGCCGATCAGGTCCATGTTGGGATTTACTTGTTGTGTGTCAGCGCGGTCGCTCTGGTTCAGCGAATCGCCCTTGCCCCCGAAGCTATCGAAAGACATCGTGCCCTGCTGCGCGCTGGTGCCGGTGAACCCCTGTTGCGCGCCGGGGGATGGGCCCTCAAACCCGGTCATCGCAGGGCCGATCATGTTGGTCTGATTGTTCTGGTTGGCCGCAATCCCCATCAGCGCCTCAGCCAAGGCCGGATTGGTTTGGGCCACGGTCTGCGCCATCTGAGCAACCTGCGCGAATGGATCGCTCTGTAGCAACATGGCATCGGTGTCGGTGCCACGGCTTGCCGCCTGCGCCTGGCTCGGGCCGAACCAGCCGGCATTGGCACCGCCCTGGTTGGTCGCGAATTCGGGGCCGAACACGGTGGTCGGGTCGACCTCGGTGCGATCATCGGGAGCAACCCGGTCGGGCGTTGTCACCTCCGGGCCGAACAGCGACGGATTGAGCGCCTCGCCCTGCTGCACGGTCGTCGGGCCGCCCAGTAGGCCGGGGCCAGCCTGCGGGCCGACATCCTGCGTGTTAGGCATGCCGAACGTCCCGCCGGGAGGCGCGCCAAAGTCGCCGGGGAAGCCATTGATGCCGGCGGCAGAGGTCATAGAGGCATAAGCACCGGGCCCGCCGATCGTGGCGCCGGGTGCCCCCGGCCCAAAGCCCGTGCCGGTGGGACCGTCGATGCCGTAGGCGCCGTAGTCGCCTGTGGCCCAGCCGGGCGGGCCAACGGCGTTACCCATCCCATAGTTTGCCCCCGCAGGGCCGCTAACGAAGCCGGTCCCTGCAGGACCGGCAATGCCAAAGCCTTGCCCGCCGCCGGTGAAATCGGCGCCGCTGGTGGGGGCCATGCCATCCGCAAACGGCACGGCACAGCCGGTGTCGCTGGTCAGGCTGCAGCCGGTTTCAGCACAGGCAACAGCACATCCACTATCGGCGCAACTGACACAGCCGGTATCACTGGTAAGGCTGCACCCGGTTTCGGCACAGCTCACGTTGCAGCCGGTATCGCAGCCGGTATCGCTTTGGGTGCAGCCGGTGTCACTAGTGGTAGTGCAGCCGGTTTCGGCGCAGGCAGCTTGGGCACAGCCGCTGTCGGTGCACCCAGTGTCGCTGGTCGTGGTGCACCCTGTCTCGGCGCAGCCAGTAGTCTCGCAGCCGGTATCGCTGGTCGTCGTGCAGCCGGTTTCGGCACAGCCAGCAGTCTCGCAGCCGGTGTCAGCGCAGGATGCACACCCGGCGCAGCCGTCAACCGCACAGCCGCTTTCGCAGCCGCCACAGCCGCTGTCGCAGCCCTCGCAGCCACAACCGCCGCCGAAATCGTACATGCTCGGATTGCACGCACCCTCGCAGCCTTCGCCGCTCAACCGCCCCGGAATGAACATCCGGCCGCGCACATCGCCGAAGTAGATGTCCTGGCGCACCTTCTGGCCGTTGATCTGGCACCAATCGACGCCGGGCGGAATGAATTCGTTCTTCATCCGCAGCGGCATCAGGCGGCCGCGCGGGGTCACCCGCCGGATCACCGGCTTGGCCTTGGCAACGACGATTGGAGGCGGTTCGACCGCGGTCTTACGCCGACGCTTGATCGGCTTGCGATAGCCCTCGGGCAATTCGATCGTGTTCTTCTTGAAATAATGCAGCCGGGGTTTGGTCATGGGATCAGGCTCTTTTGCCGAGACACGCCATATTCGCTGTAGCCGTCGAGCGCCCGCAGCCAGCCGCGGCGGCCGTAGCCGACCTGACGGTGACAGCCGTGCGCTCGCCCCCAATCTTCGATCATGGGCGTTTTCTCCACGATTTCGGGAAGCTCGCCACCGGCCAGCCAGGTGACATGGCTTTTCAGGCCAGTCTGGCTCTCCTGAAACTCGGTCACGAATGCGCAGTTTGGAAACGGCCAGAAGAACGATCGGCCGCTGATGATCCTACCCAGGATGTGCGGCCGGTAATGCGTTGGCCAGGGCCGGCCGTTGTACCGGAATGCGCCCTCCAGCATCGACGCCCACAGCCAGGGCCACACCCGATCGAATTCAGTTGTAAACTTGGCGGCCGATGCGGGCAGGGGGCATATCGGGCTCGGCGTCGGCATAAGCCTCGGCGGGCTCTCCTGCATCGGCTGCGGGCTCTGCGCCATTGCCAACCCCCATCTTTGTCCGTGGCCTGAACTGCACCGGCGTTTTGTGCTTCATCGGATTGGGGTAGCCTTCATATTCGTCCGATAGCTGGTACGGATTGATGGTGCCGCTGACCTTGGTGCAGGTCATGTTGGCAGCGCCTTCGTAATTCTTGCACAGCCCGCAGTGATAGATCAGGTTGCCGTCGCGAAGGTGGGCCTCCTGCGGCGTGACCACGCCCTCGGTATCTTCGGGGGTCGGATCGACCGGCGGTGTTGGGTCAGCCATGATGGCACCTCAGATGTCGTCGCGCTCCACCAGCAAATCCAATTGCAGCGCCTCGCACCAATCGTACAGCGATTGCAGCGATGGCACGCAGTGCCCGTTTTCCCACTTCACCAGCGTGTAGTAGCCGCAGCCGATCTTGGTGGCGAGATACTTGCGCGCGATGCCACGCTCGGCCCGCACCGCCTTGAGCGTTGCTACGATCGGGAAGCAGCCGCGTGCATATTTGCGGTAGTGCACGTCACCTCACATTAGCCCGCGAAGACGGGCGTCTTCACGCCCTTATGGACATTTCGGATAGCCCATCGCCCACAATTCGCGGTCTGACATATCCCAAAAGCCGTTGAGCGGCAGTTTTTGCCAGCCGCCTTTGCGGTCGATCCAATCGCGGACCGGCTCCGGGTAGATCGAATACAGGAACCGGGTTTCCAGCGGCATCCCCTCGCCCCGTTCCGCTGAGCGCACCTGATGGAACGCCATGTATCCACCCTCTGCAACGCAGAGAAGCTCCGGCCCGACGTAGGCCAGGACGATCGTGCAGGCCGACAGGCATGGGCCGCGTATTTCCACTCTGGCCTTGGACAGCCGGTAGTCGGCAAACCGCATTGTGTGCTCGTCCATGCGGCCGCCACGGCCGTACTTGATGATGATGGTGGTTCCCGGATGCTGTCGTTCGATCCCCACCTGCGCGGGGACCGCCGGCTTGACGACGCCGATCGTCGGGACCGGCGTCTTGACGTGGGTTGATGACTGCCCGAAGGCGGCGCCGGTGATGCCGATGGCGATGTAGATCGCCAGAGTGATGCGTCCGCCGCTCATATGTGAGCCTCCCTGTCCATGGGAGACTATCCCACACGGCGTGGGGTTTGGCAACAGCTATTTCATGAACGGCCGGTTACAATAATGCACAGACACGACTTGACACAACCCCACATAGCGTGGGATTGTGGGCATTTGGAGGAACCCAATGACCGACACCGCGATCATCCTGATCCTGCGCGCCATGGTGCGCGGCGCCTACGACTTGCAACAGCTTCGCATGCAGTCCGGCCTGCGGCTGTGCGCCAATTTCCGCGCCAAACTCGGGCCGATCGACGATGACGACCCCGAAGCCGATGACGCCAAGAAGGAAAGCGCCATCAAACTGATCAAAGCGGAATACCGTCGCCTCTCCGACGGCATCACCAGCGAGAAAGGCCGTGTCAGTATGGCAAAGATCGACTTCACCGGCTCGGCCATCATTTCCAGCGCCGCCGAATTTGCCCTGGTCGACAGTTACATTGCGCTCGAACGCCAAGAAGCCAAGCAATTCCGCGATCTGACAGGTACTTTAGAAGAGATCCCGATCTACCGCGACTACCTCCACGCCGTCACCGGCATCGGCCCAGCCATGGCCGGCGTGCTGGTGGCCTATTTCGATCCCCACCGTGCCCGCCATGTATCATCGTTCTGGAAGTATGCCGGGCTCGACGTGGACAAGGGCAGCGGAAGGTCCAGGCGCGAAGAGCATCTTGTCGATCGCGAGTACACCGACCGCAACGGCGAGATCAAGACCCGTCTCGGTGTTACCTACAATCCCTTTCTCAAGACTAAACTAATGGGGGTATTAGGTCCATCGTTTCTGCGCTCGGGCTCGGAATGGCGCAAGGTCTACGACGACTACAAGCATCGCATCGTCAGCGATCCAGCCCGCAAGAAGGTCACCGTCGCCGAATGGAAGAAGGCGCACAGGGCGACTGATCCCGACATCCGCCAGCTATGGACGCCGGGCCGCATTCACACCGCCGCCACCCGCTACATGGTCAAGATGTTCTTGCAGGAGCTGTGGGTCAAATGGCGCACCATCGAAGGCTTGCCGGTGACCCAACCCTATTCGGAGGCCAAGCTCGGCAACCGACCACACGCCGCGTGAAACTAGCAACCCACATCGACCGCAGCGTGCCAATGACACTGAGAAACCCAAAGCTTGGAAGCGTGCCTTGCTTGAGCAGCAACCCATCGTGGGCAAGCGTGCCGCCGCTACGAAGCAACCCAGGATAGCCTAGCGTGCCATCCTATCCAAGTAACCCGGAAGCGGTCAGCGTGCCTGCGGAGTTCAGCAACCCAACAAACGCGAGCGTGCCCCGCGAGACGAGCAAACCATGATACGCAAGCGCCTTTATGTCAGCTACCCGACGCACGCAAATATTCACGGGCAACAACCCCACGGGATGTTGACATCCAACGGAACTAAAATATTCTGCTGACGTTTCAGTAGCCCGGATCGCACGTCCCGCAATTGGTTGTCCGCCGGCGCGGGTGTCGATCCGGTCCATCCAGGGGGTTACTGGCCAGGCGGTGCGATCCCGCCACCCTTTCACATCGCGCGGACACTGTCTGTTCAATTTTGCACACTGCCAAGCGATCGAAGCAACCCAAAGTCAACCAGCGCGCCAGCGGTTGAGAGCAACCCACGCACCATCAGCGCGCCATTGAGGACCAGCAACCCAATTCCTTCGAGCGTGCCATCGGATTGGAGCAACCCAACCCACCGCAGCGCGCCAAACAGCAGCAGCAACCCAGAGCAAGTCGAGCGCGCCAGCGATGACCAGCAACCCACGGACGACCAGCGTGCCATCGTAGAATAGCAACCCACGGACTTCGAGCGTGCCACCATCCCTTAGCAACCCGCATCACTTCAGCGCGCCAGCCACCCGAAGCAACCCACTTACGGATAGCGTGCCATCGATTTGGAGTAACCCAGAACCGGGGAGCGTGCCAGAGGACGATAGCAACCCACACCCAAACAGCGCGCCAACAAGCGGGAGCAACCCACACCATCAGAGCGCGCCATCCCTTAAGAGCAACCCACGCACGACCAGCGTGCCAGAATTACGGAGCACCCCAACCCATCGCAGCGCGCCAGTGCCATGCAGCAACCCACACCCAAACAGCGCGCCATCCGCACCAAGCAACCCAACCTGCACTAGCGGAAGCAGCCCGCCGGTACATCGGGGACCGGCAGGCCGCCCCGCAACCGCGGGAGGAGGACACCAACCGCGGAACCTTAAAAATTCGTGGTACTTGTCATCGTGGAGGATCGACAACCAACGAGGCAACAGATGTACACCGTCAAGAAGATCGAAACCCCCGACCGCGGCGAGCTGTTCGCCGTTGTCAATGGTGACAGTGATACCGAAATCATCAGCCGCCACATGACCGAGGAAGACGCCAAGGAAAGCTGCACCCTCCTCAACGGTGGCGAGGCTGCCGAGAAGAAGCTAGCCGCCGCCGAGAAGAAGGCCGCGGAAGACGCCAAGAAAGTCGCCGAGGCTGATGCCAAGTCCCGCCCTGCCAAGGCAAAGGCCGAGCCGGAGCACGACAACCACAAGCCCCGCGCCCATGCCGCCAGGGCCAAGGCGCACGTCAAGCGCATGGCGCCCAAGCCCACCCGTCGGCACAAGTGACATGCACACCTATCGCAAAGCCGAGAGCGGCGGCTGGGAGGCCGGCTATCAGCACGCGCTCTCCTTCGTGCGGCTCGGTCCAGCCTTCGGTATCGAGTGCGAGGCCGCAGCGTTCGCCAGCTTCCTCAACGGCGGGCGCTACAACCCCTACGAGATCGAGGCGCTGTTCCGTACCGAGGTGGTGCCCCTCGAGGACGACGACAGCATCCATCCTCTCCATCGGACCGAACTCGACGACTACCCGCGCCCGCAGGGCATGGACTATCCCCAAGAGGCCACGCAACGGCACAAGTAGGAAACCGGCGGCCCTCTAGGACAGGGTAAGCCGCCGGCTCCTAGTCCAGGGGTGGCTAGAATGATCGCCCCCGGCTAGTCGCAAGCTGATCGATCAATTCGGGCGGGATGTGTTCGGGGTGCCAGCGGATCAGCAGCGCCAACAACGGATCGTCGTCGCCATGCCATGCCACCGGCGGGCGGCCGTCAAAGTCGTGATCGTAGCTCGGCGGGCGGTCCAGGAGCGAGCGATCCATGGCGCACCCCCTTCCACCTAGAGCGCAGTCACCTTTAAACGCGCCGGCGCGGCTCCTGCTGGCGTTTGGCCGCCCCTCTGTGCACGATCAAGCATCGCCAAAGCGGCGTCCTTGGCCCTGGTACGGTTGACCATGTCGGACAGTGAGCCATCGGGACGCCGCACCCGCCACATCTGCGGGTAGCGTTCATCAACCACAACGGAAAAACCACTAAACCGCCCGTTGAGCCATAGACGGTCGCCTTTCCAGAGCCATTTCCCTGAAATGCTCATGGCATCACCGGCGCAACGTGTTTTTGGGAGCGTGCATTTCGTCTTGCGCTGTTCGCGTGCTTTGTCAATGGCCTACACAGCCCGTAGTGTTCGGCGAGCGCACTTAGTCCCAGTTTTAGCGTCGCCAAGTCCAAAAATGGGCACTGCCGATCCAGAATGACGACCGCATGGACCACCGGCGCAACACCACGCCCGGTTGAAATGATCACGCGTGCAGCTTCTGCGTAAATGCGCCTACGGAGGTCACAGGCGCAATATTTTCGCCGCTCCGGGTCCGAGCACCCGTCGCACGCAGAAACGCGCCCTTGGGCTTCTCCCGGGCTGTGCGGGGCGCTCAGTGTGGACACGTACCCCCGCCACATGCGGCCATAGACGTAACCGGCGGTTTCCTCCGGCTCCGACACCTCGCCCCGGATGCGCATACGGCCAAGCTCGCTCTCGGCCGCAGGATCGCTGGCCGCCTCGCCTAGGCCGCGCCGGTGCGGCATGTGGGCGGCGCGCTCACGCGGGCTCTCCGCCACGATCGGTTTCAGGTGCCCGTTCTTGTGGCGCGGGCCGTTCTTGCGCGGTCTGCCCTTGCGACGCTTGGATGCCATCGGTGTCCGCTCCCGATTGTGCTTGAAGATAGAACCATTGGTCGATATCTGCGAATATTGGCAATAGTTTAGCTGCATACGCCTTTGGCAGAAACCATGCTATGTTGGTTCTGTTCTCAACCATTTGTGGGACTAACGTGTCATGGTGCGGGCGCGGGGGATGTTGCTCATGGGCGTTTGGCCGATGCAAGCGGTCGATCGGGGATTGGCGTCAGGGGATTGTCGGATTTGGAGCGTGGCGGGGAACGGTAGTCGTTGCCCAGATCGGGGCTCATGCCTCTGCTTCCCTTACCAAGTGAAGTATCTTTAAATGTAGTTGTAGTTGTAGATGGGGGGTGGTTTGCATGTCCGTTTGCTCTGCTCTTGCTGTGCATTTGCAGAGCCGCTTCCTTGCGTTTGTTGGAGATTTCGGCCGCCTTGGTAAGCTCCGTAGAGACGCGCTCAGAGGTCCACAAAGTGGCGTCACTGAGTGACGCAGAAGAAATTGAAAAAAAAGGCGCTATGCGGGCGCGCACCCGGTGCCAATTGCGGTTGTTGACCCGAGCTACCCGCTGCACATCAGCACCCGCAATTTTTCCGCCATGCTCCCAAGCATGCGCAATCAAAAACAGATATGCGCCGGCTTCCTGTGGCGTCAGGTGCATCGTGTTAGCGAGGAAGTCGCCCCAGAACATCGGCATGAATTGATATTTCATCGGCCTGTGTCCGCTTTTCAGGCTTGAGGTTGGGTGGGGGTAGTTCGCGCGCCATGGTGCAGCGCAGGCCGTGGCGCCGGAGTGCCAGCTTCAGCAGCGCGCGGATGGCGAGATACGGATCGCCGGGGCCGGTGGCGACCAGCGTCAGCGTAAACATGCGGGGCTGGTCGCCAAGGTTGGGCATGGCGTCATGCACTGTTGCGCAGTTGTGCCACGGTCAGCGGCACGACATTGGTTTGCTGCCATGAGACGAGATCACTGGTCCCGAACGGGCCGCCCTTTTCGGGCCGGAAATCACCGAGACCGATTTGCTGGAGACCTTCGGTCATCAGCCGGCGAACGATGTCCTCGCCCAAAATCTCGTCGTTGATGCGCAGATTGACCTTGAACGCCCACTCGTTGAGCCGAGCCCGGTGCCGCATGACACGGCCCTTGGTCGCCGGGATGGTGACCGGTCGGCTATCGACCTCGAAATCGGTGATGGGTGTCTTGCGATCGTTGAGATACAAGCCACACAGATCATCAAGCACGATCGTTGCGGCCGGCACCAAATATTTGATCGATTTTCGTGATCCCCTGGCTTTATGGGCGCCGCCGGCCTCACGCAGCATGCGGCTGACCGCCCCGCCTGGGAGTGCGATCTGCCTGCTTGGTAGCCGATAGAGGGCCCGCTCGCAGATATCGCGGGGGTCTTTCCTCTCGGACACCGTGTTGGTTCGGGTGCCGTCGCCGCTGAGTGCTTCCTCAGTCGCCCGATGGATCAGCATCGGAGTCACACCTTGACCCCACGCCTCAACCAAAACGAAACTCATTTCGCCGTCCTCCTCAATTGAGCAGCGCGGGATACGCCGCCCCAAGCCTTGCCATGCCTCGCCCAGCCCCGCCTCGCCATGCCTTGCCCCGCCAGGCCATGCCCGGCCATGCACTGCCGCGCCCAGCCATGCCTTGCCGGGTTATTTGATCTGGCCCAAGACGCGCTCCAGATCGCCAACCCGGCGGCGATGCCGGGCCAGAACCTTCTCCACGATCCGCGCCATGTCAGCGCGGTACTGCTCGGCGCAGGCCAGCAGTTCGCGCTCATCCTGACTGCCCGCATTGCCAAGCTCGCGGCCCACATCGGCCAGCAATTGCGCGGCGTGCTCCACCCGGCTCATAAAGTCTGCGAGCGGTGCATCCGCTGCGGCTGCGGCCACCGCTTTAAGTTGCTGTTGCTCAAGCGGCTGGATCGTGCTGCCGTTGCCGTTCGTGCTCATGTTCCCCGTCCTCCAGTTTGACTTGCAGATCGATGAGTTCCTTGGCGACATCGGCTGGCCGCTTGTCGAATGCATGCGCCAACAAGCGGGTGACGGACCAACCTGAAACCTGCGAGATACTGCGCAACGGCCACTTTTTGCCGCAGCCACGAAGGATGAAAAGCAGCCCGAGATCGTAGGGGTGCAGCCCGGATTTGGTTCTCATCGCCGGCGCGTCTTGCGGTTGCCGTTGCCGTTGGTCGGCTTGGGCCGCGGCGGGCGGGTCACCCGTTTGCGCAGCAACATGCGCTGGCGCCACATGGTGGGCGGGGTGGGAACCCCGAGTTCCCGCAGCAGCGGCACCATCGCGTCGTAGGTGTCCGGCGGCAAACCGCGGCGCTTCCAGTTGCTGACCACGCGCTCGTCGAGGCCGAATAGCTCGGCCACCGCCGTCGAACGGCCGAGCGCGTCGATCACCATCTCGGCAAACTGTTGATGCACTGACTTGGGCATGCTATGGCATACCCCACTTTACGAAGAGTTGCAAGACCTCAACAGGCTAACGGTGGATGCCAATCTGGGGGTAGTTGACGCCCACCTTTGTGTGGGGAATACCAGCGGTCATGGTTCGCCAGCCGTCAGACCCTACATCTACCGCCGAGATCGGCCGCCGGCTGGAACTCACGCGCCGGGCGCTCGGGCTAACTCAGGTCATGATGGGGAAGCTGGTGGGAACCACCAGCGCCGGGCAGGCTTGGGGCAACTATGAGGCCGGCAACCGGCGCATCTCGATCGATCACGCCCTCGCCCTGTCCCGCACGCTGGGGGTGTCGCTCGACTGGATCTACCAGGGGCAGATGGTCAACCTACCCCCGGAACTGCGCGAGAAAATCCAGCGCATCATTCTGGAAAGCGCCAATCAGCCCCCGTCCCTGACCAGGCGCCTGAAATCCGTCAAAAAATGAACCCCGGGCGGGGGGGCCTCCTCGTCGTATTTCCACTCGGTCAGGCGGCGCATTTTCGAGATCACGGCATGTGATCTGCGCGCGTCGTGAGGCAGCTGGAGCACCAGCTGCATGGCCAAGTTCGCATCGTCTGCGGCCGTCGGCGCGTCGTAGTCTTCTGGCATTGCCTGTCCCATCAACGTCCCCTTTCTGTGTTGCGGTTGAACGTGGGCCGGCGGCCCGACGCTAGCCCGCCGGTAATTTTCCTGTAAGCCCCCATCACTGTCACAAAATGTTACGTGCCGTGGGGGACAGCTGGTTGTAATTATTCTCTTCGCTGGGCGATGGTTCCGCTTGACACCCCACACGGTGTGGAGTAGTCTCCGTTGCATTGGAGCAATGGAGAACGACAATGACCACCGACAAGCAACGCGCCCTCGCAGCCATCGACAGCCTCAACCAAGCCCGCGATCTGCTGGAGAGCAGCACCGATCAGGCACAGCATGATATCGCCGAGGATATCGGCATCCTCCTGACGAAACTCGAAAGCCTGCAGTTCTTCGGCCGTCGCCCATGGCGGGTCTTACATCGCGGCATCACTACCAACCACGATGTCCCAGAAGACGCGGACGACCGCTACTTCGTGACCGAAGAATTCAAGACCGGTTACGTCGTCGTCGCTCGGTTCCGAACCCTTGAAGCGGCCAAGCGCCATCTAGCCAGGATCGAGAGCCAGTCGTGACCCCCAAACAGCACTTCCGCCGCCTGCAACTCCGGCTCGAAATAGCCGAGTTCGGAATGGGCATGCCATTGGACCGCGAGCGCATCGGCGAATGCGACTGCTGCGGTGAGCAAAAGCCGCTCTTCCTGATCACCACTACCCTCGGTCACAAAACCTGGGAATGCAAGGAATGCACGACAGAGTGGGATGGGGACAGTGACGGCTTCACCGAACAGGCAGGGGGATACTGATGACTGCGTATTCATCAGGAATTGGCAAAATAAACGCACAACGGCGCGCCCAAAAACTAGCAAGGGCCGACTACGATCCCGAGCGCGTGGACATGCGGATCGAAGGCCGGCAGGGCAAGCTCGCCGCTAACGCCGAGGCGATCGAGAGGTGGCAGCGCAAACTGTTCCGCGCCGCCAATGAACTGCAGAAGCTCGTCGCCGCGCGCAAGCGGCTGCTGAACCCCAGCAAGGGCAAGCTCGTCTACAAGGGCGAAAACCTAACCGGCATGGGCGGCGGCGCCGTCGACGGCCTCAATGGGGACAGTGAACAGGAGGGAACGTCATGACCCGCTTCCGCACCTATGACGATTGGAAGCTCGCATCGCCCGACGACGAGCGCCCGCCCGAGGACGAGCCGTCGACCGCTGCTGAACGTCGCAGCGATCTGATCGATCTAGCATGCAACGTCGGCGGTCTTGACGATCGATGGCTAGTCAACGCCAACGAAAAAATGCTTCGCGACCTGATCTCCGAATGGCGCGACGCAGCCCGCGCCGCCATCGCCAAGGCCGAGGGCACGTCATGACCGCCTATGCCTCCGACGCCCTCGCCATCGTGGCCCTGTCTTTGCTCATGGCCTCCATCTTCATGCTGTGTGCGGTGCTAACATGAACACGTCCGAACAAATCGACGAGCTGGCCGCCGCCTTGGCCAAGGCACAGGGCATGATGGAAAATGCCGTCATGAACCGCATCAATCCGCATTTTAAATCGAAATATGCCGATCTGGCAGCCATCATCAATGCTGCGCGCAAGTCGTTGTCAGCTAACGGCCTCTCATTCGTTCAGACGATTGGCGACGGTGTCTTGCACACGCGGCTGTTGCACACTTCTGGCCAATGGATTGCTAGCGAACACCCCCTTCCGATGTCTGGGCGACCGCAGGAGATCGGTTCAGCATTAACCTACGCGCGCCGTTATTCGCTCTCTGCTCTGATTGGCATTGCCGCCGACGAGGACGACGACGCCAACGCCGCCAGCCGCTCCAATGGCAAACCGACCGAAAAACTCAGCGAAGATGCAATCTCCGAACTGCACGAAGCAATCTATGCAGGCGGGCGAACGGAAGATTGGTTCTGCAAATTCGCCCATATCAACGAGTTGGACGCCCTCGCCCCCGAACGCTTCGAGGCCGCGCTCGACTACGTCAAAAAACTGCCAAAGGTGGCCAATGCTGCAACGGAGTGACGAATGGCTGCAGGCCCGCTGTGGCTGCGTCACCGCCAGCCGCGTGCGCGACATCACCGCAACGACCAAGAGCGGCGGCTGGACCGCCGACCGCGAAGGCTACATGGGGGAGCTTGTTAGCGAGTGCCTGACCGGCACGCCGTATCCGCAATACGTCAACGCCGCAATGGAGCACGGCAACGACAAAGAAGCATCTGCACGCTTTCGCTATGCCCTCGCCCAAGGCGTTGAAATCACCGAGGTCGGGTTTATCAAGCACCCTACCATCGAGCATGCCGGCGCATCGCCCGACGGATTGGTCGGTACTGATGGCCTCGTTGAGATTAAGTGCCCGTATAAAACCGCCATCCACATCAAGCGGTTGACTGGCGCCAAGATCGAGGCGGCAACCCTTGATCAGATGCAATTCCAAATGGCGTGTACCGGCCGGCAGTGGTGCGATTTTGTCAGCTTCGATGACCGCCTGCCCGAAGAAATGCAGTTGCACATCCGTCGCATCCCGCGCGATGACGAGTACATCGGCAAGATGGAAGAACAGGTCATCCAATTCCTGATCGATGTCAACGCAACGGTGGACCTGTTGCGCAAGCGATACATGCCGGAGGCCGCATAGTGAGCCGCGCGCTGCTGCGCATCGACGGCCCCGTGACCCGCGCCCGGGCGGCTAAACTGCTCGCCCGCGTGCCAGACGGAACGCGCGTGGAATTCAAGGGCGGGCGGCGCACGCTGCCGCAAAACGCTAAACTCTGGGCCGCCCTCACAGAGGTGGCACGCCAGAAGACATGGCATGATCTCAAGTTGGCGGCCAACGATTGGAAACTGATCTTCCTCGATGCGCTCAAGCGCGAAGTGCGGATCGTGCCGAACCTCGACGGTACCGGCTTCGTCAATCTCGGCCGGTCGTCGTCCGACTTATCGAAAGAGGAAATGGGCGAGCTGATCGAGCTAATCGCAGCCTGGGGCGCGCAGAACGGCGTCGTGTTCGCAGACGATACGTGGGAAGCGCATGACTGAGAAGCGGGTTGAATTCACCAAGGCCACCAAGCTTGCCGCCTGGCGGCGGTGCCGCGGGCGCTGCGAGGGCTGTGGCGCCTTGTTCGCCGGCAAGTTCAAGCACTACGACCACATCAACCCGGTCGTGTTCTCGCATGATGCGTCGTTGGAAAACTGTCAGGTGCTGTGTGTGGAATGTCACACCCGCAAGACCGGCGAGGAAGACATCCCGGCCGTGGCCAAGTCCAATCGCGTCCTGAAGCGTGAAGCCGGGCTAACCCGCGTCGGCAACATCCGCACATGGAGGTCACGTTGACCGACATCGTCGAGCGGCTGCGCAAAGCATACCCGCCGTTGGCTGGATACCAGCGCCATGTTGGCGAGGAGGCCGCCGACGAGATCGAGCGACTGCGGATGCAGCTCGCCGATCACGGCGAGACAATCACCCGGCTGCAAGAGCAGCTCACGGTCGTGCGCGAGCTGCGCGACTGCGACGATCACGATATCGAGGTTTCACAGATGGACGCGGTTGGCCGACTTGGTGTTGCGATTAAGCGCATTGCGGAGCGGGACGCCAAGATCGAGCGGCTGCGGGCAGCGCTCAAGGAACTAGCCGACGCTGCGGAACACGACATGAAGAAGAACCAAGAAGATGAGGACGGCGGATGGTGGTCGCTTCGGACAGAGAACGCGATACGGGGAGCCCGCCGCGCCCTTCTGCGTACCGACAACGAGCGGCTGCGGGCGTTCATTGCTGAACTAACCGCCGATTGCCCAATCTGTCACGGCCTAGGATGTCCACCGATAGGATGTGGCCGCGCCCTGGAGCCAAAGCCATGAGTTTCGCCGGCTGGATATGTAATCCCCCCGGACCGGCGGAAGGCGCCGCCCCGTCCATTGCTCCAACAATGCTGGGGCGGCGTCGTAATATGAGGCCAGCATGATCGAGCGTCGCACAATAGGCTGGTTCTCTTGCGGCGCAGCGTCAGCCGTTGCTTGCAAACTGGAACACGCATTGCCGGTCTATTGTGAGACAGGTGCAGAGCACGAAGACAACAAGCGGTTCATGCTCGACTGTGAACGTTGGCTTGGCCGCCCGGTGATCCGCCTACGGTCGGACGAGTATGCCGACACTTGGGACGTTTGGGAGCGCACCCGCTGGCTCGCCGGCATCCAGGGCGCCAGATGCACCATCGAACTAAAGGTAGGGCCACGGCTAGCCTTCCAGCGGCCGGATGACATCCACGTATTCGGCTATACGGCAGACAGCCCTGATGCCGAACGCGCAAGCCGGCTCCGGGCAAACTATCCCGAGTTGACAATACGGACGCCGCTGATCGAGCGCGGCATTACAAAGGCCGCCTGCCTCGACATGATCCAGCGTGCTGGCATCGCCCTGCCGCCGCTCTATGCCATGGGCTTCCAGAACAACAACTGCATCCCGTGCGTGAAGGCGACCAGCCCGGCTTATTGGGCACTCATACGCAAGCGGTTTCCCGATGAATTCGGACGCATGGCCGCACTGTCGCGCGATCTGGATGTGAGGCTGTGCCGGATCGATGACGAGCGCCGGTTCATTGACGAGATACCGACCGACCATCCGACCACCAATCCAATCCAGCCGTCCTGCGACTTCCTCTGCTACCTCGCGGAGCAAGACTTATGACCGACCGTCTCGCCTACAGCGTTGAGGAAGTCTGTGCGATGCTCGGTGTGTCGCATGTGACCGTCTATGCGCGGATCAAGGACGGCAGCTTGCGCTCGGCAGCATTTGGCCGGCGACGGCTGATCCTGCGAAAGGACGTTGAGGCACTATTTCAGACCATGGGACGCGGTATGGGCAGGAAGGACAAGGGGGAAAAACCGCAATGAATTCAACTGGAAAACGAGGACATTGTGGCTACACTTCTTTAGTTCGCAGCAGTAAGCGAGCGGAAGTCGACCAGCAAATTAGCCCACAAGAACAACATGATATGTTGCCAGGTTATGCGCTGCCAGTAAGGCGGCGGAAGCGCACGTAAAGATGTCGAGGATGGGCCAGGATATGGGACACTTTCAACCGACGGTAGAACCATGATGCCGCGCTGGGCCATGGCCTTGGCCTGGATACTGTTCATGGTGGCGTGCGGCACCGTGCTGGCCGTGGTCCTCGCCGGCTGTCAGATGCCAATGCGATGACCGGGGACGTGGTCGTGTTGGTGACCGCGGTCGGCGTGCTGCTGCTGGCCCTGCTGGGCGCGGCGCTGGTCAGCTGGTGGGTGTGGCAGGGAGGTAGGGATACATGACGGTCACCTCGTCGTCAGTGCCGACGCCCAGGCTGTCGGCAAGCCCCGGGGAGAGGTCTGCCGCACGGCCAGTCTGCTCTTCGTGTGGCCCCCAATCGGCAATATGGGCCAGCCGCATGACCCCGGTGTCCGCGTTGGTGACCATCGCCATCTGCGGACCTCGCAGCATTTCCTTGGGCGTCACGTCGTAGTCCCACCGGCAGGCCACATAGAACACCGAAGGATCGAGCCGGCGCGCCATCCCGGTCGTCGCGGGTGGCTGCTTTCCCAGCATGAGCCAGGGGCACTCATCCGGCTCGTACCACATGGCCAGCCCTTCGCTCGGGCTGACGCCGGTGTCATCGGGCCCGCCAAAGGTCGAGCATGTGCCACGCGCCGCAAACAGAACACCGCTCGGCGGCTCGGGG
>Ga0105248_10003021_pt1 | contig 18663 bp, 15 predicted proteins | sample KBSS34metaG_FD_81524 | JGI IMG/M metagenome (GOLD analysis project Ga0105248, IMG submission 81524) | Switchgrass rhizosphere microbial communities from Kellogg Biological Station, Michigan, USA - KBS S3-4 metaG | ecosystem: Host-associated > Plants > Roots > Rhizosphere > Soil | place... | reverse complement strand
TGCGGTCGCCTGCGCGAAGGCTTTCAGCAGTACGAGTTTCGGTGGCTGCAGGAACCTCTGTTGTCGTGGCGACCGAAATGCGCGACACCGGTGTGGAGCGGACAGGAGCTACGAGGCAAGACCATCCTGCTGCGCGCGGAGCAGGGATACGGCGACCTGCTGCAATTCATCCGTTATGCGAAGCAAGTCAAGGCGCTCGGCCCCACGGTCGTGCTCCAGGTGCGAGACGAGCTGCGAGAGATCGCAATGACAATGGCCGGAATCGACCGTGTGCTGCACGGCGACGAGGCACCTCCGCAGTTCGACTATCACATTCACCTGCTCGGTCTGCCCCGCATATTCGGCACCGATCTCACAACGATTCCGGCCGAAGTTCCGTACCTGCGCGCCGATCCTGCGCGTGTTGCGCGCTTCCGTGAAGGAATCGTGCGCGACGGCAAGCTCAACGTCGGCATCGTGTTCGCGGGTTCTCCTACGCATCTCGGCGATCGATTTCGATCGCTCTCATTGCGTGCGTTGGCGCCGCTCCGGATGATCGGCGGTTGTCGCTTCTACTCGCTGCAGAAAGGTCCACCGGCGGCTGAGCTCGTCACCGATGTCGGCTTCGAACCCATCGTCGACCTTGGACCGCAGCTCGCTACGTTCGCGGACACCGCCGCTGCAGTCGACGCGCTCGACCTGATCATTAGCGTCGACACGGCCATCGTCCATCTGGCAGGCGCCTTGGGGAAACCGATCTGGACGCTCGTCGCCATTCCTGGTGATTGGCGCTGGCTGCAAGGCCGGGATGACACTCCCTGGTACCCGACGATGCGGCTCTTTCGGCAACGACGCCCTGGCGGGTGGGACGAGGTAATCGCAAGATTGACATCGGCGCTCGCAGCCGCTGCTGATGAGCACCGACGCAGAGGCGCAATCGAATTGGCGGCAGCGGCACCGCTCCAGACCTCGAGCTTGGATGTTGCGGATAACAACGACAGTCTTTGTCGAGTTGCCGAAACGCGCGTGGGAATCATCATGTATGCGCCGGTTGACAAGCTGACCGCGACGTCGATTCAGTATTACGGCGAGTGCCGCCAGAAGGAACTCGAGTCGTTGCTCCGGCTGCTCGCGCCGGGCATGATCGCAATGGAGGTTGGGGCGGGCATTGGTGAGCACTCGGTGCCGATTGCCACCGCCCTCGGTAGCGAAGGGCACCTGTTCATTTATGAGGATGACGGATTGCTGAAGCAGGTGTTGCACGAAAACTTGCGCTCGAATCGCATCACCAATGCCACTGTCATGCGCCGCACCTTAACTGTCGAGAACACCGACGCCTCGGAATCGATCGACGAATTGCGCCTGGTGCGCCTGCAATTGCTCAGGATCAATGAACGCGCGGATGCGGCGACAGTACTTCACGGCGCGCAGACGACACTCACGAGACTTCGTCCGCGAATCTGGGTAGGCGTTGCCGACGGGGACGATCTGACGCGCACAGTTCCGGTCCTGCGCGCCTGTCAGTATTCCTGCTGGAGAATCGAAACCCCGCTCTTCAACCCGTCCAATTTCAATGCACGCGACATCGACGTGTTCGGCGGGCGCACGTCTCTGTCGATCGTTGGCATTCCCGAAGAGTTGAAATTCGACGCGGCGCGCGAATGGGAGCGGATTGGGTGATGTTGCGCCTGTTTCGCGTCGAGGCGTAGCGATGGCGATGCTGCGCAACCTTCTTCGCAAGAAGACCACAGAAGACGTCGGGGCAGTAGCGCAGCCGTCGGCCGATGTTTCCAGACTGAACGCGAAAGCGGACGATCGTGCGGAACGCGTGCATCGCCTCGCGGGGGAGGGTCGCCTGGGGGAAGCGCTTGCGCTGGCCGACGAATGCCTTCAAACCTCCCCCCAAGATGGCGCTCTGTTGCTGGCCAAGAGCTCGACGCTCTTCGAATGGGGACGGTATCAGGAAGCGATGCCATGGTTCAAGCGCTCGGAAGCGGCGGGTGTAGACAACTTCAATCTATATCTCCGCGCAGGATGGACGAGCCTGTGGACGGCCGGTCCTGCGTCCGCGGAATCGTGGATGTGGAAAGCTGTGAACCGAGAGCCCGACGAGTGGACCGGGCACTTCGGCCTTGCCACCGCGCTCCGTGGTCAAGGCAAGCTCGACGATGCAATCGCCGCATTCGAGCGGGCGTTGGAAGTCTCCCCTAGCAATATTCATTGCCTTGCTCAGTTGTCCGATTGCATGCTCGCTTCTCGTAAGGCGGAGAGCGCCGAGAAGTACGCGCGACGTGCGATTGCGGCGAGCCCGACGACGCCGATCGCTTGGACGAACGTCGGCGTTGCGCTTGTCGCGCAGGATCGATTGGAGGAAGCGACGGCTGCATTCGAGCATGCAGACAGGCTTGCTGAAGCAGCTGGAGGCGAAGGCGACGCCTATCTGAACCTCGGCATGTGCCTTCGGGATATGGGGCGTCTTGCTGAATCGCTCGCCTTGTATGAACGAAGATTGCCCGCGCTGTCGGCGGTGACAGTCAACACTGCTTATGCACACGCACTGCTAATGGCTGGCAAGCTCGCCGACGGATTTCGTCAGTACGAATTTCGCTGGCTTCATCCGCCGCTGCTGGCACTGCGACCGTCCTTTCGCAAGCCTGTGTGGGCGGGCCAGGACCTGCGTGGCAAGACAATTCTTCTGCGCTCGGAGCAGGGGATCGGCGACGTTATTCAGTTCATACGTTACGCTCCGCACGTAAAGGCGCTCGGCGCCACCGTGCTCTTGCAAGTTCGTGAGGGAGTCGGCGAACTCGCGTCCTCCTTTGCCGGTGTTGACGCGATACTTCAAGCCGACGCGCCTTATCCTCCATTCGACTATTACATTCATTTAATGAGCCTTCCGCGTGCCTTTGGTACCGAACTTGCCTCTGTGCCCGCGGCGATTCCCTATGTCCATGTCGACCCAGCTCGCAAGTCGAGGTGGACGCAAAGGATACATGGGGATTCGACATTGAGGGTTGGCTTGGTTTGGGCCGGCGATCCCGGTCACCTTCGAGATCGGTACCGCTCGGTTGCGCTGCAAGACCTTGCGCCGGTTATGAATGTTAAAGGAGCTCGGTTTTACTCATTTCAGGTTGGTTCGCGAGCACCGGGATGTTTGAGCATCTCGTTTAGCCCGGATGTGATCGACCTTGGACCAGAGTTGAAGGACTTTGCCGATACTGCTGCCGCGATCGATCAAATGGACTTGCTCATATCGGTTGACACCTCCGTGGCGCATCTCGCCGGTGCACTGGGTAAGCGAGTGTGGACCATGTTGGCGACGCCGTCAGAATGGCGTTGGATGATTGATCGCGAGGACACGCCTTGGTATCCGACTATGCGTCTGTTCCGACAGCGCAGGTCTGGGGACTGGAAAGAGGTCATCGGCCGCATTGCTGCTGAACTCGCCTGCTTGGTGGATTCGACGGAAACCCGCGGGTCGCCATCGTCGAGATCCATCGCTGCGCCGCCGTCGACCCTACCGGCCGTCCCACGTTGCTCGAACGAGTTGGAAGGTCGAACAGCGCCCGCGGAAACAGCAATGGGTATCGTTCAATACTTTCCGAGCCAACAAATCGTCGGCGATTCGATCGGGTGGTATGGCGAATACCTGCGCGGACAAACGGATCTGCTGGCGAGCCTGATGGCGCCAGCAAGCTTTGTGATGGAAGCGGGAGCCGGAATCGGCGCTCACGTGTTGTCGCTTGCACCCACCGTCGGCGCTGGCGGTCACTTCTTTCTATATGAGCCCCGTTCCCTCTTCCAGCCCGTATTGCGACAAAACTTAATGGCGAACGGGATCCGTAACGTTACCGTCATGAGGGGCTCATTGTGCCCTCACCGGACGGCCGGCCCCAGGGTTTGCGAGGCGGTCACCGATCCCAAAGAGCCGATTGAGGCAACGAGAATTGAAACGATCGATGAATTGCGCCTAGAGAAGCTTGACTGGTTGAAGATCGGGGAAGACAGCGAGCATGCGCTGAGCGTGCTCGCGGGCGCATCGGAAACGCTTTGGCGCCTTCGTCCAAAAGTATTCGTTTCGGCAACGGACCAGGATCAAGTTATAACGTTGGTCGCACGCTTAAAAGACCATGCTTATCTGTGTTGGAAGGTGACGACGCCCTATTACAATCCGCTCAATTTCAATGGTCGCGATGTTGATATCTTTTCAGGCCGGACCGCACTGGCTGTTTTGGCGATACCGGAAGAGATTGTTGCGACGACCGATCTGGACGGATGCGAAACGATGTGAGGACACGCGATGCAACTTGCGTTCAAAATCAGGAGCGGCTATGGCGTTGCTTGGGTGGTTTGACACGAGTGAACTGGAGGACTTCGGGACCGTACTGGCAAACGATTTGGCGCGGCGTTTTCCGCCGGCATCCGAAGCTCGCACGGACACTGGCGCGAAGTACCAGCTTAAGGTGATCCTCGAGGGACTCGGCGCCCGCGCCGTACGCTTTCACGACGAAAAGAAGCTGAGCGTGTACAAGAAAGCGAAACTGGCGAACGTCTTCAAGTGGCGGTTGAAGGAACTCGGCTACACCGAGGGGTTTGTCGATAACGCAACCAAGGAAATCGTCAACCGACTGGCGGCGAACTAGACAGAATGTATAGACAACGTCGCCCCGCATCGCCCGATCCTCGCAGGCAGGCATCGTCGCTGCATTCGGTTCCGCTGACCGGTATTCGACCTCAGGATTCCGTCACGCCTACGTCCCGCGAAGCGTCAATGCCTATCCATGCGCGTCTACGATAGCACTCGAAGAATTCTGGTTACTGGGGGTGCCGGTTTTCTCGGATCTCACCTTATCGATGCGCTTTTAGCGCTCGGACACGAAGTAGTTTGTGTGGATAATCTATTCACGGGGACGAAACGAAACATAGACCACGTGCGCGATCATCGACGCTTCGAATTTATTCGACATGACGTCACCTTTCCGCTTTACCTCGAGGTCGATGAAATTTATAACTTAGCGTGTCCTGCCAGTCCGATTCACTATCAGCACGATCCAGTCCAGACGACGAAGACGAGTGTCCACGGTGCCATTAACATGCTTGGTCTCGCCAAGCGACTCGGTGTACGCATCTTTCAGGCGAGCACGAGTGAAGTCTACGGTGATCCTTCGGTGCATCCGCAGCGCGAAACATATTGGGGCAACGTGAACCCTATCGGTTCTCGAAGTTGTTACGACGAGGGCAAGCGTTGTGCGGAAACGCTTTTCTTCGACTATTACCGCCAGCACAAGCTCGACATCCGGGTCGCGCGAATCTTCAACACATACGGTCCGCGAATGCATCCAAACGACGGACGCGTCATTAGCAACTTTATAGTGCAGGCGCTTCGTGGGGAAGACATAACCCTATACGGCAGCGGTTCACAGACGCGCAGCTTTTGTTATGTGGACGATCTCGTCGAAGGAATCGTTCGATTCATGGGCTTGGCTAGCGACGGTGATGAGACGGGTTTCCCGGGTCCGCTCAATCTGGGTAACCCGAAGGAGTTCTCTATTCGGCAGCTTGCTGAGCTGATAGTACGCATGACCGGCTCCAAGTCACGGATTGTCTTTCGGCCTTTGCCGCCTGACGATCCGGTCCAGCGACAACCCGATATCGGCTTGGCGCGCGAGTTGCTCGGCTGGGAACCTAAGATCGAGCTCGAACAGGGACTGATGAAAACCGTCGCGTACTTTGAGGAGTTGCTTGAGACCGAAGCTAAATTAAGTTGCACCGTTACTCGGCGGGCGCATTGAGACGCTTGCGGAAAAAATAGTTTGGAGTTCGGGCAATCAGTTCGTAGTGGGGATGGCGTTGCACCTCTTGAACGACTTGCGCCATCTCCGGTCCCCATGCTTCGCCGGTGTCGTCAAAAAAGACGTATCCGCCGGGCAGAACGAACGGGTCCACTCCGTAAAAGTCTCCGCTCGCCGCTTCGTAAGTGTGGGCGCCATCGATGTACACGAAGGACAGGGCGCCCCCCAAAGTGACTGGCCGCCCGAGAACGTCCGTGACCTGCTCCTTGGCCGCCCACCTGCGCAAGAATCCATGGGAGTAGTCTTCGACCGAGTACGGAAGGTGATGTTTGGCGTAGAGGCGAATATTTCTCTTGAAGACCTCCACGCAGTACTCCCTATACTCGGACGTGCTCGCGTCGAAAAAGCCGCCGATCGGCTCTGCCGTTCCTTCAAAATCCCAAGGGTCGCAGCTGAAGAGTGGATGGCTCCTCCCGTGGAGCCACATCAGATAGCTGATTGTGCAGATGGACAGGCCCAGGAAGGAGCCTATTTCGAGAACGGCGCCTTCATCGGGCATGTGACCAATTGCAAAGTCAAATGCAACCAGGTTGCCGTCTCCGGGCACGAGCCACCCGCCCATTATCCTGGTTAGCCAATTGAGATACGCGTCGCGTCGAACTCGTTCCACACTCAACTCGAGTTCTGCCGCCAACGTGGAAGCGACCGTCATGTTATCTCTCCACACTCAGCAAGAACTTGCATCATGCAACCTGCCCGCCGTGTTGGTCTATGGTGCATCTTGGTTGCCATACCGGGTTCCGTTTCTAACGCGAGTCTTGAGAGACGCACTTCTCAGCGTCAACTGCGCGCGATCGTGCGTCACAACGACTCCAAGATTTGCATATGCGATACGCGGACCAACATTCGATCGGCATGATAACGATCCTCGTGAAATAATCCGCAAAATGAACTCGTCCGGGAAGTTGAAATGCTGTTATCAGTATTGAGGGACGTGTGGAGAGTCGCGAGAGCCGGCTCTTCTCGTGGTTCGGTCGAACCGCCGCCAAGAGTGCGCTCAGCGTCAGTTCTTCCGCCCGTGTGGGCGGTCTACGGAGACTACGCGGCCCTGCAACAAGGGTTCGATGCCGCCGTGATCATGCCGACTGTGGGACGACCCTCCTTGGGCGAGGCGGTGCAATCTGTCTACGAACAGGCATTTGATGGGAGGATTCAGTTGCTCATCGGCGTCGACGCGCCATTGGGTTCCTTCGAAGAACACGAGTTGCTCTTCGCTGCTGCTCCACCTAACGTAACTGTGTGTTTTTATTATCCTGGTTATTCCACATCCGTGCGCCATGGAGGACTTCATCCCGCTCGCGACGGCGGAGTGCTGCGTGCGGTCCTAACATACATGGCGCATTCGCGCTACGTTGCGTATCTCGATGACGATAACCGGTGGAACCCGCTCCATCTCCAGTCTCTTCTTTCGGCTATTCAGGGCAGGGACTGGGCATACGCCGATCGCTGGTTCCTGCACCAGGACAGCAGAGAAGTTGCGTGCGCTGATGATTGGGAATCGGTAGGACCCGGTCGCGGCGTTTTCGCCGACATGAACGGCGGATGGGTCGACCCCAACTGCCTGATGTTCGACAAACTCGCGTGCGAACCCGTGATTCGTTGGTGGACCATCCCTCTTTCAGGGGATCGAAAGGCAATGAGCGCCGATCGACATGTGTATAACTACTTGCAGCAGAAAAGTGCGCCGAGCGCAACAGGACTTATCACGACCTATTATGCATTGCAACCAGACGACGGAATGCATCCCTTTCGCCTAGAGATGATGGAAGGGCGCGGTCGGGATAATGCGTACGCGGCGAGTCGACCATACGACCCGACCGGCATTTGCTTTTCGTTTTTGTTGCCAACACGAGACCGAGTCAAGGGTCTCGCCGATTTTTTGGCAAGCGTCGAAGCAACGACAGCGCGTCCTAATGAACTTGAAATCGTCTTGGGGATCGATGAAGACGATCACGCGACCCGAGATTTTGAGTGGGATAGTCTGAACTTGGTCAAAGTGATCGTTCCGCCCGGTCTACCAATGGGCGCGCTAAATCAGGCATGCTACGACGCATCGCGCGGCCGCTATCTCATGGCGATGAACGATGATGTGTTGCTGCGTACCCAGGACTGGGACGACCAAATTAGATTGATGCTTGATGCCGTTCGCGACGACATATTCCTGGTCCACGTGAACGATAAACTGTTCGGACCGAAGTTGTGTTGCTTCCCCTTAGTGTCTCGCACATTTTGCAATATGGCTGGGGGGTTCTGCCCCGGCGAATATGAACGGTATCGAATCGATGATCATATCCATCAGATCTTTTCTCTGCTGGCGGCGAATGGACACAATCGAATCTTTTATCTGCCCAACATCGTATTCGAACACCTCAACTACGTGGCCATTCAAGATGGAAGGAGAGTTTACGCGCTGCATGGCGAAATTCTCAGTCGCGACGCGCGTCGTTTCGACGAATCGTTGCCGGCCCGCCAGGTGCTTGCCGAAACGCTCACGGGCCATATCATGGCGTCGCGCAACCATCGGATTTCTGTTATGGAAGAACTGATCCGGCGAACCCCGCAACTCTCTTGATGTACGCGCCGTCGTAACATGGTGGGTGGTTGCCCGAGGGCAGCGACCCGTTCCATCGCGATCCGGTCGTCAAGCATTGCCGTATTGGTTGTTCCTTAACATTGTGTAACCTTTGATGAGCTCGGAGATTCCCGCATCGAGCGAAACGGAGGTCGTGTACCCGGTTTTCTCGATCTTTGCGTTGGACACTATGTAGTTTCGTTGGTCGGGGTCGGTGCCGACTGGCGCGTCGAGAAATGTGAAGTCCTTGACTTGTTGCTGAATCCGCACGCAGAGCTCGCGCTTGGAAACGTTCGCGTCTGACAGTCCTACGTTGTAGATCTGGTCCTTCATCAACGTAAAGTTGTTGATGCAATGCTGAAAAGCGCGGGACACATCTCGTACGTGAACGTAGTTGCGCTTGAACGCGCTCTCGAAGAGTACGACGAAGCGGTCGTGAACGGCTCGGTAGGTGAAGTCGTTCACCAGCAGGTCGAGACGCATACGAGGTGACATCCCAAAGACTGTCGCCAAGCGAAGGCTGATGGCGTTACCTCGATCCATGAGGGCCTTTTCTACGCCAACCTTCTCCTTGGCATACAGCGATATGGGCCGAAGGGGACTTTCCTCGGTGCAGAAATTGTCTGCGTCCCCGCTGCCGTAGGCACTGTTCGTCGTTGGCATTAATACTAGTTGCTCTCGTGACAGCAGCCGAAGCATTAGCATTATCGCGTCGCGGTTCGTGGACGTGGCGCCTACGGGATCGAGATCGCAAAGCGGTGCGCCGACAAGAGCTGCAAGCGGAATTACGATGTCGGCCTTACGCAACAAGCTCGCCATTACGCCTTCCAAACGTATGTCACCGCGAACAACGGAGAAATGCGGGTTATGGCATACGTGATTGAGGCTGGTTTGACGAAACATGAAGTTGTCGAGCACGGTCACGTGGTGACCCGCGCGCAGCAAGTCGGGTACCAGCGTCGATCCGATGTAACCTGCGCCGCCGGTGACGAGAATGTTTGCTCCCATGACGTTCCCTGCTTCCCTTTCTAATCGGTAAATGCAGTGATTTCCGCTTCCACGCACTCGCAAAGCGTATGCGCCAGCACAATGTGTGCTTCCTGGATCGCGCTCGTCGTGGTGCCGTATGCGACCACGGGATGATCTGCAAGCGCCAGTGCCTGGCCACCATTACGTCCCGTGAATAACACGCTCGGGACGCCGAGACGTCGGCACTCGTCGAGCGCACAGAGGATATTCGGTGAGTTGCCCGACGTTGTAATGGCGAGAAATGCGTCTCGGGTGGAGGCCTTGGCGATGAGTTGCCGTGCGAAGACCTGCTCGTAACCATAGTCGTTCGCTATAGCGGTCAGGGTCGAACTGTCGACAGTGAGGGCCTCCGCCGGCATGGGCCGTCGCTCCCTGGCAAGGCGGCTTACAAACTCGGCGGCGAGGTGCTGCGCGTCTGCCGCCGATCCGCCGTTGCCGGCGATGTAAAGGCGCCCGCCCGAGCGGTAAACCGCCGTAACTCTATCGGCTGCCGCCGCAAATGCGGTCAAGCGCCGTTGATCCTTTAGCAACGACCGTTTTGCGGCGATCGAGTCAGAGAGATTCTTGCGTAACCGATCAGCAGGATCCACTGACTGCCTTTTGCACCGACGCAAGGACGTCCTGCGCGCGATGGAAATCTTCCGGCACGCCGATGTCGATAAAGGTATCCGAAAACACTCGGCCGTATAGTTTTCGACCGGCGCGAAGCAGCGCGGGCAAAAGGTCGATCTCAAGCGACCTCGGGTGTTTGGTCAGTGATGAACGCTCTGCGAAAATCTGCGGACGGAGCCAGTACACTCCGCCGTTCGCTATTGTCGTCAATCCGTTTTGCACCTCAAACCCCAGGATGCGTCCATCATCGCGCAAATCGAGGCCCAGGTAGCGCGCCGGCTCATCCGTTTCGAACAGCGCGAACGCAATGTCCGCTTCATTGCGGGCCCCGAACGCGCTCAATTCGCCGAGGTCGACGGAAAAGTAAGTATCTCCATTCAAAAGCAAGACGGGCGCCGTGATGTTGCAGCCCCCCAGGACATTCAATAGCGCTCCTCCGGTCCCGAGTGGCGTCGTCTCAGGAAAATATCGAAGGCTAGCGCCACGATAGACGTCGCCGAAATGACTGGTAATTGTTTCGTGTCGATAACCGACGGAAAGCGTAAATCGCGATATCCCTTGGCTTATCCAATAATCGAAGAGATATTCGAGAAACGGTCGACCCGCGATCGGTGCCATTGGCTTAGGTACGTCAGAAACAACGCTTCTTAAGCGGGTGCCGAGCCCGCCGGCAAGCACGATAGCTTCCGCTGGCGCGTTGTCACGCAGCATTGAGAGTCGTGCAGATCGCGTGAATGTCGTCGTTGCTCAAGTCGGGGTGATTACCGATGTAAAAGCCGTAAAAGTGCACGTGCTCTGTCTGCGGGTACTCCAAGTGATGATTCGATGGAATGAAGCCACGAAGATACGGTTGCCGCAACTGATTTCCACCGCCGGCGCTGCCGCGGCGAAACTCAATGCCTGCCTCTAGCATGCGACTCATCACCCGTCGAGTCAGTTCGGGATCCGGCTGCCGAAGGATCACATTGAACGCATAGTTGCTTGAACCTTGGAGCTTGAAATCGGTGCGGTAGCGGTCGGGGTCGATGCCGTTGAGAAACCTGTGCAAATTCTCGGTCCGGCGAGCGACGTTGCGGTCGAGTCGTTGCAGCTGACTCCGGCCGAGGATTCCTCCGATTTCCGTGTTGCGCATGTTGTAGCCCGCTAACGCAAAGATGAAATCTGGATTCAGGTCCGGGTGGGCGGCTCGAAAGGACTCCCTGACCTCGCCGTCGTCACTTTCGCGGACCAGTCCATGGGATCTGAGCATTCGCACTTGCTCATAAACATGAGGGTCATTCGTGCAGACCATCCCGCCCTCGATCGTGCTCATGTGATGAGCGTAGTAAAACGAAAAGTTCGACATCCAGCCGAGACTTCCCAATCGTTGAGTGCCGTGAGTGGCGCCGTGCGACTCACACACGTCCTCAATCAGTGGAATGCCCCGACGGGCGAGCTCGTGCAACAGCTCGTCGGTTAATCCATCGAAACCCTGACAGTGAGTTAGGAAGACCCCTCGCGTTTGAGACGTCAGCCGGGCAAGTATTTGCGAAGTGTCCATTGCTAGAGACAAGGGATCGATATCGGCGAACACGGGCTTGAATCCGGTCTGCAGCACCGAGGCGATGTCGGATACCCAGGTGAGAGGAGGAACAACAACTTCACCGCCTTCGGGGTATCGAAGCCTGAGTACACTCATCGAGAGAAGATTTGCGGATGCACCAGAATTGACGAAGACGCTGTGGCGAACTCCTAACCACCGGGACCACGCTGCCTCGAATCGCCGAACTTCCGCACCGTTTGTAAGCCTTGGATCTTCTTTCATGAGATGTGTGATGACGGCGTCCAGATCCTCACGCGCGATGTTGTTTCTCATCAGCGGATATCTCACTTGTCCCCGCCTAGAAAGACCGACCTGCTGTTGTCAAGAATTGGTGACAGAGAGCGTACGAAGTCGGCCACCGCGCTGCATACTGCCTCGATCCCGATGCCTACCAGTTCGTGCAACTCTTCGCGGGTGCCGAGTTCGAAACGATAACCACCGGAGACTCCCACGTTTCTGATGCGCAGCGGCAAGCCACGCCGCGCGACCCAATCGAACATCATCGCGTCGAGCCCCCCACGTCCAACAAAGCCTTCCTCAAGCGTGACGACTCCGGCGTAATCACCGAGCAAGGTCGAAAATTTCTCTTCGTCGAATCCTGTAATGTCGAATAGATCGATTACTCCGACTGAAATGCCTTTGGCACCAAGTATCTTCGCAACCTTAAGGGCTGTATGCACCATGTAAGCCGTAGCAACGAGACATACCCTTTCACCCTTTGCATGCACCCGAAACCCTTCGTCCAAAGCAAAACTGGACTGGTCATAGAGCGCGGGCAGAATCTGCGCATCAAGCCGGAGATATTTCGGTCCTGACCGCGCCAAACACCTAGCAGCGAGGGCCGCGGCCGCAATATGGTCGGATGGCGACAGAATTTGCATATTGGGTAGTCCACGCATCACGGTCAGATCCTCATAGCATTGATGCGTCGGTCCGGATACAACGTAGCTGTATCCGGTGCCCACGCCTATAAGGTTAACGTTGATGGATCGGACTTCAGATAACAGCGCGAGGTTGACGCGGATCTGCTCGAAGCAGCGCATCGTGATGAAGGGAGCAATTGCGTACGAAAAGACGGTGAAGCCTTCGAGAGCGAGACCCGCCGAAATGTTGATGAGGTTCTGCTCGGCGATACCAACGTTGAGGAATCGGTCCGGGTGGTCGGTTCGGATTGCGTCCAGCATCGGCGATCCGAAGTCGGCAGTGACGAAAAAGATTTCGGGGTCCGTCTGCATCGCCTCGTGTAGGGCTTCGAGCAATGCGTCTCGCATTGCCTTGGGCTTGACAATAGTTCCAGCGGTCACTTGTCGAGGTTGAGAAGCTGATCGATGAGATCTGGTTTGATCGCCGTCACATGAGACAGCGGCGTATCGTGTAGACCCGGCACACGGTGGCCTTTCACGGTGTTCACGATGACGGCGTGAGGTACGCCTGCTGTGCAGGCGCGGCATTCACGAAGCGCGTGGGAAATTGCGTTTACCGAGTGTCCCTCCGGAACATCCACTGCGCGCCACCCAAACGCCTCAAACTTTCGCCCAAGGTCCCGATGTGACACCATGTCATCCGTACGTCCTAGCATGCTTATCTGGTTGTTGTCCACGATGACCGTAAGGTTATCAAGACGGTGTTGAGCGGCGAACATGAACGCCTCCCAATTGGCACCCTCATGAAGTTCGCCGTCACCAACCACTACATAAACCTGACGGTCTATGCCCCGACGTTTTAGGGCGAGCGCAATTCCCGATCCGACTCCGGCGCCGTGGCCCAGAGATCCGTTAACTGTTTCATAGCCCGGGATTACCGGATCTGGAATGCCCCCCAGATAGCTGCCGCGTCGGCACACAGTCTCCAGCAACGAAATCGGGAAGAATCCAAGATCTGCGAGAATCGGGTACATACAGAGGGAACCGTGACCCTTGCTTATGATGCATCTGTCACGACCCTCCCACCGCGGATTTGCCGGATCCTGTCGCAGCAATCCGCCGTAGTACAGCACGACGAATATCTCGATGGGAGAGAGGGACGAGGCGACGCGCGTTTCCGCGGACCTACGATGAATGCGCAGCGTCTCCTCCCAAACCCAGCGCGCCTTCGTTTCCAGAAATTCGGTCTCGGTCATTACTACAGACCATTCGGCTGGTACAGCACGACGCGGCTGCCCGATTGCTCGAATCGAAATGGAACGTGGACGAGGCGTTGCAGCTTCTCCCGCACACGTGGTTGATCTTCGGGGCGCACAAAGAACAACATAAATCCACCGCCTCCTGCACCGAGCAGCTTGCCTCCAATAGCACCGGCTCTGCGCGCCTCGTCGTAGATTTTGTCCACCTCGGCGGTACTTACCTTGTCCGACAACCTGCGCTTGTACTGCCATCCTTGGTCGAGCAGTTCACCGAATGAATCTAAGGAGCAATCGCTGCGGAGAACCGAAATTCCCTCATCCGTCATTTCACGCATCCGCATTAACTCGGCACGGCGCTCGTGGAGATTTTCGATCTTCGACTTAGCGATCTCCGAGGCGAAGCGCGACAAACCGGTGAAGAACAGCATCAGCCGATCCTGAAACGCGTCAAGTCGCTCCCGTGGCAACACGATGGGATCGACTCGGAAGCCACCTCCTGGCGAGAACTCAATCCGGTTGAATCCGCCGTACGCGGCCGAAATCTGGTCCTGCGAACCCACGTTCTCTCGGATGACGTCCTGCTCGATGTGAATTGCGAGCTTCGCCAGCTCTTCCTGCGAGATGTGACGACCCTGCAGTGCTTTCAGTGCATTCAACAGCCCCACCGTGAAAGACGAACTCGAGCCTAGACCCGCGCGAGCCGGAAGATCTCCGTCATGATGGATCTCCAATCCGCGATCGCAGTCGTGATTGAGCAGCACTGCACGAACTGCGGGGTGCTGAATATCTGCGGCATCCACCACGTTCTCGATCTTCGAGTAGACGATCCGATGCTTGTGCTCAAAAAAGGGGGGTAAATGCCGACACGTTATATAGCAGTACTTATCGATTGTGGTGGCGACAACGCAACCTCCATACTTGTCGGCCCACGCACGGTAATCAGTTCCTCCGCCAAAGAACGAGATGCGAAAGGGAGTCCGCGTAATGATCATGGCGGTGGATCACCGAGTAGTTTCCGCTTAAGACGAATTCTCGCCATTGCCTCAATATTGCTTCGCTGCGTGGATCCGAATCGCCGCTCGATAAGCTCTAGGTAATGAGGATTGGAGAAGTATTTCTGCCAAGCGGCGTCCCGAAAGGCCAGAACCTGGGCGGATGTGAGATGTTTTGTCGGTAGGGGCTCCGATTCGTAGGAGAGGAAGGCATAGCCTTCAGCAGTTTCCGGCAGCTTCCAGCCGTTACGTTTGGCAAGCTGATACATAGGACTTCCTGGAAGCGCTTGACACGGGTACATGTTCGCCATTTCGTTGTTGAGCTCTAGCGCGAGGTCCAATGTCTGCTGCATGGTCTCGTAGGTATCGTCGGGGAATCCGAAAATATAGTTGCTGATGACGTAGATCCCTGATTCGCTGATGAGGCGACTGATGTCTCGGATATTTACTTCTTTGAATGTGCCCTTGGATACTTCCTGACGAACACGCTGGTTACCGGCCTCGATGCCAAGCGCCAGCCAGTTGACGCCAGCTTTCTTGAACAGCTCCAAGTACTCGCGACGAACGGTGTCGATGCGCGAGTAAGTCCACATATTGAATTGGAAGTCGCGCTCCGCCACCAGATTGAGGATTGGCCCGTAGTGTTTACGATTCAAAAAGAACATCTCATCGCTGATTCGCAGGGTTTTCACACCCAACCGGGCCAGTACATCCATCTGGCGGCCCACCCACGGCGCGCTCCAAAATCGCATACCCCGTGAGTGTGAGGCGTCCACACCATCGCTGTTATCGGTGCGGTTCACAATATTGATCATGCAGAAATCGCACGCAAAGCTGCAGCCCAACGACGTGTAGATCGCTGCGAAGGGAGTGCGCGCATCGTGATCAAACCCCGCGTGCCAGAAGTGCGCTCGATAAAGGTCCAGGGGTTTCTCGCGGTATGGAAGTAGATCCCAGGCGTAGCCGGGCATGTCCACGTCCATCCTCGCTTGGGGAACGATGCCTTCCGGTGGGTTTAGTACCGGAAGTTGGAACCCCCCTGGACCGCGCTTCTTATAGCCGATGCCCTTGACGTACGGGAGGTCCGTGTCGAGGTTGCTCTGCAAAAGAGAATGCAAGGCGTAAACACCCTCGTTCAGCAGCACAATATCGACACAGGTATACCCGAGTACTTCCAGCGGCAGCGCGCTGGTATGAGACCCAACGAAGCACACCCGATGCGCACCCGAGCTACCCTTCAGTGCGCGTGCGAGTGCCAGCGCTCCGATCATGCTCGTCGTCCCCGAATTGGGGTTCTGCCCATAGACGACGAAAACTACCAGTCTTGCTCTACAAGACTCCACCCGAGTGACGGACGTCTCGAGAGAGAGCCTCTCGGCATCGCAATCGAGCAACCCTACACGGTAGCCTTTCGCTCGGCAGGATTCGGCGAGCAACAGCGCCCACGTCGGCGGTTCGATGGCAGCATAAAGTGGTGCCAGCCCCTGATAGGCTTTCGCAGATGAATTGGGATTTACGAACAGAACGTCCATCACCAGTCTGGCAATAGAAGGGCGCGCAACGGCACGGCGTCTGGAGATAGCGATGTCGCCAGCATTGAAGTCCGGTAGCGCGTAAACGCTCAAATCGCTGGGCGCGAATTGGTCGCTCCTGCCCGCCAGCACGTCTTCCTATTGCCCGTCGTGAGCGGCGAGTACCTGAATTCGCAAATTAAGCAAGGATCGCGCCCAGATCCTGGAGTGGCTCCTTATGCCACGGAACCAAGAACGATGCCTCTATCAGACAACTGCGCTGAGCATGAACTACTGCTCTCTATCCTGCAGACTGGCGCTAGACGTCACCGACTGCCCATCGTGGACACTCTTGGCGTCGTGGAAGATCCAGTCGACCGCTGAAGCTAAGCAAGGGGCGACGTGTTGGGGCCGAAGCCCAATGGCGTTCAGGTGCTGCAGCGTCTTTGCACTGTCTCGCCCGGTTGTGACGAAGATGCTCCGCGCCTTGAGTCGTTTCGCCATTTCGATATCGCAGGACTGATCTCCAATGAGGTACATGGATGAGGTAACTACTTTCAGGTCCGCTATAGCTCGTTCCGCCATGCCGACCGCTGGTTTTCGGCATACACAGGCGTCATCCGGATGGTGCGGGCAGAAGTAGATCCCATCAAGGCGAGCGCCTTGAAGTTCCAGCTGATGTCGCAATTTCTCATGAATATCGTCCAGGTCGGCGACGGTCAACTTGCCGCGACCGATGCCGGACTGGTTCGTGACGAGGATCAGGCGGGCACCGGCGAGATTGAGCCGTGCCAGCGCTGCTGCGGCACCCGGATACAGTTCAAACTCCTCGGGGCAGGCAATGTAACCGGAGTCATGATTGAGTGTACCGTCGCGGTCGAGAAATACCGTGACGTTATCGAGCCGTTGGACCACCGCGCTCAACCTTTCGCATCTCGGTTCCGAAAGTGGGCGTACGTATCTCGTAATCCTGCGTCCAAGTCTATCGATGGAACCCATCCGAGGGCCGCGAGCCGACTTGAATCGAGCGCCTTGCGGGGAGACCCATCCGGTTTTGTCCTATCCCACTCAATGGCAACGTCGGCCCCTATCAACGCGCGGATTCGATGTGCAAGATCGGAGATGGGGAGTTCCTCTCCCCCGCCCACGTTGATCAGCGGCGGTTCGTCCTCGCGGAAAAGTGAGTCACGATGCTCCAATGACAGCTCCATAAGGTACACGCAAGCGGCCGCAAGATCATCGCAATGAAGGAATTCGCGGCGTGGAGCACCCGTGCCCCAGAGCACCACTTTCCTTGCACGGTGCTCTTTGGCTTCGTGAAAGCGGCGGATGAGGGCCGGGAGCACATGGCTCGTGTGCAGATCGTAGTTGTCACCAGGGCCGTAAACTCCTGTGGGAACGGCACATAGAAAGCGAGTCTGGTACTGTCGGTTGTAGGCCCAGCACAGCTCCGCCCCCGCGATCTTAGCGACCCCATAAGCCCGATTTGTCGGCTCGAGAGGACCCGTCATAAGCGCACGCTCCTGGACGGGCTGCTGAGCATCACGCGGATACATGCACGACGAACCAAAGAAGAGGAGTGACTCGACTCCAGCGCTCGCGGCCTCGTGAATGACATTTGTTTCTATCGCAAGATTTTCTCGGATGAATTCTGCGGGGCGCGTGTCATTCGCGTGAATCCCACCGACTCTCGCAGCCGCCAAGAAGATCACTTCAGGTCTTGTCTGTGCCAGAAAGTCCGCAACTGCGCGCGCATCGGTGAGCTCAAGAGAACGATGTGGCCGAGTAATCACGTTGCTATAGCCACGTCGTGAAAGTTCACGAATGAGCGACGACCCGACTAGTCCGCGATGACCAGCAATGAAGATCCGGGACCTAAAGTTCATAGAAACAGTTTAGCGAAGTGGTGAGCGTGTGAGGAGGGTTCAGATTGGCCCTGCGAATCGCGCAGCAATCAACGTTACAACAGCATCTCACCATGCTTTGACGCGCTTGCTTTCTGACCCGATAATCCCGGAACGGGACGCGTGCTGTCGGCCGCTCGCCAACTTTTGTGCCATCGTTGTTACGTCTCTGTAGCCCTTGCACGAGTCGCTCGCAACTGTAGCAGCCACTCCTCCAGTGTTCTCACAGGTGAGGGATCACCATAAAGCACGTTTCTCCAGCTCGTGATCAGCTGCTGTGCCCTTGTCCGATAAGTACCGTCTCGCCCCATGCGAACTGCCAGGTTGACGTAGTCCTGTTCAGTAGGGGCGATCAGTTCCGTTAGCGTCATACGCTTGAGCACCCCGCTCGCCAGCCTTCCTCGCAGGAACCGGCCTTCGCGTGTAATGACCGGAAGACCGCATTCGATGGCCTGGATCGCCGTGTTGAAGCCAGAGAAGCCGATCGTGTCGAGAAACGCCGTCGACT
>Ga0105248_10003019_pt1 | contig 18668 bp, 12 predicted proteins | sample KBSS34metaG_FD_81524 | JGI IMG/M metagenome (GOLD analysis project Ga0105248, IMG submission 81524) | Switchgrass rhizosphere microbial communities from Kellogg Biological Station, Michigan, USA - KBS S3-4 metaG | ecosystem: Host-associated > Plants > Roots > Rhizosphere > Soil | place... | reverse complement strand
GGCGGGAACATACGTTCGATCGCGCCACGCCCCTTGCCCATACCGAAATTATCCTGCGGCTTTGCCGGTTCGGTCTTGTACTCGGCTGCTTTTTTCTCTGCTGCCTTTTTCTTTTTGGCGGCCTCGTCGTCCTCGGCCGGGATGGCGTCCTTGCCCTGGCGTTCGGCCAGCTGCAAAACGCTCTCTTTCTTGGGTTCGACTTTGAAGCCGACCGTATCGCCCATCATGTCGCGGGCACCGGCATTGGTGGTCATGATCAAGATGATGTTTCTAAAGTCAGCCTTCTTACCATTGTTGTCAGTCAGGCTGGCATGGTCCATCACCTGCAAGAGAATGTTGAAAATATCGGGATGGGCCTTTTCAATTTCATCCAGGACCAGCACCGCATATGGTGTCTTAGTCACAGCATCGGTGAGGAGGCCGCCCTGGTCAAAGCCGACATAACCAGGAGGGGCGCCTATGAGCCTGGAGACGGTGTGGGGCTCCATATATTCGGACATATCGAAGCGAATGAAGTTGACGCCCAGGACGCGGGCCAGCTGCTTTGCCAGCTCGGTTTTGCCGACGCCGGTGGGACCGGAAAACAAATAAGAACCGATTGGTTTGAGAGGATTACCCAGACCCGAACGCGATAGTTTGATGGCATTTACGAGTTGCTCAATGGCATGATCCTGCCCGTAAATCACGGCGCGGAGCTCCGATTGCAACAATTTCAACCTGTCTTTGTCCGAGCCCGATACCGACTTGGGCGGGATTTTTGCCATGCGAGCCACGGTCAGCTCGACGTCATGAGCCACCACTTCACGGTCCGGCCGCTCTTCTTCGGGCAAGAGCTTAACTGTTGCTCCGACTTCGTCTATCACGTCGATGGCTTTGTCCGGCAAGAAACGGTCATTGATATATTTGCTGGCCAGCTCCGCTGCGGTAGTAATCGCAGCATCACTATAAGTAACACCATGGAAAGTTTCGTAATGGCTCTTCAAACCGCGCAAAATTTTGATCGTATCGTCGAGGGTAGGTTCCGCGATTTCAATTTTTTGGAAGCGTCGGGCCAGACCTTTGTCGCGCTCAAATGATGATTTGTATTCCTGATACGTAGTGGAGCCGATACAGCGCAGTTCGCCCGACGCCAGGGCAGGCTTGAGCAGGTTGGCCGCGTCCATGCCGCCGCCTTCGACCGCGCCACCACGCACGATTGTATGTATCTCATCGATAAAGAGAATGACATTTTCCTTCTCTTTCAGAGCTTTAAGCACTGCTTTGAAGCGCTCTTCCAGCTCACCTCTAAATTTTGTACCGGCCAACATGGAGCCAAAATCCAGGGAGTAGACCCGGAAGCCAATCAACTGCTTGGGCACTTCACCACGCTGAATTTTCAAGGCCAGACCTTCAGCCACGGCTGTTTTACCAACACCGGGATCGCCCACATAGAGAGGATTGTTTTTCTTGCGCCGACAGAGGATTTGAATGGTGCGCTCGACTTCCGACTCGCGACCAATCAAGGGATCGATTTTGTTATTTTCGGCCTGGGTGATCAGGTCGACACAATATTCAAGCAAAGGATCTTTTTTGGCCTTGCGCGGCGGAGCATCATCGGGCAAGTCGACTTCGCTGCCGTCGCCGCGCCCGGTACTGGCTGAAGCCAGGCCATCGTCTTCGAAAACATCATCGGAGCTGTCAGTTTTGGCTATACCGTGCGAAATATAGTTAAGTACATCAAGACGAGAAACTCCCAGTTTTTCCAGGAGAAAAACAGCAAATGATCTGCGTTCATGAAACATAGCGGCCAGAATATTGCCACTGTCTAAACTCGGTTGTTGAGCCGATTGTGCCTGAAAGGCGGCGCGCTCGATCACACGTTCGAACGTGGCCGTTTGCTCAGGCATCGCTTCTTTGCCCTTGGGCAGGACTTCGATTTTTTCGTTGAGATAGCGATCAAGCTCGCGCTTGAGCACATCAAGATCGGCGCCACATGCCGAGAGTACGTTACAGGCTGTGGTCTCACGCGTCATCGCGTAGAGCAGATGCTCCAACGTGAGAAATTCATGACGCCGACTGTGAGCTTCATTGAACGCCTCATTAAAGGTTTTTTGCAGCTCTCTGGTAATCATAAAAATTCCTTGGGTGTATTCCTTAGTTTCAAATCTATTCTTGTTCCAGTGAACAACGCAGAGGGAATTCCTGCTGCCTGGCCAGCATCGTCACTTTTGTCACTTTGGCCTCGGCTATTTCAAAGGGATAGACACCGGCCACACCGACGCCCATTTGATGCACCGCCATCATTATTTTGTGCGCGTCGGCGGGCCCTTTGTGAAAGATTTGCTCAAGGATGAGAGTGACAAACTCCATACTGGTGTAATCATCATTGTGCAGAAGGACCTTGAATAAAGGCGGACGCTCAACCTTTATTTTCTTTTCGGTGGTAACTACCGTTCCCCCACCGGGACTCTCTTCAAATTCGTCGTCAAATTCGCCCATATACAAAGATCCTGCAAGGTGGGGGCGTATACCCAAAACATCATCTGCCATTAATGATAGCAAAATGCAGGCAAAGCGCCGCCTGTGACATAATTATGGCGTGACAACCGGGTCCGCTGACATAGAAAACCACGATTTTGCCGGTACGACCCGGCGGGCGGCGCTTGCAGCAATTTTTGCCGCAGGCAGTTTTTCACTGATGTTTGCCCTGATTAAACTCCTGGGCAAAGGTTATCCATCGGGCGAAATCCTTTTCAGCAGAAGCTTTTTCGCCCTGATCCCGCTTTTGCCGGTAATTATTAAAAATGGCGGCTGGCGCCAGTCAATGCGCACGTCCAGGCCCGGTGCCCATGGCGTCCGCTCGGCAGTGGGGCTGGTATCGGCCTTTCTCTGCATCGAATCTTTGCGTTACCTACCGCTGGCCGAAGCGACGTCGCTCTTCTACGCCGCCCCGCTCATTACCACCGTATTGGCCGCGGCCATTTTGAAAGAGAAAGTCAGTAAGGCCAAAGGTGCGGCAATTTTTTTGGGTTTCCTGGGTGTGCTCTATATGCTTCAACCCCGACTCTCCAGCAATCTTTTAGGGGCAGCTCTGGCCCTGGGCTCCGCCTGCACGTCAGCCTATGTGTCAATCGAGCTGAGGCGCATGGGGGCGACAGAAAAGGCCATAACAATTGTCATCTACTTCATGCTGGCCTGCAGTCTGGCAGGCATCGTGACCATGCCCTTCAGCTTCGTCGTGCCGACGGCTCACGATGCAGTCTTGCTTCTGCTAATCGGCGTAATCGGTGGGGTGGCGCAGTATTTTATGACCGAGGCCTATCATCTGGCTCCGGCTACAACGGTGGCACCGTTAAACTACATCTCCCTGCTCTGGGCGGTCCTGCTCGACATGGCTTTCTGGGGCCGCATGCCCACAGTGGAAGCGCTGGCCGGGGCGGTTGTGATTGCCCTCTCCGGTATTTTTGTCATCGCTCCTGAGCGCAACCGGCCCAAGCTTTTGCCGTCGACCGAGCCCTAGTGTTGTCCAGTGGCCAGTTTTTGCGCTTTGGCCTTGCACTCCTGTGCCTGCTGACGAAAAGGACTGTCCTCAGGCAATTTAGCGGCGGCGGCCACGACATCATCGGCCAGAGCAGACAGTTGCGACTGCTGTGAGGAATTACTGAGGGCGCTGTTAAAAGCGGAGAGTTTGCTGTTGAAATTTGTCGCCTCGGCCTCGTGGCCGAGGAGAATCAGCCGCAATCCTTCTATAGTATCCATCTGGTAGTCACCATTGGCGGCGGAAAGCTTTTGCGCCTCATTAACATACTCACGCGCCCGGTCAAAATTGTTGGCCTTGTGACAGAGCTTGGTGCCGCAGATGAGCAAATCGATACGCTCGGTAATAGGCAGTCCCGGATGACCGGAAAAATAAATCAGACCCATGTTCACTTCGCTGACACCGCCACTGGTATCACCACTGCTGTAGCATTTTTCGGCGTTGGTCAGAGCACTATCCATAACGGCTTTGACAGCGGGATCGACTATACCGATCCTGGAAGATATCGCGACGGCGGTCTGCGGATTGACCGAAGTGTAGGGGCTGTTTGAACTAGATGAAAGGGCTGAAGATGTGGCCGTGCCTGAAGCCGTACTTGAAACTCCGGCAGTGCGGGGAGCAAGCAATTGACCGACGTAGGGGTTTGCCTTGGCGTCGAGCATTTCTTTAGCCTGCGGACTGAGCACGGGCGACTTGGGCATTGGAGTAGTGTCAGACGGCGTCTGCGCCGTCATGCTGTAAGAAACATAACCAACGCCTAAAAGAATGACCACCATGATCCATTTGCCGGAAGCGGAAGAAGTTTTATTTTCTGACACAGGCACCACCCAAGTATTTGACGAGCGCGAGAAATAGTAAAAGGCTATTTTACACGTTCGAGAATACTCAATAGGCGTCGTCGTTCCGGCCGGGACGCCAGATTTCACCGCTGATGTTGGACATCCCGGCTAAAATGACCGCCACCAGCCCGGCAAAAAATAAACATATGTAAGTTATCGCTACCGCTTTACCAAAATGATTTATCACCAGGATAGAAACATTCTTTTCAGGGTTGGCCGGGTCATAACGCACGGGCAGTCCATTTGCTCGGCTTTCGCTGGTCATAGACATCGTGTCCAGGGCCAACATTTCAATAACAGGCAAGGACACAACGGTCGAGTGATACTGCTTGCCGTTGGCCGTAAAAGTGTAGTCGGCCTTCATCATATTGAACCAGCCACCACGCGACCGGCCGTAGGGACGATGGTAAACCCCATAAGAAGAATAGCCGTAGTAAAGAAGCCCGGCATTGTTCAGTTGGCCAGACGCTACGTTGTAACCGGTGGTGCTAAACAAGGGCCAGTATTGAAAGGCTATCGCCCCGCCACAACCGAGAAGCAATCCCAGTGTAGCCAGATCGACAAAAACATTGGAGCGCTTGGGACGTATTTTGCGCCGTTCGGCGGCCGGGCCCCGGTTGGAGCCACCAAAAGAATAATCAGAGGGCATGTGCCAAACCCAGTTTTACTAAAGTAGAGAACTAATGAATTCCTGATTTCACGAGCATAGCAAAACGCCGCTTGGCAAGCGTCGATTTTCCTTTTCTCTTCAGGATTTACACAAAATCACGGGCTAAGCCTCTAAGCCGACTTCCAGATCAAGGCTCTTCCTCATCCTCTGTCTCATCATCGTCCACTTCGTCCTGCTCAGCCTGCGAACTCCATTTCAGTTCGGTCAGGGCCTCATCGAAGGTAATCTGGTTTTTGCGGGCGTGGTTGAGGGCAAAAATAGCCTGCTCCATATTGATTTTTTCATCGCGCAAAAGCACTAAAGATCGCAAGGTGGCATGCAAAGTTTGATCGTCGATGGCACCGGTGACAAGCAATATCTTGCCCAGAAGAGCCGAGTTGCGACGAGCATCGCGCAGGGCTTTTTTGATTTCGGTATCACTGACAATACCGGCGGCTTTGAGCATCTCACCCAGACGCACACGCTCTCGCGATTCGGAGGCGCTGAGATCGAGTTCGGAAATGGCGCGCGCCAGAGAAACATGTCTTGTAGCTACTTCGCGCAATGCTTCAGCGGCTTTGAGAGCCGAAAGCGAGTGACCGGAAACAATCTCTTGCAGTTTGAGAGCCGTGTCCAGTATACGCTTGGAAATAAATCCGCCTTCGACAAGCATCTGACCAATAGGCGTCTCACGGATCAGACCCATTTCCAGAGCGGTCATCAAGTCGGCTTCATTGACCAGACCGGAGAGCACAAGAAGCTCTCCCAGCTTGACACGCTGCCGGGGCGGCGGCTTATAGAAGCCCAGATCAATTAGCGAAACCTCAATATTGACCCGACGAAAGCGGCTGGACTTAAGCGCCTGCACCGCTTGCTCCCGCGAAATCTTATTGTCACGCACTAGAACCTGCGCCGTTAGCGCGGCCGAGAGCATTTCTTCCGAAACTGCATTGGTCAAAACAAGCACTCGCCCTAAGGGCAAGCCTGTCTCCTGGCTGGTTTTCAGTGAATCTTCCAACTGCGGTTGGGCGATGATGTCGGCGTCCTGAAGCAGTTCGCCCAGGCGCGCAACCGGCGGCCTGTCTGGATTAACCCAGCCTACCTGCTTAAGACAGACATCAAAATCCAGGCCTTCTTTGCCAAGCAAGGTCAGCGCTTCCTGCGCTTTTTGCAAAGTCAGTGCCCCATCCTTGACCAGGGCCTGCGCTTTAACCGCGGCTTCCAGCTCGCGGTCGGCGATGTATCCGCACATAACCAGTACGCGCCCGAGAGGCAAGCCTGTCTCTGAAGACAATTCGATAGCGTGGTTGAGACCATCGGTATTGAGGATTTTGGCCTCAACCAACAGTTCACCCAGACGCTGCGATAACTTGGTACCGGCTTTCACAAATGTCCTCTCTAAAACATGTCTTTTGAGCCCGTGCAGCTATAAAAGCTTTCAACACAGACAGTTTAAAGCAAATATGAATTTTAGAAAAGAAAAATTACCCCCAGGGGAATTCGAATCCCCGTCGCCTCCGTGAAAGGGAGGTGTCCTAGGCCTCTAGACGATGGGGGCATCTAAGGCGTGGCGTAAGCCACAGCGACTAAAGAGGAGGATAACAAAACGCGAACAATAGTGTCAACAAGCTTGGACGGTGAGCAATAACCTGATGCGCCGTTGTACTATTGATATCCCGGGGCTGCCAGTCGGCCCCAGGCGCCCCGTGAGCGTCGCTTGACGCTGCCCAGGCGTCGAGTGATCGAGCAAACTTTGGGTCATAAGATACGTAACATGTCTACTTATTACCGAACCTTCAACAATTATCTGCGCGATACCTTTGGCGAAAGGGTCTACCGCGTCCCCCTCGACGCCGGCTTCACCTGCCCCAACCGCGACGGCGTCAAAACCTTCGGCGGCTGTACCTTTTGCGACGATCGAGGTTCGGGTGCACCTACCATCGAACAGGCCCTCAATATAAAGAATCAGTTGCAAACCGGCATTGACCGGGTGAGAAAGCGCTTCAAAGCAACCAAATTTATTGCCTATTTCCAGGCCTTCACCAATACCTACGCCCCCGAAGGGGTCCTAAAAGAGCTCTATGACGCCGGCCTCGATCACCCTGAAGTGGTGGGGCTTTGCATCGGCACAAGACCCGATTGCCTTAATGACAACATCCTCGATCTATTGCATGAATATCACAAAAAGACTTTTCTCTTTCTGGAAGTCGGCGTGCAGACGATCCACAACCGTACTTTAGACGCGATTAACCGAGGGCACACCGTCGAAGAGTTTTATGACTGCGTTGAGAGAGTTCAAGCTCGCGGTATGCGTATCGCCACCCATCTTATTTTTGGTCTGCCCGGCGAAAGCGAAGCCGACATGATGGAGACCGTGCGCAAAATTGGGCCGCTCAAACTGGACGCTATAAAAATCCATCAGCTCTGTATCTATAAAGGCACACCGATGGAAGCGGACTACCACCGCGGCGAATTACCTCTTCTGGAAGAGGCTGATTATGTGCGCCTGGTCTGCGACTCCCTGGAGTTAATTCCCAAGGAGACAGTGGTCATGCGTCTTGTAGCCGAAGGCAAACGCGACGAAATAGTGGCACCGGAATGGTGCTTTGACAAAGAAAAAGTTATGTGGAAAATCGAGGCTGAAATGCTACGGCGTGGATCTGTGCAGGGCTGCCGTTATGAAGAGCCTCAGCTCTTGCACAGCAGTGCCGCACCGATAGTACCGGCGTAGTCACCTAGCTCAGCGCGCACAATCTCTGTTTTGCGTGAAGGTATACGCAGGGCACGGCGCCTAGCTTCCAGCTCGGCCAGGTCAAAGAAATGCGGTACGGCCTCGACAAGACCGCCACCAAGGATGATGCGCTTGGGGTTGTAAAAATTGATTACCGTGGCCAGACCGATACCTAAAAACTGCGCTGCCTGGGTAATGGCGCGTAAGGTCGAGGCATCGCCCATTTCCAGAGCCTGGGCTATGGCCTTGGAGCGTAAGATGCCTTTGGTCGGATCGATTTTGTCACGCAAAACCGTATCCATGCCGTGGTTGATATCGTAAAGCACGGTTTTGGCTATGGCCGTGCGCGAGGCGTAAGTCTCAAGACAGCCGTAGCCGCCGCAGCCACAGGGCAGGCCGTCGGGCATGACGACTATGTGGCCGACCTCACCGGCGGTACCATATCCACCGCGATAGATTTTGCCATTGTTGACGATACCGGAACCAATACCAGTGCCGATAAACATGCAGACAAAATTGTCGCAATCGCGGCCGGCACCATAATGCAATTCACCCAGCGTGGCTACTTCCACATCATTGCCCAGGCGCACGGGCAGGCCAAACTGACTACTGAGCGGCTCGGCGATGGGCAGATCATTTGTGCCGATGTTGGCGGCCGCCAATAAGATGCCGCGCTCGCGGTCAACCATTCCGGCTGCGCCAACTCCAATGCCGACGATCTTCTTGGGCTCCACGCCGGCGATTTCCATTGATTCGGAAATGCAGGAGGCGATGCGCTTAATCAGCTCGCCGCCTTCCTCAATCACCCTGGTCTTTTTCTTGGCCGCACTTATCAGCTGACCTGTAGACATATTGACGACGCCGGCAAGAATTTTGGTGCCGCCCAGGTCAACACCAACTGCAAACTTTTCAGCCACGACTGCACTCTCTTTTTATATAGATCTATAAAACTTGGACCTGGCTACTATAGCAAAGTAACCTATGGTCTAGCCTGTGGCTTGCCGGCTAATTCAGTCGTCTCATTGGAGTTTAATGCCGATAGCTCAGATTCGTTGACATTAGACGAAATACCGGAGTTGAGCGTGGTGACGCGCTCGGGTTCGGATACGCTGGCGGCAGCTGCTGCCACCCCAGCCTGGGCGCCGATGCGGGCCAGTTCCAAGCGGGATGTGAAGGAGGCCAGATCAGTCTTGGGCTTGTAGCCACAGCCGTTGCAAGCGGCCAGATTCTTTGCCTTGTCTTCGCTAAATACGCCCAGGGCGACCGCTACGTGACGCTGTGAGGCGCTGGAATTGCGTGTCACGGTAGCGCCGTTGACCACCATCGTGGTCGACCCGCCACCGTCCAAATTCATGGCCTCGGTACAACCCATCTTGAGGAAAAATTTGGCCACATCAAACAAAGTGTGGGGCCCTTCAAAAGTAGCCATAATCAAATGATCGTCGGCTGTAATACCGCAGGCCGTGCGGGCCACGATATGACCACCGGTCCAATTGGCGGGGAATTTTTCACTCTTCAAGTCGAAGGCAAACTTGCCGTCCTGCAAAAGCAATGGGCCACCACTGACAGCTTGTTTGACATTTTCCCAACCGATGGGATTGGTCTGCCATTTCACATGCACAAGGTCGCCAGGTTTGAGATTGGCTATGGGACTCTTTTTTGAATCAGCCAGGACAAAACCACCGTAGGGGATGGCCATCACTTTTTCGGCTTTATCCAGCACCTGACCGCTGGCATCGACAGCTACCATGCAACCGGCATAAGGGAAGGTGACGCGCTCACCCCAACGTCTCGTATAAAGGATGCAACGAGATCCGGTGCGATGTGGCTGATTGACATTGTTGATCCAGAGTTCTGGATGATCAGGATTGGAAGTGTAGAGGGTGCCGTGCAAACCGACCCTGGCTATACGAGCATATCCACCATCGGTGAAGCCCAGGGCGACACGGTCGTAAAGTGGCCCGGAGACCCATTCTCCATCAACCATCAGTGTACCGAGCGGCACGCCACCGGTCTTGAAATAATTGGCATTGATGGCGGCGATGGCACCGGAATCGCGGGCGTGATCGCGCACATCCTTGAGCTGATTAAAGGAATAAGAAGCAGTTACCGGGCGCATCTTGATCTGTGATTTGGACATGTCGACATCAACGGCGTTGATACGCGGATGCCCCGAGTAAACTTTGTAAGTAACTCCTGGAGCCAGGTCTTTCACCGTAGGCGGTTGCATGGGGCCTACAGGAATGTGTCCGACAACCGGCTTGTGCTCAGGCTTACCGGCGCTTTTTTTAGGGGCGACTTTGGCGCTCACTGGTTTATGCTTGCCGCGCGGCGGCAGCTTGTGAAACGCTCCGCGAATCCATTTTTTACTATGTACCTTGCCGCCGGAGCGCATATGTACGAAATGTACGCTGGAGCGAACCGCAGGACCACTCAGGGGAGAATGGCCTCCAACCACACCCATAGCCAGCTTTTGCGCCTCTACTGGCGGACAAAACATCTGTGCCGAAGCCCAGGCAAAGACGCTGAGCAAACCGACTGAAATGGATTTTTGATAGTAAGTGGGAAACCGCAAGTTTGCCAAGGCTCCGAAAAAAGCAATTTATCACGCTATTAATATACCCATTTCTACTACCTTTTAGGCGGTCGCGCAAATTAGATTACAAGCTCGCGCAAATCTCCGAGGCAAGCCTTGTCGCCACTTTCACACATTGCTCACAAAAACCGTTTAGGAAACAAAGTCGAGGGCCGATAGACCCCCGACCTTATATACGGGAAGCGCACATCATGCTTATTCAAGCAATATCAGCGCGAACTTTTTTTGCCGCCTTCTTTTGCCTGCAAAAATCTTTCACTGTATGACTTCACCGCCGCTTCGCGCTCATCTTCGGGCAGAAGCGGGAAACCAAGCAGTATGCGCTGCTCAAGGTAGGACTTGGCGACACGTTCGGAAAGTCGGCTGATTTTTAAAATGTTGTCCATGCGCTCGTCGCGCCCCAATACTCCGCGCGCGTCCAACAGATTGAATGAGTGCGAACACTTGAGAATCTGTTCGTAAGCGGGCAAAACAAGCTTTGCATCCAGCAATTTGCGCGCTTCTTCTTCGGCCAGACGAAACAAAGTATGCAAAACTTCGGGATCGCTTTTCTCAAAGTTGTATGTAGACTGCTGTACTTCATTGAGATGATAAATCTCGCGGTAGCTGACTTTGTCGTTCCACTTGAGGTCATAAACGTTGTCGACGTTTTGCAAGTACATGGAAAGCCGCTCTAAGCCGTACGTTATTTCAGCTGCCACCGGGCGCACTTCCAGACCACCGGCCTGCTGGAAGTAAGTAAATTGGGTGATTTCCAGCCCGTCCAGCCAAACTTCCCAACCTACGCCCCAGGCGCCGAGAGTGGGAGAGGCCCAGTTGTCCTCAACAAAGCGAATGTCATGATCGAGGGGATTGATGCCCAGTTCTTTCAAACTCTCCAGGTACATCTCCTGCACATTGGCCGGGGATGGCTTGAGGATCACCTGGTACTGAAAATAATGTTGCAGACGGTTGGGGTTCTCACCATAACGTCCGTCCGTAGGCCGCCTACAAGGATCAGCGCAGGCCATAGACCAGGGCTCGGGTCCGATAACTCTGAGAAAGGTCCCGGGAGACATTGTCGAGGCGCCTTTCTCCAGATCAAAGGGCTGCATTACAACGCAACCTTGCTTGTCCCAGAAACTATTCAGGGTGTGAAGAACCTGTTGAAAAGTGAGCGCCACCGGTGAAACTCCATCAGTAGAAGCGAAGCCAAAGGTCTAGCTTAACACGTCAAGGGGGGTGAATCTGGACTCGGGGCCACTCGGCAAAAAAACTCGTAAAGATTAAAATGACTAAGTCTTATGCATAAGTGGAATAAACTTTGACAGTAAGTGCTCCGCTTAGGAGTAGTTGTCGGTTGCAAAGGAGCCAGAGTGGACAGTCAACAGCGCGGATATGGGGAGCCACCGGATGGCATGCGCCGGGACATGGGCGGGGCCACAACAATGAGCGGGGCCAGTACACCAGCCCTTAGAGTGCAGGCCCTGGCACCCAAAGTGCAAAGACTTTTGGACAATATCAACGGCGTACTGGTCGGTCAGAGCCACGCCACAAGACTGGCGGTAATAGCCTTCCTCGCCGGCGGCCACTGTCTGGTGGAAGATGTACCCGGCGTAGGAAAGACATTGCTGGCCAAATCACTGGCCATGTCGGTACACGCGAAATTTAAGCGTATTCAGTGTACGCCCGACCTTTTGCCCTCAGACATAAGCGGGGTAAGCATTTTCGAGGCTCGGGAAGGCACCTTCAAGTTTATGCCCGGTCCCATTTTCACAAACATCCTGCTGGCGGACGAAATCAACCGCGCCACACCAAGGACCCAGTCAAGTTTGCTGGAAGCTATGGAAGAAAACCAGGTCACCACCGACGGTGCCACAAGAAGACTGCCGGATCTGTTTTTTGTGATAGCCACAGAAAACCCGATTGAATATCACGGTACATTCCCGCTTCCCGAAGCCCAGTTAGACCGTTTCATGATCTCACTTTCGCTGGGCTATCCCAAACCTTCGGAAGAAGTGGAAATCCTCGACAAGACTTTAGAAGAAGAGTCATTCACTGTCGACGCTGTACTGACAGAGCAAGATGTGCTCGACGCGCGGCAGGTAGTGAAAATGATCGTCGTCGACCAATCAATCAAAAATTACATCGTATCGGTAGTAGGCGCGACGCGCAAACACCCTTCGATCGTACTCGGGGTCAGCCCCCGCGGCAGCCAATTGCTTATGCGCGCCGCGCAAGCAGCCGCCCTCGTCGATGGTCGTCACTATGTAAAACCGGACGACGTGAAGCTTCTAGCTCCATACGTACTGGGCCACAGAATCATTCCAAAAGTCAGGGATAACCGGGTCAGCCATGCTCAACTTATTGAAAGAGTACTCGAAGAAGTCCCCGTTCCAGTCTAGGTTTCAGACCCAGCTGGAGGACCCCAGAGCTAGAGCGGCGCAGGAAGAGAGCAAACTCAACGGCGTCAGTATCCCCTGCCCATTTATACCGGGGCAGAATATGAGCCTGGTACTGGAGAAGCGCTTCTTTGTAGCAGCCTTCGTCACCTTTTGCTTGTACTGTTTCGGCACGATGACCAATAACGAATGGGTCTACTTGCTCACCTCGGCTTCCCTTTCCACCCTGATCCTGGGGGTGCTGATACCTCTTATTCAGATACTGGAGTCTGATATCCACTTCCACTTACCCAGGGAAGCGGTTTCAAAAGAACGACTCAATTTGCGCGTTCAAGTCAAACGCAAATCGTTTCTTTCCAGACTGGGCCTGGGGTTCCTTGTACGCTACTTTCCCGTCAAATGGCTCCTTGTCAAAATCCAGCTGGTACGACTGGGCGAAAAAGAGAACATGCTGCGACCAGTCATGGTCGAGCACTTGCTTAACGAAGCCTGGGTCGTAGCCCAGACACCCAAGCTGCGACGCGGTGTCTACAATCTGGAATCAATTGAAATTTTTTCCTGCTATCCCTTCGGACTGGCCTGGTGGGTGAAAAACTACCCCCTGACCGAAGACTTCACCGACTACTCACTGAGCGCCAACGCCGCATACGACCAGAAGATTGGAGCCGCCGATAAGGGCGGCAAGCGCGCGCTGCAAATGGTTGTCTTCCCGCGCTCGAACAATATAGAAGGCAGCTTTCTCTACCGTCTGCGTGCCGCCGGGGATTCAGCCCTCTTTTTCTCCTCAGCCAGACCGATTGCCGCGCTGTCATCTTCCTCCGTGCGATCCTTGAGAGAGTTTCACACCGGAGACAGCCCGCGTCTTATTCACTGGCCCACCAGTGCTAAGGTCGGTAAGCTGATGATTCGTGAATTCGAATCGGAAGGTTTACCCGGCTTTGACGTGCTGCTCGACCTCACTTCCGACTGGCAGACCGAAGAACAGTTTGAGCTGGCCGTCTCAATTTCTCTTTCACTGCTGCAACTGGGATTCCGCCTGGGTGGCTCGCCGGAGCTGTTTATCACGCCTTCGGTGGACGAAGACATAGACCGACTACCAACAATACTTACAGACTTGCCTGCGATTGCCCCCGGTATCGGGTGGGCTGCGCAAATGCTTGCTAGAGTGGAAGCATTGGTAATCGATCCCAACTTTGGTGAATACAAAGTGAAAGTGCCGCATGTAGGCGAGACCGATACCCTGGCCCTCCTCTGCCCCAGACCAGGGGTACCGAGCGCCGCCGATCTGGAAAGATCCGGCGACAATGAAGAGACGCAACTCCTGGAGTTAGACCCCAAAATGGTTGACCTCTGGGTTATGTCTCGAGCCCTTCTGGAAGCCGACTCTGACCGCATGACCGAAAAGGCGACCGAAGAAGCACGCTCTATCAAGGCACCGATCCCACTGCACGCCATGGGTTCAGGCGACAGAAGACAATCAACTTATGACGCCAAACAGGGTAAAGCCCCTCCCGGCCGTGTCCTTTCTTCACTAACCGAATTTGAGGAGCTGCCGCACCTGTAATGCAAACTCTTCCCAAACCAAAGAAAGGAGCCAATCTAGCTCGCCAGGCCCAGGCCAATGCCGGCAGGCCGGCTAAGGCTGCGCCCATACAGCAGGTAGCCGAGCAGGCCCTGGGCATTCGTGTTTGCGCCCTCTGCCTCGTCCTCCTTCTGGTTTTGGCCGCTTCCAGTTATGTGCCGACCGTACCGGCCCTGATCTTTATATATGCTCTTGTCGCCATGTCCGGCAGTTACCTGGCCTACATCTATCGCAACGACCGCCCGCGCTGGCTTCCGATTCTGCCGACGGTGGGGGCTTTTCTGCTATTTGCCAATTTCCTCTTTGAGCTCAGCTTTGCCCTGGCCGCCGGAGCAGCCACGGCCGTGACCGCCTTTGTCCACATGCTGGCAGGCTTACTGGCACTGCACTGTTTTGACCTGCGCACGCGCACAGACTTTTCAATCAATGCCTTGATTGGTCTCGGTCTGCTTACTTTCCTCACCGGTGTCGCCAGAGACTTACTCTTTGGCGTCTATGTCATGATTTACACCATCCTTGGTGGCATGCTGCTTTTTTACGATTCTTCCTCGCGTTCGCACGAGATAGGTCCATCCAGGGCTGTAGCGGACGGTCAGGTGGAAGGTCAGCCCATGATCAGACGCCTGCGCGTTGCCTCGATAACGGCGATGTTGCCGATTTTTGTCATTCCAATATTGTCTGCTTTTACCTGTCTGGTCTTGCCTAAAACCGAGTCCATGCTCGAAATGTTCATCGACAATTTCCGCTCGCAATTCCCAATGTCCGCTACTCTGGGTGGCTACCTCAGTCGCGGCGGCCGCAGCCAATCGGTAAAGGGTGGCGCACCGACGACCAAACCTGAAGGCGGAGCCAGTTATACCGCCAAAGGCGGCGAGGGAAAGGGCACCGCCAGCAGTGGCGGCCCACCGGAAGGCGACGGCAAGGGTAATGCCCCCGGAGGCGCTGGTCGTGGTCAATCCGGCCCGATTGACAGTAAAACAACAAACAAAAATTCCAGCGCTGCAATGCCGGGCTACAACGGCAAGAAAAACGATCCAGGTATGGATCCCGGCGATACTAAAATGATAGCCACCCTGGCCAAAGAAAGAAAACTCTACGAGAACTACGAAAAAGAAACAGTCGAGCTGAGAAGCGCGCCGGCTAATCTCGAAGAAGTGGTACTAAAGGTAGGGTCACCCGTAGCTACATATATTCGCCGCTACACCCTTGATTTTTACGACGGAAATACCTGGAAGCGCGCCATGCCGGTGCCGGCCAAAGTAATCGTGCCCACTGCCAAAGTGGGCTTCGACTTGACCACGAGCGATTCTGTCTATGTGCCGCCCGATTTGCCTACCCAGGAAATACAACAGGACTTTCGCCTGGAGACTTCTCTCGGCTATCTCCTGCCTCACAGTTGGATACCGCAGATTGTCAAACTGGATAACAGCGAGATGCGTGTCGACGGCGACGGTACTATCAAGCTTTTGGCTCCGCTGCCTGAGAAGGCTCACTATACGGTGACAAGCGAAATACATATCTATGACCTGGAAGTGATGCGCCGACTACCGGCCGAGACTCTATATCAGTTGGACGAAGACCGTGCGGACGAATTAAAAACTGCCCAGGCTTGCCTGCAACTGCCTCCCACACTCAATCCCAAGCTGAAAGACATGGCCGCCGACGCGGCCGGTATTGAAGGTAACTGGTTCAGTAAAGCTGAACGCATCGGCGAATATGTCAAAAGTCACTATAAATATGACCCCAAATCTTTTTACGAAGTGCCGGCCGGAAGCGGCTCACAATCCAGTTCTTCCACCGGCGGCCAAAACGAGTCTTCGTCAAATCCTGATACATCTGGTTCTACAACCGGCTCTACAATAGGCTCGACAGTAGGCTCAGTCACTGGCTCGCTAAATGAAAGCAATGCCGGGACAACGGCCGGGTCCGGTGCAGGCACGGGCACCACTGCCAGTACCAGTGTCAATGCTAATGCTGGTTCTAGTGCCGCCAAAACGCCAGCGCTGCCGTCGGATCTAGATCAATTTCTATTCGAAAAGAAAGTGGGCAACTGCCGTCATTTCGCCACCACTTTTGTCTTGCTCTGCCGCAGTCAAGGCATTCCGGCAAGGATCGTGGTGGGCTTCAATCCCGGTCAGTTCAATAAAAAGACGGGCTATCACGAGATTAAAGGCAAGGATACGCATGTCTGGACCGAGGTCTACATCCCCTACTGGAACTGGGTGCCCTTCGATCCCACTCCTGGCGGCGGTCTACCCGCACACCAGGAGGGCGGCAACCCCCTGACCAAATTTATCACCAGCGGCCTGGCCAATCCCTTTGGTCAGAACGTCAATCAAAGGCCGCACCACAAGCCACCAAGGACAAACATCGGAGCGCCCCCCGACGGCAGCCAAAAGCCTGATGAGAACAAAGGCACTGGTCCCGGACTGACCTTTGATCAAAACAAGAACAAGCCCAAGGGTTCGACTTTCAATCTGCCGATATTGGGCACGATCGACCAGGCGCAAATGCAATCTGTGGTCAAACTGATCGGAGCAGTGATCCTCTTTTTGGCCCTGGGCATAGCCGTCATCATCTATCTCCGACAACAGAAAAAGGCCCGCGTAAAGGAACTCTTAGGCGACCATCCGCCTTCAACAATGGTCTTCCTGGAAGTTCTGGGCGAACTCAAGCGCTACGATTTCAACAAATTGCCGACTGAGACCGCCGATGAATTGTCCGACCGCGCGCGTCATCAATTTGCCCAGCTGGGGCGCGATGGCCGCCAGATTCCTGAAGAGTTGCCCGAGGTTGTCAGTGAGTTTATGGAACTCTACACGCAGGAGCGATTCGGTGGGGCTGATAATCTTGACGAACTTCACGAACTATCGCAGAGAATCAAGTCCCTGTCAGGCTCTCAGGTAAAAGTGCGGCGCGGCCGATAAAAACATTTGCCCGGGCCCCGGCAAACCCGGCCCACTTTGTCAATAAAAGCCGCGTCAAGTGCTGGTAAGAACGGTCACAACGCGATAAAGTGGTTATAATTGCACCACAGTATTGCCAGACTGGTAAGACTGGAGCAGGTCGTCCCGGTTGTCAAGGAAGCCCCACCAAGGGCCAAGCCAGACCAAGTAACAGGGACTGAAGCTCTGACGGCTAACAAGGCTAAACCAAAGAGAGACAAGACATGCAACAGGTAAGAACAGGCACCCAACAACAACAGGAGTTTGTCCCTCCATATCCGTCGACAATAGCCGAGACGGGCATGAAGGAAGGCTTCCTTGAAGAGTTGGTGCTCAAAGACATTTACATGGTCAACTTCGCCCTGGGTCGTGAAATTGCGTCCAGAACAATGTTGCCGTTCAAGATTGTGGAAGAACTCCTGGAAATCTTGAAGAAGCAGCTTTTGATCGAAGTTAGAAGTTCCGGCGGTTTGGCCGACTATGAATATACGCCGACAGAAAAAGGCCGCGACAGAGCGCGGGCATACTTCGACCACAACGCTTATGTGGGGCCCTGCCCGGTGCCATGGAGCCGTTACGTTGACTCTCTCAAATACCAGACAATTCGCCGTGAGCACGTAACTCCGCGCGACCTGGAAGTTGCATTCTCAGACATCATGGTCAACCGTCGCACCATCAACGCTGTCGGTCCGGCCATCAACTCCGGCAGAGGGATGTTCCTTTTCGGCGAAGCCGGCAACGGTAAGACATCAATCGCCGAGCGTATCGTGCGTTCATTCAAGGGACACATCTTCATTCCCTATGCCGTAGAAATCGACGGCCAGATCATCCGCGTATACGACAACCACAACCACGAACAAGTCTCAGCCGCCAACTACCCCAGAGACTATGACCACAGATGGGTGCGCATTCAGCGTCCCTGCGTAGTCGTAGGTGGTGAGTTGACTATCGACATGCTCGAACTGCAATTTGACTACGGAACAAAGCTCTATGAAGCGCCCATTCAGCTCAAGTCCAATTGCGGCTTGCTCCTGATCGACGACTTTGGCCGCCAACGTATCGACCACAAATCGCTCCTGAACAGATGGATTGTTCCCCTGGAAAAACGCGTTGACTATCTCACACTGCACACCGGTAAAAAACTGGAAGTGCCGTTTGAACAGCTCATTGTTTTTTCGACAAACCTCAATCCGGCCGACCTTGTAGACGAAGCCTTCCTCAGACGTATTCCCTACAAGATCAACATCACCAATCCCACCGAAGACGAGTTCAAGTGGATCTTCCTGCAATACTGTCAGCGCACCGGCGTGCCTTACAACGAAGAGGCCGTCAACTACCTGATCGAATCGCAGTATAGAAGCGGCAAGCGCATGATGCGTTGCTGCCATCCTCGCGACATCGTCGACCAGGTAATCAACCTCTGCGCCT
>Ga0105248_10003014_pt1 | contig 18682 bp, 16 predicted proteins | sample KBSS34metaG_FD_81524 | JGI IMG/M metagenome (GOLD analysis project Ga0105248, IMG submission 81524) | Switchgrass rhizosphere microbial communities from Kellogg Biological Station, Michigan, USA - KBS S3-4 metaG | ecosystem: Host-associated > Plants > Roots > Rhizosphere > Soil | place... | reverse complement strand
GACATCGTGGTGGAGCCGGGCAACGAGGCCGAGCTGCGCCGCCTGCTCGCCGCGACGCTGGAGCACGGCAAGGGCGTGATGCACCTGCTCTCGCCGCTGGACGGCCTGAAGGCCGCGATGATCGCGGGCTCCCCGACGCTGCGCGTGGGGCGAGTGAAGGTGTTCTCCACCAAGCGCGCCTGCCCGCAGTGCGGCACGAGCTTCCCCGAGCTCGACCCGCGCATGTTTTCCTACAACAGCAAGCACGGCTGGTGCGTGGACTGCGTGGGCACCGGCATGCAGCTCACCCGCGAGCAGCGCCGCATGCTCGACGACAGCGTGCGCGAGGACGACAACACCGGCCGCGAGAAGACCTTCGCCGAGCCCGAGGTCGAGGACGTCGCCGACCTGCCCTGCGGCACCTGCCACGGCGCGCGGCTGAACAAGGTCTCGCTCGCGGTGCGCTTCCGGGAGCAGTCCATCGCTCAGGTTGCGGCGCGCTCGGTGGTGGACGCGCGCCGCTGGGTCGAGTCGCAGAAGCTGGACGGGCGCGAGGCGACCATCGCGCGCGACGTGGTGGCGGAGATCCGCTCGCGCCTGAGCTTCCTGGAGGACGTGGGGCTGGGCTATCTCACCCTCGACCGCGCGGCGCCCACGCTCAGCGGCGGCGAGGCGCAACGCATCCGGCTCGCGGCTCAGCTCGGCTCCAATCTGCAGGGCGTGTGCTACGTGCTGGACGAGCCCACCATCGGCCTGCATCCGCGCGACAACCGCATCCTGCTGGACGCGCTGCACAAGCTCGGCAACCAGGGCAACACGCTCGTGGTGGTCGAGCACGACGAGGACACGATCCGTCGCGCCGATCACATCATCGACATGGGCCCGGGCGCCGGAAAGCGCGGCGGCCAAGTCATCGCGCAGGGCACGGCGCAGGAGCTGGCCGCGCACGCGGACTCGGTGACCGGGCGCTTCCTCGAGCGGCCCATGCAGCATCCGCTGCAGCCGCGTCGCCCCGTGGAGCTCGACCACCGCTCGCTCTTCGTGCATGGCGCCTCGCTGCACAACCTGCGCGGCATCGAGGCGCGCGTGCCGCTGCAGCGGCTGGTGGCGGTCACCGGCGTTTCGGGCTCGGGCAAGAGCACGCTCGCGCGCGACGTGCTGCTGGCCAACATGCAGGCCATCGTCGCCTCGCGCGGCAAGGGCATGCCCGCGTTCTCGGGCGCGTCCAGGCTCAGCGGCTGGGAGGGCGTGGACCGCGTGCTCGAAGTCGACCAGACACCCATCGGCAAGACACCGCGCTCATGCCCGGCGACCTATGTCGGCTTCTGGGACGCGATCCGCAGGCTTTTCGCCGAGACGCTGGAAGCCAAGGCGCGCGGCTACGCGCCGGGCCGCTTCAGCTTCAACACCGGCGAGGGCCGTTGCGCGGGCTGCGAGGGCCAGGGCATGCGCACCATCGAGATGAGCTTCCTGCCCGACGTGAAGGTGCCCTGCGACATCTGCCACGGCGCGCGCTTCAACGCGGAGACGCTCGCCGTCACCTGGCGCGGCAAGAGCATCGGCGACGTGCTGCAGATGGAGGTGGACGAGGCGGTCGACTTCTTCGCGAGCATGCCGTCGATCTCGCATCCGCTGCAGCTCCTGAAGGACGTGGGGCTGGGCTATCTCACGCTCGGCCAGCCTTCGCCCACGCTCAGCGGCGGCGAGGCGCAGCGCATCAAGCTCGTCACCGAGCTGAGCAAGGTGCGCGACGACGTCACGCGCCGCGGGCAGAAGCCGCCGCACACGCTCTACGTGCTCGACGAGCCCACCGTGGGCCTGCACATGGCCGACGTGGAGAAGCTCATCCGCGTGCTGCACCGGCTCGTGGACGGCGGGCACAGCGTGGTGGTCATCGAGCACGACCTCGACGTCATCGCCGAGGCGGACTGGGTGCTGGACCTGGGTCCCGAAGGCGGGTCGGGCGGCGGGCTCATCGTGGCCGAAGGCACGCCGGAGCATCTGGTGGAGAAGGGCACGCACACCGGGCGCGCCCTCGTACCCACACTGAACGGTCGATAGGGCCGCCCGAAGGGCCTTACTGCACGACGCCCTTGCTGCGCAGGAACTCGTCGACGAGCTTCAGGCGCACGATGGGGTCGGGCAGCTCCATGAGCTTCTGCTTGGCCGCCACGGGGATCGGCAGCAGCTCGCACCAGCGGTTGGCGACCCAGCCGGCGCTGTCGAAGTGATAGGGCTCCAGGAAGGGCGTGTTGCCCTGCTGGCGCAAGGTCGCGATGGCATTGGCCAGCCCCTTGGCGGAGCCGACGAGCTCCTGCGTGGGCAGCACGCTGTCGTCGGCCTCGATGCGGCTCACGCTGCCCACCCACAGGCCATCGGCCTGCTGGCGCGACTCGTGCGTCTCGAAGCGCGCGCCACCGCGGCAGCGCACATGAAGGATGCCCGGCTGCGCGCTGTCGACCTCGATCAGCTCGGCCATGCAGCCAATGCGCTCGAACTCCACCTCGCCCGGGGTGCGCGCCTCCGTGTCCCGGCGCAGCGACACGACGCCGAAGGGCCGCTGCTCTCGCATGCAGGTGCTCACGAGGTCGAGGTAGCGGGCCTCGAACACCTTCAGGCCGAGCAGCCCATCGGGGAAGAGCACCGATTGCAGCGGGAACAGCGGAAGGTCGAAGCGGACTTCAGCAGACGTCATGGTGTGGTGCGAACGCCGAGCTCGCGATGGCGCACGAGGGTGGTGGTGCGGTTTCCGAAGCGCGCGGCCAGCTGCTCGACGAGATAGACCGAGCGATGCTGGCCGCCGGTGCAGCCGATGGCCACGGTGAGATAGGCGCGCTGATCTTGTTCGAAGGCGGGCAGCCAGCGCTGAAGGAACACCTCGATCTGCGCCAGCATTTCCGCCACTTCGGGCTGGGCGGCGAGGTACTCCATCACCGGCGCGTCGCGCCCGGTCAGCGGACGCAGCTCGCGCACGTAGTGCGGGTTGGGCAGCACGCGCACGTCGAACACCATGTCGGCATCCAGTGGCACGCCGTTCTTGTAGGCAAAGGATTCGAAGGTGAGCGTGAGCGGCGCGCCGGGCGTGTTCACGAGCTGGCGCACCCATGCGCGCAGTTGCGCCGGGCGAAGCTCGGAGGTGTCGATGATGGTGGAGGCTTCGCGCAGCTGCGCCAGCAGCTCGCGCTCGAGCTGGATGGCGTCGATGAGGGTCTGGTGCGCATCGACCTCGCCGGCGAGCGCCGCGGCCGTCTCCTGAGACAGCGGGTGGCGTCGGCGCGTCTCGGAGAAGCGCCGCACGAGGGTGTCGGTCGTCGCGTCGAGGAAGACCGAGCGCACGGTGACGCCCTCGCTGCCGAGCCGGGAAATGATGGGCAGCAGGTGCGGAAGCGACCCCTCGCTGCGCACGTCCACCGCAATGGCGATGCGCCGCTCGAGTGCGGCCGAGCGCGTGCGCTCGAGCGCGACGAAATCGCGCAGCAGCTCGGGCGGCAGGTTGTCCACGCAGAAGAAGCCCGCGTCTTCGAGTGCGTTGAGCGCCACCGACTTGCCTGAGCCCGAGATGCCCGTGATGAGCACCACCTCGCTGCGCTGCGGCGACGCCGTTGTGGGGGCCTTCGGGGCTTGCAAGGGATGGCTGTGGTCGTTCATGGGAATCAGGCGCGCCGGCGCTTCGCGCCCGCCGGCTCGGCCTGCGCGGGCCGCGCGGCCGTGCTCAGCAGTTCCTGCGCGTGCGCCAGGCTGGTTGCGCTGCTGCGCGTGCCGCCCAGCATGCGCGCGACTTCCTCCTCGCGCGCGGGACCCTGAACAGACTGCACCTCGCTCGTGGTCACTCCGCCCTGCGCCGACTTGCTGACGACGAAGTGGTGATGCGCGCAGGCAGCCACCTGCGGCAGGTGCGTGACCGCGAGCACCTGGCGGTCACGCCCGAGGCGCTGCATGAGCCGGCCCACGGTGTCGGCCACCGTGCCGCCGACGCCGGCGTCGATCTCGTCGAAGATGAGCGTGAGCGCCTCGCCCAGCTCGCTCGTGGTGACCGCGATGGCCAGCGCGATGCGCGAGAGCTCGCCGCCGGAGGCCACCTTGGCCAGCGGCCGCGGCGTGCTGCCCGCATGGCCGGCGACGCGAAACTCGGCCGATTCCATGCCGTGGGCCTGCGGGGCGTCGAGAGACTCCAGCGCCACCTCGAAGCGTCCGCCCGACATGCCCAGGTCCTGCATGGCCTCGGTGACCGCGGCGGACAGCCGGGGCGCCGCGGCGCGTCGCAGCTTGGAGATGGCGCGCGCGGCAGTGTCGTACCGGCCGCGTGCCTGGGACAGCTCGCGCTCCAGGGCCTCCAGGTCGGTGGCGGCGTCGAGCTGCGCGAGTTCCTCGCGCCAGCCGAGCAGCAGGGCCGGCAGTTCCTCGGCCGGGCGGCGGAAGCGCCGCGCCAGACCCATCCAGGCGGACAGGCGCTCGTCGAGCTCGGCCAGGCGTTCGGGCTCCAGCTCGCCGTGGCGCAGCGCGGAGTGCAGGCTGTGGGCCGCGTCCTGCAGGTGGGCCTGCGCGCTGCGCAGCACCTCCAGCACGTTGCGCAGCGCGGGGTCGTGCTCGATCACGCCTTCCAGCGCATCGATGGCACGCTGCGACAGCGATTCGGCGGAGTCGTCGGCTTCGGAGACTGCGTCGAGCGCGGCCTGGGTGGCGTCGAGGATGGCCTGGGCGTGGCTCAGGCGGCGGTGCTCGGCGTTGAGCTCGGGCCATTCGTCGGCGCCCGGGGCGAGCTTGTCGAGCTCGCTGATCTGCCACTGCAGCCGTTCGCGCTCGCGCTCCAGGTCCGACTGCTTCGAGCGCGCGGACTCCAGCCGCTCGGCCGCCGTGCGCCACTGGCCCCAGGCCAGCGTGAGCTCGCCCGTGTCGGCCTGGGCGTAGGCGTCGAGCAGGCCGCGCACGGAGTCGGGCCGCGTGAGGCTCTGCCAGGCGTGCTGGCCGTGGATGTCCACGAGGCGCTCGCCGAGCTCGCGCAGCTGGCCGATGGTGGCGGGGCTGCCGTTGATCCAGGCGCGGCTCTTGCCTTGCGCGTCGAGCGTGCGGCGCAGCAGCAGGCTGTCGTCGGACTCGAAGCCGGCGTCGCCGAGCCATTCGCGCACGAAGGCCGGCGCGTCGAATTCGGCCGAGACCTCGGCGCGCGTGGCGCCTTCGCGCACGACGCCCGCGTCGCCGCGGTGGCCGAGCGCGAGCTGCAGCGCGTCGATCAGGATGGATTTGCCCGCGCCGGTCTCGCCGGTGAGCGCTGAAAAGCCCGAGTGAAGTTCCACCTCGAGCGCCGGCACGATCACGAAATCGCGCAGCGAAAGTCGTCGCAGCATCAGTTCACCACGCCTTCGTTCCAGTGCAGCTTCTTGCGCAGCGTGGCGTAGTAGCTCCAGCCGCGCGGGTGCAGGAAGCGCACGCGGTCGTCGCTGCGGCGCATGGTGATGCGGTCGCCGTGCAGCAGGCTCGCCAGCCCTTGGTGATCGAAATTCACGCTGGCATTGCGCCCGGACACGATCTCCACCGCGACCTCGCCCGCGTCGGGCAGCACGATGGGCCGGTTGCTCAGCGCGTGCGGAGCGATGGGCACCATCACCCAGCCGGCGATCGACGGATGCAGGATCGGCCCGCCGGCGGACAGCGCATAGGCGGTGGAGCCGGTGGGCGAGGCGACGATGAGGCCGTCGGCGCGCAGGTTCGCCACGAACTGCCCGTCGATGTCGATGCGCAGCTCGACCATGCCGGCGGTGGCGCCGCGACTGACCACCACGTCGTTCACCGCGATGGTTTCGTAGATGGATTGCTCGTCGCGCCAGACGGAGCCCTGCAGCATGGTGCGGTGCTCCTCCTCGTAATCGCCGGAAATCATCGGCCCGAGCGCCTCGCGAAAATCGCCGATGGATATATCGGTGATGAAACCCAGCCGCCCCGCATTGATGCCCACGAGCGGCAGCGCATACGGGGCCATTGCCCGGGCCACCGAGAGCATGGTGCCGTCGCCGCCGACGACGACGGCGAGATCGCACTGCGCGCCGATCTCGTCCAGCGACAGCGCGGGGTAATCGGCCAGGCCGGCGATGTTGGCGGTGTCGCGATCGAGGCTGACATCGAGGCCCTGAGCCACAAGGAACTGCGCGATGTCTGCAAGCACTGGACCGCTGCCCGGTGCCTGATATTTGCCCACGAGCGCCGCGTGCTTGAAACGGCTTCCCATGCGAAGAATTACACCACAGGCATTTGTTCGAACCGTGTCGAAAACGGGGCGCGTCCTAGAATCCAAACATGCTGGACGAGCGCGCCAAGTCACTGCTGAAAACCCTGGTCGAGCGCTATATCGCCGACGGGCAGCCGGTGGGTTCGCGCACTCTTTCACGCGCGAGCGGCCTGGAGCTGTCGCCGGCCACGATCCGTAACGTCATGGCCGATCTCGAAGACCTCGGCCTCATCGCAAGTCCGCACACCTCGGCCGGGCGAATCCCCACGCCGCGCGGCTATCGCGTCTTCGTCGACACGATGCTGACCTCGCGCATCGCCGAGGCGAGCCCCGCCGACCTGTCGATGGCGCGCGAGCAGCTCGTGCCCGATCAGCCCCAGCGCGTGATCGCCCATGCGGCGCAGATCCTGTCGAGCCTGTCGCAGTTCGTCGGCGTGGTCACCACGCCGCGCAAGTCCGGCGTGATGCATCACATCGAGTTCCTGCGCCTGGGCGATCGGCGCGTGCTGGTGATCCTCGTGGCGCCGGACGGCGACGTGCAGAACCGCGTGATCTTCACCTCGCACGACTACAGCCAGAGCGAGCTCGTGCAGGCCAGCAACTTCCTCAATCACCACTACAACGGGCTCACGCTCGACGAGGTGCGTGCGCGCATCAAGACGGAGATCGACGAGCTGCGAAGCGAGATCGCGGCGCTCATGCAGGCCGCGGTGCAGCTCGGCTCCGAGGCCGCGGCGCGCGACGAGGAGGGTGTCGTGATCAGCGGCGAGCGCAACCTGCTCGCCGTGCACGATCTGTCCAGCGACATGGCGAGCCTGCGCAAGCTGTTCGACCTGTTCGAGCAGAAGACCCAGCTGATGCGGCTGCTCGACGTCTCCAGCCGCGCCGAGGGCGTGCGCATCTATATCGGCGGCGAAAGCCAGGTCGTTCCCTACGAAGAGTTGTCGATCGTCTCGGCGCCGTACGAAGTCGACGGCCGCGTGGTCGGCACGCTCGGCGTGATCGGCCCCACGCGCATGGCCTACGACCGAATGATCCAGATCGTGGACATCACCTCGCGCCTCGTGAGCAACGCGCTGAGCCAGAAGTGACTCGCACGCGCTTCTAGAATCGCCCGCCACACGGGGGCCGTTAGCTCAGTCGGTTAGAGCAGAGGACTCATAATCCTTTGGTCGTTGGTTCGATCCCAACACGGCCTACCAAGTATTCATGCGGGTGCGCAGCCAAGTCAGCGCCCGTCTTGCAGGGCCGGTCGACCTTGACGAGCTTGCCGGGCTGGCTCGCAGTGTCATCTTCACGCTCGCGAGGCCCGCGCCAATACCTCATGCGCGCTGTACCCACCGTCCGTGGAGATAATCCCGGGCCGCGTCGGCCAAGGCCGGCGCGAGTCGCGAGGGACATCCGCCGCGGCACAGGTTTCCAGATGCGCTGAAGCATCCCGTTTCAGTTCGACGACGGGCGCGCAGCCATTTGCAGTCATTCCCGTCGATGCCTACGGCACGAGCAAAGGCGCCAGCGCGTGCTTTTCAATTCCTACGAATTCATCTTCGTCTTCTTCCCGCTGGTCGCGCTGATGTTCTTTGCGATCGGCTCGCGTCATGCGCGGCTTGCCGCGGCCTGGCTGGGGCTCGCCTCGCTGTGCTTCTACGGCTGGTGGAGCGTGAAGGCTCTGCCGCTGCTGCTGGGCTCGATCTGCTTCAACTACTGGGCCGGCATCCGGCTGTCGCGGCAGGCGCAGGCATCGCCCGGCGGCGCGCCGCGCGCGCTGATGGCCTTTGCGGTGGGCATGAACCTCTTCGTGCTGGCCATCTTCAAGTACGCCGACTTCTTCATCGACAACGTCAATGTGGCGCTTGCCGCGTCGGGCCACCCGGCCTTGCAGAGGCTCGGCGTGGCGCTGCCCATCGGCATCTCGTTCTACACCTTCACGCAGATCGCGTTTCTCGTCGACTGCTGGCAGGGCAAGGTGCGTGAATCGCGCTTCGTGCACTACCTGCTGTTCGTCACCTACTTCCCGCATCTGATCGCGGGGCCGGTGCTGCACCACGGGCAGATGATGCCGCAGTTCGCCAACCCGAATACCTATCGCGCCGACTACCGGAAGATGGCGCTCGGGCTGGCCACCTTCTGCGCCGGCCTGGGCAAGAAGCTGCTCATCGCGGACCCGCTCGGCCAGTACGCGGACGTGATCTTCACCGCGGCGGGACACCCGGGCGTGGTCAACACGCTGGGCGGCTGGCTGGGCGTCATGGCCTATGCCTTCCAGATCTACTTCGACTTCTCGGGCTACTCCGACATGGCCATCGGCCTGTCGCTGTTCTTCGGCGTGCAGCTGCCGATCAACTTCAACTCGCCCTACAAGGCGACCAGCATCATCGACTTCTGGCGGCGCTGGCACATCTCGCTATCCACCTTCCTGCGCGACTACCTCTACGTGCCGCTGGGCGGCAATCGCCACGGCGAGGCACGCCGCTACTTCAACCTGAGCGCCACGATGGTCCTCGGCGGCCTGTGGCACGGTGCCTCGTGGAACTTCGTGCTGTGGGGCACGATGCACGGCGCCTACCTGATCGTGAATCACCTCTGGCGCGGCCACACGAGCCTCGATGCGCTGCTCGGCGAGCGCGCCGCGCGCGTCGTCGGCTGGACGATCACCTTCGTCTGCGTGCTGCTCGCGTGGGTGCTGTTCCGCTCGCCCAACCTCGACGTGGCCGGCGAGATCTATCGCGCCATGCTGGGCTTCAACGGCTCCAGCGGCAGCCCCTTCAAGGACCTGACACTGCCCTTCAGGCAATCGCAGTTCTATCAACTCTTCATCGCCGCGTTCTTCATCTGCGTGGCGTTGCCCAACACGCAGACGCTGGCGCGCTGGGTGCCGCGCCCGTTCGAGGGGCTGCGCCTGGCCCGCTTCGGCCACTGGGTCGGCGCCTTCGCCATGGGCGTTCTCTTCATGTACAGCATCTCCCGACTGGGGCAGAACAGTGCGTTCCTCTACTTCCAGTTCTGATCAGGCGGCAGGGCGCACCTGGCTGCGCATCTTCCTGGCCTTCTTCATCGTCTCTGCGGCAATGCTCGCCCTGGCGATCTGCACGCCGCTGCCGCACGGCGATCTCTCGCGCATCGGCCGCATCGACGACAAGGTGTTCACCTGGACGCGCGCGCAGCCGGTGGTGCCCGCCGAACTCCAGCGCTCCGTCGCGGTGGCCGATGCCGATGTCGTCGTCGTGGGCGACAGCTTCTCCGTGGGCCTCGTCTGGCAGAGCCGCCTCGTGAAGGCGGGCTATCGCGTGGCGACCGTTCATTGGGACGACGCCGAGCCGCACTGCAAGGACTTCCCGGGCTGGCTCCAGGGCCAGGGCTTTCACGGCAAGTGGGTCATCTTCCAGACGGTGGAGCGCGCCATCGATCGTCGCGTCCACGCGAACAGCGATTGCGCGGGCCATCACCGCCCGGCGAGCACGGCCTATGCAACGCCGCCCCTCGGGGCGCTGCCCGTCACGGCCGGGCCCAACTGGAAGACGCAGTTCACGACCGGCGTCGTGAGCCTCGTGAATACCTACCGCGCACGCACCACCGAGCGCAGCATCGTGTTCTGGAACGGCGCGCGCGTCGACTTCGTGAAAGACGGCTGCTCGCTGTTCAGCCACGCGTATTGCGACCGCGTGCTCGTCCTGATCGACGACGAACGCGAGCGCCGCTTCGAGAGCGACATGCTCGAACCGATGAAGGCCTGGAGCGCGGTCTACTCGGGCCGCGCCAACGTGCTGTGGCTGGTCGTGCCGAACAAGTCCTCGATCTACCTGCACCCCGAGGGGTCGATCGACGCGGGCGCGCGCCTGGCCGCAAGCGGCCTGGGTCCCGATCTCTTCTCCACCCTGCGCGCACTCAGGACGGGCATCGTCGATCTCTACCTGCCCGACGACACGCACCTCTCGACCACGGGCTTCGAGCGACTGGGCGACATCGCCCTCGAATGGATACAGCGCCGCGAGGCGGCGCCCGCGACCGCGCTCTGAGCCGCAGCGCCCCAGGCGGGTTCGTCGTCGGATCAGGCGGATAGCTGCTCGAGCGTCTTCCCCGCGGCCAGCGCCTCCTTGAACCAGTTCGGGCGCTTGCCGTGGCCGGTCCAGGTGTGGCCGGCATCGTCGCGGTACTTCACGACGCCCGCGGCGCGCCCGGCGGCGCGTCCGTTGCCTGCGGCTCGAGCGCCCCGCCGCTTGCTCGAGGAGGGCGCAAGGCCGAGTTCCTCGGCAGTAATGCCGTAATGCGCGATGGCTTCCTTGATGCGCGCAATCACGCCGCCTTGCTCTTTCCTTCTGAGGTCCGCGGCCTGCTTTTCGAGGGCCTGAATCTGGCGAACGATTTGGGCGTAGCTCTTTGCCATGGGAATTTCCTTTGCAAATTGAAAGCCGCAAATGCGGGGCCCCTCGAGCCCCCGCTCGCGAAATTCAAATGCAATGGCGCACTCATCGCAAATGAGTGCAATCCCGACGTGGCGATTCCCTTCTGAGCGGCGCGCGGGTCACGACGCGTATCGCGGCGTCGCGGGATGCGACTTCTCCCAGCGCGTCTGGCAATCGATGCAGCGGGCAGCCGTGGGCTGCGCATGCAGCCTTTCGTAAGGAATCACGCGCAGGCAATCGATGCACTCGCCATAGCTTCCATCGGCCATGCGCTCGCGCGCGGCCTCGATGTCGAGCAGTTCCTCCTGGTCGCGCTGCATTTCCACATGCTCGATGCCCGCGCGCACGCGCTCGTCCCCGACCTCGGCGCCGTCTTCCACCTCGACGCCATCGGGATGCGAGCGGGCTGCGCTGGCCTCCTTGGCCGCGCGCACTTCCTCGCGCAACTGAGACTCGCGCTGATCGAGCTGTGCCCGCAGCGTCTGGAGTTTTTGCCCGTTGAGTTCCGACATGAGTCTCTCCTGCGGCGCCCTCGCGTCGTCCGCACCTTCGCTCGCACGGCAATTGCCGTGCCTCGTTGCGGGTTTTCGACGGGCACTCGTTCGAGGCGACGCGATTCCGAGGTCCGCGCCGTGGTCAATGACGGCGCCGTGAGCCGCGAGTGCAAGGCATGAGACGCGCCGGGTGGCGAATCGGTTCCCCGAGGGCCCGGCGGATGCCCCGGCCGCCGTCACGGGCTCAGGCGTGAGCCGGCGCCAAGCGCCGCCGCCAGCGGCTGCTGAGCGTGTCCACGGCGATCACCAGCACCAGCATGGCGGCCAGGACGGTCGCCACCTGCGCCTGCTGGAACAGCGCCAGGTGGAAATACAGCATCTGGCCGAGACCGCCCGCGCCCACGAAGCCGAGCACCGTGGCCATGCGCAGGTTCATCTCCCAGCGGTAGAGCAGGTAGGCCAGCCATTGCGGCGCCACGAGCGGAAGCGTGGCGTACAGGGCGCTGGCGAGCGCCGGGCTGCCGCTGTCGCGCAGGGCGAGCTGCGGTGCCGCGGGCGCGTTCTCCAGCGCCTCGGCGAACAGGCGGCCCAGCACGCCGGTGGTGTGCAGGGCCAGGGCCAGCGTGCCGGCGAAGGGGCCGAGCCCGGCGGCCAGCACCATCAGCGCCGCCCACACCAGTTCCGGCACGCTGCGCAGGAAGTTGAGCAGGGCGCGCGAGGCGACGCGGGCGGCCATGCCCCAGCGGCCCGCGGCGGGCAGTGCGAGCACGGCGCCGAAGACACCGGCGAGCAGGCTCCCCACTGCCGAGACGGCCAGTGTCTGAAGCGCCGCCCAGGCGGTTTTCGAGACAAAGGGGAGCGACAGATCGGGCGGGAAGAACTCGCCCACGAAACGCGCCATCGAGGCAATCGAGGCGCGGCTGAAGAGCGCGCGGAAGTCGATCGAGAGGAAGACGAAGCTCGCGACCACCGATGCCGCCACGACCCCGAGCGTGAGCAGGCATGCGAGGCAGGGTCGCGCAGCCTCGACCCGTTCATGCGCGGACAGCGACGCGTGCGTGCTCATGCCGGCGTCCTCAGGCCAGCAGGCGGCGCAGCGCCGCGCTGATGAAGTCGGCCAGCAGCACCAGCAGCACGAAGGTGATCAGGATGCTGCAGGCCTCGCCGCCGTTGAGCATCTTCATCGACTGGTCCATGAGCTGGCCCAGGCCGCCCGCGCCGACGAAGCCCATGATCACCGAGGCCCGCACCGCGCATTCCCATCGATAGACCGTGTACGACACGAGCTCCTGCGCCGCCCCGGGCAGCAGGCCGTAGAACAGCGCCGCGAGCCGGCCGCTGCCCGATTCGAGCAGGGCCCGCGCGCCGCGCGTGTCGCTCGATTCCAGGATCTCCCCATACACCTTCCCCAGCATGCCGCCGTAGGTGATGGCCAGCGCCAGCACGCCGGCGCCGGGTCCCAGGCCCAGGGCGCGCACGAACACCAACGCCCACACCAGTTCGGGAATCGCGCGCAGCACGATGAGGACCAGCCTCGCGGCCCCGTGCAGCAGCGGGCTGCGCACGCGCCAGCGCGCCGGGCCGATGCGCGAGATCGACAGCGAATGCGTCATGGCAAGCGCCAGGGGCACCGCAATGACGAAGGACAGCGCGATGCCGGCCGTGGCCATCGCCAGCGTCTCGAGCGTGGCGCGCGCCAGCAGTGCGAGGAAGTCGCTCTCCAGCGACGGCGGCAGGAACCCCGCGAGGAAGTGCCCCATCACCTCCAGGCTGCTGCTGCCGAACATCGTCCAGGGCTTGAACTGCGACAGGGCGAGCAGCGGCCACGCCAGCACGATGGCCGCGAGCAGCCAGCTCGCGCGGCGCCGCGCCAGCGGATCCCGCTCGGAAGCCGGCGACGGACGTGCCGCAGCGCTCATTGGTGCAGCCTCCCGCTTCGCGGGGTCCCTCCGAGAGGGACGTCGCGCCCCCTTCGGAGCGGCCGTGCGGAGGCGCTCATTGGTGCACCCTCCCGCTTCGCGGGGTCCCTCCGAGAGGGACGTCGCGCCCCCTTCGGAGCGGCCGTGCGGAGGCGTTCATTGGTGCACCCTCCCGCTTCGCGGGGTCCCTCCGAGAGGGACGTCGCGCCCCTTCGGAGCGGCCGTGCGGTGGCGCTCATGGACAGCGCGGACGCGTGAACGGCACCACCGTCGCGCCGCCGCCCTCTGGGCGCAGGGGCACGGGGGCCTCGAAGGACCAGGCCGCGTCCTGCGAGGGCAGCGCGCCGCCCTCGGTTGCGTACAGCTCGTGCAGCAAGCCGCGTGACACGCGGGCCGTCGGCAGGTCGAACACGATCTCGCCGGATCGCATGCCGACGATGCGAGGGAACCACTTCATCGCGAGGTCGACCGCGTGGAGCGAGGCGACGAGCGCACAGCCGGTGGTCTCGCTCTGCGTCACGAGCTGGGCAACCGCGGCATCGGCGAGCGCCGGGTCGAGCGCGGAGACCGGCTCGTCGGCCAGCAGCAGCTCGGGGGCCTGATAGAGCACGCGCGCGATGCCCACGCGCTGCAGCTGCCCGCCCGAAAGGCGGTCGCACCGCTCGAACAGGCGATCGGCGAGGTCGAGCCGCGCAAGCGCCTCGCGCGCGCCCGCGATGTCGGACGGATACACGAGCGAGGCGAGCGAACGCGCCAGCGACCAGCGGCCCAGGCGCCCCGCCAGCACGGCGGTGACGACCCGCAGGCGCGCCGGGATGGGCGGCGCCTGGTGGATCGTGCCCACGCGAGCGCGCAACTGACGCAGGGCACCGGCGCCCAGCGCCCAGGGGTCGCTTCCGAGCAGTTCGAGACGCCCTTCGCTCGGTCGCATCGAGGTGCCCAGCAGGCGTATCAGGCTTGTCTTGCCCGCGCCCGACGGGCCGATCACCGCCACGCGCTCGCCCGCATGCACCGCAAGGCTCGTCGCGCGCAGCGCGCGATGCCCGTTCGGATGCACGATGCCCGCGCCGCTGAGTTCGAAGCCCATGGTTGCAGCGACGACGACGCGGGGCTTACTTGAGCAGGCCCGCGGCCTTCGCGGCGGACTCGATGCCGTCGTAGTTCGACGACTTGGTGGGGACGAAGCGGCTCGCGCGCTGCAGCGCCATGATTTCCTTGTGTTCCGGGCGGGCGGGGTCGAGCTTGAGGAAGGCCTCGGTGAGCTTGGCCGTGAGGGCCGCGTCCATGCCCGGGCGCACGGTCCAGTTGTAGTCGTAGTAGGGGGGCGTCGTGGCGAGCACGCGCACCTTCGCGGCATTCGGGTTGTTCGACTCGACGAGCTTGTCCATGACCGAGGCGTTGAGCACGCCCGCCTGCGCGCGGCCGGAGGCCACGAAGGCGACGGTGGCGTCGTGCGCGCCGGAGAAGGCCACGGTGCTGAAGTCGCGGTCGGGGTCGATGCCGTCCTTGAGCAGGAAGAAGCGCGGCATCAGGTGGCCCGAGGTCGACGAGGGCGCGCCGAACGCGAAGGACTTGCCCTTCAGGTCCGCGAGCGTCTTGGCCGGGCTGTCGATGGGCACGATGAAGCGGCTGGTGAATTTCGCGTCCTCGGCGCGCTGCACGATGGGCACCGCGCCCCCCTGGGTGCGCAGCTTGGCCTGCACATAGGTGAAGCCGCCGAGCCAGGCGAGGTCGATCTTGTTCGTGGCCAGGCCCTCGACCACCGCGGCGTAGTCGGTCACCGGGGTGAAGACCACCTGCATGCCGGTCTGCTGCTGAAGGTAGTCGCCCAGCGGCTTGAACTTGCGCTGCAGCTCGGTGGGCGCCTCGTCGGGGATCGCCGAGACGCGCAGCACGTTCTGCGCGAAGGCAGCCGCGCCCGTGAGCGTGAGGACCGTGGCCAGGACCACGCGGAGGAGGCTTTTCTTCATGGCTTCTTGGCTGTGCAGGTGGATCGGTCCGCGCCCGGGCGCTAGAGCGCCGCGGCGACGGTGCGGAACCCGGCGAACACGTCGCTGCGCTCGGGGGTGAAGAAGTTGCGATAGCGCGCGTCGCGCAGGCGTGCGGACGTGGCGATCGAGGCACCCCTCAGCTCGCGATGCGTGCCGAACCAGGGCGCGGAGTATTCCGCATACGGGCCCGGCGCGAAACCCGGGTAGGGCTCGAAGGCGTCGCGCGTCCATTCCCAGACGTCGTGCCCCCACTCGATGTGAGGCGCCGCGTGCTCCCATTGCGCGGCGCTCGGCAGCCGCCGGCGCGCCCACAGGCAGTAGGCCTGCGCCTCGAAGGCGTTGATGTGGACGGCGGGCGCGTCGGGCTGCAGGGTTTCATGGCGATCGAACCAGCGCACCTCCCAGCCGCCGTGCGACGTGCGTCGCCAGCGCTCGGGCGCCTCGCGACGCGCCTGCGCGAGCCAGTGCCCGGCCGCGCCCGGCCACAGCGAATCGTGCGTGTAGCCGCCGGCCTCCACGAAGCTCAGGAACTGTCCCGCGGTAACGGGCGAGGCGTCGATCTCGAAGTCGTCCAGCGCCACGGTGTGCGCCTGCAGCTCGTTGTCGAAGGCGAAGCCGCGCTGCGCGGCGTCGCGGCCGATGCGCACCTCGCCACCGGCGATCTTCACGAGGCCGCTGCGCCGCACGGCGTGCAGCTGCCGCGCGGCGGGCGCCGCGTACCCGAGCGCCGCGCGGGTCCACTCGAAGGCCTCGGCGTGCATGTCCTCGTGGAAGAGCGCGAGGCGATGGAAGTAAAGCGCCGCATCGTCGTCGCCCTCGGGCAGCACCTTCAGGCAGGCATCGAGCTGGGCTTCGAGCGTGTTCAGCACCTGCGCGCGCGTGGGCAATGCGATGCGCCAGCGCTGCGCGTGCGGCAGTCGTGCGGAGTCGAACCACCCGTCGGGGCCTGCGATGCGCGCCGGCTGCGCGGCGTGGGCGAAGCCGGCGGCATCGCGCTCGTGCGGGCCGCGCAGGATCCAGAACTCCGCGAACCAGGCGATGTGCGCGAGCTCCCAGGCGAGCGGGTTGACGCCCGGCTGCTGCGGCACGCGCCACTGCGCGTCGTCGAGCTCGTTCACGAGCGTGAGCGTGCGCGCGCGCGAGTCGCGCAGCGCATCGGCCAGTGCGTCGCCGGCCAGCCGCCGTGGATCGTTGCGTTCACGCATGGTGGATTCCAGTGGCGAGTGGGAACATCGCGCAATGCACAAACCCAGCGTGCTCATCGTCTCGCCCGCGAAGCCGGGAGCGAACAACGGCAACTCGCACACCGCCGCGCGCTGGCAGCGCTTCCTGGCGCCGCTGGCGCGGGTGCAGGTGGCCCTGCGCTGGGAGCATCAGCCGATCGACGCCCTGATCGCGCTGCACGCGCGACGCAGCGCCGAGTCGGTCATCGACTTCGCCGCGCGCTGCCCCGGGCAGGGCCTGGCGCTCGTGCTGACGGGCACCGACCTCTATCGCGACCTCGACACGGATGCGCTGGCGCGGCATGCGCTGCAGTGTGCCAGCCGGCTCGTGGTGCTACAGCCCCAGGGGCTGATGCGCCTTGCGCCCGAAGTGGCAGGGCGGGCGCGCGTGATCGAGCAGTCGGCCACGCGCATGGCGCACCGCGCGGTGCAGGACGGGCGCACGCGCTTCGTGGCGGTCGGGCATCTGCGCGAGGTGAAGGACCCGCTCACGCTCATGCAGGCCGCGCGCCTGCTCGCGGGCGAGGCCAACCTGCTCATCGAGCACATCGGGGCCGCGCTCGAACCGGAGCTGGGCGAGGCCGCGCGCGCCACGGCGGCCGAATGCAGCCTGTATGACTGGGCCGGTGCACTGCCCGCGCGCGTCGCCCGCAGGCGCATCGCGGCGTCCGACGCGCTCGTGCACATGAGCCGCATGGAAGGCGGTGCCAACGTCGTCATCGAGGCGCTGCGCAGCGGCACGCCGGTGCTCGCCAGCCGCATCGACGGCAACCTGGGCCTGCTCGGGGCCGACTACGACGGCTACTTCCCTTGCGGCGACGCGGGCTCGCTTGCGGCGCTGATGCGGCGCTTCGCGCGCGAGAGCGCCTTCGCCGAGCACCTGCGCGCGCAGTGCCAGGCGCGCGAGGCGCGCTTCGCGCCGGCGCTGGAGCGGGCGGCGGTGCGGCGCCTGCTTGCCGAGCTCACCGCCGCACGCGATGCCGATGCGGGCATCGCCTCGCTGACAGAATCATCTGCCTCGCCCCCTACCGACCCCACGCCATGACCGACACCAGCTCGTCCTCGCCCGCTGCCCTGCGGCTCACCAGCTTCTCCCACGGCGGCGGCTGCGGCTGCAAGATTGCCCCGGGGGTGCTCTCGCAGATCCTCAAGAACAGCGCCGCGGGGCTCATCCCGCCGCAGCTCCTGGTGGGCATCGAGACCGCCGACGACGCGGCCGTCTACCAGATCAACGACGAGCAGGCGCTCATCGCCACCACCGATTTCTTCATGCCGATCGTCGACGACCCGTTCGACTTCGGGCGCATCGCCGCGACCAATGCGATCAGCGACGTCTACGCCATGGGCGGGCGGCCGATCATGGCGCTGGCGCTGGTGGCGATGCCGATCGCCCAGCTCCCGGTGGAGGTCATCGGCGAGATCATCCGCGGCGGCCAGTCGGTGTGCGAGGAGGCCGGCATTCCCATCGCGGGCGGGCACACCATCGATTCCGTCGAGCCGATCTACGGCCTCGTGGTCATGGGGCTCGTGCACCCCTCGAAGGTGCGCCGCAACGCCGACGCCCGGGCAGGCGACGTGCTCGTGCTCGGCAAGCCGCTGGGCGTGGGCGTGCTGTCGGCCGCGCTCAAGAAAAGCGAGCTCTCCGCGCAGGGCTATGCCGACCTGATCAAGACCACCACGCAGCTCAACAAGCCCGGCACGCAGTTCGCCGACATGCCCGGCGTGCATGCGCTCACCGACATCACCGGCTTCGGCCTGGCCGGCCACACGCTCGAGCTGGCGCGCGGCGCGAAGCTCACCGCGGTCATCGACTGGGGCAGCGTGCCCCTGCTGCCGGGCGTGGCGCAGCTGGCCGCGCGCGGCTTCGTCACGGGCGCCTCCGCTCGCAACTGGGAGGGCTACGGCGCCGACGTCTCGCTCGACCCGAGCCTGGACAAGGTCGTTCGATCCCTGCTGACCGACCCGCAGACCTCCGGCGGCCTGCTCGTGAGCTGCGAGCCGCAGATGGCCGACGAGGTGCTGCGCGTCTTCCGCGACTCGGGCTTCGGCGCGGCCGCGGTGATCGGTCGCATGGAGTCGGGCCCTGCGCAGCTGCGCGTTCAGGCCTGAGGCTTCGAGGGCTCGGCCGCTGCCGGGCGGTGGCGGCGCAGCAGCATCCGCTCCAGCACCTCGAAGAGCGCCTGCGTGATCAGGGCCATCGCCGCGGCCGGCACGGCGCCGGCGAGCAGGGTGTCGTGGTCGTTGAGCGCAAGGCCGGTGGCGATGCGTTCGCCGAAGCCTCCCGCGCCGATGAAGGCAGCGATCGTCGCCGTGCCCACCGTGATGACTGCGGCCGTCTTCACTCCGGCCAGCATCACGGGCGCGGCCAGGGGAAGGTCGATCGACCACCAGCGCTGCGCCGGCGTGAGGCCCAGCGCCGTGCCCGCCTCCTTCAGCCCCGGGCTCACCTG
>Ga0105248_10003011_pt1 | contig 18699 bp, 13 predicted proteins | sample KBSS34metaG_FD_81524 | JGI IMG/M metagenome (GOLD analysis project Ga0105248, IMG submission 81524) | Switchgrass rhizosphere microbial communities from Kellogg Biological Station, Michigan, USA - KBS S3-4 metaG | ecosystem: Host-associated > Plants > Roots > Rhizosphere > Soil | place... | reverse complement strand
TATTTGGCGACCAAAACGCTATCGGCAAGGAAGTGGCGGTCGAATCAGGCCTGTACACAGTGATCGGAGTGTTGGATAAGCAGAAGCAACCGTTTGGTGGCGGAAAAAATCCGCAAGATAACATGGCGTATTTTCCTCTTGGCACTTTTCACAACCTGCATCCGGAAGACAAGGATATGTGGGTGAGCGTGAAATATGACGATCCAAAGAACAAGGCGCTGGTGGAAGAGGAGATACGAGAACTTCTGCGGATCCATCGGAAGGTAAAGGTAGACCAGCCAGATAACTTTGAGATCTTCGGACCGGACTCGCTTTCGAAACTGTGGAATCAGCTGACAGGCGGACTGGTGCTGTTCATGATCGCCGTCTCGAGTGTGGGACTAATGGTAGGCGGCGTGGGTGTAATGAACATCATGCTGGTGAGCGTAACGGAACGGACGCGTGAGATTGGGGTGCGGAAGGCGATTGGCGCAACGAAGCGGACGCTCCTGGTGCAGTTCACGACAGAGGCGGTGACGTTGTGCGCGGTTGGCGGCGTAATCGGGATCCTCGTTGGGGCTGTGTTGACGTGGATCATTTATTTCCTGCCTATCGGCCTGCCGGCAACAATGTCGACGATGTGGGTCTTGACCGGGTTTACGGTGTCCTGCGGTATCGGGCTGGTATTTGGAATCTATCCGGCGTGGAAGGCGGCGAATCTGGATCCGATCGAGGCACTGCGCTACGAGTAGGGTGACTTTTGGGACATCAGGTAGCAGGTGGCTTGCGCCACCATTGTGATGCGCAACACCGACTGTGATTGATGAAGGAGGTGGGATAAACACACCTGGCACATAATGATTTGCCAGACTGCCAAGAAAGCCGGCGCGCGATGGCACAGGGACAGACACGGGAATCCGTCAGGATGGCGCTGGACACCCTGAGGGCAAACAAGCTCCGCTCGGGGCTTACAATTCTCGGCATCGTCATCGGCGTCACCACAGTTATCACCATCTCTTCGGTCATTACCGGACTGAACAACCGAGTAAATGAGTGGGTGACTTCGATGGGATCGAACGTCTTCTGGGTATTCCATATGCCCTTAATCGGCGTTCGGCCCACTACGGAAATGCTCACCCGCAAGAAGCTGAAATTGGAAGACGTCCTAGCCTTGCGGGATATGCCGCACGTAGTGGCGACGGACGGCAGCTACAGGCATGTGAATGAGCAATTTCACGTAGGCGATGTGGACCTGAAATACAAAGGGCATAAGATATCCGGGGCGTTTCTGGCTGGTTCGACGGCGCAGACGGAATTCATTTACAACCTTTCGATGACAGCCGGGCGCTTCTGGACCGAGGATGAGGACCAGCGGCATGCGCACATATGCGTGATGGGGCACGATACGGCTGAGGAACTGTTCGGCGCTGATGATCCGATCGGGAAGGAAGTGAACGTCGGCCCCGGGCTGTACACGGTGATTGGGGTTGTCGACAAGCGGAAACAGCCGTTCGGTTCGGGGAAGAATCCTGCCGACAATGGGTTGTATTTCCCGCTGGGTACATTCCATAGTCTCTACCCAGAAATCAAGGACATGTACATCAGCGTGAAGTACGACGATCAGCGCAACAAATCTCTTGTAGAAGAAGAGATCCGGGAAATGCTGCGGGTTCGTCGGAAGGTGAAGGTAGACAAGCCGGACGATTTCGAAATCTTCGGGCCGGATTCTCTATCGAAGCTGTGGAATCAGCTTACGGGTGGGCTGGTGCTGTTCATGATTGCGGTATCGAGCGTGGGGCTGATGGTGGGCGGCGTGGGCGTGATGAACATCATGCTGGTTAGCGTGACCGAGAGGACGCGAGAGATTGGAGTGCGGAAGGCTATTGGTGCGACGAAGCGGGCGTTGCTGCTGCAATTCACTGTGGAGGCAGTGACGCTGACTGCACTGGGAGGGATTGTCGGGATATTGATTGGGGCGGTGTTGACGTGGATTGTCTATCTGTTGCCGATCGGATTGCCAGCGGCCATGTCGACTTTGTGGGTTCTGACAGGTTTTACCGTGTCGTGTGGGATCGGGCTGGTGTTTGGGATTTATCCGGCGTGGAAGGCAGCGAATCTGGATCCGATTGAAGCGCTGCGGTACGAGTAGCGAAGAGCCGCGGCCCAGAGACTAGGGACTAAGGGCCAGGGAACAGGGATTAGGAAACGACGGTCAGAACTAGATTGGGTGTATTGTAGGTCCCCGAGGAATGGGATTGAGCGTTGGAGGCACGCTCCCGAACCTGCTGCCCTGAAGAGGGCGGGAGGGTTGCAGATGGTTCTCGTCGAAGCCTCCAAACTGGCATTGCAATCTCTGTGGGCGAACAAGCTGCGCAGCATTCTGACGCTGCTAGGCGTGGTGATCGGCGTTGCCTCCGTGATCATGGTGGTGACGCTGACCAATGGCGCCAAGCAGTTTGTCACGTCGAAGCTCAATCGCTATGGCGCGAGCGTGATCACGATCAGCAAGATGCCGCAGACGTTCATCACGATTGAGGAATTCCTCGATTTCCAGAAGCGACGCGACATCACGATGGATGATTTTCGAGCGATCGCATCCGAGTGCCAATCATGCGTCACTGTTGGAGCTCGACGAGAAAAGCTGGGCAAAGTGGTTTTTGGCCGGAATTCGTCGACAGATACCGACATTCGCGGCTGGACGTGGACAATGCCGGGGCTTTCGAACCTTGACCTGGAGTATGGCAGGGCGTTCACAGAACTTGAAGATGGCCACAGCACGCATGTGGCGATGGTTGGCGCAGATATTGTCAACAACATGCTGGGGCCTGGCGACCCCTTAGGGAAAGAGATTCGTGTTGACGGAACACCTTACACGATCATTGGGGTGGGCGAAGCTCAAGGCAAGATGCTGGGCATGAGCATGGACAACTGGGTTGCGATTCCGCTCAACGCGTTTCAGCAATCGCACGGTTCCCATGCAAGTATCGACATCTATGTGGATGCAGGTGGTGGCGGTGAGCTGATCGACGTGGTATCCGACCAGTTGCGGACAATCATGCGTACGAGAAGGCATCTGGCGCCAGGTGTTCCGGACTCATTCAGCATTGACACGAGCGCAACGTTCCAGAACATGCTGGGGAAGATTCTGAACAATTTTGGAGCTGTGGTTGCGGCTGTTGCGGGGATCTCTTTGGTGGTTGGCGGCATCGTGATCATGAACATCATGCTGGTAAGCGTGACCGAGCGTACGGCGGAGATCGGACTGCGCAAGGCTGTAGGCGCCAACCGGCACGACATCATGATTCAATTCCTCGTCGAGTCGGCAACGATCTCTGTGGTCGGAGGTCTCTTCGGCATCGTTGCCGGAATCTCGGTGGCGAAGGTTATCACGCTGCTGATTGCATTTCCGTCGGCGGTGAAGGTCTGGTCGATCCTGGTCGGGCTGATCGTAGCGGCAACGGTGGGCATCTTCTTCGGAGTTTATCCAGCACACAAGGCAGCGCAGCTAGATCCCATTGCGGCGCTGAGAGCGGAGCAGTAGCTATGTACATCTCCAACTACAAGGAGCCGATTCGGCTAGCCCTGGATACCCTACGAAGGAACAAACTGCGCTCGGGGTTGACGATTTTGGGAATCTCGATCGGAATCTCGACGGTGATTTTGATTTCATCGGCGATCAACGGCCTGAACTCTAACATTGGTCGCTTTGTGAGCGCATTGGGTACGAACGATCTATGGGTGTTCCGCTTTGAGCCATTCGGTAAGAGACCTACAACGGAGGAATTAAATCGCAAGCAGCTGACGTATGAGGACGGCATTGCAATGCGAGCTTTGCCACATGTGGTGGCCGTAGATCCGGCGCTAACGTACCAGAACTTTCAACTCGGGATCGGAAATGTATCGCTGAAGCATGGCAAACACAAAATCAACAACACCATCCTGTATGGGGAGACTTCCGCAGTGAAGGTGACACAGGATTTTGAGCTTGTGGAAGGGCGGTTGTTCACGGAGAGCGAGGAGGAGCGTCGGGCAAATGTGGTGGTTCTGGGACACGATGCGGCAGAGGATCTATTTCCGGAAGGATCGCCAATTGGGCAGGATGTGGAATGTGGCGGAAATGTCTTCAATGTGATCGGGGTGCTGGACAAGAGCCCGCAGCCGTTTGGCAGTGGACGCAACACTCAGGACAATGCGGCGTACTTTCCTCTCAATACATTCAGAAAGATCCATCCAGAGATCAAGGATTTCTGGATCACGGTGAAGTATGACAGTCAGGCGAACAAGGCCCTGGTGATCGACGAGATAAGAGAGCTGTTGCGGCGTCGCAGGTCGGTACGTCTGGACCAGGTAGATAATTTCGCGATCTTCGGGCCTGATTCGCTGACGCGGTTATGGAATCAGCTTACGGGTGGACTGTTTCTTTTCATGGTATCGGTATCGAGCGTGGGATTAATGGTAGGCGGCGTTGGCGTGATGAACATCATGCTGGTGAGCGTGACGGAACGCACGCGCGAGATTGGGATTCGTAAAGCTGTAGGGGCAACGAAGAAGAACATCCTGCTGCAATTCACTATGGAGGCGATTACGCTATGCGCAGTGGGCGGGCTGCTTGGGATCGCAGCGGGATCACTGTTCACGCTGATTCTGCACTATGCAGTGACATTTCTGCACGCCGCGCTTTCGACTATGTGGATTGCGCTGGCGATAGCGGTGTCATGCGCGATCGGCCTGCTGTTTGGAATCTATCCGGCGTGGAAGGCGGCAAATCTAGATCCGATTGAGGCGTTGCGATACGAGTAGGCAGTTCACAGTTCATCATTCAGAGTTCCGGTTTTGCGAAGTGAGGAGAGGCGTTGGACGCTGGCACAAGCTGTGAGCTACGAGCCATGAACCAGCATTCGTTAAACTAGGTTTCGTGCAATCACACACAGCTGCGATGGCGATTGGAGTGCTGACCACGGTGCTCACCGTGGCGGCAATGGGGTATTTTCTTGCGGCTACTGTAGCGGCCAGGAAATACATCCATGCGCGGCGTGCCACGCTCGCTAACTTTGCGCCCGGTGTTTCCATTCTCAAATCTCTTAAGGGACTTGATCCGGGAATGTTGGAGGCATTTCGAAGCCACTGCATACAGGACTACGCCGGCGAGTACGAGCTGCTCTTCGGGGTTTCGTCGTTGGAAGAGCCGGCAGTGTCAGCGGTGAAGGAGTTGCAGGCGGAATTCCCGGAGCATTCGATTCGATTGATCGAGTGTCCGGAGCGACTGGGGTCTAATGGCAAAGTCAGCACCCTTGCGCAGATGGCGTCCTATTCCCGCCATCAATTCCTGATCGTGAATGACTCCGATATCACGGTAAGCACTCACTACCTGACGCGTGTGATCGCGCATTTCGCCCCGCTAGAGCCCGACGCGCTGCATCAACCACCAAAACCTGTGGGACTTGTGACGGCGTTGTACCGAGGAAGAGCGCATGGGACACTTGGGTCGCTGCTCGAGGCGCTGACGATTGCGACGGATTTTATGCCGAGCGTTCTGATGGCGCAAATGCTGGAAGGCGGTCTTCGTTATGGTCTGGGGTCGACTCTGGCAGTGAGCCGCGAAGCGCTGGCGAGGATTGGCGGGTTCGAGGCGATCGTCGATCAACTGGCGGATGACTACGAGCTGGGAGAACGGATATTCAAGGCGGGGTTCCGGATCGCACTCTCAGCCGAGGTTGTAGAAACGAGTGTTCCGGCATATGACTGGCGAGGTTTTTGCGATCACCAGTTGCGGTGGCTGCGGACGGTGCGCGATGCGCGTCCGGGAGGCTATGCGGGATTGATCTTCACCCAGGGCCTGTCGCTCGCGGTCTTGAACGTGATTGCCAGCGGTGCGAGCCTGGTGAGCTTCTGGCTGCTGGCGCTCAGTTTCTTTTTGAGACTCTCACTGGCAATGACGGTAGGTGCAGAAGTACTGGGCGATCACCAGGTGCTTCCCTCGCTGTGGGTGCTGCCGATTCGTGACCTGATCTCTTCGGGACTCTGGATTGGCGGATTCGCATCGAATACGGTTGTGTGGCGTGGCGAGAGATTCGAAGTGCGAAAAGGGAAGCTGCATCCGTCATCGTAAGACCAGACGCTCAGATCGTCGAAGATTTGTGCGCTATTCAGTTGCGTCGGCAGTCTGGTAAATTGACCCCCACGCGGCCCCGCCTTCCATCGAAATACAACCGTATGGCCGTGAAAGGAGATTCAATGAGGATTGCTTCGCGCATGATGGTCGGGCTAATGTTAGCCTTCGTGGTTGGGTCAGGACCGAATGCTGTATTGGCACAAGATTCCGCCGCAGCAAAGCCAGCCAAGCCTGCAGTGGGCTCTCCCGTGTCTCCTTCTGAGGCTTATGGGAAACTTCTCAGCCTGATGGAGAAAGAGTTTGTGAGCGCCGCTGAAGCGATGCCGGACAACAAGTTTGATTTTGCCCCCTCTGCGGGAGAATTCAAGGGCGTGAGAACCTTCGGCGGCCAGGTGAAGCACGTAGCGCAAGACAACTACTACTTCTACCGCGGAAACCTGTCGGATGCTGATATGAAGGCGAAGCAGGATGCAATGGATAAACTGACCTCAAAGGCGGATATTATTCAAGCCTTGAAAGAGTCTTTCGTCCAGGCTCACAGTGTTGTGGACGGGATCACAGCTGAGAATGCGTTTGTGACGACGGAGCACGGCACGCGCGGCGGGATGGCGGCTTTCGGGCTGGCGCACATTATGGATCATTACGGACAGATGGTGGTGTACCTGCGGATGAATGGAATTGTGCCGCCGGCGAGCCGGGGAAACTAATGCAAACTACCAGCTGAGACATGGGAGCCCCGGGCGTCTTGACGCTCTGGGCCTTTCAGGTGGAGCAGAGGCGAGGGCCAGTCTGGCGCATAAACAATCCGCTTCGAAACTTTTCGAGCGAATTGTGACAGATTCACAGAGCGTAGCTATCGAGGTGCGATGGGGGTCTGTTAGATTTGGCCTCACGCGGTGCAGGCTTGCAGTGTGCGCAGTTCAAGAGCCGTGCAACCGCGAAAGGAGAGATCGATGCAAAGCCCCTCACGAATTGCTACCCGGCTGCTGTTGTGTTGTACGGTCGCGGCTGGACCTGTTTTTGCTCTTGCACAAGATGCGGCGGCCAAACCCGCCAAGCCAGCGGTGGGCACGGCGGTTGCGCCTGCAGAGACGTACGGGAAGCTTTTGAGCAACATGGAAAAGGAGTTTGTCGATGCGGCGGAGGCGATGCCGGAAGACAAGTTCGATTTTTCTCCGCCAGCAGCTTCAGGCGATTTCAAGGGCGTGCGCAGTTTTGGCGCGCAGGTGAAACACGTTGCCGATGCCAACTATTACTTCTTCGGCGGCAACATGTCTGAAGCCGACATGAAGGCGAAGCATGATGCGATGGAGAAGCTGACGAAGAAAGCGGAGATCGTTCAGGCACTGAAAGATTCGTTTTCTCAGGCGCACACTTTTGTTGGCGGCATCACGGCTGAAAATGCGTTTGTGGCGACGGAGCACGGGACCAGAGCTGGTATGGCCGCGTTTGGCCTGGCGCACATGATGGATCACTACGGGCAGATGGTGGTGTATCTGCGCATGAATGGCATCGTGCCGCCGGCCAGCCGTGGGAACGGCATGTAGAAGGATCTGGCAGGAATGGGCCCGGGAGCCTGACGGCACCCGGGCCTTTGTGTTATTGCTCGCGGATGGCAGCAACGGGATTGATACGCATGGCGCGATGTGCAGGCAAGTAGCACGCGAGGATGGAAATGAGGGCGAGCAGCCCGATCACCGCCAGCGCGGTCATTGGATCCGTTGGGCTGACACCGTAGAGCATGCTGGCAATGAAACGCGTGAGCCCGAATGTCAGAGCCAGCCCGATAGCGAGTCCCGCGATGGTCAACTGAATCCCTTGCACGAGCACCAAGCGCATTACGTCAGCCCGTGACGCACCCAAAGCGACGCGTACTCCGATTTCATGAGTCCTGAGCTGGGTGCGATACGAGATGACGCCATAGATACCTGTCGCCGCGAGCACGAGAGCGATGATCGAGAAGATTCCCGCGAAGGTGCTCGCCAAGACCGGGAAGATGGCAGAGGCACGGGTGGTTTCCTGCAGTGAACGCACGTCGAAGAGGACGAGCTGCCGATCGACTTGGTGGATGGCTTCCTCGATAGCAGGCGCAAGAGCGTTTGGGTCGCCGGTGGTCTGGACCATGAGGGTGGGATCTTCGGGATTCTGGAAGAAGCTGCGGTAGATCATGGGCTCCAGCGGCTCGTTGACGAATTGATGCTTCGAGTTTTTGGCGACGCCGACCACGGTGTACATGCGGCCCCAGATCTTCACGTGGCGACCGAGCGGGTTCTGATCGGGCCAGTAGCGGTCGGCCAATGTTTGATCGACGATGGCGACGGGCGGCGCGGTGCGGATGTCATCGCGCGTGAAGTCGCGGCCGGCGGTAAGGGGAATTCCCATGAGAGAGAAGTATCCGGGCGTGACGTCGGCGCGGCGGACTTCGTGCGACTCGTGCAACTGAGGAGTGTAGTCCTCGGGGTAGACGTCGGCGTTTCTGCCGTTGAAGGAAAGCGGGAGCCAGTTGCTGAGGGCGGCGATTTTGATTCCGGGCAGGGCGGAGACACGGTCGAGTAGTTTGTGCTCGATGAGGTCTGCTTCCTTGTCGGAGTAACCGGCGATGCCGAGGGCGATGGAGGCGGTGAGTATATGGTCCTGACGGAAGCCGGGGTCGGCACTGCTCATATTGCGAAGCGTACGGAGAAATAACGCGGAGGAGACAAGAAGTGCGAGGGAGAGTGCGATCTGTGCGACCACGAGACCGCTGAGCAGACGGCGGTGATGTCCGCCGGAGATGCTGGCGGTTTCTTCTTTGAGTACTTCGGCGGCGTTGACGCGGGAGGATCTGAGGGCGGGGAAGGCTCCGCAGATGAGGGTGGCGAAAATGGAGAGCAGGACGATGATGCCGATGACATTGTGATCGAGGGTGCCGTTGAGCACGATGGGGTTTGCGTTGGGTGGGATAAAGTCGGCAAATCGCTTGGCGGTCCACGAGGTGAGGGCGAGGGCGACGAGGCCTCCGGCGAGGGAGACGACAAGGCCTTCGAGAATCATCTGGCGCATGAGCTGAAAGCGGCTGCCGCCGAGCGACTCGCGAATGGCGATCTCGCGCCTGCGAGCAACGAAGCGGACGAGTGCGAGCGTGGCGACATTGACACAGGTGAGCAGGAGGACGAAGGAGGCTATGGCGAGGAGAATGGGGAGAGATTTCGCGAGATATACGTTTGCGCCGAAGGGTGATCGCCACATCGGGTCGAGGGTGATGTTGTTCGCGCCGATGTGTTCGCTGGGGTAAGCGGCGACGATCTGGCGCATGATGTTCTCGAGATCGCCGCTGGCCTGCTGGCGAGTGGCTCCGGGTTTCAACCGGCCGAGCACATTCAGGTAATTGGCGCTGCGATGGGTCATGCGCCACTTGTCTGTACCGAGCGGATCAATGGGGACCCACGCGTCATGACGAACGCCGGGCATCGCGTTGATAAAGCCTTCAGGCGCGACGCCGATGATCGTGCCGGACTGGCGAGCGAGTTCGATTGGCTTGCCGACGATCGCCGGATCGCCGCCGAATTTATTCTTCCAGAGCGAATAGCTGAGCACAACATAGCGAGCTCCGCCTTCGCGTGCTTCTTCTCTGGGCAGGAAGAAACGTCCGAGCGTGGGCTTGATTCCGAGCACGTCGAAGAAGTTTGAGGAGACGTTGGCGACATAGATGCGCTCGGGCACGCCGTTGCCGGTGAGCGTGAGCCAGTCGTGGTGGTAGGCCAGCATGCCCTCGAAGGAGTGGTTCCGCTCGCGGAGGTCGCGGTAGTCGAGATAAGAGAAGGGCGGAGCGGGGGAGGTGCTCCACTGGCCGCGCATGACGCTGACAAGTTCGCTGGTATTGCGGGCCTTGGGTATGGGGTTAAGCATGGTGCCGTCGATCCAGCTGAAGACGGTGCTGTTGGCGCAGATTGCGAGCGCCAGCATCAGGACGGCAGTGAGGGAAAAGCCCGGGCTCTTGCGCAATTGCCGAAAGGCAAAGCGAACATCTTGAAGCAGTCCGGCCATGGACACTCCTCGAGACTTTGCTCTCGGGGAATGAGAGTATTTCGCATTCTATGCTGCATGCTGTGCGCCAAAGCACGGCTGGCCTAAAGCACATCAAATCCTTACGGATACGATCTGAAGGAATTGTGATGGGAATCGAGAATCTGTCCGAACGATGGGGCGGCTGTTCATTTTCGAACAAGAGCCGAGACGGGACGGGAGGAAAGACGGGGGAAGGGGAGGGAGCCTGATACCCCCTGAAGGTTCTGCTATCGGTCTGAAGGTTTGCGCGGCCCGCTGCCAGGTAAGCGCAGCGGGAAGTCCAGGCCCCTGATCGAGGCCTGGACTTCCCGGTGCAGCTTTTTATTGCAGCAGTTGGTTCGTGGTGGTAGACGTCGTGATGCGCGTGCCTGAGAGAGAACCGCTGAAGCTGATCGTGATGTTGCCCTGCGTGTCGTAGGCAGTCAGGGTGAAGCTGCCGGTGAAGTGATTCCGATCGGGTGACACAGTCACCGTCTCGGTGAAGTGGGTAGGGCCAACAGGATCGCCGATGCCATTGTTGGTGTCGTTCGGGAACTGATTGGCATACCAGGCGAAGTGATTCAAATAGAATTTCGAACTTCCGGTTTGCTTCCAAACACCGAGGCAGAAGTTGCCGTCCTGGGGAGGGCGAACGGAATTCATGATTTCGGTGTGGTCGCTATGCCAAACGGAGAGGGCGTTGTCGATTACGGTGTCGGGTATCGGGCTTCCGTTCATCTTGTTGGCCGTGAAGAACACGTGCCACATGCCGACGATGGCTGCATTTCCGCCTTCGTCGCCAGCCAGCATCAGGTGGGCGCGGCCATTCTGGGGTTCCCAGCTCATGGGCTTGATGTTTTTGCCAGGCATACCGCACTGAGACAGAGCCGCTGGTACAGACATGAGCCCAAGCACCAGTGTGAAGATAGCCGGTGCCGACCTCAAATTTCTTGACCTCATCTTTCCTCCTTGGCCGGAGAACTTTGCCGGCATGTGGACCGAAGCTAATCGCGGAGACCGCCCTGGAGGCAATGAAGGAGAGGTGAAGACGGAGGTGAAGTTTAGGTGAAGCGCGAACCCCTTTCAAATCGAGGACTTTCCTGACACACTGATTGCTGCTCTTCCCCAGGCAGGAGGTTGCGCACCGCTTTCAATGTCAGGACCGGTGTACCATTTTGGCGAGTTCAGTCTCGACTGCGGGCGATTTGAGCTTCAGCGGAACGGGAAGCCGCTTCGCTTGGAGCGAAAGCCAATGGAACTGCTGATCCTGCTGGCAGAGCGGCAGGGGCAACTTGTCACGAGGGCGGAGATTGCCGAACGTCTCTGGTCGAGCGAGGTTTTCGTCGATACGGAGCATGGGATCAACACAGCGGTTCGCAAGCTGCGACACCTATTGCGGGATGACGCTGAAGAGCCAAAGTTCATCCAGACGGTTACGGGGATGGGATATCGGTTCGTGGCGCCGGTCGATGTGGTCGCGACCATCGCCACCGCTGAGCCGCTTGTTCCGGAAGCACCATCCGAATCCAAGCAGCCTGTTCCGGCCCCATCAACCAGACGAAGCGTGTGGGGCTGGTACGCAGGAGCCGGTGTGTGCGCACTCCTTGCGCTCGGAGGGGCCCGGGTCTATCGGTTGCGGCACCAGGTGGCCGAAGTCAGATATACGCAACTGACAGATTTCACGGACTCGGCGGTACAGCCCGCGCTGTCGCCGGATGGGCACATGCTGGCGTTCATTCGCGGGGGCGATACATTTATGACTCCCGACCAGATCTACGTGAAGATGCTGCCAAACGGGGAGGCCCGGCGGGTGACAGACGACAGCCGGGCGAAGTATGGGCTGGCTTTTTCGCCTGATGGATCGGAGATCGCGTACACGGTGCTTGAGGGGCCGACGTTTTCGACCTACGTGGTGTCTGCTCTGGGCGGCGAGCCGCGGCTCATGTTTCAAAATGCCGCGGGGCTGGTCTGGCTGGACACGCAGAGAGTTCTTTTTTCTCGGGCTCCAGCGGGAATCCATTTGAGTGTCGTGAAGGCGAGCACCACTCGAACAGATGTCGAGGAGCTCTATTCACCGCCTCACGAACGAGGCATGGCTCATTACTCTTTTCCCTCTCCAGACCGTCGCTGGGCGATCGTTGTCGAGATGAACGGAAATGGCGAGTGGGGAACTTGTCGCCTTATCGCCATCGAAGGCCAGCACCAGGCGCGAACGGTCGGCCCGGACGGCGGATGCACCTCAGCAGGATGGTCGCCAGATGGACGGTGGATGCTTTTCACCGCCACGCTGGCGCTGCGAAGCCACGTCTGGCGGCAACGATTTCCGGAGGGGGCGCCTGAGCAAATTACCTTTGGCCCGACCGAAGAGGATGGGGTGTCAGTCGAGCCAGACGGAAACGGGATGATCACCTCCGTAGGCGTTTACCAGACCTCCATATGGGTTCACGACGGAAACGGCGATCGATCGCTGTCTTCAGAGGGCGAGGTGCTCTGGTGGCCTACGCCCGTGTTCAGCGAGGAAGGAAAGACAATCTACTACCTAGTGCGCCGAAGGGACAGTTCGGCTGTGGAACTGTGGCAAACGATGGTTGATTCGGGGAAGAGCGAATCAGTTTTTCCCGGCGTCTCCATGGCGTCTTTCGATATCTCACCGGATGGCAAACAGATCGTATACACGACGAACGGCGCAAATGGTTCGACTGAGTTGTGGCGAGCGGAAATGGATCGCAGCTCACCGGCAAGCAAACTGGGCATCTCCGGTGCGCGGGCGGCGAGGTTTGGGGGCCACGGCGAGATATTGTTTCAGCGTGCTGAGGGAGGCGCGAATTACCTGGAGCGCGCAGATGCCGATGGGAAGAATGTCGCAAAGGCTTTGCCCTATCCAATCTCGGATCTGCAGAGTATTTCCCCCGGTCGGAAGTGGGTGATTCTGGCTGCTCGAAGATCAAAAGACAATCGCCAATCCATACTGGCAGTTTCCCTCGAAGACGGAGCTCAACGGGATCTCTGCGTTAATTACTGCGCCCCCAAGTGGTCGCCGAATGGGAATCTCCTCTTTATTCCTGTGGAGTATCCATCGCGAACCGGCCCGGGGAGGACCCTGGCAATTCCTCTGGGGCCAGGCGAGACGCTTCCGGAGTTTCCAGCCGATGGGATTCCGCCCTCAGCTGACGCGAGCATCGTGCGAGGAGCTAAGTCGGTGCCGCGAGGAGTCCAGGTACCGGGAATGGACCTCGATCACTATGCATGGATCAATGCAACCGTGCAGCGGAACCTCTATCGCATCTCGCTTCCTTAGCTTTGTGTTTGGCGCGGATGTTAATTCACCAGGCCATTTGAGTTGGGTGCGGCTGCTATGCTTTGAGCGAAATGCCGCTGGTAACGACAACCGAGGCTGGGGTACCGATTCAGGGGCCGAGTGCAACGCTGATTTATGACGACTGGTATCCGGCGCTGCGGACAGATCGGTTGCACCAGGGCAAACTGGCAACGGCAATGCTTTTGGGGATTCCGCTCGTGGTGGGAAGGCGGGACGACGGGCGAGTTTTTGCCATGCGCGACAGCTGCCCGCACCGGGGAATTCCCCTGAGTTACGGTTGGTTCGACGGGAACCGCGTGACTTGCCGGTATCACGGGTGGGAGTTTGAGCCTTGCAGCGGGCGTTGCGAGCTAATTCCTTCGCTTTCGAGCCACGATCACCTCGATGCCACAAAGATTTACGCGAGCGCGATTCCGTGCGAAGAGCGAGATGGACATGCGTGGGTGTACGTGCCGGGACCGGGGAGCGGCAAGAGAGCGCCGGGTATCGAGCTGCGTCCGGTGCCGGAGTTGGTTAAATTCGGACCGCGATACAGGACCGCTTTTCTGACTGCGGATCTACCGTGCAACGTGGATCACGGGATCATCGGGTTGATGGATCCCGCGCACGGTCCGTTTGTGCACCAGGCATGGTGGTGGCGTTCGCGCGCGAGCATCCGGGAGAAGACGAAGAAGTTCGAGCCGATTGCAGAGGGGTTCAGGATGAGTGCTCATGCGCCCAGCGCGAATTCGGCCCCGTACAAATTGCTCGGCGTATATGGGCAACCAGTAGAGACGACGATCGACTTTGTCCTGCCGAATCGACGTACGGAGATCATACGCGCGGGAGATAAGTGGTTCTCATCCCTGACGACGGTGACACCAGTGACGGCTTCGACGTGCCGGATCGATGTGATTGCCGCTTGGAATGTTTTCTATTGGGTGCCGTTCCTGACGCCCATAGCGAAGTTCTTTGGTGCGAAGTTTGTGCGGCAGGATCAGGAGACGATGATTCAGCAGGCGGAAGGGCTGAGACATAATCCGAGCCTGATGCTGATCGATGATGCGGACAAGCCGGCGAAATGGTATTTCGCATTGAAACAGGCAAGGCTGGACGAGACGGGGAAACATCCGATGGATGGACAGGTGGAGCTGCATTGGAGGAGCTGAAGAGCTTCCTATTCCCGATCCCTAACTGCGAGAGATCCCTGGCTTCGCTCAGAAGAGGGTCGGGGCACCCAATCCAACATTAAGTCAGGCAAGGACTGGAGCGGACACGGCGACTCTAGAGATGGTGAGGACGGTGATGTCGTCCGACTGGCCGAAGGCTTTGGCGACTGCTGCGATGGAGGCCGCGGATTGAGAACTGATGTCGCGGGTCCGCTCGAATCCGTAGAGCTGACCCGATGCGTCAGACGCTTCCACGACGCCGTCGGAGACCAGGGTAAGGGTTCGGCCCGGTGCAAGGTCGAAGTGAATCTCGGAATACTCTACTTCCGAAACCAGGCCAAGGGGCAGGCCCGAGGGCACTTCGATCTCGGTGCCGTCGGAGTAGGGGGGCAGGTGGCCAGCGTTGGCGAGCGTCACGGTCCCCTGAGACCCGATGCGGGCACAGCAGCAGGTTATGAAGCCGCCGTTACGAGCTTCGCAGATCTGACGATTGAGGCGGTTGAGCAGCTTGCCGGGTGAGAGATTCTCAACAGCGAGAGTTCGAAGAGCGCCTATGGCAAGCGTTGCGGTCATTGCGGCTTTGAGGCCTTTACCGCTTACGTCGCCGAAGATGATGAGGGCAGCCTTATCAGGCTGTTCGATGGCCTGATAGAAATCCCCGGCCACTTCCTCTGCAGGGACATAGGCGGCTTCGATTTGCAGTCCTGGAAGGGACGGCAGTGCAGCAGGTATAAGTTGCTGCTGGATTTCGCGGGCGGCGGCAAACTCAGCGGCAGATCGCGCCTGATCCTTCGATACGCGAGAAAAGCGAAAGAAGATGACGACGAGGGTGCTGAGGAAGAAAAGGAGGTTGCCAAGGTCGTTGGGCTCGAGTTCGACGGGGCCCACGGTGATGGTGTTGACGAGAAATTCGAAGCGGCGTGAGCCGAGGTAGATGGATGCGCTTCCAAGGTCGTACAAGGCCAGGGTTACGGGAGGGAGAAGGCTGGGGAGAACGAGCCATCCAGCTTCGCGGTTTCCGCGCCGGTACCAGATCAAGAGCAGAACGGGGAGGAGGATGGCAACTGGAAGAATGATCAGCGGCTCGATGATCATGTAGGTCTGAGACTGAATCTTGCCGTACCACACCAGCCAGGGGATCGCGATGGGGACGATCATGAGCGCCTGGTAGACCCGCCAAGCGCGGCCAAGGCGGTGTCCTCCGAAGGCAAATGTGAAGCGAGTCTGCGTGATGATGAGCGCGTAAATTACGGGGTCGGCAAGGACGACGTTCCAGGCGAGCGGAACAAAACCGGAGTGCTGCAGATAGTAGATGACATCAGCCATGCCAACCAAAAGGAAGTAGAGTCCGAGCCAGAAGTACTCGGCATGACCCCGTTGTCTTGAATAGAGTACGAAGAGCGCTACGCCGGCGAAGGCGATGAGCGTATTGATGACCAGGGCGGGAATGGCATAGGACGTTCTTTCGTGGAGCATGGACAGGCGCCCGGTTTCGATCGCGTCCGGGGTACCGATGGAGACTGACATGAACTGCGGAAACCGCCAGGCTGCATAGCCAGTAGGAATATGCGTTCGCAGAGCGATGACTAGATCGGTTGTTCCCTCGGGAATTGTGAAGACCTGCTCCACGGGCCGGTTTACCCGGAAGCTCGAGAGCACCTCCGGCCCGGGAACGGGAGATCCGTTGATGAAGAGGGCGTATGTCCCGACGCCTCCTTGAATGAGAAGGGAAAGTTCGGGGTGATCGTCGTGAAGCTTAACGTGCCGTCGGAACCACCGCCACCCGGGCTGTGCACTTCCGAGGTCGTCGAGCCTGACAACTTGCCATTGGGAGTCGTTGAATGAGGGTGTGGACCACGCGGGTTCGTCGCCTTCATTCGTCAGCCAGCCGCGGTCGACGTCGGTGATCCAATCCTGAGCGTGCGGACGGTCGACGAGGGTCCAATCGTTGGGATCGGCCGTGGATGGCGGTGCCTGAGCACTGAGCCGGAGCACGAGACACAGCGGGATCAGCAGGATGAGGAAGGGAAGTCTTTTCATCGAGGCGCCGAGTTCATGGTACTGGCGCCAGTTCAGTGGTGGAAAAGCAAATTTTGGCGGCGGCTACTTCTGGCCGGCCTCTGGTTCGTCGGGCTGATCGGTGATCTCGCCCTCATCGCCCTCGATGGATATGCGAAGAGAGCGGAGGAAGTTCACGTCGTTCTTAGTGAACTTGTTCCCGCCTTCGGCGTTTTCCGCAGTTTCGGCACCCTCTCCCTCTTTGACTTCATTGAGGCCGATGGTGGCTTCCAACATAAGGAGGACGTCGAAGCCGTGCTTACGGATGTCCTGGACAACCCCGGCGATCTGTTCGCTTTCGATAACGGACTCGTGGATGGCTTCACCGAGTTGTTGGATCAGTTCGCGCAAGCGAGATGTCACAGTGTCCTCCGGCACCTACCAGCGCGGGGAATGGCGCAGGGCGGCAAATGATTTAACTACCTTAATTTTACCGGCGGCACTCCGGCAACCAGCATCCAGTTTTGGATGCACGGAGGCGAATAGATGTCCGCCGCTGCTACCATCATATCGAAGTGAGACCTCAGACCATTGGACGTGTACTCGGGATAGGGCTTCGCGTAGCGGGCCGCGTGGCAGGTCAGGCCATCATGGGCGAGGACGCTCACGGCGGTGCAGCGAGCGTGCAGCCGAGTTCAAATGGATCTGCGCAGGGTCGAGGGCGAACTGCCGGGCAGGCCACGCGCAATGTCGGCCGCGGCGTGTCGGGATTCTTCCAGCCATTCAAGAGGGTGGGTAGCAAGATATTGCTGGAAGTTGTCAGCGTATTCTTCCTGCTACCGGTCCTGGTGTTTGCGCCTGTCTTGTGGCGGACGCGGGAAAGCTGGCAACATGGGCCGGATCACAGGACGTTTCTGGCGTCGGCGGCGGTGATTGTCACGTTTCTCTATCTCGGGGTGAGCTCGTTCTGGCGGGCGCGGAAGCGGGAGTAGGTCTCCTTACCGAGAACCTGAAGGGGCCCAGATGCCGTACCACCATGTCTCCTGCGACGGTTCGACTACTTTTTGATAGTGGTCTTCGATATACTGACAAACCTCCTGGCGAGGTGAGTCGGTATGTTTTACCGTGCCTATGTAAGGAGAGAGAAGCAATAGCTGGAGGTAGTGTTTCTCGGCAATCGTATTAGGGCTGCAATAGCCTTCGGGGCCGGCGGGCAGGATGAGCGCCCGATCAGGATTCGTACTCATCTCACTGATTTTCTGATGGACCGAGTGGGGCATGCTGACGTTGATCACGTCTTCAAAGCGGCCGTATTCAATCCGCGACGACTGGTATGTACCGAAGCCGTCTGGGCGGAAGCCGAAAGGGGCTACGTAGCTGCCGGGCCACATTGCCAGGAACGACTGGATCTTCGCCTCGGGAGGACGGACCTCCGGGTGTTTGTCGAAGAAGCGAGCTGAACGAAGCTGGGGAACGAATAGATAGAACTCCGACAAGTTGGGAGCGAGGAAGACGAAGAGCAGATATGCAAGCGCGTAGATGGGCCAGACTCTCCTGAAGAGCGACATGTAGAGCAGGCTGACGAGGAAGGTGGCGAGGCCGTTCCAGAAGACGTGGCTGGGGTCGCAGCGTCCAAGGGCCGCGGCAATCATTGGGATCGAGAAGAAGAGCAGGCCCAGAGTGGGGTCGTCCATCGCGCGGTTCCGGAAGGTGCGATAAAGCCAGCAGGCTGTGATGAAGAGCGCAACGAAGTAGACAAGGTTCGTCAGGCCGGGGACGATAGGGAAGTTGATCGCGCCGCCGCCATCGGCGAGCATGGCGTCGAGAACGTGAAACTTGTGGGCGACTGCGAAGATGGCGCCGTACGCGACGACGAGCAGCGATGAAATGAGGAGTCTCTTAGAAAGAGGGATGGGACGGCAGAACAGAGCGAGGCAGCCGCTGGCGAAGCAGAATCCAACCGCAGTCTCGGGAGACGAGAGAACAAGCAGAGCGGTGAAGACGCTGCACACAAGTACATCGAAGCCAATTCGAGATGGTCGCGTATCGCGGAAGCGCGCGTTCAGCTTAACGACGAAGTAGAGCGGGAGCGCATAGCGCAGGAAGGTGTAGTTTGT
>Ga0105248_10003009_pt1 | contig 18705 bp, 17 predicted proteins | sample KBSS34metaG_FD_81524 | JGI IMG/M metagenome (GOLD analysis project Ga0105248, IMG submission 81524) | Switchgrass rhizosphere microbial communities from Kellogg Biological Station, Michigan, USA - KBS S3-4 metaG | ecosystem: Host-associated > Plants > Roots > Rhizosphere > Soil | place... | reverse complement strand
TGCCGATCTCGCTGCCGCAGCCGGTCACGAGCGCGGAACGGCCGTCGAGTCGCAATGGGCTCGTGCTGCTCACGGCCAGGGATGATGCCGCATCTGGCGGTCGGGTAGGTTCTCGCGCACACACGGCGACGGGAGAGGCGGCAAGTGAACTGGGAGGTCTTCATCACCTGCGCGGTGACGGGCGCGGGTGACACGACGGGCAAGTCCGAGCGCGTGCCGATCTCGCCGGCCGCGATCGCCGAGTCGGCGATCGAGGCCGCGAAGGCCGGCGCCGCGATCGCTCACATCCACGTACGCGATCCCGAGACGGGTCGCGGCTCGCGCGACCCGAGGCTCTACCGCGAGGTCGTGGAGCGGGTTCGCTCGGCCGACGTCGACGTCGTGCTCAACCTGACCGCCGGCATGGGCGGCGATCTCGTGCTGGGCGGGGACGAGACGCCGCTCCCGCTGGATCCCGCGGGCACCGACCTGGCCGGCGCCAGCGAGCGGCTCGTGCACGTGCGCGAGCTGCTGCCCGAGATCTGCACGCTCGACTGCGGCTCGATGAACTTCGCCGCCGGCGGCGACTACGTGATGACGAACACGCCGGCGATGCTGCGCGCGATGGCGCGGGGCGTCCAGGCGCTCGGAGTGCGTCCCGAGCTCGAGGTCTTCGACAGCGGTCATCTCGTGATGGTCAAGGAGCTGATCGGCGACGGCCTGATCGACGACCCCGTGCTGATCCAGCTCTGCACCGGCATCCCCTACGGCGCGCCCAGCGACATCCCGACGTTCATGGCGATGGTCAACCAGCTGCCCTCGGGCGCGATCTTCTCGGCCTTCTCGATCGGCCGCCTGCAGCTGCCCTTCGTCGCGATGGCGCCTCTGGCCGGCGGCAACGTGCGCGTCGGCCTCGAGGACAACATCTACCTCTCGCGCGGCGTGCTGGCCGGCAACGGCGAGCTCGTCGAGCGCGCGGTCAAGATCCTCGACGCGATGAACGTGCGCATCCTCAGCCCCCAGGAGACGCGCGCGAAGCTGGCGCTGACCCGGCGCTGAGAGCGAGGCCGTTGCCGGCCGGCGTCAACTCAAGGGCCGGCCGTCTGCTGCGACCGGTAGGCGCGGCGCCCTGCGAGGGCGTCGACCGTCGTGCCGTAGGCGTCCGCCAGCCGGGAGGCCGCGTCCACGCGGATCACGCCCGTCCGTTCCCAGCCGCGCAGCCTCGCCAGGGTCACCGAGCCGCCCTGCGCCGCCAGCATGGCGACGACCTGATGCTGGGACATGCCTGTCCGCGCGCGAGCGCCTCGGAGCGCTTGCGCGACCGCTTCGAGAGCGGGATCCGGCGTCGGCACCGTGGCAGCCGCGGGGAGCGCCTGGAGCGCGATGCGAAGATTGGCGGAGGGAGGTGTCGTCATGGGCGCGTCGGCAGCCGGTCACTGCACGGCGCGGACTCTGGGCGCCCGTCCCCCGTGGGACGTGCATCCCACCCTATGCCTCGAATGGCGTATGGCGCGTACCCCGATCGGGGGAGTTCCCGAGAGCGTCAGGCCGAGACTTCGGACGACACGAGATCTTCGATCGCGGCGGTGCCGGCGTTTGCCTTGAGGTGGTAGGCGGCTCGCTGCGCGCTCTGCTTCGAGGCGTAGATGTCGCTCCAGAACAGCAGCTCTTCGCTGCCGACCATCCACACGTGGACCCGGTAGCCGCCCGAGGCCCTGTCGATCGTGATGCGCATCTTCGGCTCGGAGTCCATGACAGGTTGTACCCCTTTCGTGCGAATCCGAAGCGGGCGAAGGGAATCGAACCCTCATCGATGGCTTGGAAGGCCACCGCTCTACCATTGAGCTACGCCCGCGCATCGAGCGCCCGTCCCGACGATAGCGGAGCCCTGCCGGGAGTACGAGGCGCCCGGCCCGGCGCCCCCAGAACGCCGGACCGGGCCTCGTACGGCGACCCTCAGGCCGCCGTATCCCCTGCCGGCCGTACGCCGGGCAAGATCGGAAGGAACGCGTGCGTCGGTCGCAGGCCGCCACGCGCACGCACGGGCACCCGCACGATCGCGCCGCCGTGCAGGCGCACGATCAGCGTCCCTGTCAGCACGCGCGTGCCCCCGAGCGCGTCGGCCTGCAGGTAGAAGGCATTGCGCACCAGGTTCCCGCGCCAGGTCGCGCCCCGCGCTGTCAGGCTGATCGACGTGACGCCGTCCATCGCCAGGCCATAGATGCGAAATGTGCGCGGCCCGTATTCGACCGTCGGGGAAATGGGAGTCGCCGGCGTCAGCTGGCCGGGTTGCAGGCAGCCGCCGGTCAGGCTGCCGAAGACGTAACAGAAGCTTCCTCCCGGTGTGGTGTAGCCCACCACCCGCTGGCCGGAGACGACCCAGGCTCGCTGGCTCGAGCGATCGCGCGGGCGCGCTCCGAGCTCGTCGGTGAGCTGTGCGGATGGGCCGGTCGCCGGAATCAGCCGGTCGTCGCGCAGTGCGCCGAATTGCTCGTCGACGCCACCGAGGTAGCCGCGCGTCGCCGCGATGGATGCGATCGCCGCGAGCGCGAGCGGCGCCGCGACGACGCACAGCACGATCGCGCGGCGCCGCCGGATCCTTCGCCTCTGCGCTTCGCGTCCCGCAGCTCCCACGAGCGTGCGTTCGAGCCTCGCGAGGCGGCTCACCTCGCCGCGCGTCACTCGGTCGCTCCCTGGAAGCGCGCGCTGAGGCGGCGCATGCCGCGCGACGCGTGCTGACGGGCCGCCGCGGGCGAGCAGCCGAGGCGTACGGCGATCTCCTCGTAGGTGGCCTCGTCCTCGATCCGCAGCCGCAACACGCTCCGCTGGGCCTCCGGCAGTCCATGCATGACGTCGGCGAGACGGTCGCGGGCGGCCTCGGCGTCGACCCGTGCCAACACGGACTCGTCGTCGCTGTGCAGGCGCGTCGCCTCGAGGATGCCGAGCCGTCGTCTCGCGCGATCTTCCGTGCGCCGCTCGCGCTCGTACTGCAGCAGCAACGAGTGGGCGATGGCGAAGATCCAGGCGCGGCCGGACGTGACGCGCAGCCCGCGAAAGCGGCCGATCGACTGGAGGGCGCGCGCGAACGTCTCGGCCGTCAGATCGAGCGCAACGTCCGGATCGCCGCAGTCGCAGAGCAGCGAGCGGTAGACAGCGCGCGCGTGCCGGCGGTAGAAGGCGCCGAACGCGTTCGCGTCGACGCGAGCGCGCCGCAGCAGCTCGCTGTCGTCGAGGTCTGGGGAGTCCATGCATCGACAAGGATGCACAACGGGACGGGTGTGTGACAACACCCGTTCGCCGGCACCTCGCGCATGACGCGGACGCTCATGGTTCTCAGGCTTTCGAGCGCGAGCAGCGAGGCGTGAAAGTTCCGAGCGCCCGGGGCCGGTCGCCGTTGGCTATCGCCGTTCGAGCCATTGCTCGAGGGAGTGCCGGTCGAGCAGGCCTTTTCACCGGCGGATTCTCACGCCTGTGGCGTTGTCATTTGACAGATGACGCCGGCCCGGGTTGCCTCTGTGCAAGGCGGGAAGACCAAGTGCAAATCCGGCTCGGTTTGACGCCTGCGATCGCGCCTGGCAGAGCAGGCATGTCTACATGGGGGAGGAGCAGCATGTACACATGAGCATGCGTACGCCGCCGATCATGTGCCTTCCGGTGCGCTGCCGGGCGGCAATGCCCTGGGGGGATGCCACCCCACCCAGCGGCCCTGGCTGTTGGGCGCGGCTTTGCGCAGATTCCGGCGGAAATGCAGTTCGCTCGCAACAAGTTGCCTCTTGTCACGCCCGAACTCGGGACTAGCATGGGATTCGTGGCCGCAACCGTTCCTGTCCTGGCCGAGCTGCCGGAGCTGCTCGTCGCTGGAAGCATGATCGAAGCCGTGACCGCCTTCGGGCGTCGCGTACAGGTGCGCGTGGAAAGCGTGGACGGAGCGGGTGTCGACGTGGCCTGCCCCGACGGCGCGCTCGTACCGGGCATGCCGATCACCGTGCGGGTCGCAACCTCCGCCGGCGTCGCGTTCGTTCAACTCGGCGTCGAGCGCATCGAGTCGACGGGCGCCTGGGCGCATGCGCGCCTGCGCGCGAGCGCCGTGCTCTCCGTCGACGGTGAGCGGCGCTTCAGCCGCTGCCGCTACGCCGGCACCGTCTGGCTCGGCGGGCGGCGCGCGGGCGCGGCCGAGGGCGAGGTCGTCGACCTGAGCGCGGTCGGCATCCGCTTCCGCACCGCCTCGCGCCTCGATCCCGACGACGAGCTCGAGCTCGCACTCGAGGTTCCGGGGCAGCAGCCGATCGCGATGCGGGCACAGGTCCTGCGCATGCGGCCGCTCGACGACGGACGCAACGAGATCGCTGCCGAGGTCACCGCGCTCGAGAGTGACGACTGGGCGCGCCTCGAGCGCCTGCTCGCTTCCTGACGTCTCGTTCCACCCCGTAGACTGGCCCCGTGGGGGCGAACCGGACCGTACTGGTCACCGGCTCGAGCGGCTATCTCGGTCGCCGGCTGGTACCGCGGCTCGCCGAGCGCGGCACTCCGGTGCGCGCGCTCGTTCACCGCTCGCGGGGTGAGCTCCCGAAGGGCGTCGAGGCGGTCGAGGGCGACGTCACCGACACCGCGTCGCTGGCGCGCGCCTGCGAGGGCGTCGATGTCGTTATCAATCTGGCCTCGATCACGGCCGACCGCAAGCCGCCCCCCGGTGGCTACGACCGCGTGAACGCCGAGGGCCCGGCTGCGCTGGCAAGTGCTGCGCGCACTGCCGGGGTGCGCAGGATCGTGCATCTCGCCGGCATCGACACCACGACCGGCGAGCCCGGGCCGTACCTGGCGGGGCGGCGGCGCGGGGATGCCGCCATGCTGGCTTCGGGGGTGGAGTCCGTCGCGATCCTGCGGCCGTCGATCATGTTCGGCGGTCGCGATTCCGCGTTCTTGAAGGTCCTGGCGCGCCTCGTCAGGTACGCGCCGGCCGTGCCCGTTCCGGGAGACGGCACCGTGCGCATCCAGCTGGTCTGGGTCGAGGATGTCGTGCGCTGCGTCATGCAGCTCGCCGACGACATGCGCCCGGGGCAGTTCCCGATCGGCGGTCCCGACCAGCCGACCTACGACGAGATCCTCGACATCATCGGCGAGGGCCTCGGCAAGCGACGCGTGCGCAAGGTGCACCTGCCTGCGGGGGTCTTCTCGGTGCAGGCAAAGGTCCTGTCCGTGCTCCCGGCCCCGCCGCTCACGCCGGCTGCCCTCGAGTTGTTCGCGAGCGACAACACGACCACGGCCGACGCCATCGAGCAGCAGTTCAACTTCCGCCCGCGCGGGTTCGCCGAGCACGTCCGGCGCGAGGGCCTGTTCGAATAGCTCAGAACTGGTTTCAATAGTGGCGGGGCGTTCGGAGGACTCGAATAGACCTCCGCGACCCTGGGCTCGCTCTGGAGATTGGTCTCCGGTCTGTCGCTGGTGGTGAGCGAGCCCAGGGGCTTCGCGGGACCGGATCCGGTCCCGCGAAAGGGTTCCAACCGGATCTTCGAGCCGGGATCCGCTCCCGCTCGCTTCGAGCCCCCCCCCGACCACGAACGCGACTTTTGAAACCAGTTCTCAGAGCGCCCGCGCGACCAGGATCTCCTCGAAGTACTCGCCGGCGCGGCGTCCCGTGCGCCGGTTGACGTGCCGGAGCGTGCGCGACTCGAGTTGGAGGCCGGCGCGCTCGAGGATCTCGCCGTACAGGCCCAGCCGGTCGTTGACGACGATCGCGAGCGGCGCAGCGGGGCGCAGGCAGGCGGCAGACGCGGTCAGTGCGGCCACCATGTCGTCTGCGTAGGCGCCGACTGCGCGCGCTGCGGAGCCCCGGCTACGGCTGCCGATCTCCTCCTGCGGGCGGGGCGCGAGGTCGAGCAGGGCATACGCGTACGCGTGCTGGTCGTGGTAGTCGATCACCCCGACGTATGGCGGAGAGGTCACGACGGCGTCGGCGGGCCGCTCGAGGCGCAGGTCGCGGGCATCGAGATGGTGCACCGCTGCCTCGGCGCCCTCCGGGCGCAGTGCGCTGAACGCGGCCACGCGCGCCGCGATGTCGGTGGAGTAGCGGCGGAGGAAGCGCTGCGCACCGACGGTCGGCAGGCAGGTGCGCCGGTGCTTGTGACACCAGTAGGGCTCGCGCACCGGACTGCGGGCACCGTCGAGCGCGTCGTGGCGGACGAGTCGCGCCGAGCGCGCGGCGCGCGTCAGCACGAGCGAGGCGAGGCCGCTCCAGGGGCGGTCCGGCTCGATCGCCCGGCGATAGGCCAGCAGCTCGCGCCGCGCTTCCTCGCCGTACCACTCGGCCAGGTAGGCGGGGACGTCGCCGGCCTCGTGCGCAAGCCTCTCGGCGCGCGCGAGGGTCGCGGAGAGCCCGGCCGTGGCCGCGGCGGCGTCGTGGCGTCGCGTCTTCTCCTGTGAGAGCAGCGCGTTGAAGGCCGAGATGTCGCAGCCCACCGCGTCGCGAGCGAGGCCGACGGCCTCCACGAGGGTGGTGCCCGAGCCGCAGAACGGGTCGAGCACGAGGCCGCCCTCGGGGCAGTGGCGGCGAATCAGCGCCTCCGCGAGCTGCGGCGGGAACTTGCCGAGGTAGGGGTGCAGCCCGTGCACGTGCTTGGTGCGCTCGCTCTGGGGCAGCTCGCTCTCGGACCACGAGAGCTCGAGGTCGATGTCGGCGTAGAGCGCTTCCTGCGTCCCGGTCACGGGACCACGCTAGTGGCGCATGCGGACGGATCGGGGCGCTCGATCGAGAACCGATGCCGGACACGCTCATTCCGCATGCGCTCGATCGAGCGCATGTCGGAATGATCGTGGTGCCTGGCGCGGCTGGATCGGCCTGCAGTCGAACCACCCCAGACCCCACACGCTCCTTCCGAATGCGCTCTTACACTCCGGCCATGAGCGCGTGCCCGTTCGCAGCCGACGAGCCGATGGCCGAGCTCCATGCCCACCTCGGTGGCTCGGTGCCCACCTACGTGATGTGGGAGTCCGCTCACGCGCAGGGCATCGCGCTGCCGACGCGCGACTACTGGGAGTTCGACCGCATGGTGTCGATCTCCGATCCGCGCGGCGTCGACGGGCTCGACGCGCTCGACGAGGTCTACCACGTCACCGAGCTGATCCAGTCGAGCCCGCTGGCGGTGGAGCGCTGCGTGCACGGCATGATCGGCGGCGGCTACCGCTCGCAGCGCATCACGACCTGCGAGGTGCGCTTCAACCCGATGAAGCGCAACCGCGGGGGCGAGCGCGACCTCGACCACATCATCCTGGCCGCGCTGCGCGGCGTCGATCGGGCGCAGCTCGAGTACCCGCAGGCGCGCGCCGGCGTGATCCTCATGATGGATCGCACCTTCGACGAGCGACAGAACGAGATCATCGTCGAGAAGGCCTGCCGCTACGCCGCGCGCGGGGTCGTGGGCATCGATATCGCGGGCCCTCGCCCGGGCCGCGGGCGCTTCGCCTATGCGCCGCTCGCGCCGCTCGTGCAGCAGGCGCGCGAGGCGGGCCTGGGCGTGACGGTGCACTGCGGCGAGGAAGGCTTCCCCGAGGAGGTCGGCGAGGTCATCGAGGCCCTCCGGCCCGACCGCATCGGCCACGGCATCCTCGCTGCGGGCGACCCCGAGCTGACCGCGCTGCTGGCGGCGACCGGCATCGTGCTCGAGATCTGCCCGACCTCGAACCTGCTCACCGGCGCGCTCGCCGACGCCGACGCGGTGCGCTCGGTCTTCCGCACGTTCCTCGACGCGGGCGTCCGCGTGACCGTGTCCACGGACGGCCCCGAGATGATGCGCACCCATCTGCGCGACGAGTTCGCATTCCTCTGCTCGATCGGCGCCATGAGCGAGGACGAGGCGCGCGCCGCCAACGCGCTCGCGCACGAGGTCAGCTTCGTCGGCCCCACGGTGGCCGCGAAGCTATAGAGTCCGCCGCGGTGCCGGACGAGCTGCAGCGCACGCCGCTGTACGCACGCCACGCGGAGTCGGGCGGGCGCCTCGTCCCCTTCGCCGGTTGGGAGATGCCGGTGCAGTACGCAGGCGTGATCGACGAGGTGCGCGCCGTGCGCACGGCGGCCGGCCTCTTCGACGTCTCGCACATGGGGCAGTTGCAGGTCTCGGGAGACGGCGCCCACGCTTTCCTGCAGGGCGTGCTCTCGAACGACCTCGACCGGCTCTCGGCGGGCGAGGCGCAGTACACGCTGCTCACGAACGCGCGCGGCGGCATCGTGGACGACCTCATCGCCTACCGGCGCGAGAGCGGCTACCTGCTGGTGGTCAACGCGGGCAACCGTGACGCGGACGTAGCACATTTGGCGGAGCGCGTCCCGGCCTCCGCGGCGCTCGCCGACGAGTCCGATGCGCACGGCATGCTGGCCCTGCAGGGCCCGGCGGCGCTCGCGCTGCTGGCACCGCTGTGCGAGGGGATCGACCCGCTCTCCGCCTCGCCGTTCACGTTCGCCGAGGCGCGCGTCGCGGGCGTCGACTGCACCGTGGCGCGCACCGGCTACACGGGCGAGGAGGGCGTCGAGCTGATCTGCCCCGCCAGCGACGTCGTGGAGCTGTGGGACGCGCTGATCGCGTCGGGCGCGGTCCCCTGCGGCCTGGGGGCCCGCGATGCCCTGCGACTCGAGGTCTGCTACCCGCTGCACGGCAACGACATCACGCAGGACACGAACGCGATCGAGGCGGGCCTCGGCTGGGTCTGCGCGAGCGACAAGCAGTTCACGGGATCGGACGTGCTCGAGCGCACGCGCGCCGAGGGCCCCGTCCGCCGGCTGGTCGCGCTGCGCATGGACGAGGAGCGCGCCGTGCCGCGGCCGGCCTGCCCGATCCTCGACGACGCCGGCAGGGTCGTCGGCGAGGTCACGAGCGGGACGTTCTCGCCCACGCTCGAGCGGGGCATCGGCCTCGGGTACGCGCCCGCGCCGCTGGCCCAGCCGGACACTCCGGTCGCCGTCGACATTCGCGGGCGGATACGCCCGGCGCACACCGCACGCAAGCCGCTCTACGTCAAGCGATGACCGGGACGTGCCGGGCAAGCGCACGCGCCGGGCATGCGATCATCCCCTGCTGGTCTACCGCGCCCGATCTGCGGGCCGCACGCCGCTCGTGATACCGAAGGAGACCTGAAGCGATGCCAGCTGCCGAGAGCTACCCGGACGACCTGCGCTATCACCGCGAGCACGACTGGGCGCGCGTGGACGGCGACACGGCGACGTTCGGCGTGACCTGGTACGCGCAGGACTCCCTCGGCGACCTCGTGGTCTACCTTCCCCCGGAGGACGGTGCCGAGGTGAAGGCCGGCGCCGAGTACGGCGAGCTGGAGTCCGTCAAGGCCGTGTCGGGCATCGTCGCGCCGCTCTCGGGCACGGTGGTCGAGGTCAACCAGGCGGTGATCGATGCCCCGGAGCTCGTCAACGACGATCCCTACGGCCAGGGGTGGCTGATCCGTGTACAGCTGTCCAATCCCGCCGAGCTCGACGAGCTGCTCGATGCGGAGGGCTACGCGACGCACCTGAAGGGCCTCTAGATGGCGCGGTTGATCGATCTCGAGCGCTCCGTCCCCTTCTCCCGGCGGCACATCGGGCCCTCGCCCGAGGATCAGGAGCGCATGCTGGCGCTGCTCGGGCACGCCTCGCTCGACGACCTCGCCCGCGCCGCGGTGCCATCCTCGATCCTGCTCGGCAGCGACCTCGACCTGCCGGGGGCGCTGCCCGAGATCGACGTGCTGGCGGAGTTGCGCGAGCTCGGGCACCGCAACCGCGTGATGACCACGATGATCGGCCTCGGCTACTACGGCACGCACACGCCGCAGGTCGTGCTGCGCAAGGTGCTCGAGAACCCCGCCTGGTACACGGCCTACACGCCGTACCAGCCCGAGATCTCCCAGGGTCGCCTGGAGGCGCTGCTCAACTACCAGACGATGGTCTGCGACCTCACGGGGCTGCCGCTCGCGAACGCCTCGCTGCTCGACGAGGCGACTGCGGCGGCCGAGGCGATGGCCGTCGCGCGGCGCGCCTCGAAGGCCGAGTCCAACCGCTTCGTCGTCGACTCCGACGTGTTTCCGCAGACGCTCGCCGTCCTGCAGACGCGCGCGGAGCCGATCGGCATCGAGATCGTCGTCGCCGACCTCGCCGAGGGCCTGCCGGCGGGCGGATGCTTCGGTGTGCTCACGCAGTACCCGGCCGCATCCGGCCGTGTGCGCGATCTCACCTCGCTGATCGAGGAGGTGCACGCGGCGGGCGCACTGGCCTGCGTCGCGGCCGACCTGCTGGCGCTCGTGCTGCTCACGCCGCCGGGCGAGATGGGCGCCGACGTCGTCGTCGGGACGTCGCAGCGCTTCGGAGTCCCGATCGGCTTCGGCGGGCCGCACGCCGCCTACATGAGCGTGCGCGCGGGGCTCGAGCGGTCGCTCCCGGGCCGGCTCGTCGGCCTCTCGATCGACGCCGACGGAAACCCCGCGCTCCGGCTCGCGCTGCAGACGCGCGAGCAGCACATCCGGCGCGAGAAGGCGACCTCGAACATCTGCACGGCGCAGGTGCTGCTCGCGGTCATGGCCTCGATGTACGCCGTCTACCACGGCCGCGACGGGCTCGAGCTGATCGCGCAGCGGATCCACCGGCTGACGGCGATCCTCGCCCGCGGCCTCAGCGACGGCGGGCTCGAGCTCGTGCACGACGCCTACTTCGACACGATCCGCGTGCGCGTCCCCGATCACGCGGACGCGGTCATCGCGGCCGCCCGCCAGCTCGGCATCAACCTGCTCCGCGTGGATGCGGACACGGTCGGCATCTCCTGTGACGAGGTCACGGAGCGCCCGCAGGTCGAGGCCCTCTGGGATGCCTTCCGCGTCAAGGCCGACGTCGAGCTGCTCGACGCCGAGACACCCGACGCCATCCCGCCTGCGCTCGCGCGCACCTCGGACTTCCTCTCACATCCGGTGTTCAGTGCGCATCGCTCGGAGACCCAGATGCTGCGCTACCTGCGCACGCTCTCCGGCCGCGACGTCGCGCTGGACCGCTCGATGATCCCGCTCGGCTCCTGCACCATGAAGCTGAACGCGACGACCGAGATGCAGGCCGTCTCCTGGCCCGAGTTCTCGACGATCCATCCGTTCGCCCCGCTCGACCAGGCCGACGGCTACGTCACGCTGATCCACGATCTCGAGCGCTGGCTGTGCGCGATCACCGGCTACGACGCCGTCTCGCTCCAGCCCAATGCCGGATCGCAGGGGGAGTTCGCCGGCCTGCTGGCGATCCGCGGCTACCACCGCTCGCGGGGCGACGATCAGCGCGACGTGTGCCTGATCCCGTCCAGCGCGCACGGCACGAACGCCGCCAGCGCGGTGATGGCCGGAATGCGCGTGGTCGTCGTGGCCTGCGACGAGCACGGCAACGTCGACCTCGACGATCTGCGCGTGCGGCTCGCCGAGCACGGCGAGCACGTCGCGGCGCTGATGATCACCTACCCGTCCACCCACGGCGTCTACGAGCAGGCGGTCGGGGAGATCTGCGGCCTGGTGCATGACGCAGGCGGTCAGGTCTACGTGGACGGCGCCAACCTCAACGCGCTCGTCGGCCTCGCGCAGCCGGGCCAGTTCGGCGCCGATGTCTCGCACCTGAACCTGCACAAGACGTTCTGCATCCCGCACGGCGGCGGCGGCCCGGGCGTCGGGCCCGTCGCGGTGCGCTCGCACCTGAGGCGCTTCCTGCCCAACCACCCGCTGCAGGCCGCGGCCGGCCCCGCCAGCGGACCCGGCCCCGTCTCGGCGGCGCCCTGGGGCTCGGCCAGCATCCTGCCCATCTCGTGGGCCTACATCCGTCTGATGGGCCCTGACGGCCTGCGGCAGGCCACACAGGTCGCGATCCTCAACGCCAACTACATCGCGAAGCGCCTGGGCGAGTACTTCCCGGTGCTCTACAGCGGTCAGAACGGGCTCGTCGCCCACGAGTGCATCCTCGACCTGCGGCCCATGACGAAGGAGACCGGAGTGACCGTCGAGGACGTCGCCAAGCGCCTCATCGACTACGGCCTGCACGCTCCGACGATGAGCTTCCCGGTCGCGGGCACGCTGATGGTGGAGCCGACGGAGTCCGAGGACCTGGGCGAGATCGAGCGGTTCATCGAGGCGATGATCCACATCCGCAGCGAGATCGATCGCGTGGCCGCTGGCGAGTGGCCCGCCGGCGACAATCCGCTCGTCAACGCGCCGCACACGGCCGAGATGCTGACGCGCGACTGGCCGCATCCGTACTCGCGCGAGGACGCCTGCTACCCGTCGCCGAGCCTCCGCCGCATGAAGTACTGGTCGCCCGTGCGCCGCATCGAGGGCGCGTACGGCGACCGGCACCTCGTCGTCACCTGCCCGCCGGTGACGGAGTTCGCCGAGGTCTGACGCTCAGACCCCGAACGTTGCATCACGGCAGGATCAGGATCGTGCGCCTGACCACCGTGGCGCGGCGGGACCTGTCGCGCAGGGTGACGACGACCTGCGCCTTGGTGCGACCGGACACGCCTCGTGCGCGCGTGACCACGCGGCCCGTCGCGCGCCGCACGACACGGGCGAAGCCGTAGCCCTTGCTCTTGCCGTTGACGAGCAGGTGCACGGCGACCCGGCACGGCCCGATGGCGGTGGCGGGGCATTCGACGAGTACGTGGATGCGGCCGCCCACCAGCAAGTGCGTGCGCCCCGTGCGGATGCGGAAGGCCGGAGCCTTGGGTGGCAGTGTCACGCTCACCGTGGCGGTGCCGGGCGGGCTGAAGTCGAGCCCGTCCGTGGCCGTGTAGGAGAACGAGTCGGCGCCCGCGTACCCGGGGTTGGGCGTGTAGGTGATGCTTCCCGTGGCCTTGACGAAGCCGCTCACCCGCCCGTGCTTGGGCTGACCGCCGATCGTGAGCTCGATCTTGTCGCCGTTCGGGTCCGAGCACGCGAGCACGACGGAGTGCGGCTTGTTGGCGACCGTCGTCGCGCGCACGCGCAGGCAGTTGGGCGGGAGTTGCGGGCCGAGCACGGCGATGCCGTCGCTCACGGCGCTGACCGCGTAGACGTGGGCGCCGTCGTTGCTCGAGGCGAGCCCGCGCGGGTCGTCGAGTGCGCGCGCCGCGCGGCAGTCCACCGAGGCCATCCGCCGGAGGCACCCGCCGAGGCCGGGCGTCGGGGTCAGGATGCCCGTCGTCGCGTCGATCTGCAGCGTGAGGATGGAGTCGGCGCGCGAGGCCGCGACCCAGACCTGGAGCCCGCTGGGTCGCATGACCAGGCCGCGTGGACCGCCGATCAGCGTCGAGGGCGTGCAGCCCGCCGTTGCGGGGGAGCCGACGCAGGACACGCGCGTGAGCGCGCCGCTGGCCGGATCGCGCCGGAACGAGAGCACCGCATCGTCGTCGGTGCCGGCCGCGATCAGCGTGTGGCCGTCCGGCGTGATCGCGAGCGCGGAGGCCCGCGCCAGCCCTCCGACCGCGGTGCAGCCTCCGAGCTCGCCATCGCTCAGGCAGCCCACGCCGAGCGGGAGCTGCGTCAGCGTCCCCGTCGCCACGTCGCGCTTGAACGAGGTCAAGGTGCCGGCGCTCGAGGCGACGTAGAGCGACGTCCCGTCCGGTGCGACCACGATCGCCGAGGGCCCGTCGAGGCCCGTGACCGGAGCGCAGTCGGTGCGATTCGGGCGGATGCAGCCCGCGGTGCCGGTGAGCTGGGTGAGACGCCCGGTCGCGGCGTCGCGCGAGAACACGAGCAGCGAGTCGGCCGAGTTGCCCGCGACGTACACGAAGCGGCCGTCCGGTGAGATCGCGATTGCGTCGGCACCGCCCAGCGATGTTCCCGGGGCGCAGCCCGCCGGAGGCGTGTTCGAGATGCAGCCGGCGACGCCGGCCAGCTGGACGAGCGATCCGTTGGGCTGGCGGGCGAAGCTCGTCACGGCTGCCGCGGTCGCCGATGCGACGTAGACGTGCAGGTTGTCGGGAGAGACGACGATCGCCGACGCTCCCTCGAGCCCGCGCGCTGCTGCACAGCCTTCCTGCGCGATCGAGGAGAGGCATCCGGCGCCGAGGTTGAGCTGCTGCAGCAGGCCGTTCCCCGGGGCGACGCTGAAGGAGGTGACGCTCGCGGGCGTCGCCGCGGCGACGTAGAGCGAGAGCCCGTCGGGGCTGAGCGCGACGGCGCGAGCATCGTCGAGCCCGCGCGCGCTCGTGCACCCGAGCGCAGTCTGAGCCGAAGCGCACCCACCGGCGCCTGCCAGCTGGGCGAGCGTCCCCGGAGGCGAGGCCGCACTGGCGCCGGCGCCGGGAGCGAGGGCGCCCAGGAAGAGCGCGAGCATGCAAAAGCGGCGCCGCATACCCCCAGGGTGCCACGGGAAGCCAACCCTCGCGCCGCCCGAACGGTGGGGTCCGACCCAAGCCGTCCCGCGGACCGCGGACGACCAGGGCCAGATCCCGCGTGTTCTAGCGACCGGGCTCGGAGACGAGTGGAGCCGCGAGGGCTCGCTCGTACGTGTCCAGCGTCAACCGCGCCGAGCGCTCCCAGGTCAGCTCCGTGCGGGCGCGTTGCATTCCCGCGATGGCCTGGGCTCGCCTGCCGGGATCGCTCAGCGCCCGAACGAGGGCGACCGCGAGGGCGGCAGGATCGTCGGGCGGCACGGGGTCGCCGAGGTCGTACTCCGCGCACAGCTCGGGGAACGTGCCGACGGCGGTGACGACCGGGGGCACGCCGCGCGCGAGCGCGATCGCGAACACGCCGGAGCCTTCGATCCAGCGGTAGGGGAGGGCGATCACGCGCGCCCGGGCGAGCACCGCGGGCACGTCGGCGTCGGGAACGAAGCGCAGGTCCCAGCTGATCCGCTCGTCGAGGCCGAGTGCCGTGGCCCGCCGGCGCAGGGGCTCGATCGGCAGGCGCGGGCTGCCGACGATCTCGAGGCGCACATCCGGGACGTGCGCCGCGACCGCGGGCAAGGCCTCGATCAGTACGTCGAGCCCCTTGTCCGGGCGGATCAGGCCGAAGAAGAGGATGCGCGGCTCGCTCTGCTCCGGCGGCTGGGCGACCTCCGAGCCGGCGTGCAGCAGCGCGTGCGGGATGACGGCGATGCGGCCGGGCGCGATGCCGCCGACCTCGACGAGCAGGCGCTCGCGGCTGGCGGAGCCGTGCACGATCACGCGCTCGCAGCTTCCGTACAGCTCGGCCCAGAGCGGCGCCGCGTTGCGCGAGCGGCGTGGCAGGACGTCGTGCGCCGTGAAGACCGTGGCGCCGGCGCTGCGTCCCGCAGCGCGCAGCGCCCGCAGGTCGAGTGCCGGCAAGGGCGCCCACTGCCAGTGCACGATGTCGGGTCGCCGTCTGCGCACGTGGCGCACCAGGCGGCCCAGCCCCGTGGCGTGGCCCCCGAGCTTCAGCGGGACGCGCGCGCGAGAGGTCGGCCGCCGCACGAGCAGACCGGACAACGGCGGGCCGAAGAGCTCGTTTCGCACGTAGCCGTGCGCGGCGGGTGCCGCACCGTGCGTGAAGTGGGCGGTCAGGAGCTCGACCTCTGCACCGGCCGCGGCCAGTGCCTTGCAGAGCTCGTCGTCGTACGGGGGCGTGTATGCCTGGGGGTCGACGACGACGACGCGCACGTCAGCCGCCGACGCCCTGGCGCCAGAGACGCTCGAACTCCTGCATGTCCTCGGCGTCCGGCCCCTTGCCGTCGCGCCCGGTCTCCAGCACCGCAGGCAGGCCCTGGAGCCGCGGGCGGCCGAGGAACGCCGACAGCCGCTCGCCTATGAGCCCGTCGCCGAGGCTCGCGTGACGGTCGCGGTTGGAGCCCAGTGCCACCTGCGAGTCGTTGACATGCAGCGCCTTGAGGCGATCGAGCCCGATGCGCTCGTCGAGCTCGTCGAGCATTGCATCCACTGCTGCCGCGTCGCCGACGTCGATGCCGGAGGCGTACAGGTGGCAGGTGTCGAGACACACGCCGAGCCAGGGATGCGAGCCACAGCGCTCGATCACGATCGCCAGTTCCTCGACCGTGAGACCCATGGTGCCGCCTGCGCCGGCCGTGTCCTCGAGCAGGAGCCAGGTCCCGTCGCCGGCGAGCTCCAGCACCCGCTCGAGCACGGGCGCCGCGCGCTCGAGGCCCACGTCGAAGCCACTGCCGAGATGCGAGCCGAGGTGGACGACGACGGCCAGCGCCCCCAGGCCGCGCGTCGTGCGCAGTGCCTGGGCGAGTACCGCCTCGGAGCGCTCGACGGTGAGTGGATCCGTGCCTGCGAGGTTGATCAGGTAGGGCGCGTGGCACATGGCGACCAGGTCCGCCTCCGCGGCCTCCTCCCGGAAGCGGGCGAGGTCCTCGTCCGAGTGCACGCCCGGCTTCCACACGCGAGGGCTCTGCGGGAACACCTGCAGCGAGCGGCAGCCCATCTCCGTTGCGCGGCCGATCGCCTGGTAGATGCCGCCGGCGCTCGAGACATGGGCTCCCAACAGCACGGCAGACAGCCTATCCGTCGTTCGCCGGTATCCACGAGTCCCCGGCGTTCACGCGCCCGTGCGGATCCCGGCTACGCTCCCACTCCGTGGCCGCCCCTGTCCGCACGCGGTTCGCGCCGTCGCCAACCGGCTTGCTGCACGTGGGCGGCGTGCGCACCGCGCTCTTCTCGTGGCTGTATGCGCGGCACAACGGCGGCCGCTTCGTCTTGCGCATCGAGGACACCGACGAGACGCGCGAGCACCCCGAGGCGATCGAGCAGATCCAGCGCTCGCTGCGCTGGGTCGGGCTGGACTGGGACGAAGGGCCGGGCACGGGAGGCGAGAGCGGGCCGTACATCCAGAGCGAGCGGCGACCCCGTCATCTCGAGGTCGCCGAGCAGTTCCTGGCCGAGGGCAAGGCCTATCGCTGCTACTGCACGACCGAGGAGCTGGCGGAGGAGCGCGCCGCCGCCCAGCGGGAGAACCGCGCGTTCATCTACTCGCGACGGTGCCTCGCCCTGAGCGCGGAGGAGCGCGCCGAGCGGGAGGCCGCGGGAGTGCCCTCGGTGATCCGGCTGCGTACGCCCGACGAGGGCGAATGCGTCGTCGAGGACCTCGTGCGGGGCGCAGTGCGCTTCGAGTACGCGCAGCTCGGCGATCACGTGATCGTGCGCTCCGACGGCGTGCCGACCTACAACTTCGCGAATCCCATCGACGACGCCGACATGCGCATCACGCATGTCATCCGCGGCGAGGACCTGCTCAGCTCCACGCCTCGGCAGGTGCTCGTCTACGAAGGGCTCGGCGCCCCCGTGCCGTCGTTCGCGCACCTGCCCCTGCTCTTCGGCCCGGACCGCAAGCGCCTCTCCAAGCGCCATGGAGCCACGAGCGTCGAGGAGCTGCGGGAGGCCGGCTACCTGGCCGAGGCGGTCGTCAACTTCCTGGCCCTGCTCGGCTGGCACTTCGACTCCGAACGCGAGCTGTTCACGCGCGAGGAGCTGATCGGGCTGTTCTCGCTCGAGCGCGTCAACCCGGCACCCGCGGTCTTCGACGCCAAGAAGCTCGAGTGGATGAACGGGGTCTACCTGCGCGCCTTGCCGACGTTCGACCTCGCCGAGCGCCTCACCGCGTTCCGCGGCGACAGCGGCTCGCCGCTCGCGGATCAGTCCGAGCGAATCGTCGAGGTCACGCCCCTCGCGCAGGAGAAGATCGCAACGCTGGCCGACTTCGAGCCGCTCTGCTCGTTCCTCTTCGGCCCGGTCGAGATCGACCAGGAGGCCTGGGAGCGCGTGGCCGGTCATGAGCGAGCGGCCGAGATCCTGGCTGCGGTGCAGGCGGCGCTTGCAGACTGCGAGTGGACCGTCGAGGCCGTCGAGGCGGCACTGCGCGGTGTCTGCGACGAGCTCGGGCTCAAGCCGCGCGTCGTCTTCGGCCTGATCCGCGTGGCGATCACGGGCACGAGCATCTCGCCCGGGCTGTTCGAGAGCGTGCACCTGCTGGGCCGCGAGGAGTCGCTCGCCCGGCTCGCCGCAGCTGCCGATCGCCTCTAGGTCTGCGCGGCGACCCGCTGGGCGACGAGGGCCGCAAGGCCGTGGGCGCCGGCCGAGAACGTCCGGCCTTTGCGCGAGGCCAGCCACCCCAGCGCTGCGCCGAACGCGGCGGCCTGCGCGGGCGAGGCCGCCCGGGCGCCGGGCAGTGCCGCGAGCGTCCCCAGCGCGATCTGCGCCAGACGCCCAGCGGCGGGATGCGACGGCGCGAGGCTGTGCGCGAGGTCCGAGCGGGTCAGGCCGAGGCGCCGGCCGGCCGCATACGCGGCAGCGATTGCACCGGTCCCTGCCAGGGCGCCCGTCAGCTCGGCACGGTTCGGCGGGCGCAGCATGCGGGCAGTGTCGCATCCCTCCCCGGGGGATGCGGTTTCTGATATCCCCGCCGATCCAGGACGGGCATGTCCCAGACAGCCATCATCACCGACGAGCAGATGCCCCTCGACATCGGCTCCCTCGTTTCGCTCTCCATCAACATCTGCGAGCCGTTGCCCGCGATCGTGTCGGGCGCGGACGAGCGCACGTTCGTGCTCCAGACGGCGGGCCGCCTGCCGGCCAAGGTCGGCGACCGCGCCGTGATCGGCTGGAGCATCGGCGGCGAGCTGCACGAGTTGCGCACGCGCGTCGTGCGCCCGTACGGCCTCGCGTCCGAGCTCACGGTCTCGCGCCACGGCATCATCACGCGCACCGGCGACCGCCGCGGCGTCGTGCGCTTCGTGCTCGTGGCCGGTGGCAGCCTGCTGCTGGAAGACGAGCAGGAGAT